>Ga0209184_1000186_pt1 | contig 81138 bp, 72 predicted proteins | sample EN8Hudsemesocosm_2_FD_184627 | JGI IMG/M metagenome (GOLD analysis project Ga0209184, IMG submission 184627) | Methane-oxidizing microbial communities from mesocosms in the Hudson Canyon - EN8C Hudson Canyon (SPAdes) (version 2) | ecosystem: Environmental > Aquatic > Marine > Cold seeps | place... | reverse complement strand
AGGGCTAAAGCACTAAAGAAAATTGATAATATTGGAAGTATGATGGCAATTGGTGAGCCAGAAGATGTATGTAAAGTATTACTCGCCAAGGCTCACTCAGCTTTAGAAATTGCAGCAATAAATAGCCCTAAACAAACGATTGTCTCGGGCAACCATCATGATATCAAACTATTTAAAAGCTACCTTGAACGCAGTGGTATTAATTATAGCTTAGTAGACGTTCAGTTTCCTTTTCATAGTAGGTATGTAGATCAGGTTTTAAGTATATTTAGAGAGTCTATTAAAGGCGTTTCATACCAAGAACCAAACATCCCAATTGAATCAGTCTTAAAGCCTTTGGCTAGTTCACAAATAATAGGCTCTATTGATTACTGGGTATCTCATTTAAGGAGCGCTGTTAACTTTAAAGACGCAACCGAAGCCCTGATAAAAAAAGGGGCTAGTGCAATAATTGAAATAGGGTGTGGAGGTAGCTTACTCCCACAACTAAAAGCTACGATTTCATCATCAAACAACCCTAATCTTCCCGTTTTTAGCTTTGGATCATCTAAAAAAGAAGGCGATCTAAAAAAACAGATTCAACAGATATATTTGGCAGGGGTTGATATAAAATTTCAAAGAAGGTCCCATAAAAATATAAATAAACAGGCTACGTGGCCATTCAACAAACAACGAACATGGTTAAACATTGATGATAAGGTGGCTTTACCTAGTGAAAATAAATCAAATAGTTACTGGTCCTTCCAAACATCTCTTCCTGATGGAACATGTATATTAGTAAAAGATTATGAGCTCACCGAGATTAAGCAATTAATGGGGCACAGGATAGGTAATAACCCTATTATGCCAGCAGCAGAGTACTTAAACTTATTTTTATATGCGATTAATCAGTTGGGTAATTCATATCAAATCAGGAATTTCTCACTCCCGACTGTTCTAACAAAACTAAATCAAGAATTTCTTTCTGCACAAATGCATATTGGAATGAATAAGGATAGAAGACAGGTCTCTATTTATTTAAGAGATAGCCACACATCACCTTTAGTGCATACAGCTACTGCAGAATTCATTTTATTTGATAGCTTTGCGCCTGAATGTAAAACATTAACAAGCGCCAAACCTTCTACTGAAGAAGATCAATCTGATTTTTACAGACATTTGAAAGATGTAGGTTTGGATTTTAGTGGTGCTTTTAGGTGCCTTAGTCATATATCAAAAATGGATACCACTTGTATTGGCTATTTCACTTCTAACGATTCAAAGCTTACACAAACAAGCTATTTTGACATGCCATTCCAATGCATTAGTTTTATTTGCAGACATTTGAAACAAAGTATTTTAAGAACAGGTAGTATTTTCGTTCCATCTGAAATCGCCCGTATACAAATAATTAACATCGGTTTAACACCATCTTATTGTGTCGTTCAGGTTCAACAAGAGTCAGAAACAGAGGTCTATTTCAATGCGACGATATATGACTCGATTAACACTCCCGTTTTTAGCTATAAAAATGCGAAACTGGTTCGGATAACAGCGCCTTTACTCACCAATAAAACCAAGACCCAGCAACCTGTTTATATAAAAAAATGGAAAGAGTCTCCGCTTCTGATAGACAAAACTCTAGAGATAAAATCCAACGTTCAATATATATGCCTTAAAACAGGCAAAGGCGATATTGAGCATTTATTTAATTTTATTTCAAACACTAGAAACTACGCTTTTACTGAACTTATTGATTTACAGACCAGTTATGAAACTCTCTTAAAAAAGGCTATGTCAGAAATTAAGGCGCCCACTACACTGATCATTGAAAAATGTAGTGACGTAGATTTCCCTAAATTTGTTGATTTGTTAAGAAGCTTACTTTTGTTTCTAGATCGTAATGCATATTTTAACCGTGAAATATGCATTGTTATTCTAAGCTCGCAAGAACAAATGATTCACCCTTCACACAAGATAATGAACAACCATGCTGAAGCATTGACGTCACTTATCAAAACACTGTGTTATGAATTTAACAACCTCACATTTAAAATTATAGATACCGATCAAGCATCAAGCTCAGTTGACTCTGCCAATCAAATCTTTGATGAGTTACATGCCTATTACACCACTATTGATCAAGCAAGAGAGCAAGTCGTTGCACTACGAAGCCAAACTCGATTTGTTCCTGTATTAAGTAAAGTGACACCAGCTATTTATACCCCACCCTCACAGCCAAGTAGACTAATCGCCCCGGTTAGTCATCATATTGATGACCTTATATTTAAGCCATTACCATTGACAGAGCCTTCTAAAAATGAAGTACAAGTTAAAGTTTGTTTTACCGGTATTATTTTTAGAGATATTCTAAAAGTTTTAGGGCAGTACCCTAGTGATGACCGACGTCTGGGTTGTGAGTATTCAGGCCTTGTAACTAAAGTTGGGGAAAATGTTAAACATTTATGCCTAGGACAGCGTGTGGCCGGTTTGCATTTTGAATCTTTCGCTTCACACATTAATGTCTCTTCTGGCTTTGCTGTTCCTGTACACAAGAACATCAATTTAGCCATAGCAGCATCGCTACCCGTTTGCTCTTTAAGTGTTTCAATGCCTGTGAGTAATATCGATATCCCTCCTGAGTCGGCAATATTAATCCATTCTGCATCGGGTGGTCTTGGTAACGTTGCTCTGGAGTATTTTTCTTCTCGTGGTCATAAAATATTTGCCACTAGCCATGGAGCACGTAAGAAACACTTTTTATGTTCAAGGCAAATGACTGCACACGCAGACTCAAGGAGTAATAATTTTAAATCTGAATTCCTAACTCAAGGACAATTCAATGGTGTATTTCTGGCTTTATACACTTTGCCTAGTGAATCTGTACAAGCCACCATTGAATGCATTCAACCCAACGGTTATCTCATTGACTATACGAAGAATACAAATATTAATAAGCAGCTAGTCACTAATACAAGACCCGATATCACCTATCTTTCTTTTGACTTAGAGGAGGAAGCAATATTAGCCCCAACTCAAACAGCACAAAAGTTACAGGAGATTTATTGCAATTCAAACCCTTATAATGAAATGGTACCGATAACGACTTATGATGCTCACCATATTAAGTCAGCATTCCATTTAATGACCTCGGCCAAACATATCGGTAAAGTGGTCATTAAGTGGGGACAACAAGGTGATGAATATAAATCTGTTCTGATCACCGGTGGTTCCGGTTATTTAGCTGAGCAGCTTGCCATATATTACGCTGAAACACATGAAGTGATTCTAGTTGCCAGGTCTCTGGCTATTGATCTTCGGGCATCCTTAAGCGCATTGATCTCTAGTCATCAAAATATTCATTATCTAGAAACTGATATCACTGACTATCAAAAAGTTGAACACCTATTTAAACAAATCAAAGCACATTACTACCCTGTAGATACCATTGTTCATGCTGCGGGCGAAATTAATGACGGTATCTTTCTGCAGCAAGATGCGAATCAATTTAAATCGACTTATTCGGCAAAGTGCTTGGGGGCTGAAAATCTTCATTGGGCAAGTAAACAACTAGATCTTGATCAATTTGTTTTGATTTCATCTGTCGCTGCTATGTTAGGCTCACCAGGCCAATCAAATTATGCCGCTGCAAATGGGTTTTTATCAGGGCTTTCATTACAACGAACGCAACAAGGGCTACCAAGTAAAACCTTACTATTTGGACCCTATAAAGAAACCACAATGGTATCTGATACTGCGGCTGGTTTATTTGCGAAAAAGGATATAATCGCTCTTAGCTCAATTGATAATTTTATCGAGCATTATAAAAGTATGATCAAGCGACCAGAATCAATCCTACTTCACGCCCCCATTCAATGGCATAAACTGTCTACATTTTATCAATCTAATAATATTGATAATTCTCTATTCAAAGAACTTGACACAACCGGTAATTCATCAAATTTTACAACAGCCGAACAAGAGGCTAGATATGATTTGAGCAATATTGGCACTGAGAAAGAACTGAAATCGGAACTAAAAAAAATACTTATTCACGAGATTGAGTCTATTCTTGAACCGTCTGCTACCTATTCATTAGATTTTAATTTAAGCTTAAAGGAGCAAGGTATTGATAGCCTTCTAAGCGTAGAATTATCTGCAGCGATGGAATATAAATTGAGTATTGAAATACCGCCTTCTGTATTCTCAAACAATACAACGCCAAATAACATTATTGATGACTTGGTCAGAAAAATAGAACTTGATCCAAAGAAATAGTTTTTTAGTGGAAAACTCATTATTTAATAAAATAATAGATCTAGCTTAGGCATAATATGAGAATCACATTTATACTCTTCCTTCGATTATTCGCAACTTTCTTACTTACAACACAAATAGCTTACTCAAAAGAAAAGCTAGCCAGTGAAAGTGAACTATACACCGGTAAAAAGTTCTCGAAAGCATTTGAAAACCCTGATGATAATCCGGCTCTACCCAATGTTCTGATTATTGGTGATTCAATCTCGATTGGCTATACCGTTCCAGTCAGGAAACTACTTCAAGGAAAAGCGGATGTCTATCGTATACCCGTTAATGGTAAATACGCATCCTATGGCCTCGGTAATCTCGACAAATGGCTAGGCACTCGCAAGTGGGATATCATTCTATTTAATTGGGGCTTATGGGACATCTGTCATAGAAACCCTAAATCAAAAAATAAGGGGCATAGAGATAAAGTCAACGGAACCATAACGGCCACTCCAGCTCAGTACAAGCAAAGCATGACTAAAATAATACGGAAACTGAAAAGTACACATTCAACCCTCATTTGGTCTACTACAACGCCTGTCCCAAAATATGAAACCTGCATAAAAGAAGGTGACGAAATTGCTTACAATCTTATCGTAGAAGAAATAGCAGATAAGAACGGCGTTATGATTAATGACCTACATTCTCATGCCATGCTGAAAATCCCTGCTATTCAAAAGATGAAAGGAGATGTTCACTATACAAAAGAGGGATATGATTATTTAGCATTGAAGGTGGCTCAATCAATTCGCTCCCAGCTTCCAAAATTGATAACTGAATAGTTGTCTAAATCGATGAATATTATGCTATTTTTTCATCGGACTGGCTTCCCATTTCTTAGCGTAACAACTATATTACGGCTCTGGCTGAGCTTTTCGGCTAAGCCATAAAACTCAGGTCAGCACTCTAGTGCGGAGTCATTATGTCTATGAACGTTCGTTTACATGACGCGTAATAAGGAGTGCAGACTTGCAGTATAGAAAGGAAATTGATGGTCTTCGAGCCTTAGCGGTATTGCCTGTTATTTTATTTCATGGCGGGTTTTCTTGGTTTCAAGGTGGGTATATTGGCGTTGATATTTTCTTTGTGATTAGCGGCTACTTGATTACATCGATTATTATAGATGAAATCAGTAGCGGTCAATTCTCAATCATTAATTTCTATGAACGTCGTGCTAGAAGAATCCTTCCAGCATTAAGTATTGTTCTATTATTTACTACCATCGCTGCATTTATTTTAATGCCTGTAGAGCTATTGAAAGACTATTCTCAAAGCCTTGTTTCAGTAGCAACCTTTTCTTCTAATATATTTTTCTATTTAAGTAGCGGCTACTTTTCCACAGCGTCAGATGAAAAACCACTACTGCATACGTGGAGTCTAGCGGTTGAGGAACAATACTACATTTTCTTCCCAATTATGATGACCACACTTTGGTACATTGGTAGAAAACGGCTTATATCTTTGTTGGTCGTTTTATCAGTCATGTCCCTAATTTGTTCACAATACTTGTCAAAAATAGGCGCTGTAGATGCAAATTTTTACTTAATTTTTAGCCGAGCATGGGAGCTTTTTTTAGGCTCTCTTATTGCTTTTGTTAACTTGAATGCCTTAATTATTGAGAAATGGAAAAGAGAATTCATTGGAATTTTTGGTTTAATATTAATAGTTTTTTCTATCGTATTTTTTCATGAGCACACTCCGTTCCCTAGTTTTTATACCCTAATTCCTGTTTTGGGGACATGTGCAATTATCGTCTTTAGTGATGGTAAAACCTATGTTGGTAAATTTCTATCTAATAGGTTATTCGTTGCTGTAGGGTTAATTTCATATTCAATGTATTTATGGCATCAGCCACTGTTTGCGTTTCTCCGTTTGAAAACGATTGGCGACCCAGGCCCCGTGCTTTTTATGGCGGCTATTGCGCTAACATTCGTATTATCAATTATGAGCTTTCGTTATATTGAAAAACCATTTAGAAATAAAGTAACTTTTTCGGGAAGTTCTATCTTTAAATACTCTGCAGCATCAATTGCTTTGTTTATATCAGTAGGTCTATCTGGTCACTTGTTTAAAGGTTTTGAGAACCGCTTTGAAAGAACAACCTATGCGGACACCATTAAATATAGCCCTAAACGAAAAGCGTGTCACACTAGTGGGAGTGAATACTTGAAACCTGACGCAGCCTGCAGGTATTTTGGAGACAATATTAATTGGGCAAGTTTCGGAGACAGCCATGTTGTGGAGCCTTCCTTTGCTCTCGCCCAGATGCTAGAGCAAGATAGTTTAGGTCTTTTACACCTTAGTTTTAGTGGTTGCCCACCAGCATTATTATTTGATGTCAAAAATCCAGGTTGTTCTAATTGGGTTAAAGAATCTCTAAAATATTTAGAAAATGACGAGTCTATAGAGAATGTTTTATTAGGGTTCAGATATAGCGCATTTTTATATGGTGACCATAAAAGTACATATCCAAATCTTCCGAATCAAGATCCTGTTAATAAGTTCACTGAGCTATATCAAAACTCTATCTCTAAAGACTCTAACTATAGAGAGATTTACTGGCTCAGTTTGAATGACATCATCACTCGACTTTTGAATTCTGGTAAAACAGTATATTTACTTTATCCGATTCCAGAATTACCAGTACATATTAGAAAAGCAATTACTCCACTTACTGCCTTTGGAGATAAACCAATGTTTGATCTAGAAAAGTCTACAACTTCAGATTATTACTTTAATAGAAATGACTTTATCATTAGCAAGCTAGACACGCTGAAATATGGCCATAACTTAGTTGCCATAAAACCGTTTGAAATACTCTGTGGCTCTCAATATTGCCCTGCCGTTGCCGATGGTAAAGCACTTTACTTTGATGATGATCACCTGAGTGTAGCGGGTGCGTCTAAATTGATATCCGAGAGCATATATAAAAAGTAAACAAAAGCGTCTACGCAGACTGCTAATAACAGCACAGACTTAACACTTAAATAAGGGCAATATGAAAAGGAGTGAATATAGTTGATTAAAACGTAATGTCTATGGGTAGATTTACTTTCAATACCAGTGGTAAGCGGTTTTGTTCAACTTATTTATAGAGGGATGTTGTACTAATTATGGATTCAAATATAACAGTATTATTCGTCGATGATGATGAAATGAATTGCAAAGTGTTTAAGCGGTATTTTTCAAAAATATCTGACATTGAAATATTGACGGCATTGTCAGCGGAGAATGCAATTGAGTTACTCAAACAAGCTGAATGCACAATAAAGATTATTATCTCTGACCAACGTATGCCTCAGACTAAAGGGCATCAGTTGCTTGATCACTGTAGAACATTTTCGCCTGAAGTCTTTCGTGTTTTAACCTCTGCAAATCAGGAGGAAGTTGAGGCTCTATTTAAGAATCCTGAACTGACGGGCACTATTCAGGAATATATTGCGAAACCCTGGGATTTTAAACAGATACTAGAAGTGATTTATTCTGCGGTTCGTTAGGGTTTTGGAAATACCGCTTGGTAAATAGAGGGATTCCGGCTAAAAAAGTTACTGGATTGGTTGGTGCGTGTTGTCGTGCAAAGTACCCAATATTTAAAAATAAGAAGTCGGAGGTGTTGTTAAGTGGAACAAGTCGATAATTATTTCTTATCAACATTTATTCATGAGCTACTCAATGCGATAAATGGCATTAACTCTGTTGCTCAAATATTAGAAGAGACTAGCGAACTTGAGACCGAGGAAGTTGAAGAGTCGGCGTCAGATCTTATCGAGCTGACAGGCAGGGCAACTAAACTGATAAACAAACTAAGAGTTATCACCAATCCCGATCGAACTCTAAGCTCTACAAAACTAAACCTGAATGAACTGACTAACAAAATTCTGCCTAACAAAGGCCAAATACCGAATAGCTTAAAGTTTGTCATCACCTCCCCCTTATCTACTGCTCACATGGTTCCAGAGGAACTTTTCAATGGTTTTATTGAACCGTTAATCTATGTGCTACTTCATTCGGATGATGATGCATTTAAGTCAAAATTAACGATTAGTATCAGCGGTAATGAAATACAAAAACCGGCGCTTGTTTTAAAAACTTCTGATAAAACTTGCTTTAAACATTTAGATAATTTGAACAAGATTGAAAACCAACTCGTGGCAACTTCAAGGTATGGGTTTGAGCTTAAAATGCTATTCTATATGATGAGTACTTATGGTGTTGAAATGAATTACTCTGAGTCAGCTAAACATGCTGAGTTGCTCGTTTGCTTTCCTTAGGTTTTTACTCTCTAACAATGACGCCCAGTTGATCGCTGACTGGCCGTTCTTCAGTACATATTCATTCGTTCTTGAAAATACCTTGCTTCCAAAAAAACCTCTGTAAGCGGATAGCGGCGAAGGGTGAGGCGCGGTGATCACACAGTGTTTTGACCGATCTATAAATTGGCCTTTTTTTTGTGCGTAGCTTCCCCAAAGCAAGAAAACAATGCCATCTCGCTGTTCGTTCAGTAATTGAATTATACGGTCAGTAAATTTTTCCCAGCCTTTTCCTTGATGTGCGCCTGCTTTTGCTTTCTCTACTGTTAGCACGGCATTGAGTAATAACACGCCTTGGTCGGCCCATGAACTTAGGTAGCCATGATTCGGAATATCCATACCTATATCAGTATTTAGCTCTTTGTAGATGTTTTTTAACGAAGGTGGCGTTTTTACGCCCGGCTGAACAGAAAAGCAAAAGCCGTGTGCTTGATTTAGACCATGGTATGGGTCCTGCCCCAAGATAACGACTTTAACTGCTTTAAATGGCGTATGATTTAATGCATTGAAGATGTCAGAGTTGGGCGGGAAGATAGTTTTCCCCGCTTGTTTCTCAGCACTTAAAAAAGCACGCAATGATTTAAAATAAGGTAACTCAAACTGGTCTTGTAAAACATTTTGCCAAGAGTCACTAAGGCTACCTTTTTGTTGGCTTAATGCCATATCATCCATGCCAAGCTCTCTTTTTAGTTAAGCCTGTGGTTTCATATGAGGAAATAAAATCACGTCTCGAATTGATGGTGAGTCTGTGAATAACATCACCAGTCTATCGATTCCAATCCCTTCACCTGCTGCTGGAGGCATGCCATATTCCAAAGCGGCAATGTAGTCGGCGTCGTAATGCATTGCTTCATCATCACCCGCATCCTTTTCAGCGACCTGTTTTAGGAAACGCTCTTTCTGGTCTTCGGCATCATTTAATTCAGAGAAACCGTTTGCAAGTTCACGTCCACCTACAAAAAATTCAAAGCGATCCGTTACAAATGGGTTTGCATCATTACGTCGCGCCAAGGGAGAAACTTCCCAAGGGTATGCCGTTATAAATGTCGGCTGATCGAGTTTTTCTTCGGCAGTTTCTTCGAATATTTCACAAATATATTTACCTGCACCCCAAGCAGCTTGTTTAGCTGAATCAGGTACACCAACCTGCTTTGCATAAGCTTTTAAGGTTTCGATATTTTCTTCCGGCGCATCAAAAATAACCGCGTCAAACTCAGGGTTATACTTAAGCACGGCTTCAACCATGGTCATTCGAACAAATGGCTGATTAAAGTCGTATAAGGTTTCCTGAGTGATATTACCTTCACGGTCTTTCACTGTATTTTTAATATCGGTTGTGCCCATTACATCTTGTGCAACGGTGCGCAACATGTCTTCGGTTAAGTTCATCAAGTCATTGTAATTTGCATAGGCTTGATAAAATTCAATCATTGTAAATTCAGGGTTATGACGCGTCGATAAACCTTCATTACGGAAGTTTCGGTTAATTTCGAAAACTCGCTCAAAACCACCAACCACCAAACGCTTTAGATACAATTCAGGCGCAATACGTAAAAACATATCGATACCTAATGCATTGTGATGGGTTTCAAAAGGTTTCGCTGTTGCGCCACCTGGAATCACCTGTAACATGGGTGTTTCCACTTCCATAAAATCTCGTTTTGATAAGAACTGGCGAATACTTGTGACGATTTCAGAACGGATTTTAAATGTTTTTCGCGTTTCTTCGTTTGCAATCAGGTCAATATATCGCTGGCGATATTTAATTTCCTGATCAGCCAAACCGTGAAATTTATCAGGTAATGGGCGTAGTGATTTAGTCAAAATTTGAAGATTTTCTACTGATTCAACTTCAACATACAAGTCACCTTTACCTGATTTTCTCAAGAAACCGCTTGCGCCGACAATATCACCCAAGTCCAGGTGCTCCCAAGCTTTAGATACTTTTTGAAGCTTCTTGCCTAAGTAACACTGAATCGTACCGGAAACATCTTGCACACCCAGAAAAGGTCCACCCCTTCGCATCACCCGGCCAGCAATACTAATGGGTTTATTTAGCTCTACCAAAGCTTCTTTGTCTAATGCACCAAACTCTGCTTGAAGGTCGCCCGCTTTATGCTGACGATCAAAGTCATTTGGGTGACCATTTGCGCTACAATCTTCTCGTAATTTATCAAGCTTTCCCCGTCGCTCAGCAATCAGTTTATTTTGATCTTCTTGCTGTTCAATTGGGTTTTGTTGTTCAGTAGGTGTGCTTTGCTTATCAGACATAAATATTTCCTAAAGGCCTTTCTTCAAACTTGCTTCAATAAACTGATCTAAGTTGCCGTCTAACACTGCATTACAGTTGCTAGTTTCGACGTTTGTTCGTAGATCTTTAATGCGTGATGCATCCAATACGTAAGAGCGGATTTGACTCCCCCAACCGATATCAGACTTTGTTTCTTCTAGTGCTTGCGATGCCTCAGAGCGTTTTAGCATTTCTTGCTCATACAGTTTTGCGCGCAACTGTTGCATGGCTTTGTCTTTGTTTTGATGTTGTGATCGTTGGTTCTGACACTGCACGACAATACCGCTAGGCTCATGGGTTATTCGTACAGCGGAGTCAGTAGTATTAACATGCTGGCCACCAGCGCCACTCGAACGATAAGTATCGATCCGTAAATCGGCCGGATTAATATCTATGTCAACATTATCGTCAATCTCTGGCGATACAAACACCGATGCAAAGGAGGTATGCCGTCGACTGCCGGAGTCAAAGGGTGACTTTCTAACCAAGCGATGAACACCGGTCTCTGTACGTAACCATCCGAAAGCATATTCACCGGTAAATTGAATCGTTGCACCTTTGATTCCTGCAACATCACCAGCAGATGATTCGACTAATTCCGTTTTGAAACCTTTTTGCTCTCCCCAGCGTAAGTACATTCGCAATATCATGCTTGCCCAGTCTTGAGCCTCTGTACCACCTGAGCCAGACTGAATATCCAAGAAGGCGTTATTCGCATCCATTTCGCCTGAAAACATACGTCTGAACTCAAGTATTTCAAGCTTTTCAGAGAGGCCTGCTAACTCGCTTTCAACTTCAGGTACAGTGTCTTCATCTTGTTCTTCAACAGCAATATCTAACAGCTCTTGGGCATCATTTAAACCTGATTCCAGTGTTTCTATTGTGTCTACAACAGCTTCAAGACCAGACCTTTCGCGACCTAGAGTTTGAGCATTATCCGGGTCATCCCAAACAGCAGGGTCCTCTAATTCCCTTTCAACTTCAACAAGGCGTTCTTTCTTAACATCGAAGTCAAAGATACCCCCTAAGCGTTGTTGAACGATCACGCATATCTTTGATTTTCTGAACAATAGGGTTAACTTCTAACATTCGTAAAATAACCTACCTAACAATAAACTGATGGGAGTTCCCAAAAAGAGCTGCATTTTATATGAATCCAGTCTCAGGAGCTATACATCAAAAACGTGATAACCATGCCGTCATATCTTCGGCAGTTTCTAACCAGTTTGGTTCAAGCAATATTTCATGTAATACATCATCAATCAGCTTGTGTTGCCGGTGCTCCATTTCTAAATTCTGAAATAGGTTTTCACTTACCCAAGGCTCTACAAGTGTGTCACCTGCCCCGTGCCATATCGCAGTGGGGGTTTTAATGTCACTTGCATCCTGCTTTACACGCTCAATGGTTTTTAAATATTCATTAAACCACCGCGCTGTCACTTTTCCATGGGTAAAAGGATCATTGACATAGTCATCAACAATTTTGGGATCTGAACAGACAACAGATGGATCTATATCATTAGTAAGTGATAATTTTGGCAGCACAGAACTCATGGTTTTACCTAAGAACGTTTTCAGCTTTGAAACAGGGATCGAAACATCTGAAGCCGGGCCACTTAATGCTACTGCTGCAAAACGATTGGGGTATTCTAATAAGTGAAGAATGCTAATCATTCCGCCCATTGAATGACCTAATAGATATTGATGCGGTTGATCTAAGGATAAACGAAGCTGCTCAAGGTCTTCCGCATAATCTAACCATCTGTTTACGTGACCTCTTTTACCTTCAGATTTACCATGCCCACGGTGATCCAAGGCATGTACTTCATAGCCTTGGCCTGCAAACCATTCTGCTAAAGCATGATATCGACCGGCATGTTCACTCCAGCCGTGAGAGATAACGATTGCTGCTTTTGAATTTTCGGGTACCCAGTGGTAATAGTTTAGTGCCAGACCATCAGACGCTTGAACTTGCTCCTCATATACTTCCACAACTTTATCCTTAATTGTTTTATCGTTTTTTTGAATGCGATAGTTTACCCTATGAATTCAATTTTTTCGTCATTAATTAAGACAACAGTTTTTATATGTAATTTTACAATAACAACACCACCACACATAAGCGAAGGAAGTCATTATGAAATGCGACAACATCTTACAAACTATTGGTAACACGCCTCACGTACGTATTAATCATTTATTTCGTGACGATATCGAAGTATGGATGAAAATAGAACGATTTAATCCTGGCAGTAGCATTAAAGATCGAATTGGCCCTGCAATGATTGAGGCCGCAGAAAAAGAAGGCATTATTAATAAGGATACTGTCATCATCGAACCTACATCAGGTAATACAGGTATCGGCTTGGCTTTAGCCGCTGCGGTTAAAGGCTATAAATTAATTCTTACGATGCCTGAGTCAATGACGATTGAGCGCCGTAAGTATCTCAAAGCGTTGGGTGCTGAATTGGTACTTACTCCAAAAGAAAAAGGCATGATGGGTAGTATCAACAAGGCCATGGAACTATTAGAAGAACACGACAATAGCTGGATGCCACAACAGTTTGAAAACTTGGCTAATTCAGAAGTACACCGAGCAACTACTGCTCAAGAAATACTTGCTGACTTCCCGGATGGATTAGATTATCTCATCACAGGTGTTGGCACCGGCGGTCATATTACTGGCTGTTCAGAAGTTCTAAAAGACGCCTTCCCTAACTTTCAAGCTTTTGCAGTAGAGCCTTCAAAGTCACCGGTTATAAGTGGTGGAGAAAAAGGGCTACACCGCTTACAAGGTATTGGAGCTGGTTTTATTCCTAAGATTCTGAATACTGATATTCTAACAGGTTCCATACTTGTAGATGAAGATGAGTCCTTTGAAATGGCTAGGCAATGCGCATTGAAGGAAGGGATTTTTGTCGGAATTTCAACGGGGGCTAGTCTTGCTGCAATCAAGCGAAAAGAAGCGGATATGCCCGCTGGTAGCCGCGTATTGACGTTTAATTATGATACAGGCGAACGTTACTTATCAATTGAAGATTTGTTTTAAGAGTATTTATCGGCGAACGTCAATAACCTGCCCTTAATTCTGATAACGCCGGGCAGTTAGATCATCTTCTAACTGCTTCTGCTCTTTTTTATCACGAACAACTTCTTCTTCCCCTTTGTAGCGATCAATTAAGTCAGACATTCCTTTGCGCTTTTGATGGTATGCGGTCCAATTTTCGAGTGCTAAATTATATTCTTGCTGCGCAATTTGTAGCGTATTTTTTTGCTGCTGAATGGCTTGATCAATTTGAGACATAAATGATTGGTAAGTTTGTAAGTTTTGCACTGACAGCGACCCGCCGGTCATATTTGTTTTCATCTCTGTCATATATTGAACTTGGTAGGACTTTAAACCATCTAACTGCTCTTGTTGCTGGTCTAGGTAGCGTCGTTTTCCTGTCAAAGCATCGAGTGCTTTTTGCTCATTACGTTTAGCGACATCCAGGACGATTTTTAAACGCTCTGATTTCTTCTTCAAACGAAACCCTCCTGTCTATTAATTACCTTTCGCAGGCGCAATCACATTTGCCAATTGCGAAACAGAAACTTCAACGCCAGCCTTATCACCTAAGCCCTGCTGTAAAAACTGCTTCATTCTTTCAATTCTTTCAATGGCAAAATCTGTTTGAGGGTCAGAACCCGGAACATAAGCACCCACACTAATTAAGTCTCGAGCTTGTTGGTAGCGAGCATAAATTTGTTTAAATTTCTGAGCACTACCCAAGTGTGCCGGAGCAATAATATTAGGCATTACTCGACTGATAGAAGCTTCTACATCAATTGCTGGGTAATGCCCTTCCTCAGCCAAACTTCGTGATAACACGATATGACCATCCAAAATAGCACGTGCCGCATCAGCGATAGGGTCCTGCTGATCATCCCCTTCAGTCAGTACTGTATAAAAAGCAGTGATTGAGCCTTCGCCAGGTTTTCCATTTCCTGCTCTTTCAACCAATTGAGGTATTTTTGCAAAAACTGAAGGTGGATAACCTCGTGTTGCGGGTGGCTCTCCTACAGATAATGCTATTTCTCGTTGAGCTTGCGCATAACGCGTCAAAGAGTCCATAAGCAATAATACTCGCTTCCCCTGATCGCGAAAATGCTCTGCAATCCTGGTAGTGAGCATGGATGCCCTTAATCGCATCAATGGTGAATCGTCTGCTGGTGATGCCACAACCACCGAACGAGACAAACCTTCATCACCAAGTATGTCTTCAATAAACTCTTTTACTTCTCGGCCTCGTTCGCCAATTAGCCCAACGACAACAATATCGGCATTCGTGAAGCGAGTCATCATACCCAAGAGCATACTTTTACCGACACCACTGCCCGCAAATAAACCTATCCGCTGACCGACACCTACGGTTAATAAACCATTGATCGCTTTAATACCAACATCTAGTGGTTCACGAATAGGAGCTCGTTGAAGTGGGTTAATAATACTGCCATTAAAAGGAATATGTGAATCAGCCTCAATTGGACCTTTTCCATCAAGAACATTACCTGCACCATCCAATACACGGCCAAGCAAGCCCCAGCCAACAGGAATTTCATTAATCGTATCAGCTGGTGTAACAAGCGCGCCGGGTTTAAGTCCGTCGGCAGTGGTTAAAGGCATCAAGAACGTTCGGTCACCATCAAAGCCTACTACTTCTGCTTCAATTTCCTGCCCAGTTGCGCCATGAATAATACAACGATCACCGACAATACTGTGGCAACCCACGGCCTCAAGCGTAAGCCCGACCATTCTAGTTAAGCGTCCACTTATTTCCGGGTGGATTTGTGCAGGAATAGCATTCACTAATGTATTTAAATTAACAGTGATAGGGTTATCGACCGAAAATGAATCAGTCATCACAGTCGCCTGAGGTGTCACTACTGTCTAAAGTATCACTACTGTCTAAAGTATCACTACTGTCTAAAGTATCACTACTGTCTAAAGTACCACTATCATCTTGAATGGTATTGTCATCTAATACATCACTACAACCTGAAGCCCCTTCAACCAGTTGATTTGACTCTACCCTTTCTCTATTCGAATGATCTACTGATTCGTTTGTATATTTAGCACTTTCTGCTGCCTTATCAACAGACTCATCCACTTTATCTAATAAATCAGATGGATAATCACTTAACTCTTTAATGGTGCTGGAAGTTTCTAACGAAGATAGCTCATGCTCTGATTCGATCGCATTCAATAACATTGAATGTACTACTTTTTGAAATCGTTTCTCGATGGTGTAGTCAATTAGCTGGCTAGAGGTTTCTAGTACACAACCACCCACCATAATGTTTTGATCTTGCTTTAGTTCGATACTGCTATCCAGAGATTCAAGAATATTTTGTATATGTATTTCATCTGCAGGATTAACGGATAAAACAAGCCCTTGATCCAGTTTTGGTAAGCTTTGATAAATTTGTGTTAAAGCTGATTGTATTGAGCTGGAGTCAAGCTTTAGTTCGCGATGTATAACTGTACGCGCAAGTGCTAAAGCGACATTTAAGGTTGCTTGCTCTACTTGCTTCCTTTGTTCATTTATTGGATCAACCAATTGAGTAATTAGACTTTTGAGTTGTATAGTTTGCTGGTCTATTTGTGACTGACCTGCAACAAGACCTTGCTGCAGTCCTTCTTGATGCCCTTCTTGTTTTCCAACTTCAAACCCTGCTTGACGGCCTTGCTCATGCCCCTCAGTTTTCCCTTCCTCGAAGCCTGCGCTATATGCCTGCTGGCGAATTTGTTCAATATCATCAGCAGTGAGTGGCTTTATTTGTTTTTTAACCTCGGCATAGCGCGAACGTCTGGGTGCATTCGGATTATTAAGCGTAGGCAACTCCCAGCGCTCGTATGCTGTAAGTTCACCTAGAGGTACTCCGTCTGACTTGTCTACCATGTATTTATCTTATCCTAGAGTGTTACAACCATAACGTTTTTACTTATCACAACAAACGAATCGTAAATCAATAAACACTTAGATCATCGCCTCACCAGAGCCGCCCAGTGAAATTTCACCTGAGTCTGCCAGACGACGGGCAATGGTTAAAATATCTTTTTGAGAGGTTTCAACTTCACTAACTTTAACTGGCCCTTTCGCTTCAAGGTCATCACGTAACAACTCAGCGGCACGCTTAGACATATTCTTGAATATTTTCTCTTGCAGGTCTGTATCAGCCCCTTTCAAGGCAATTATTAATACATCGGATGACACTTCACGAAGTAATGTTTGAATACCTTTATCATCCACATCTTTAAGGTTGTCAAACACAAACATTAAGTCTTCTATTTCTGTCCCCATATCAGCATCAATCTCTTTGATACTATCCATTAAATCAGCTTCAATATTGGTATCGATAAAGTTCATAATTTCTGCGGCGCACTTAATACCGCCAATTGATGTTGTTTTGGTCGATGCACTCCCAGAGAATTGCTTTTCTAAAATATTATTCAATTCTTGCAAGGCTTGCGGCTGAATTGATTCTAATGATGCTACGCGCATCATAACGTCAAGACGTACTTTTTCATCAAAAGTACCTAACACTTCTGCGGCTTGATCTGGTTCAAGGTAAGAAACAACAATTGCTTGAATTTGAGGGTGTTCATAACGGATTAATTCAGCGACAGCACGGCCATCCATCCACTTCAAGGTGTCTAAGCCTGTTGTATTTCCACCAACAAGAATTCTGTCTATCAAGCTATCAGCTTTATCTTTGCCTAAAGCTTCCGTCAACATGTTTTTAATATAGTCATCTGTACCAATTCCCATACCAGTCTGCTTTCCAACTGATTCAAGGAAGTCCATCATGACGCTTTCAACTTGCTCTTGCGTGATATCTTTTAGCTGAGCCATTGCTGTACCGACCCGCTGCACTTCTTTTGGCCCCATATGTTTCAAGATCTGTGCTGCATCGGCCTCACCAAGACTTAATAGCAGCATTGCTGCTGCATCATTCTTGGAAATTTTAGGCTTCTTATCACCCGCTTCTTCACTCATCTACATTAACCCACTGCCTAATTACTTGAGCAACTCTGGCAGGATCCTCGGCTACAAGTCCTTTCAGAGCATTTATCTGTCTATCATACCCCTCAGAAGCACCAGGTAAAAGGAACTCATCAGAAGCACTTAATGTAACATTACTTCCGGCATCACCTTCACTCATTTGATCCATTTGTGCTAAACCATCCTCATCTCCTGCTAGAGCAAATTCTTTGGCTTGAGCACCACTTGTTGCTAAATTCTTAAACGTCGGACGTATCACAGCAAAGATAACAATAATAGTCATGAGCACAGCTAAGGCTTTCCAGACAAGATCCCAAAACCAGTCTTTCTCCCAGATTTCTGCCTCAACAAAAGGTTCAATTATCTGAGGAGCAAAAGGGGTATTTATGACATTAACACTATCACCTCTTGCTGCTGAATAGCCTACGGTATTTCTAATGAGTAAGGTTAGACGCTCCAACTCATTTTCAGACCATGGCGTGTATGTAACTTCATTTGTTTCGGGGTTGATTGTACGAATATCATCAATCGCAACAGCGACAGTTAATCTTTTCAAACGCCCTTGTTGGTGCTTTGTATAACTTATTGTTCTGTCTACTTCGAAATTTCTTGTCGTCTGTTTACGAAGATTAGTAGGCACGCCCCCTTCCCCAGCAGCAGCACCAGCGCCGGCAGTTTCTGGCGCATTGCCTGCAGCAGGCGGCTGGTTCGCCAAAGCACCCGGAACGCCTCCTTTAGCTTGCATTTGACTCTGCTCGTCAAGCGTTTGCTCACTACGAACAACTTGCATGTCAGGGTTAAATAATTCTTCTGTTTCTTCAATTAACGTGAAATCTACATCCGCAGAGACTTCAGACCTGAATCTTTCAGACCCCATAATCGGATTAAGAATATTATTGATTCGAGTGTTTAGCGATTTTTCTAATTTTCTGGAGTATTCAAATTCCTTTGAGACCAAACGATCTGCTTCAGTTTCATCATTATTTGAAAGAAGGTTTCCTCTTTGGTCAACCACTGTTACTTTTGATTTATCCATTTCAGGAACACTACCAGCCACTAAATTAACAATGGCATCTACCTGCTCTCTGGTTATTGGACGAGATGAAGACGTTTCAATTAATACAGAAGCGGATGGCTGGCGACTATCTCTTACAAAAACAGATCTTTTAGGGATAGCCAAATGAACTCGGGCATTCCTGACATTCCTAAAACTGGTTATTGAGCGAGATAACTCTCCTTCAAGCCCACGCTTAAATCGAGTCGCTTCCATAAACTGACTCGTACCTAAACCTTGCTCCTTATCTAAAAGTTCATAGCCAACATTTTTCTCATCAGTAATGCCTGTTGCAGCCAGTTTCATTTTGGCTTCGTATACCCGGCTTGATTCAACCAAGAGCATTCCTGTTCGGTGATCAATTTTAAATCTAACATCGTTAAGAGCAAGAATACGGGTAACTTCTTCTAAATCCTGAGATTTAATATTTTGCATCAAAGGTTGGTAGTTAGGTTCTTGCAGCCACAAGACAAGCGCCAAACCCAACGCAACACTGGCGGCCAAACCTATCATCAAACCTACTTGGCGAAAGATACCCAAGCGATTAATGCCAGTCATCAAATCGCCTTCTGCACCAATTGACTCTGTTGTTGCCATACCCGTGTTACCTGTTTGAGCAGGTAAATTAGCATTTGCTTCTGCGGGAACAATTGCCATACGTCAACCTCCTCTATATTGTTATTTAATAATTAACCAGCCAGCCTTAAACTAACGATCATTTAAACCGGCATTTTCATAACATCTTCGTAAGCCTGAACCACTTTATTACGTACTTGGGTTAAAGCTTGAAATGATACGGATGCTTTTTGAGACTGTATCATCACTTGCGATAGACTAACCGTTGGGTCACCCTGCTCAAATGCTTTTGAAAGTTCAGCAGACTTCATCTGCGTATCGTTAACTGAGTTAACTGCATTGGCCAATAAGTCACCGAACTTAGGTAAAGACTGGGTTTCTTGTGTGCCCTGAATTTTAGTTGGAGATATTTCTGGTCGCAAAGCATCGGTCTTTTGTACCTGAGTACGCAAGTTTCTCATCTCTGCTAATACCGAATTTATATCTGCTCTGCCTGATACTGAACCGATGCCAGACATAGGCGCCTCCGTCAAAATTTTGTTACTTTATCTACAATTATGCTTATATATTCAGTTAAAGCATTTATCAGGCCAAGTAGTACATATCATTAAATACTTTTGCTTTACAGCGCAATAATTTGTAGAAACAAAAAAAGGGGCCGAAGCCCCTAACAATCATCAGCAGATTGACGAATCCTTTATGCGGCTAATTCAGCATTAATATCAATACCATTTTCACGCATTTGAGCAAGCTTGTATCGTAATGTTCTGGGGCTAATGCCCAACTTTTCAGCCGTTATTTTTTTCTTGCCATTTTCTTGTCTTAGAGTATCCAAAATAATTTTATACTCTCTTAACTTTAAATCTTTACCCAGTACGTTATGGTCTTCTTCTGTTTCAACATTTATCGTTTTCTGTACAAATATATGCTCAGAATCTGGTTGTTCACTCATTGATTGATTAGAGCCAGCCTTTTCCGAGGCCAATATCCAACTTTCAGATTCAGATATATCTAGACAAAAATCAGCCACATTGACTACGCCATCTGAAGCCATAATAAGGGATCGCTGAATGACATTATCTAATTCACGTACATTTCCAGGCCATGAGTACTGCGTTAAATAATTTTTAACACCATCGCCAAACCTCATCTTTTCACGATTCATTTTTTCAGAGTACTCGCCTAACAATCTTTCAGCCAAAGGCCAAATATCAAGTGGTCGTTCTCGTAAAGGCTTCCACATCATTGGGAACACATTCAAACGATAATATAAATCTTCTCTGAATAGACCTTCGTTTACGTATTCTTTCAAGTCTCGGTTGGTCGTTGCTAAAACCCTGACATCTAACGCAATCGTTTTCTTCCCACCTACTCGTTCAACTTCTCGTTCCTGCAAAACTCGAAGAAGTTTGGCCTGTAAACCTAAATCCATTTCAGAAATCTCATCAAGCAGTAGTGTGCCACCATTTGCCTGCTCGAATTTACCCGGAGAACTAGAAATCGCACCTGTAAAAGCACCTTTCTCATGACCAAACAATGTCGCCTCTAGCATATTCTCTGGAATGGCTGCACAATTCAAAGCGATGAAAGGCTTGTTTTTACGAGATGAATTTTCATGAATATAACGGGCCAATACTTCTTTACCAGTACCGCTCTCACCTGAAATCATGACCGTAGATTCTGATCCAGCAACCTTTTTCGCCACTTGGAAAAACTGCCTAGAACTTGGATCTTCAGCAATAGGCATTGCTGTGTCATCTACACTTAATTTAGTATTACTCTGTATTTCATGCCCCAAAATTCTAATAACTGATTGTATCAGCACCTTGGGCTCAAAAGGTTTAACCAGGTAATCTGACGCACCACTTTGCATCGCATCAACTGCCATTTTTATTTGCCCATAAGCTGTAATTAACAGCATTGGTAAACCTGGCAATTTAAGTTTGACTCGTCGCAAGAGCTCATGCCCATCCATACCGGGCATATTTACGTCACTAACAACAATATCGACGACATTATTCTCAAGTTTCAACAGTGCATTTTCACCACAGTCTGCCTCGATAAAATCCATACCAGCAAGCTGTAGAGTTGTACACAACGCCTCTCTTAACGCTCGATCATCTTCGACGATTAACACGGTAATATTTGCCATACGTCTTACTCCTTACCTGCTTTCGCACTTTTATTATCAGCACTTTTTTGTTTAACGTTTAATTTATAAATAGGTAATAATATTGTTGCAGATACACCCTTTTTAGATGAACGCACTTTAAATTCTCCTTGATGTGCTTTTACAACTGCTTGCACTACCGCTAGCCCCAAACCTGTTCCTTGGGCTTTCGTTGTATAAAAGGGCTCGAACACTTTACTTCGATGCTCACAGGGTATCCCTGGGCCATTATCTTTAATTTGTAGTTTGACAGCATTAGCGCTGAACTCAGTAACAGCCACTTGTAGCTCTAAAGGCGGTTCTTTATCTTTAACAAGCTCACCTGCTTCAATACTATTATTAATCAAGTTCAAACAAGCTCCTACAAGAGCTTCTTTGTTGCACATAATATGTTTATCAGAAACGCTGCTTTCCCAGTGACAGGCCACACCTGCTTTTTCTAGTACCGGGTCGGCAGCACTGCGAAGCGATTCGATCAGGTCAGAAATATCAACATGCTCCACTAATCTAGTCTCTCCTTTTGCAAAAATAAGCATGTCACGAATTTGATGTTCTAAATGGGTAAGCCTGGAAAGCAACTTATCAGCACAATCAACCCTCATCTTTGTGTCAATTTCACTCTGACATAAGTGACCTGCATACAACATTGCAGTTGATAAGGGTGTACGGATTTGATGCGCTAAACTTGCTACCATTTTTCCGAGCGAACTTAACCGTTCCGCACGACTAACTTGTTCCTGCAATAAGCGTGTTTCGGTTAAATCACTTAATAAAATCAATTGGCCTGAAGACATTGAACGTGTCTCTATGCGGATACGACGACCATCTTTCAGCGACACCTCATGACCATCATCATGCTTAGGAGAAAAACAACGTTTGATAACATCCATCCATGCCTGACCTTCCAAAGGCTCACCCAGTAGGTCTAGTGCTGCGGGGTTCGTTTCTGTAATACAACCATTACCATCCAACAAGACGACACCTGCTGGTAAAATCTCTAAGAGTGTCGATAATCGATTTGCGATCTGCTCTTTCTCTTTTAGCTCTTCTCGACGCTGCATTTCTTCTTCAGATAACTCATCTTTTAGCTGAGTAACTTTATTTTCTAAGGTTCGGTAAGAAGATGTTAATTGAGAAGATAGCTGATCGAATAAGGATAATGCCTGCTCAACGGGTGCAATTTTTTTCGTTGAGCTAAATACATCATGACCAAATAACGATTGAACGTGTGCTGACTCTACTGACGCACTATCATGTACATTATCGGTTGCAGTGTTTTCATCTATAGCTACGCGTGAAACAACGCCTTGAACTAAAGGAATATAATTAGAATCTTCTTTCCAAGCATTTCTTTTTTGTTGTTCCATTGGATTCACTCACCCTTTTTCAATAGAGCCTATAAAATAGACTGCAATATATAACGCCAATGCGCTTCATTCTTTCATTAGGTAAAGCAGTTTTTGATCCAACTCCATGTTTTCTTTTTATTTCATCAACTTACACTAATAATTCATACTCATAAATTAGCCAAATGACGATTATCTGACAACACAATTAAAAAAGCCGAGCTTATAGCTCGGCTTTTTGGCATTTTTTTGACTGATTGAATTGAATAATTTAACTAGTCATTAAGCCCATACTTTCGCACCTTTTCTACCAAGGTCGTGCGACGAATTCGTAGCTTCTCTGCTGCTCTTGCAACAACACCTGAAGACTCATCAAGCGCCTGTTGAATAAGGGCTTTTTCAAGATTCCCCAAATAATCTTTCAAATCAATGCCATTCACAGGCAATAAGGCAGGAGAATCTAAACTAGCTAGCCCAGAATTTAACGGCGTGTTTTGATCGATTCTCTGCAAATCCTCATCAGTTTCTTCCACATGACGGTACTTTTGAGGTAATTCATGAACCCCAATAACATCATAAGGATGCATAATCCCAAGTCGTTCTACTAGATTAGCAAGCTCCCGAATATTTCCTGGCCACTCATGACGACATAGACTTAAAATAGCAGCAGAATTAAAACGTATCGAACCTCGTTTTTCTGTTTCCATTCTTGAAATTAACTCATTCATTAACAGAGGAATATCTTCAACACGATCTTTCAACGCAGGCATTTCAATTGGAAAAACATTAAGACGATAATATAAATCTTCCCGAAAAGTCGCCTCCTCAATCATCTCCTCTAGATTTTTATGCGTTGCTGCAATAATTCTAACATCCGTTGCAATCGTTTTATTTCCACCAACGCGCTCAAATGTTCTCTCTTGCAAGACTCTTAATATTTTGACCTGCATACTAAGAGGCATATCACCAATTTCATCTAAGAAGAGTGTTCCACCTTCAGCAAGCTCAAAGCGCCCTGCTCTAGCAGTAATTGCACCAGTGAACGCACCTTTTTCATGACCGAATAGCTCACTCTCAAGTAGCTCCCCAGGAATCGCGCCGCAGTTTACTGGAACAAAAGGTTTAGCTCGACGATGTGAGTTATAGTGCAAATTTCTGGCAACGACCTCTTTCCCCGTACCGGATTGTCCGGTTATCAAAACACTCACATCTTTATCAGCAACTTGAGACATCAGCTCTCTAACTGATTGAACGCTTCGACTTGTACCCACTAAACTTCTAAATAGTTCAACCTGACGCTGTTTACCACGACCATTAAGAGCTGAATACTGGTCACGATATACCTGTGCCCGATAGAGACTATCAAGTGTTTTGTTATAGTTTGGTGGAAAATCAAGTTGGGCAATGACTTTTTTTCTAAGGACTGTATCCAAACCATCCAAGGAAACGTCACCAAGTGCAAGCGTAGGGATTGCTTCATCCCACTCATGAAGCTCACTTACAATAGGTTCTATTGGAGATGAATCCGACCCTAGAAAAACGACATTAATTTGAGAAGCACCTTCAGTTTCTGATTCAACAATTTGCTTCCAGTCTTTTAATGAAGAGCTGATAACTTCTTCACCTAAAAACTTTAAAATAACAGTGATATCCCTAAGTACATCTTGGTTATCATGCATAACCAAAACTTTCATATCCTGCGCCATAAAATAAACCTTATTATTATCGACCATAAAGAAACCCTACTAACTTTTAGTAAAATTTCTAGCCGTCCTTGTGGTCTTGACTGTGAACTGTATCCATATAAGTGATGTAAGAAAAAGAATTCATCTTTAACTAAGCTGCAATTAAAGTACGGATTGGTTTGAGAGTCAATAAAGTGGCGTCAAAAACATCCTAATAGAGCCATATTTAAAAAAGATCATTTTTTTGTCGCTATTAGAAGAGGGGTAAGCATATGAAATTAGAATTGAGAAACACCAAAGTAAGAATTAGCGGCACGCTGATCTCTGGTTAGTTTTTTTAATTCTGTAGATATTTCTAGCTGGTGCTTTTTACTGTCATCTATAACAAGTTCATATATTTTTTGGATACTTTTTAAGTCTGACATGAGTTTTACTTTCTCCTCCTCATTAATAGAAGTAGAAATTGAACTTTGAAGGTTTGATTTTATTTTTTGATCAAGCAACTGAAGCTGCTCCCAGTTTTTTGATTCACAGGCTTGTTGCAAGCTATGTATTAAACCTGCTAGCTCCCTATCCATACCTCCCCCTTTAACATCCAATTCATATTTATAAACTTAATAATGAACGTTTGCTTTCAGTAACGCAAAAAAATATTGGGCCAGGCAAAAGTTATAAATAAAAAAACCTAAGCGCTCTACATTAGAGAAGAAAGCTTAGGTCAAAAAAGTAGAGAGGTTCTGTCGACGATATACTATAAAACTACTTGCTCAAGTTGCGCCGAATATGCCCCCTGAATGCCATTATCATCAATAGTAGCAATTGAAAAGTAATAAGTGCCTGATGATAATTCTTCAATTAATGCACTTGTATCACCTGCTCCATTTACATTTACAAAAGAGTCTAGGTTGTTTGAGCTAGTTCCGTATTTGATGACATAACCATTGATTTCATATATTTCTAAATCCGAGCCATCTTCACGTAACACTGGAATATCCCAACTTAACTCAACAGAAGCCAACACCTCATTTACACTCAACAATGCTGACAAAGAAAGAACAGAGCCTTCAGAGTTCGAAACAACTACTGAGTACTCACCAGCATTCGATAATTCTGCATTTGTAAGCGTTAAATTTGAACCGGTTTGTCCCTGTATTTCACTTCCGTCTTTTATCCATTGATAAGTTAGTTCTCCACCACCACTAGCAACTACTGTGAATATGGCTTCTTGGCCTGCACTCACAACTACTGTAGCTGGATGAGATGAGATAACGACTTGTTCAACTACTTCAGGTATATCCCCTACTTCTTTATCTGGGGCTGTACCCGCTGAACCTGAAGTTGATTTAGTATTTGATGAGCCACTACTACCACAAGCACTTAAAAGTAAACTTAATACAATAAAAACAAATATTTTAGTATTTTTTGTAAAGTAGCTAACAAAGTTAAACATAGTAAAATCCGTCGTGGTTTGCTTTAAAAGTTTCAATAATAATAGTAAAGAAACCGAAATAAAGACGGAAACACTCGATACTTTCTGGCGGTTTTGCGTCAGATTTTTGACTTTGGAAAAATTTTGTGACGAACAAATCAGTAATTTAGTGAACATTATCACATCCATGTTTTGAATCTCGATTAAATAATGCATCTTATAAATGCATTAAAATCTCAAATATCATCCGTTGATTTTAAATTCGTAAGTTCTTACGAATAGAGTTTGGTAAAGAATAAGTGTTAATTAAACGCGATAACCATACCTCCCTGAGATTTGGGTCGTGAAAAAATTTGAATACAAAACTGAAAGCTAAATGAAAAACCTTAAAGCAGCGACGCTACCGGCTTAAATGACCGACGATACAACTCATTAACACCCAACTTCTTTAGTGATTCTATATGAGCTTTCGTAGGATAACCTTTATGCTTAGCTAGACCATAACCAGGAAATAGCTCATCGAGCTCAACCATTTCACGATCACGACTCACTTTAGCGAGTATTGAGGCAGCACTTATACAAGCAACTCTTGAGTCACCTTTGATAACCGGCTCGGAAGGTGTGGATATTTCAGGGCAACGATTTCCATCGACAAGTACATACTCAGGAAAAATGGAAAGCTGCTCTATAGCACGCTTCATCGCGAGCATAGAAGCGTGCAAAATATTGATCTGATCTATTTCTTCGACACTGGCACGAGCAATCGACCATGCAAGCGCCTTTTCTTTGATTTCATCATACAAAGCTTCACGCTTTTTTTCAGAAATTTTCTTTGAATCAGCTAGACCTGAAATTGGTTTATCTGGATCAAGTATTACGGCTGCCGCAACAACAGGCCCTGCTAACGGCCCTCGCCCAACCTCATCAGTTCCTGCCAATAAGATACCCTTGTAACGACAAACAAAAGGTTCATCAAACACCATTTATTCAATCCCTGTCTTTAAGGTTGTACTCGGACCGCTCTAACAACTTTGAAATAGCATCAGCAGCTTGCTCACTTGCATTTAGCTTAAGTTGCATATGCAGGTCTGTAAACGATGCCTTAGTCTTATCACCCTCACTAGTATTTAAACGATCAAAAACTTTTTGTCCGATTAATTCCGGCTGAGCTTGATCCTGGATTAATTCCGGAACTAACTCTTTACCTGCTAATAGATTAGGCAATGAAATGAAAGGTACTTTTAATAAGCGCTTCATAATGTAGTGCGTAAAACCAGATACACGATATGCAACAACCATGGGGCGCTTTAAAAGCATTGCTTCAAGGGTTGCTGTTCCAGAAGCTAACACAACAACATCACTCGCCGCCATCACCTGCCTGGATTGACCACTTATAAGTTTAATTGGTAAATCGCATCCAACTTCCGAGATAATTTCTTGTATTTGATCCCGACGCTGTTCATTCACGTAAGGGAGTAGAAATTGTATATTCGCATTTCTCTCATAAAGCCAGCGCGCTGTTTGTATGAAACTTTCACCGATATATGAAATTTCACCAGATCGACTTCCTGGAAGCAAAGCGACTACTTGAGCATTAGATTGAACACCCAAGCTATTTCTCGCTATTTGCTTATCAGGCGTAACCGGAATTAAATCAGCTAAGGGATGACCAACAAAACGTACTGCTATCTGGTGCGCTTTATAAAATTTTGCTTCAAAAGGAAACAAGGTAAGCATCAAATCAACTGCACGCGCAATTTTGAATACTCTTCGCTGACGCCAGGCCCATACAGAAGGACTAACATAATGCCCTGTTTTTATGCCTTTTTTGCGCAAAAAAAGCTCTAAGCCAAGATTAAAATCAGGTGCATCAATACCAATAAACACATCCGGCCTATTTTTTACAAAATAGCGCTTAATTCTTCGTCGAATACCTACAAGCTCAAATATCCGACCGAGCACCTCAACAAGCCCCATGACAGATAAGCGTTCCATTGGAACATGACTCTTAAAGCCCTGCTCTATCATCAACGGGCCACCAATACCTTCAAATGATGCATTTGGGTACAGCTTACGAATTGATTGAATTAAACCTGCCCCAAGGATATCTCCAGACACCTCACCCGCAACAATACCTACTCTAATGGGTCGCTTAGAAATAACTTCCGGAACACCGCTCTCTGTCAATGAGCTTTGAATTTCTGACTCGATAGACATTAACGAATAATGCCACGGTTAGAGTTTTTGATACTATCTGTAAAGACAGCCACCTCAGGAATATCAATGGCAACAGACGATAATTCCTCCAATGCATCACTTAACTTTAAACCTTTACGATAAACAATTTTATAGGCCCGCTTTAACTCCAAAATAAGTTCAGAGCTAAAACCTCTGCGCTTTAGACCCTCAGTATTTAAACCATGCGCAGATGCTGATTGACCACTAGCCATGACGTACGCAGGAATGTCGCGCAACACGATACTTCCGCCAGCACTCATGCTATGCAAACCAATTCTACAAAATTGATGAACCATCGTCCCTCCACCAAGAATTACATGATCAGCGATATGAACATGCCCTGCCAGAGTTGTGCTATTTGCAAAAATAGAATCATTACCTATGACGCAATCATGAGCAACATGAACATAAGCCATAAATAAATTACCACTACCAATAGATGTCAACCCCTGATCCTGAGTTGTCCCTCTATGGATCGTACAACTTTCACGAATAACATTATTATCGCCAATTTCTAGACGAGTAGGCTCACCTGCAAATTTTTTGTCCTGACATTCTTCTCCCACGCTGGCGAATTGAAAAATTCGGTTATTTTTTCCAATTTTAGTCGGGCCTTTAATGACAACGTGAGACATAATTTGCGTATCATCACCAATTTCAACACCCGGACCTATCAATGTCCAAGGTCCTATTTCGACGTTTTTACCTATTTTTGCTGTGGAATCAATAACTGCCTGAGGATGTATACTCATTATCGCTCCCTCTCTGCAGTCATTATTTCAGCCACACACGCTACCTCATTATCCACTAGAGCCCTACAGTCGAACTTCCAGATATTATGCTTAGCAGCAATCAACCTAGACTCAAGTATAATCTGATCACCTGGAACCACAGGACGCTTAAACCTGACTTTATTTGAGCCTGCAAAGTAATGCACAAGATCATCACTAGGTTTTTTATTAGTCGTAACAAAACCTAAAATCCCTGAAATTTGAGCTAAGGCCTCAATCACTAAAACGCCAGGCATGATAGGCATCCCAGGAAAGTGTCCCTCAAAGAAATACTCATTGTAAGAGACATTTTTATAGCCTTTAATCAGCACACCCGACTCAACGTCCGTTACCCGATCTACAAATAGAAAAGGATAACGATGTGGCAAGAAGGTTTGAATTTCATTTATGTCCATCATAGAAAATGCCTGATAAAGAATTTTTACTGAGTAAATTATTAGTGCACAAACCCATTACTAAAAACGGTTATGACTTGCTTAGCTATTCGTTTTGATTGCTTTTTCGAGCGCTTTAACTCGACTAGCCATTTTGTCAAGCTGTCTAAGCCTGGCGATACTTTTACGCCATTTTGCATTAGGTTGAACACCTGTTCCTGAAGAATATACACCAGCTTCGTTAAGGCTTTTAATTACCATGGTCATCGCAGTGATATGTACATTATCAGCAACGGTTAAGTGACCAGAAATACCACTCGCACCACCGATGATACAATTCTTACCAATAGTGGTACTACCAGCAATGGCACTGCAAGCTGCTATGGCTGTATTTTCTCCAACCAGCACATTGTGAGCAATTTGGATTTGATTATCGAGCTTCACACCATCTTCAATAACAGTGTTGTCCAAAGCGCCACGATCAATGGCCGTATTCGCTCCAATTTCAACATTGTTACCAATAATAACACCACCAAGTTGAGCAATTTTTCTCCACCGCCCTTGATGAGGAGCAAATCCAAAACCATCTGATCCGATCACTGCACCACTATGAATAATACAGTTATCACCAATGGTAACGCCATGATAAACAGTCACACTAGCATGAAGAAGTGTACTTTTACCCAAGATGCTGTCTACACCAATAATACTGTTAGGCCCTATTACAGACCCCGCCCCAATAATAACTCCCGATTGAATGACGGCTCCGGCATTAATAGTTACGCCTTTAGATATGGTCGCGGACTCATGAACCGTAGCTGACTGGTGAATGTTAATTTCTTCACTCTGACTTTCAGTATTTTCATCAGTTTCAGAAAAAGAAGGGCATGAAGCCGTATCCCATAGATGACTCAAAGTAGCATAAGCAAGATACGGGTCTTTATGCACCAATACACTTACAGAGCTCTTTCTTGCCATCTCCTCCGTTAGAATAACTGCAGCGGCACTAGTTTCAGATAAATATTTTTCATAAGCAGGGTTAGCTAAAAAACTGATATGTGATGCATTAGCAGATTGCAAAGTCGCAATCCCTGAAACGACTTGAGTGTCATCGCCAAGAATATAACCGCCTACTTTTTCAGCCAGTTGTTTTAAGTCAAATGTTTTATTTGTCATTTATTGAAAACACTCATATCCTAGATTCTAAGGGAGAACTATTTAAGTTTATTAAGCTTTTCGATTACTTTTACAGTGAAGTCCATTTTCTCAGCTGCAAATAACACGGTTTCTCTAGGCAATAACAGGTCTAATTTTTCTTCTGTAACGACAGCATTAATTACCTTGTCCAACTTAGGTTTAGATTCTGCTAAAAACTCCTGACGTTTTGCAGCCAGTGCTTTATCCAACTTACCCTTTAAATATTTATACTCTTGTATTTTAGCCTCTAAGTCTGAAGCCATCTTATTACGCTCACTATCGCTCATGATCGCAGCATCGTTCTTTAAACGTAGCTCCAGTCTTTGCCCGTCTTCACCAACTGCACGTACTTCCAGGTCTTGTTGTTTATATTGGCTAACCATGTTCTCTGTAAATTTTTTCGCAGCTTCTGAAGAAAAAAGCGCAGTTCGCATATCAACTAAACCAATTTTAGTCTCTGCTGAAGTAAAAGCCGAAACAGTCATGATGCATATTAAAGCTAAAGGTTTTAAAAATTTCATTGAAGACCTCCTAAGATCTTTTTAAATGTGTACTTATTTAGAGTTATTAATATCGTTATTTGAATTTTCTAGCACTTGCCAATATCAAAATGACTGCCCCAGTGTAAACTGGAAAAATTGGGTATCGTCACTTTGAATATCATTAATTGCTTTACCAAAACTAAAGCCTAAAGGCCCAATAAAAGTAATCCATTGCAAACTCACGCCAGTTGAAAACCTTATTTCGCGCTCATCAAAGTCATACCCTCGTGCAGTGTCAAAAACATTTCCACTATCAACAAAATAAGAGAAACGCATTGAGCGCTGATCTTTAACAAACGGAATCGGGAAAATTAACTCAACACTGTTTTCAACTAATAAATCGCCACCAAAAGGATCCGAAGAATCCGCAAAGCTATCTCCTGAATTTGGAGACGATTTTAAACCTAAAGAATTACTATCAAACCCACGAACAGACCCAATCCCCCCTGAAAAATAGTGTTCAAAGAATGGTAATTGAGTAGTGTCCCCGTATGAATCTCCCCAAGCTAACTCATTGCGAATTCTAATAACGAAATCATGATCCTTATCTATTGGAAAATAGGAATTTGAACGGTAACTCGTTTTATAGAATGATAAATCACTAAAGGGAGTCGTAACCTCTAAAGACAAGTTCTGCCGCCAACCTTTTGTTGGAAATGTACCTCGATTTAAAGTACTTCTGGACCAACCAATAGTTGCAGGAAATGTATTAAAGTCGGAACCATTAGCATCAACGAAGTTTTTAATTTCCAAAGGCTGAGATACGCCTAAACCAAGCTTTGTGTTTGTAAATCCAAAACCAAAAGTCAAACGAGATATATTGTTAATAGGATAACCAAATGTCACAGATGCGCCTGTGGCATCTAATACATAATCAGAGCTTCCGCTTTCGTCAAAGTCTGTTTTTCGTGCAAAAACACTAAAGCCACGACTTACGCCGTCTACTGTAAAATAAGGGTTTAGATATGAAAAATTGGCAGATTTAACCGACTCATTTGAATTAATACCAAAAGAAACACGCTTGCCTGAGCCAAAGAAGTTGTTTTCAGAAACACTTAAACCTAATGTAATGCCACTCCCCTGAGAAAAACCTAAGCTGGCAGATAAGTTTCCGGATGACTGCTCTTCAACACTGTAATTAACATCTATTTGGTCACTCACACCAGGCACTGAAGGTGTATCAATCGCAACACTACTAAAGAAACCTAAACGCTCCAAGCGTGTTTTCGAACCCTCTATCAGATCAGTTGAAGCTGATGCACCTTCCATCTGAATCATTTCCTGACGTAAGACTTCATCACGCGTGTTGGTATTACCCCTGAAATTAATTCGCCTAACGTAGTTACGTTTTCCGGGATCAACAAAGAATGTTATTGAAGCAGTATTGTCATCATGAGTTTCAGGGATCGCATTCACATTTGCGTAAGTATAGCCTTCCGAGCCAAGAGCTCTTGAAATTAGATCAGAGCTCAAAGTTAATTTTTTCCTTGAGAAAACCTCTCCCGGTTTGACTAGAACTAATGGTTCGAGTACATCTTTTTCTAGAATTAAGTCACCTTTCAAATCGAAAGACTTAACTGTAAACAGAGGCCCTTCAAATATGTTTATAGTAATAAAGACATCTTCTTTAAAGGGCGATATGGAAACTTGAGTGGATTCAATTGTAAATTTGATATAACCGCTATCAAGATAAAAAGAACGAACACGCTCTAAATCGCCACTTAGCTTTTCCTTTGAGTATTTGTCATCGCTGGTAAAACTTGACCAGAGGCTTGGCATTTTGAGCTCCATCAGCTCAATAATTTCTTCATCGGTATAAGCGTCATTACCAACAATATTAATATGCAAGATGCTGGCAACTTCACCTTCATCAATATTTAATTTAATCGACACTCTATTTCTTGGTAGTTTAATAACCTCAGCCTCAACTGAAGCACTATAACGACCCTGCGTAACATATGAACGCAATATTTCTAACTCAAGGCGCTCAAGCGTAACTCGTTTAAATACTTTGCCAACAGACATGCCTGCCGTTTTCAAACCTTCTAATAAATCATCTTCTGAAATATCTTTGTTTCCAATAATTTCAATTTCACTAATCGCTGGTCGCTCTACTACCGTAATGACTAGATCCTGCTCTTCTCTTGATAGCTCAATATTTGTAAATAAACCTGTTTTAAAAAGAGATTTTGTTGCATTCACTAAACGATCTTCACTTAAAGTTTCACCAACACTAATGGGAAACTCACTAAAGATAGTACCAGCAGAAACTCGTTTCAGACCATCTACTCTTATATCAGAAACTACAAACTCATCAGCTGAGGCGACCAATGGAATGAATAGCACAACGAATACAAAAAAGTAAAAGCGAGCACATAATTTTAAGCATTTAAACATTAACAAAAAGATTCCTAAAACATTCAACAATTTAAGACTACGACTCATACTACTTTGACTTCAAAAACTAAGTTCTAGACGATTACGACCCATATAATTACAACAGGCGCATTACATCATTATAAAAAGCAACGGTCATCAATATTAAAATAAATGAAATTCCAATTTTCAGACCAAACTCTTGCCATTTGTCAGATAAAGGCTTACCACGAATGCCCTCAACCAGATAATAAAGAAGATGACCGCCATCTAAAACAGGGATTGGAAGTAAATTTAAGATGCCCAGACTAATACTCAATAATGCCAGAAAACGAAGAAATTCTTCTACACCAGAACTAATTGAATCACTGGCTACTTGTGCAATTGTAATTGGGCCACTTAAATTTTCTAATGAAATAAGCCCCTGAACCATTTTCTTAACCGCATTCAAACTCATCTTAGTATCGGCCCATGTTTGAGATGCAGCATAACCAATAGAACTAAAAGGTCCGTAGCTTACTTTACGAATCATTTCATCGGGGTACTTGAAGGATTGAGCTCTAACACCCAAAAGACCATAAGATCGACCAGATTCATCTTGCTGTAGACTCGGTTTCAAATTTAGTCGAATTTGATTGTTTTTTTGAACATCATCTTTACGAATTAAATCGACCTGTATTTCTTTTTCAGCTGAAGCCTGAACAATTTTAACAAAATCATGCCAGCCTTCAATTTTGATATCATTAACACGTATTACATGATCCCCTGACTGCAAACCACCCTGCTCAGCTGGGCTATCACTCTGAACCACACCCATAATCGCAGGGACAATGGGTCTATATGGATGAATCCCCAAGTCAGAGAGTAAATGAGAGGGTTTGCTATTAGTTAACCACTCGTCAATTGATAATGAAAAAATCTCGTGATTCTGAGTCGATAATGTCGCAGAAATTGATGATTCACTAGCACTCACTGAAGGGCGTGCTTTTATTTCAATGGCGCCTGTATCGCCAATACGATTAATTAAGGCCATGCTAACAGCTCGCCACCCTGACGTTTCGTGTCCATCTACAGCTATAATTTCATAGCCTGAGTTCAAACCTGCATTCGCAGCTATGGAGTCAGTATCTACAGAACCAATATTTGGTATCAATGCATTGAACCCGGAAAGAAACATCAACCAATAAGCAAATATTGCAAAGATAAAATTAGCGATAGGTCCAGCTGCAACGATAGCGATACGCTGAGAGACTTTTTTACGGTTAAAGGCGTACGGTTTTAAACTGTCTTCTACAGGTGCCTCACGCTCATCAAGCATTTTGACATAACCACCTAAAGGAATAGCAGCGATAACAAATTCAGTACCCGATTTATCAAACCAGGAAAACAATGGTTTCCCAAACCCAACAGAGAAACGAAGTACTTTAACACCACAGCGACGGGCAACCCAAAAATGACCATATTCATGAATGGTCACTAATATCCCTAAGGTTAGCAATAATGATAAAACTGACTGTAATACGTCCATTAAGGATCTAAACTCTCATTCATTTTAGCGATTTGATTTATATAGATAAGATAATTTCTTCAGCAACTTGACGTGCTTCTAGGTCTGCACTTAAAACTCGCTCGATAGAATCTACGTTATGAACCGGTACTGTTTCTAAAACTCGGCATATAATATCAGGGATCGCAGTAAACGCGATATTACCTTTTAGAAAGGACGCAACGGAGACCTCATTTGCAGCATTTAAACTTGCACAAGCAGTCCCACCAACATTAAATGCATCCATCGCTAACTGTAAGCAAGGAAAACGCTCCATATCTGGACGCTCAAAATTTAATTGACCTACTTTAAACAAGTCTAATGGTAAAACACCTGCATCTATCCGCTCAGGCCATGCAAGGCCATAAGCTATTGGCGTACGCATGTCAGGGTTTCCCATCTGCGAAAGCACTGAACCATCAATATATTCCACCATCGAGTGAATAATGCTTTCAGGGTGGATGTGTACATCAATTTTTTCAGGAGAAACATTAAAAAGCCAGCAAGCTTCAATTAGCTCCAACCCTTTATTCATCAATGAAGCAGAGTCTACAGATATTTTTTGGCCCATACTCCAATTAGGGTGAGCGCAAGCTTGCTGAGGCGTAACTAATTGAAGTTTATTCATAGGCCAGGTTCGAAATGGCCCACCTGAAGCAGTTAAAAGAATTCGTTTTACTGACGACTCAATACGCTCACCACAAGCATAACTTTCCGGCAAACACTGAAAAATTGCATTATGTTCACTATCTATAGGCAACAATTCTGCTGAAGATTTTTTCACACATTCCATAAACAATTGGCCAGACATGACCAGAGACTCTTTATTGGCGAGTAATACTTTTTTGCCTTTTGAGGCAGCAGCAAGGTTTGGCTTAAGACCGGCAGCTCCCACTATTGCTGCCATTACCACATCTACACTTTCATGGCTAGCCAAGTATTCTAAAGACTGAGCTCCAGACAAAACGACTATATCAAGGCCTTTCTGACGAACACCTACCGCTAACTGTTCAGCAGAATCCTCATCAACCATTGCGACAAAGTGTGGTTTATATTTTTCACAAAGCACTAGCATTTCTGCATGGTTCTGATTCGCCGTTAATGCGAATGCGTTATACCGATCAGGGTGCTGAGATATTACATCAAGTGTATTAAGACCGATCGAGCCGGTTGCACCCAGAATGCAAACATTCTTTATACTCACTTGTTAAGCCACCCAACCAAGAACAAGTAACAAGCAAACAAATACAGGTATCGCAGCAGCTAAGCTATCAATTCGATCCAATATACCACCATGACCAGGGAGTAATTGACTGCTATCTTTTATTCCCCTGTGTCGCTTAAACATGCTTTCTGTCAAGTCACCGATTATCGAAATAACGGCAGTAATAACAGTAATCACAATTAACTGAATTGTTAACAGGCTTGATAGCTCAAGTATATAAGCTGCAACCAATGCAAGAATGAATGTCGATGCAACCCCTCCCCAAGCACCTGCCCAGGATTTACCAGGAGAAACTTTCGGTGCGAGTTTCGCTTTCCCCCAAGCTTTCCCAGAGAAATAAGCACCAATATCAGCTGCCCACACCATTAGCAACATATAAAGAATCACCCACAAGCCGCCCCACTCAGGAGCAGAGATCAAATCAGTCTCACGAACAAACACCAGCGCCTTCCACATTGGAAGCAAGACAACAAATCCAATAATACATCGCACAGGTTTAGCCGCCCAAAATGCTTTAGTATCAGGGAAAGACAAAACACATAAAGCAGCAATAAGCCACCAAATTACAGAAACAAGCAGGACCCACTCAATTGAAAACCCTGAAACCAGATACAGTAAACCACATATAACAATTGCATAAGCAATGCGTTGAATCTGGGAAGAGAATGAAGAAAGGTTCGCCCATTCCCAGCCAGCCAGAGCAATCACAAAACCAAAAAACCAAGAAAAGTAGGTTTGCTCTAAAAGAAAAACGCCACATAAAACGATGGGCGCAAGAATTAAACCAGTGATCAGTCGTTGCTTAAGCACAAATTTTCCTATCTTCTATCTTTATGAATTTAGTTTTTGGAGATTTGATCATCTGTTTGCCCGAACCGCCGCTTTCTTAAACCATAAGCTTCGAGTGCAGATAACATTTGAGGTTCTTTAAAATCTGGCCAGAATAAATCTGAGAAATAAAATTCAGTATACGCAAGCTGCCATAACATGAAATTACTAATACGCTGCTCACCCGCCGTTCGAATCAATAAATCAGGCATAGGCAAATCACCTAAACACAAAAATGATTGCACGAGATCTTCTGTAATATCCTCAGACGATAGTTCGCCAGCCTGTATTCTTTCAGCTATTTTTTTTGTTGACTGAACAATATCCCAGTGGCCGCCATAGTTTGCGGCAATAACTAATGTCATGCCGCTATTTTCAGACGTCAACAGCTCAGCTTTTTGCATATATTCTTGAAGTTGGCCGCTGAACTTATCACGATCACCAATAATTTTTAATCGAATATTATTTTTATGTAACTTTTTTACTTCTCGTTGAAGTGCAAACAAAAACAACTTCATTAGCGCATTAACTTCATCAGCAGGTCTTCGCCAATTCTCACTACTGAATGCAAATAAAGTCAGTACTTCAACATTCTGTTCAGCACAAACCCTTACCACAGCACGTACTGATTCCACCCCGGCTTTATGTCCGGAAACCCCCAACTGGTTCCGCTGCTTCGCCCAGCGGTTATTACCATCCATAATAATAGCAACATGATTTGGTTGATCACTGGAATCTAAAGGAATACTTGCGCTCAAAGGCCTACTCATAAATATTCTGTTCGTTGAGATGTAAACAAATAAAGCGGGCCGAACCTAATAACAGCCCGACGAAAACTACACTTCCATTAAGTCTGCTTCTTTATTTTTCAGCAAACTTTCAACTTCCGATACATAGTTATCCGTTAACTTCTGAATCGTCTCACCCGCACGCTTCTCTTCATCTTCTGAAATTTCTTTTTCTTTTAACAAGTCTTTGATATCTGAATTTGCATCTCGACGAATATTTCGAATTGAAATACGAGCATTTTCAGAATCTGACTTAGCCAGCTTCACCATGTCTTTTCTTGTCTCTTCTGTGAGAGCAGGCATTGGAACACGAATTAGATCCCCTGAAGTAGATGGATTAAGACCTAGGTTTGCAGCAAGAATTGCTTTCTCTACAACTGGAACCATTGGTTTTTCCCACACAGAAATGGCTAAGGTTCGTCCATCTTCAACCGATATATTAGCGGCTTGTTTCAATGGTGTATCAACACCATAATATGAAATAGAAACACTATCTAAAATACTTGGATGAGCACGACCTGTACGAATTTTAGCAAATGCGACACCTAATGCTTCAATACTTTTCTTCATGCGCTGTTCAGCATCTTTTTTAATTTCATTTAACACAATTATTCCCTCATACTCATACTAGGTTTAGCCAAAAACCAATCAGGCCATTCATTATTATCACAAAGAATTATTCAGCATCCAAAGGCTCAATTAAGGTACCTTCAGACTCACCAACCATAATTTTTGCAAGCACCCCAAGTTTGTTCATATTAAAAACACGAACAGGCATATCATGGTCTCGACACAAGCAAATTGCAGTTAAGTCCATTACGCCTAACTTCTTGTCTAAAACTTCATCATAACTTAAACGATCATATTTGACGGCGCTTGAATCCTTCATAGGGTCAGCGTTATAAACTCCATCAACTTTTGTCGCTTTCAGAACAACGTCAGCATCAATTTCTATTCCACGAAGACATGCAGCAGAATCAGTTGTAAAGAACGGATTCCCTGTTCCAGCACTAAAAATCACTACCTCCCCACCTTTGAGGTGGCGAATAGCCTTACGTCGATCATAATGTTCAACAACACCACTCATAGGGATCGCAGACATAACACGCGTTGAAATATTCGAACGCTCCAGAGCATCACGCAAAGCTAAGGCATTCATTACTGTTGCCAGCATACCCATATGATCACCCGTTACTCGATCCATCCCTGCGGAACTCAGTTCAGCACCTCGAAACAAATTCCCACCGCCTACGACTAAACCAACTTGAACACCAATACCAATTAACTGACCAACTTCAAGCGCCATTCTATCAAGCACTTTCGGATCAATTCCAAACTCCCCTTCTCCCATTAGTGCTTCACCACTAAGCTTAAGAAGAATTCGTTTATATTTTGGTTGAAGATTTACAGGCATGATTTTTCCCGATGAAGTATATACGTTTATAAAATATCCCTACCCAAACATCGTAAGTAAAAACAGAGATAACATAACACCAGATACAAAGGTGCCGCATAGTGAAATATTTAAATAACATTCAGTATGCGGCACTTTTATGGATTGTATCAGGATTCCAAACAAAGCTCCTACCCAATTAAGTAAAAACTACATTACCCGACACTGAAAGAAAAAAGAAAATTAACCTTGAAGCTGCGCAGCAACCTCGGCAGCAAAATCAACTTCTTCTTTTTCAATACCTTCACCTACCTCAAAACGAACCATTGCAATAACTTCTGCACCCGCTTTTTTAGCTAAGGCACCAATTTTAACATCTGGCTCTTTCACAAAAGGCTGATCATTCAAACTAATTTCAGCCAAGAATTTATTAATACGACCACCAATCATCTTTTCAATAATTTCTGGTGGCTTACCACTTTGTGCAGCTTGAGCCGTAAAGATATCTTTTTCTTTCTGGATAACTTCTTCAGGCACATCAGACTGGTTTACATACTGTGGATTAACCGCTGCAATATGCATCGCAATATCTTTCGCTAACTCAACATCACCGCCATTTAACGCAACCAGAACACCAATACGCTTTGTACCGTGAACATACTGACCAACAACTTTGTCATTCAGCTGAACAATCCGGCGCACAGAGATGTTCTCACCGATCTTCTGAACCAACTCACCACGAGCCACTTCAAGATCGCCTTCCATTAACTTAGCAACATCAGTTTCTTTTGTAGAAAACGCCTGAGCTACCACTTTATCAACAAAAGCTGCTAAGTTTTCATCACGCGCAGCAAAGTCAGTTTCACTATTTACTTCAACTAAAACACCATAACTACCATCGTCAGAAATTTTAGTCGCAACAAGACCTTCAGCAGCTATACGGCCTGCTTTTTTAGCAGCCTTCATGCCACTCTTTTTTCGCATTTCTTCAATCGCTTTTTCGATGTCGCCATCAGTCTCTTTTAAAGCTTTCTTACATTCCATCATTCCAAGACCAGTACGGTCACGAAGCTCTTTAACAAGTTTGGCGCTAATAGTAGCCATGTCCAACCCTCAAATTCGATATATTGATTCAAAAAAAGGGGTTTCCCCCTTTTTCTCATACATGTTTTTGTTTGTCATTACGTTTTGACAAACCATTTAGCCAACTTACTATAAATTAAAGTTAGCTACAGCGTTCTTATTCAGCTGCTTTATTCTCTTCCGCTGCTGCAGGTGCTTCCGTTTCAGCTTCAGCTTTTTCTGAAACTTCAACATATTCATTTGCACCTTTTGATGAGCCTTCAATTACAGCATCAGCAAATGCTGTTGCGTAAATTTGAATTGCGCGAATAGCGTCATCATTACCTGGAATTACATAATCAATTCCGTCAGGATTACTATTGGTATCAACGATACCAATAACTGGAATACCCAATTTATTAGCTTCTTTGATAGCAATACGCTCATGATCAACATCAATTACGAATAAAGCATCAGGTAAGCCGCCCATATCCTTAATACCACCAATACTACGCTCAAGCTTATTCATTTCACGCGTTAGCATTAATGTTTCTTTCTTGGTGATTTTATCAAAAGTACCATCTTTACTCTGTACTTCAAGATCACGATAGCGACGAATACTTTGACGAATAGTTTTATAGTTCGTCAACATACCACCTAACCAACGATGATTGACATAAGGCATGCCTGCTCGAGTTGCCTCATCCTGAATTGTTTTACTAGCTGCGCGCTTAGTACCCACAAATAGAACCTTGTTTTTGTTCTCTGACAAACGCTTAACGATCGCTAGCGACTCATTAAAAGCTGGAACGGTTTGCTCAAGGTTGATGATATGAATCTTATTACGTGCACCAAATATATACTTACCCATTTTAGGGTTCCAGTAACGAGTTTGGTGACCGAAGTGAACACCTGCTTTAAGCAGATCGCGCATTGAAACTGTAGCCATGATATTTTCCTTTAATTTTTAAGGGTTAGACCTCCACGAATCCCATTACTCAACCAAACCTTAGCTCTTTCAAAAAAGCACCAGCCAGCACCCAGAATAACGTGTCGAAACGTGTGTGGATTTAATTTACCGAGCAGCATTGCTTCGTTTATACGATAACAACTTTTACACTGCTCGAAATTCAGCGAGCGCTTTATACCATATTCACCACATAATTCACAACAAAACAGAAACAATTTACTATCTACCCCCTCATCAAATAGATCAAATACCCTTGAGATTTTAAGGGACGCGAGAAACAATTTTATTCAGAGACGTATCAAGGTAGAATATCAGCGCCTATTTTCCATACAAGTAGTCAAACTTATAACTAAAGGTCAAAACTAAATATAATGAAAGTCACCATCAAATCAGCAGATGAAATACAAAAAATGCGTACTGCAGGTAAGTTAGCTGCCGAAGTTCTTGATATGATCGGCCCACACGTACAAGCAGGCATCACCACTGGCGAGTTAGATCAAATCTGCCATGACTTTATAGTTAATGAACAAAAAGCCATCCCAGCCCCCCTAAATTACAAAGGCTTTCCAAAATCTATTTGCACTTCAGTTAACCAAGTTATTTGTCATGGCATCCCCAGTGATAAGAAAATTTTAAAAAATGGTGATTCGATCAATATTGACATTACCGTTATTAAAGATGGTTATCATGGCGATACCAGCAAAATGTTTTTTGTCGGTAAACCTGCTGTAGCGTCTGAACGCCTCGTCAATATCACTCAAGAGTGCCTTTATAAAGCGATCAAACTTGTGAAACCCGGCGCTCGCCTCGGCGATATCGGGCATGTTATTCAGAAACACGCTGAAAGCAACTACTACTCTGTCGTTCAAGAATATTGCGGACATGGAATTGGCAAGGTTTTTCACGAAGAACCACAAGTAATGCATTACGGAAAAGCAGGCACAGGCTTAGCACTTAAAGAAGGAATGACCTTTACTATTGAACCAATGATCAATCAAGGCAAACGTCACTGCAAGTTACTTTCGGATGACTGGACTGTTGTAACTAAAGATCGAAAGCTTTCAGCACAATGGGAGCATACACTTCTGGTCACAGCAGATGGCGTTGAAATACTCACGCTGCGCGACGAAGAAAAAGCGCTGTTAGTTTAATCCATGCAACCAATGAAGCACGACATCCCTTTATTAGAAAAGTTTCTTAGTAAATCAAATATTGATGTTGACTCACTAAGCTCATCTCTTATCAATAGCAAAACACCTGCTATTGATGTTAAAAGTATCCTTCAAATCGCGAAGTCTATTTTTGATGATATGTTCTTTACAGGCGCAGATATTGAAGACCTTATCCAATTAAAATCCTGGTTAATGGACCAATTACTTGCAGGACTCTGGGCTCGCTTTTCATTCAATAACGAGGCAAGCCTGATCGCCGTAGGCGGCTATGGTCGTGGAGAGCTCCACCCTTACTCCGACATTGACTTACTCATTCTCATCAAACATGAAATTAATGATGAACTTGGCGAAGCCCTTTCTGCTTTTATCACACTCCTATGGGATTTAAAATTAGACATTGGCCACAGTGTTCGCACCGTTGAGGAATGCATTGAATCAGCAAAAGAAGATGTCACCATCTGCACAAACTTACTTGAGACACGAACAATTTCAGGTTCAGAGACTTTACTACAATCTATATCTGAACGCGTCTACTCGGATGAAGTGCATACCTCAAAGTCATATTTTCTAGCTAAACGAAAAGAACAAAGCGAACGTCATCAAAAATATAGCGGCACCGAATATAATCTTGAACCCAACCTGAAATCATCACCAGGCACATTAAGGGACATACAAACAATCGCATGGATTACCAAGCGACATTTTGGTCCAGACGCCCCCAGCATTCGCTCTAGATATCACTTCTTAACGGATGAAGAGTTTAACATGCTCGATAAAGGTGAAGAATTTCTATGGCGTATGCGTTACGGCTTGCAAATGATCGCCGAGCGAAATGAAAACCGACTTTTATTTGAACACCAAGGAAAACTCGCTGAAACACTAGGTTTTTCAGACAATGAGCATAAGCTAGGTGTTGAACAAATGATGCAGTATTATTATCGAACAGTTCTTGGGCTTGCAGAACTGGCTGATGTTATTTTGCAATACTTCGATGATTTTTATTTAAGTACAAAACAAGAGCAAACCATTCAAACGCTCAATAAACGATTTCAACTGAACAACAATTATATTGAGACGGTTGATAATGGCGTATTTGATCGCTCCTCCTACGCATTAATTGAAATATTTTTACTCCAGGCTCAAAACCCACAAATTAAAGGGATTAAATCAACAACTATTCGTCTCATTCGTGAGCACATCTATTTAATTGATGACAGTTTCCGCCATGATCTAGCAAACACATCGCTATTCATGGAAATATTAAGAACTCCCCACCAGCTACATAAAACACTAAATGCAATGCTCAAGTACAACATACTTGGGCGATACATTCCTGCTTTTGGCCAAATTATCGGCCAAATGCAGCATGATTTATTCCACTGTTATACCGTTGATGCTCACACAATTCACCTCATAGAGAATTTTGTAAACCTTGAGTGTCCAAATGCAAGGAAGGAGTTTCCACTTGCATCAAGACTATTACGCTACATCCCTAAGCGGGAGGTTCTTTTTATTGCAGGACTATTTCATGATATTGCTAAAGGTCGTGGCGGAGACCACTCTGAACTAGGCGCTCTAGATGCATTTGAGTTTTGCGATCGACACCACCTTAGCGAACGAGACACGACACTTGTCTCATGGTTAATCGAAAACCATCTGCTAATGTCAATGACCGCTCAAAAGAAAGACATTGATGACCCAGAAATCATTCATCATTTTGCAAAAAATATACCTAGCCTCACACACCTTGAATATTTATATATCTTAACTGTTTGCGATATTGCGGCAACCAACCACAATCTTTGGAATAGTTGGCGCGCATCATTATTACAACAACTTTATATTGAAACTCGACGCACTATTCGTCGAGGGATTGACGAGCCCGTCAACAGAAATGACTGGGTTAGGACCACCAAACAAGAAGTAAGAAATATTTTGTTTGACCAAGGCTTTTCTAAAACCAAAGTCGACACCCTACTCAATTCACTGGAAGACGATTATTTCTTACAGGACTCAACTGCAGATATAGCATGGCAAACCTCAGCAGTTCTCAATCATGGCGACTCAAAAGAACCTTTAGTCATCATTAAAGACTCAAATATTCAATTAGGTGATGGCTTCAGTCACATCATGATTTATTTAAAATCCGAGAATGACCTCTTTGCTGCAACAACAGCTGTATTAGAACAACTTAATTTAAATGTATTAAATGCTCGAATCAGCGCCTCTGGCGGACACTTTAGCTTAAGCAACTTTATTATTACTGACGCTCAAAACCTTCCTTTGTCTAATGATACAGATCGCAAAAACCACGTACTTGAACGCCTTAAAGAAGAGCTTGACGACCCCAATGACTACCCTGAAATTATTCAAAGACGCACCCCGAGACAACTCAAACACTTTTCATTTCCTACTGAAGTAACTCTCAGTAATGACATGATTAACCAGCACTCCGTCATGGAAGTAATCACACCTGATCGCCCAGGATTACTCGCCCGCATAGGCCATATTTTGTTGACGCATAACCTATCACTGGTAAACGCTCGTATTGCTACACTGGGTGAGCGCGTAGAAGATGTTTTTTTTATACGAGACGCTAATGGTCAGCCAATAAGTGAAGCAGCGTTATGCGAAACACTTCAAAAAGACATTTGTGTTCAACTTGATGAGCAAGTAGAGATTTAAAAAATGAACCCTGACTTGAACAAACTTCAACCCTACCCCTTTGAAAAGCTTAAAGCATTGCTATCTCAGGTTACTCCACCTGAAAAACTTAAGCATATTCCATTATCAATTGGTGAACCTAAACACCCATCACCTAAAATGGTAATAGATACCTTAGTCAGTAACTTATCAAAGCTGTCTAACTACCCAACCACCAAAGGTATTCCCGAACTTCTGGAAGCTATTGCAAACTGGGCAAATAAACGATTTAGCTTAGACTTACAACCAGACAGCAATGGTTTAGATCCTGAATCTCAAGTACTACCTGTTAACGGTACGCGCGAAGCTTTATTTTCGTTTGCACAAGCCGTTGTTGATCGCACTAAAACCCCTCTTGTTATAAGTCCAAACCCTTTTTATCAAATTTATGAAGGGGCTGCATATTTAGCAGGCGCTGAACTTAAACTTCTACCTTGTGTGGAAGAGCATAATTTCATTCCCGACTACCAAAGTGTGACCGAAAGCGAATGGCAAAATTGCCAAATTCTATTTATTTGCTCCCCAGGTAACCCGACGGGATCTGTCACACCACTAGAGACATTAAAATCTCTCATCAAGCTAGCAGATAAATATGACTTTATCATTGCTTCAGATGAATGCTACTCAGAAATATACTGTGATGAGTCAGAACGCCCTGTTGGTTTATTACAAGCTTGCTCTGAGCTAGGCAGAAACGATTTTAAGCAATGCGTTGTTTTCCATAGCTTATCTAAACGCTCCAACCTTCCAGGTTTACGCTCAGGATTTGTAGCGGGCGATGCAGAAGTTTTAGCCAAGTTTCTAAAATATAGAACTTATCATGGCTGCGCGATGCCCGTTCAACATCAAATAGCGAGTATTGATGCTTGGAATGATGAGGCACACGTAATAGAAAACAGGATAATTTATAAAAAGAAATTCCTACGTGTGTTAGAAATATTAAAACCCGTTCTAGATATCAAACAAACCGATGCCAGCTTTTACCTTTGGCCCAAAACACCCGTTTCAGATGAGCTATTTGCTCAAAAATTATTTGAAGAACAACACGTCACAGTACTACCTGGAAGCTACTTATCTAGGACCTCTGATGGTATTAATCCTGGCGAAAACCGAATCCGAATGGCGCTTGTTGCTCCTGAAGAAGACTGTATTGAAGCAGCTAAACGAATTAGAACTTTTGTTGAAGGCTTATAAATGAGTATCGTTAAAATTTACGGCATTAAGAATTGCAGCACAATGAAGAAAGCAATGGTATGGCTGGAAAAGCATAACATTGAGTTTCAATTTCATGATTATAAAAAAGAGAGTATTGATCAAGAAAGCTTAATAGACTGGCTTACAAAAAAACCATGGGATGAACTTATTAATCGACGTGGAACCACATGGCGAAAACTTCCTGATGAATCAAAACTTGATGTTGACAACAACAAAGCAGTCCAACTAATGCTTGAAAACAATTCGTTAATTAAACGCCCTGTGTTGACCATTAACGATGAACTTTACTTAGGTTTTCAAGAAGAAAAATATAAAGCTATTTTCACAAAATAAGATAGTTACCACACTTACATTTCACTAATTTTAGGATATACATTATGACAGTTGCATTTGGCCTAGGTGTTGGCACACAAAACTCCGCAGGTGAGTGGCTAGAAGTCTACTACCCGGCACCTTGCTTTCAACCTGAAGCATCTTTTATTTCAAGCATTCAGGATGCATTAGGGCTTGCCACCGGAAACTCAACAATTGAACTAAATGCTCAACAACTTGATAAGCTTTCACAGCTAGATAACAAAACCCTCAACATATCTGAACTAGCAGAACAGTTAAAGTCCAGCAGTAAACCTATTGTAGCGGTTGTAATTAAATCCGACGATACAGCAACGAGCACACCTGAAGTTTATTTAAAATTGCACTTACTGTCACATCGACTAGTTAAGCCTCACGGCATTAATTTGGATGGGATTTTTGGCTTACTACCCAATATTGCATGGACTAATAAAGGTCCGATTGATTTAAATGAATTGCCGGCAAAACAACTTGAAGCACGCTTATCTGGTGAAATCATTGAAGTTAAATCCGTAGATAAATTTCCACAAATGACTGACTATGTTGTTCCATCAGGTGTTCGTATTGCTGACGCTTCTCGTGTTCGATTAGGCGCTTACATTGGGACAGGAACAACCATCATGCATGAAGGTTTCGTCAATTTTAATGCAGGCACCGAAGGAACCTCGATGATTGAAGGCCGGATATCTGCTGGCGTCATGGTTGGTAAAGGCTCAGACCTTGGCGGAGGCTGTTCAACGATGGGAACACTTTCTGGCGGTGGTAATATCATCATTGAAGTTGGTGAAAATAGCTTAATTGGGGCCAATGCAGGTATTGGCATTCCTTTAGGCGATCGCTGCACTGTTGAATCCGGCTTATATATTACCGCTGGTACAAAAGTTGTTATGCTTGATTCGAACAATCAAAAAGTAGAAACAGTCAAAGCGCGTGAATTAGCAAACCAAGCTGATTTATTGTTCAGACGCAATTCAAGTAATGGCCAAGTCGAGTGCTTGACCAATAAAACAGCGGTTGAATTAAACGAAGCATTGCACGCAAATAATTAAGAAGCAGCGTATTTTTCAGGAGCTGCAAAAGCTCTCTGAAATTTTTACCTTGTTTACGAATAAGATGCTGTGTGTATCACTACTTATGGTGCACACGCCATCCCGCTATAGAATACCCCAAATATTCTTCTAACCAGTAGAGTAAGTTTCATGACAGAAGCCAGTAAAACCAACACGATAAAACTAGCACAAACTTTGGTTCAGCAAGCCTCTGTTACACCTGAAGACTGCGACTGCCAAGCAATGATTATGGATCACTTAAAGCCTTTAGGTTTTACAGCTGAAACCATGGTTTTTGAAGACGTAACAAACCTCTGGGCTCGTAAAGGGTCAAATAGCCCTTTAATTACTTTTGCCGGCCATACCGACGTCGTACCAACGGGGCCTCTCGAAAACTGGACATACCCTCCTTTTGATGCAGCGATTGATGGAGACACGCTACACGGAAGAGGCACTGCCGATATGAAAGGCAGCCTAGCTGCATTTATTACAGCTTGTGAACGCTTTATTACTAAACACCCTAATCATAAAGGCTCTATCTCCTACTTAATTACTAGCGATGAAGAAGGCCCTGCAAAAAATGGCACAGTAAAAGTGATTGAAACACTTGAGTCTCGTAATGAGAAAATTGATTGGTGCTTGGTCGGCGAACCATCAAGCACCAAAGTACTTGGCGATGTCATTAAAAATGGGCGAAGAGGTTCATTAAATGCACGACTAACTGTTAAGGGTAAACAAGGGCATGTAGCTTACCCTCACCTTGCAAACAACCCAATTCATAACGCAACGCCCGCATTGAGCGAACTCTGCTCTCAGGAATGGGATCAAGGTAATGAGTTTTTCCCTGCAACCTCTTTCCAAATAACCAATATTCAAGCAGGTACAGGCGCAACTAATGTCATTCCCGGCACTCAAGAAGCGCTCTTTAACTTTCGATTCTCTACTGAAGTAACCGCTGAAGAGTTAAAGGAGAGAACTCACTCAATTTTAGATAAATTTCAATTCGATTACGACATTGAATGGAATCTCAGTGGTCAGCCATTTCTAACTTCAGCAGGCCCTCTAGTCGATGCAGCAGTCAAAGCGATTAAGTCTATCAAGGGTATCGAAACAGAGTTGTCCACCTCAGGCGGTACTTCAGATGGGCGTTTTATTGCACCAACAGGCGCTCAAGTGTTAGAGCTAGGCCCATTAAATGCAACCATTCATCAAGTAGATGAATGCGTCAGTATTAAGGATTTGAATGACTTATCTGATATTTATGAAGCGATGCTCGTTGAATTATTAACATAACGAACCAGCACCTTTATGTTAGCATTGAAAATGCGATCTAAATCAGCCAACTCAAAAGTCGAGTATCATGCCTAGCCTTATTTGTCCCGTTTGCTCATCAGCCTTAAAACAATCTGAAAATTTAAAAAACTTTCAATGTGAGCATCTGCATTTATTTGACCTGGCAAAACAAGGGTATATTAATTTATTACTCAGCCACCGCAAAAAAAGTAAACAACCCGGTGATACAAATGAAATGGTCATTGCACGCCGAGAGTTCTTAAACCGAAACCATTATGAAAGAGTGGTCAACGAGTTTGAAATTCTTGCAAATAAATATTGCTCAAAAGCAAGTGATATTGCTTATGCAGACCTAGGCTGTGGTGAAGGTTATTATACAGAGAGACTACATCGATTATTTTCTCAAAACTCAAACGCCGTAACAACTTGCGGCATTGATATCTCAACACCCGCTATTAAATCAGCATGTAAACGAGATAAATCCATTCGATGGGTGGTAGCAAGTGCATCACATATTCCTCTTGCTTCAGCCTCACAAGATCTGGCAAGCTGCCTTTTCTTTCGTTTTGATGCCCACGAAGTAGCCAGAACACTCAAAACCGATGCTATTTTAATAAGCGCGAATACCGGGCCTGAACACCTAATCGAACTTCGCGAACACTTATACGACGATGTAAAAACAGAAAAAGTTGAAACTAGTTTCACTGATAATGATCGTCTGGATCATTTATGTACGAAAAATATAAAACATCAAATAGAGTTAAACAGCCATACTGAGATTGAGCAGCTTTTATCAATGACACCTCATTATTGGCGAGCTAAACCTGAAAAAAAACAAGCACTTTCATCACTTGAATACTTAAAAGTAAGTTTAGATATTCGATTCGACATTTATCGTCGAACAAGTGCATTATGAAAAAATCTACCTTGAACAAAAAAATGGACCAACAACCCCATTATTTCAAATACTTTTCAATCAGCGCCTCTATTTTTTTGCTAGGATTAGGAACCGTTATGTATGTTAACTTACTTCTCCCGCCCTCAGCAGAACAAGAAGCATTTGCACTAGCAGGCTTAATATTAAGTGTTCCTAGTGGAATTTTCGCCTTTTATTGCTATATTCGCTTATTAATTTCTCGCTTCCAATATTTTATGAGCAGATAAAGAGAACTCAAAATCTATGCAAGAACAAATGAAACAACCAGATATTGAAATTTATGTCAAAGACGTCAGTTTTGAAGCCATTCAAAAATGGCTATCTGAAATATTTAACCCCATTACCCTGCCTAAAGTCAGTGATAAGCCCGTTAACATTAAAGTAGAAATACCCTTGAATGCTGAGGTAGAAATACCCGTCATGATTACTCCCAAAGCTGCCGGAAAAGCTTTTACAAGCATCTGGTTTCAATCTGACAAAACCCCTTGGCTTAGCGATGAAGCTTGTGCAAATAGTTTTTTAGAGTTCCAGGATGCAGAAGTCAGGTGCTCTGCAAATAGTTGGCACGAAGAAGAGGATGAACAAAGTGATCAATGGCTAAGTATTAACCGGAATGAAAAAAGGCTCATCCGCTGGGGATAAGCCTTTATTAAGTAGAACTTAAACCTAAAACTTACTTGGCAACTGAAACGTTTTCAGCCTGCATTCCTTTTTCACCTTCGCTCAAGTCAAAGCGCACTGCCTGACCTTGACGCAAAGAACGACGACCATGTCCACGAATAGACCGGAAGTGAACAAATACATCATCACCCGCATCAGTGGTGATAAAACCAAAACCTTTGTTTACGTTAAACCATTTAACTGTTCCACCCTCTACTCCTTCAGGACCAGAATCTTCATCAGATTCATATTGGTCATTACTTCCAGTGGAACCTGATGCTGATGACCCAGCAAAGATTAGTGATAAAGTTGAAGCGGCTAGAAAGAAGAACCAGCTTATTGCATAAAATGCAGGACCTTGAGAACTTGATAGAAACTCTGTTGCACCTAGATCTTTTGGCAATGCAGAAGCAAGCCCTAGAACTACGACTAAAAGGAAAGGAAATGGTAAAGCTACAATGGCACTTACTAATAATTTTTTCGATAAACTTTGTGTAGACATGTAAATATTCTCTGTGAAAACTCAATATTAAAAAATAAACGAACTTAAGCTGGCCCCAGTAGAAATCAAAACTGATTAACATGGCCAGAACAAGACTCCCTTCACCTTTATAGTATGAAGGGGAAGTCAAGCGCTGCATCATAACAGGTTTTAGAAAAAGTACGAAAGACTGGATGAATGACAGAGGCTAATCACGACCATAATTATCATCAAAACGAATAATATCATCTTCCCCAAGGTAACTACCGCTCTGAACTTCAATCATTTCGAGCGGTAAAACACCTGGATTTTCAAGGCGATGAGTTGCACCAACTGGAATATAGGTGGATTGATTCTCGCAAAGCAGTTTAGTTTCATCATCAATAGTAACCAAAGCAGTACCTGAAACAATAATCCAGTGCTCTGCACGATGATGATGCATTTGTAGCGATAACTTTGCTTTAGGTTTAACTGTAATGCGCTTCACCTGAAATCGATCACCTATATCAATGGAATCATAGCTCCCCCAGGGTCGACTCACTTCTCGATGGACGGTTGCCTCTGGACGCTGTTCTTTTTGAAGTATTTGAACAATCTGCTTAACTTCTTGAACACGAGCTTTAGGGCTAACCATCACAGCATCTGGTGTATCGACAACTACCAGGTCATCAACACCTATTGCGGCAATCAATTTGTTATCACTAAAAAATAAATTATTGCGTGAATCATGGCTAATAATATCACCACGATTAACATTGCCCTGCTCATCCTGCTCAGATTCTTCCCATAGTGAAGACCAAGAACCGACATCACTCCAACCTGCATCCAAAGGGACGACCATTGCTAAATCGGTTTTTTCCATAATGGCATAATCTATTGAGTCATCAGGACAAGAGCTAAATTCAGTTTCATCCACACGAGTAAAATCTAAATCCGCAGTCCTTTTATTGTAGGACTGGGTAACCGCATTCAATATCTCTTTTTGGTACTTTGCAAGCTCTCTCAAATAGACTGAAGCTTTAAACATAAACATGCCACTATTCCAAAAATAGTTGCCCGAAGATAAATATGTTTTAGCTGTATCCAGGTCTGGCTTTTCAACAAACTGCTCTACAGTCGCCACACCACTTTGCATTTTACCCGCTTTTATATAACCGTAGCCTACTTCAGGGCTTCGAGGCACAATACCAAATGTCGCCAACTTTCCCTGTTCTGCTAGTTTCGCAGCGGCAGAAATAGCAGAATGAAAAGATGATTGATCTTTAATAACGTGGTCGGCAGCTAATACTAATAACAACGGATCTTCACCATCACTAAGTGCATCAAGTGCTGCCAAAGCCACTGCAGGGGCTGTATTTCTACCTACAGGCTCAAGAATTATAGATTTAGCTTTTTGTTCTCTTAACCTTAATTGCTCAGCAACGATAAATCGATGCTCATCATTACAAACAACAATGGGCTCCACAATGTTGAAACTTGGCGTAGAAGCTTCATTCTCAGGTCGTAAACGAGACAAGGTCTCCTGAAACATCGACTCATCACCCATAAGGGATAAAAACTGTTTAGGGAAAAGCTTACGAGATAAAGGCCATAGACGAGTACCACTACCACCGGCCATTACAACTGGAATTATTTTTTGCATGTCGTTATCTATTTCCTATAAATTTTTTACGCACCTTTTTCAAATAAGGTGGCATTATGGACCTTAAAGCAATTGCTTTGCGTTATTAACCTATACTTCCCGAACACTAGACGTATTAGATAAAAACCATGCATAAGCATCCTCTAAACCTGTTTTTAAATTTATACTTGCTTGCCATCCCAGCCGTCCTAATAGTGAAACATCTAACAGCTTTCGTGGAGCGCCATCAGGTTTATCTGAATTAAAATAAATATCCCCCTTATAACCAACTACGTCTTTAATTGTTTCAGCAAGCTCTTTAATACTCACATCTTCTCCGGTACCTACATTAATATGAGACTGCATTGAAGTTGTTTCAGTTTGATAACTTTCAGCCCTCAAGCCCATGACAAAAATACTCGCTGCCGCCATATCGTCTACATGTAAGAACTCACGCTTTGGTGTCCCTGTTCCCCATATTTCAACGGATGGTGAGCACCTTAACTTTGCCTCGTGAAAACGCCTTAACATTGCGGGAATAACATGGCTATTTTCAGGGTGGAAGTTATCACCAGGGCCATATAAATTTGTTGGCATCACTGAACGAAAGTCACACTGGTACTGCCGATTATAAGATTCGCAAAGCTTAATACCTGCAATTTTTGCCAATGCATAGGGCTCATTGGTTGGCTCAAGGCCTCCTGTTAATAATGAGGACTCTGACATAGGCTGAGGAGCTAGTTTAGGATAAATACAGGAGCTGCCTAAAAACAACAAACGCTTCACACCTACTTGATAAGCTGCGTGAATAACATTGCTCTCAATCATCAAATTTTGATAAATAAATTCTGCTGGAAATTCATTATTTGCATGAATTCCTCCAACTTTAGCGGCAGCTAAAAAAACATAATCAGGCTTATTTTCTTCAAAAAATGCCTGTACTTGAGCTTGATTTGTTAAATCCAACTCTGTTCGTGTCACTTCAATAAAATTATGATATCCCTGTTGCTTTAACTGACGCGTAATCGAGCTGCCAACCATCCCTCGATGACCTGCAATAAATATTTTTGCATCTTTTTCGGCTAAAAAAGAATTTGTGCCTAGTTGTTCATTATTCATTATGTGAAAACGCCTGATAGCCATGCTGCTGAATTAACGCATCTCGACAAGCAATCTCACGATCAACATCAACCATTTCTTGTACTAGCTCATCTAAAGTAATTTTTGGTTCCCAACCAAGATCAGTTTTCGCTTTGGTCGGATCACCCAACAAAGTTTCAACTTCTGCTGGACGGTAATAGCGAGAGTCAACGGCCACAATCCGTTTACCTACTAATTCTAGGCCACTTTTAACAAATTCTGTGGTCTGCGCGCTGACTATTCCTTCTTCATTCTCAGCCTCACCACGCCACTCAATTGTTAAACCTAAACAGGCAGCAGACTTATTAACAAAGTCTCGAACGCTGTACTGAACCCCCGTAGCAATAACAAAATCTTCAGGTTTCTCTTGCTGAAGCATTAACCACTGCATTTCAACATAATCTTTAGCGTGTCCCCAATCTCTCAAAGCATCCATATTTCCTAGGTATAAGCAATCTTGAAGGCCTTGAGAGATTCGAGCTAATGCACGGGTAATTTTACGAGTAACAAAGGTTTCACCTCGACGAGGAGACTCATGATTAAACAAGATGCCATTACAGGCATACATACCATAAGCTTCACGGTAATTAACGGCGATCCAATAAGCATACATTTTGGCAACAGCATAAGGAGATCTAGGGTGAAAAGGTGTCTTTTCTGTCTGAGGGATTTCCTGAACCAAGCCATATAATTCAGAAGTCGACGCTTGGTAAAAACGGGTTTTATTCTCAAGCTTTAGAAAACGAATGGCTTCAAGTAAGCGTAACGTACCGATAGCATCGACATCAGCGGTATATTCAGGCGATTCAAAAGAGACAGCAACATGACTTTGAGCACCAAGGTTATAAATTTCATCAGGCTGAATTTCACTAATGAGCCTAACGAGGTTAGATGTATCAGTCAGGTCACCATAATGTAAGAAAAAACATGGATTTTTCTCATGAGGGTCCTGATAGATATGATCAACCCGTTCAGTATTAAAAGAGGATGAGCGACGCTTAATCCCGTGTACCTCATAACCTTTTTCCAATAAAAATTCCGCAAGATAAGAACCATCCTGCCCTGTAATACCTGTAATAAGTGCTATTTTTGCCATCTAAACTCTAAACCTTAATTATTTTTTGTCTTGATTCGAAAACTACGGTAAACATCGCAACCATAAAGATGCATACTATACACAAATTATGATCATAATTAGGTTTAAGACAAGTAAAAATGAGCAATACAAAACAGATAGAAGAGAAAATAAACGAACTAGAAATCAAACTAGCCTTTCAAGATGACTTACTCAACTCACTGAATGATATCGTCACGAGACAAGATAAAGAAATACTAGACCTGTGGACCGCAAATCGTTTATTAAAGCAAAGCATGCATGACATGAAAAGTGAAACAGGCGGCACAGAAATTGAAGAAGCACCGCCACCCCATTATTAACTTGAGGCTCCACTAAGCAAGCTTCTTTGTACCTTCCGAAATAGGTACAACTATGCTTTCCTTATCAGACTCTTCATTTGCAGAACTCACAGCATTATTCTCAAACCCTTCTTCTGCTAGTATATTTTGAGACTGCAGCCAAACAGAGTCATTAATCTCACTTGAAGGAGTAAAACCAAGGGGTGCTTTAATCAATACCTCACGTACAGACTGACAATCAAATAAGTAACTATATTGATCAATTTGACCAAGAATCGCCTCAACCTCCTCCCAAGGTAACGAAATTTCACGACCTTTCATGATCCTACAGTGAGAAGTTGGTGATGGACTATCACCAATCAATAGCTCTTCGTATAATTTCTCACCAGGCCTTAAACCCGTATATTGAATTTCAATATCTCCATCTGGGTTTGCTTCACTTTTGACATCTAAGCCCATCAAACGAATAAGTTTTTCAGCTAAATCCGAAATGCGTACCTGAGCCCCCATATCTAATAGGAATACATCCCCGCCCTCTCCCATAGAGCCTGCTTGCAACACTAATTGAGCTGCCTCGGGAATTGTCATAAAGTAGCGGGTGATATCTTTATGAGTAACGGTAACAGGCCCGCCTTCTTTAATTTGGCGACGAAATAAAGGTACGACTGAACCTGATGACCCCAACACGTTACCAAAACGGACCATACAAAAACGAGTCTTTTCCTGGCGCTGCGCCAAACCCTGCAACACTAATTCAGAGAGTCGTTTAGTTGCCCCCATAACATTTGTCGGACGTACCGCTTTATCTGTAGAAATTAAAATAAATGTTTCTACACCGGCTTTAATCGCTGCTTCAGCACAATACCATGTACCAAATACGTTATTTCGAACACCTTCTATAACATTTTGCTCAACAAGTGGCACATGTTTGTAGGCTGCAGCATGATAAACAGTGTTAATGTCAAAACTTTTCATGATCACTTCCACGCGATGGCGCTTTTGTACAGACCCCATCACCCCATGAACTTCGACCGCTAAACCTTTTTTGGTAACATATTGGCTTATTTCCTGCTCAATCTGATATAAGGCAAATTCAGAAAGCTCAAACAGCACAATTTTTTTAGGCTTCTGTTTAATAATTTGACGGCAGAGCTCAGAACCAATAGAACCACCCGCCCCTGTTACCATCACAGCTTTTCCGAAAATACAGTCCGACAATAATTCTTTATCTGCAGATACCTCATCTCGACCCAAGAGATCTTCAATTTCCACATCTCGAATTTCTTCTATCCGTGCTTTACCACTTACAACATCATTAATTTGAGGGATGGTCTGGACAATAAGTGCATAAGGTTCAAGTTGGCGTATAACCAAACTACGCTTAGAGCGAGGAGCATGCCCCAAGGCCAAAAGCAAACGTTTTGTACCATATTTTTTCATCACATCAGTTATAGCACTCGGTGAATAAACTCGAATACCGTTCAATATACTCCCATGTTTGGATTCATCATCATCAATAAAAGCGATTGGTTGTAATTGTTTCGCATGAAATAAAATGGAGCTTAACTGTAAACCAGATTTACCTGCACCATAAATAATGACTCGCTCTTTCTCTTTCATTATATTTCGGTGAACAAACGAGCGAACCAACATTCGAGAGCCTCCGACAAATATCAACGACAAACACCAGTAAATGACAGGCACAGAACGAGGAATGGGTGCTTGAAATGCGAAACCAACTGCTGAAAGCACTAAAGTAGAAAGAGTCACACCCGAAAATATTGCAATCATCGCATGATTACTCATATATCGAATCACTGCCCGATACAGCCCCAGTCGAGCAAAAGCAAACACACTGGAAAAAACAGTCACTAAAGCAACCATTAAAATAGATAGATCGTCAGTAATGTAAAAGGTGTCTAACCGTAAGCTTAAAGCCAGCCAGAGGGCAAAAGGCAAACAAATTGAGTCGGTCAATATTGAAACAAGACGCTTTTGATAGCGTGGCAAGAACAGCAATTTTTTTAGCACGTCCGATTTATCCTTATATCTTCTGAGGGCGCATTTTCTTATATCGCATATAGATACCTATTTTAGTCAACCGTGTGGTGATTACCAGCCTTAAAATTGCATTTACACACCTTTTATTCAACTTTGTTAATTTAAACTCATTTAAATTACAACTTACAAAAAATAAACCTGCCTCGCCCTAATGTGTATTCCAAAAAAGTCTAAAGTCTCGTAATATGATAACTGCATGGATGCGAAATAAACTAATTACTGAGAGGATACATTATATGTTCTCAGGCCATTTTTAGTTCATTTCCTCCAGCATTAACTTCATTCAATGCAAGGAAAGCAATAATGAATATACCTAAAGTCAATTTAAACCTTCAATCACTCACTAAAATGATAGCAAGAATAACGCTACTCTTTTGCTTAGCACTCAGTCCTTCTTTAATTTATGCTAATGAGCCTCCTGCTCCAGGGAAAGCAATTTCCACTATCACAGGCAAGATAAATATCAATAGTGCTGACGCGCCCCTACTCTCAAAAACACTTAAAGGCATTGGCCTGAAAAAAGCCATCGCAATTGTAGAGTACCGAAAAAGCTACGGTCCATTTCATGACATTCAGGAACTTTCTTCAGTTTCAGGGATTGGGGAGGCAACAGTTAAGAAGATTTCCCACCTCATTGCAGTGCAGTAGGCAGGGTGACTTAACTTAAACTAATGAGCGCCAATTCTCACTTGGCGCTCATTTACAGGTTTTAATTATACACAAATCAAATCAGCGTAAGATAAATCTCACACCCTTTTCAATAAAAACTTACATACCATATTTCCTCACTTGCGTATCATTCACTTCGTCAGGAAGACATAGCAACATAAGGATTTGGACAAGGAAGTAAACAAGGATTGCAGGTTACCTAGGGAATGGTAAGGGAAGCTCTAAATATATGAGGCGCTGCATGGAAGTAGCGCCTTTTAAAACTCAACGATTAGAATTGCTCTACAATATCAGCCAAATAAAAACATCAATAGTCAAATTTTCCTCCTCCTTGCCTGTTTTATCAAAAAACCATAGGCTGAAATGCATATGAAGTGCTATATTCAAAAGAATCTTAAAAAAGACAAAGTTGTTACGTACACTCCGAAAACTAAATACATTCAAAATTAAACAATAGCTATTCATTCAAACTTACAAAACCTACATGATAAAAACACTACTCGACCTTATCGGTGTACTAAGCCAAAAACAAAGAAGAAATTTCTTTCTTTTACAGTTTCTTATAATCATCACTTCAATTATTGAAATTTGTGGCTTTGCTTCTGTGGCCCCTTTTATCGCTATCGTTCTTGACCCGGCTTTAATTGACAAAAACCAAATCCTTAGCGCTATTTATGGGCTAATAGAATTTGAGAGTAAGACAAACTTTCTGGTATTTATCGGAGGGTGCGTATTATTTGCTTTAACAATAGGAAATTTCATATCTCTTATAACTTTGTGGTGCTTAATTCGTTTCGCCCACTTTCTAGGACAGTCTTTTTCAAACTCGTTATATAAATACTACCTTCACCAACCATATTTTTACCACATCGAACACAACAGCTCTACATTGATATCAAAGATAGTCAATGATACCCATAGGGTTATCGTACAACTTATCACACCGTCACTTCATCTCAATGCTAAATTAGTTCTTATCTTCTTTATTTTAATCGGCTTAATGATATTCGACCCGCTCCTGACATCTGCTTGTTTTGCAATATTTGGAGGCAGTTATTTACTAATTTTCTTAATAACTCAACCCTTATTAACAAAAGCCGGAAAAACCGTCACAGTAAATAACAAAAGAAGGGTGAAAATTATTACAGAAGGACTCGGCTCAATCAAAGAACTCAAACTATTAGGCAGTGAGAACTTTTATAGCGATCAATTCAGTAATACTGCTGAAAACCTAGCTAAAGCCAATTCCTTTTCTCAAATAGTTGGCCAAAGCCCAAGATACCTTCTAGAAACAGTTGCTTTTGGTTCAATTGTTTTGATAACTCTTTATCTAATTATTAATAAACTAGATGTGGTAAGCATTCTTCCAGTTCTTTCTCTTTACGCACTAGCGGGGTATAAGTTGTTACCAGCCTTACAGAACTGCTTTTCACTAGTTGTAAAAATAAAAAGTGCACAAGATGCCTTCGCACATATTTCAAGTGATCTTAAAAATGCTAACAGCCAAAATACTAAGCAAGATAACATTAATAAAGACGCTTTTAACCTTCAATCAGAAATCACATTAAATCGCATTTCCTATATTTACCCCGGCAGTAAAAGCTACTCACTTAAAGACATCAATTTAACTATTCCTGCTAAAACATCTATAGGCATAGTGGGCCCTTCTGGATCAGGTAAAACAACAATCGTAGACATTCTATTAGGGTTATTAGCACCAACAGAAGGCCACATTGAAATGGATGGCACTCCGCTTTCCAAACAAAACCTCCGACCTTATATGAACACTTTGGGCTATGTTCCGCAATTTATATACCTAGCAGATACTTCTATAGCGAGCAATATAGCTTTTGGTGTAGATGAAAAACACATAGACTCAGAGAAACTCGAATGCGCCATTAAGGCAGCTAATCTCAGTGAAGTAATTTCTAAATTGCCAAATGGAATAAGGTCGAATATTGGTGAGGGGGGCATTCAACTAAGTGGAGGTCAACGTCAAAAAATCGGGATCGCACGTGCAATTTATCATGATGCATCCATTATCGTGCTTGATGAAGCGACTAGTGCTTTGGATACTGTTGCTGAAAAGTCCATTATCGAAACTCTAAACAAACTCTCTCTTGAAAAGACTATCATAACGATTGCCCATAGACTTTCAACAATCAAAAATTGCGAAGTTATTTATTTGATTGAATCTGGTCAAGTTGCTGATTCAGGAACATTTCAAGAGCTTTATGCAAGAGCGGAGTCATTTAAGAATCTGGTTGATCAGTCTTAACGCCCCCCAACAATAGTAATCGGTATGTTTCTTCTAAGCTCAACAATGATGATTCCAATTCATATTTACTAACTGCATAATTTTTCATTTCCCGAGCTAAAATAGAAGACTTTGTATCACTTGATAATAATGTGATAGCTTTTTCTACAAATCCATCAATATCATCCCTTTTAATTAGAAGTTCGGGAAAAGTATCTCCCATTATTTCACGATGAGCGGGGATATCAGTGAGAAGAGTAAGCGTTTCATTCAGCATAGCTTCTACAACTGTTCTCCCGAATGCTTCTCTAATACTCGTATTAATTATTAAATCAAAAGCCTTCATATAAGTATCGGAATTATTCACAAAGCCTTGAAATACGATCCTAGACTTCAACCCAATATTATCCACATGCTGCTGCAAATTATCTCTTTGCCCTCGAAAATCGCCACACATCACAAAGCATAAGGCCTGCTCAGTTCTTTGTTCCAGCTTTCTTGCAATATCAATAAAAAAAAGTGGTCTTTTAGAAGCTTCAAAGTTCGCAAAGAAACCAATTATTTTTTCACCTTCATTCAAGTCCAAACGCGTTCGAACATCAAAATCTAAACTATCATTTACAAGCTCAAAAGGATTAAATATGACTTTGATGCTATCCCTCAATTGTGGGCACAACACTTTCGACTTCATACTGTTTGAAATTGCCAAAACCTTATCAGATTGAGAAATGAAACGACACACTAACTTATTTTGACTGAACTCTGAGCGCTGATGCCATACGTGCTTACACCGAGCAAATTTAGTTGCAATTAACCAGGACATATTAATTCTTAAATCATTACCATGAACCAGTTTTACCCCAGTACGATGAATATATCTTGATAGATTTACTATTTCTCCAATAACCTTAATCCACTTAAATATGGATAAACCAGGTTCAAGTGTCATAAAGGAAGAGGCGAGAAATACCTCATACTTTATTTCATTCACTTTACAATAATTAGCCAGTGGTCCGCTGTCAGAGTGCAACAATACTTTTACGTTCCACCCTCGTCTCCGTAAACACTGCACAAACTTAAGAGATGAAATATGGCTACCACCAACAGTATCACCGACATAAGGAAAACAAATGCAAGGAGAATTAAATTCTCGCTCATAATGGTTCTTTTTTGTCATTTATTTGTGTTAACTTCTATTTGTTTACGAAAGCGTGAGAATAATCAGAGTTTGGCAGTAAAATAATATACAGTAATCAAAAATTCAACTTCTTCACCTTGGCTCTTCAAAAATGCATATATTATTAATAGTCAATTCATTTCATTTCGAAGACGAAAAGGTTAATGGTTCTAAATTTAAACAGATATTTGATTTATATCAAGCTGCAGGGTGGACCGTTGGCTTGGTCGCTCCCTGCCAGCAAAAGACCTCTACGAATAATGTAGACTTACCCATGTCAAAGGAGGACTCAATAACGATCCAACCTAGGGTTATTATTGATTTCTCTTGGAGAAAGTGGAGATTATCTCGCTTAGCAAGAATCCCTATCATTAATACATTAATTCTAAAAATCGCGTCAAAATCAATTTATAATTACATAAATACATATGGCGAACCAGACATTATACATGCTCATGGTACAGTGCATGCAGGCCTTATTGCTCATGGAGTTGCTCGTCAAAAGCATATTCCATTTATCATCACAGAACACATGTCAATACTTCCGACAAACTCTCTTCCTATCGGTTTGACGACCAAAGCTATCAACGCATTAAAAGAGTCAGCGGTTATAACTCCTGTTAGTCAATATGTAAAAAACAAATTGGTAAAGCATTATGATGTCCCTGAAGAGAACATCAAAGTCATTCCAAATACTGTAGATTCACTTTTTTTTCTTCCTAAAGAAAAGAAACCTTCAATGGAAAAACAAGAAATTTTTCGTTTTTTAAGTATCAGTCGACTTAGCCCAATCAAGAATTTTAGCCTGCTAGTTGAAGCGTTTTATCAATTAACAAATTCACAGCCAGAAATAAAAATTGAGCTTTATATAGGTGGGGATGGCCCAGAAGCACCTCACCTAAGCAACCTCATCCAACAATTTCATTTAGAAAAACAGGTAAAATTATTAGGAAAACTGACTCGTCAACAAGTACTTTCACACCTTCAGAATTGTTCTTGTTATGTTTTATCAAGTAATACAGAAACTTTCGGTATTCCCCTCATAGAGGCCATTAGTTGCGGCAAACCAGTTTTGTCTACTGACTGCGGTGGTCCTAGTGATATTATCTCAAAGTCTAATGGTCATATAGTCCTAAAACAATCCCCAAAAGAGCTTTCAGAAGGAATGCTATATATGATAGAAAACTCTAACAAGTTTGATAATAAACACATTCGAGAAGACTGCATAAACCGCTTCGGGGCAGATATATACATCAAACGAGTCACGGAAATTTATCAATCAGTACTATCAAACTAGAAATATTTAAGACTATTTAATATGACCAAAATAAAAGAAAATAGTGCATCGAACCAACTGTCAATAATGCTTCGTATAATTAAAGAATTTGGCTATCAATTCACACCAAAGTCTACAATTATGGACTTTGGCTGCGGTAGTGGAAGAACTGTAAGTGAACTAAGAAGTCTTGGTTATCAAGCTTTTGGTTGCGATGTGGCATTTAAAACAGATAAAGATGTGGATACTGCTAGTTTAAGCGAAAGTAGCTTTATTCGACCTATATCATTCCAACCTTATTCACTACCTTTCGAAGATAACACTTTTGATTTTATACTTAGTAACCAAGTATTTGAGCACGTAAAAAATTATTCTGAGGCCATTTCTGAAATAAGAAGAGTACTGAAACCTAATGGTATTTGTCTTCATGTATTTCCCTCAAGATATAAACCTATAGAAGCTCATGTTAGTGTCCCCTTTTCATCAATGATACAAACATATGCATGGTTATATATTTGGGCAAAATTAGGTTTACGAAATAAATCTCAACACTCACTTTCAGCACAAGAAACAGCCAATAAAAACTTTAATTACTTGAGGCAAAATACCAACTATTTATCAAAGAAACAGATCAGCAAAGAATTCAAAAAACATTTTGATGAGGTTATGTTCTGTGAAAGCACCTTCTTTAAAATATCCCATAAGGCAAGGCACTTCCATTCTCTATCAAAAATCTTGCCGTTTATTCCATCCCTGTACAGCACATTCCACTCTCGTGTGGTATTAATTAGGTAATAAGTATTTATTTATGATGACATATTTCGTCGCTTAATTTTTCCCGAAAACGATGCTCCCAAGAGCTTCAGTGAAAGCTACTTTATCTCGCTTATCAAGGTGAGAACCGTCCGGTAAATCAAACACAGATAAAGTCTTAAAATCCTTAAAATGAACTGTTCCAGCCTCAGTTTTTTTAACGAACCTATCCCAATATATAGACTTTGGATAACGGATTTTGTCAATATTCCACACCCCTTTATCAGATGGAAATCTTACAAAAATAACACGACCTCCTCTAGATCGGATTTTACTAACAAGTCCATTTACTTCATTGATTTTATGATCAAAATCTACAATTTCTCTAAACTGGATATTGTGATCAGAACCGGTGTGTTTCTTCATTCGACTTCTGTACATCTCATCTACATTAACGATCGAATAATCTGCTTCGACAGACCTATCGCTATAAAACACTAAATAACCACTCTTTTCTAAACGGTCATCATCCCAAACAACATACTTATAAGGAGTAACAAAGTTTGATGCCGACCTAAAATAGCCTATTAACCAAGAATTGAGTTTTGATTCAATCGTATCAAAACTCAAAGGGTTATTTGCGATGGTGTGATAACGCTTAAGATAATCATAAACTCGGCGTTCTTTATTGTAGTTACGCCTAAACCCATTTACGGAAGCTGAAACAATAATAGTACCTGTTATCGATTCATCTTCCGCCAGATCTTCTAACACTGGCATAAAAGGGTTTCCATCAATCGCAAGCTGTATAACCTTTTTACCTGTTTGACGCGCCATAACTTGGGTGTCAATACCCAGTTGTATTCTTGATGCTCCGACTAAAATAATTGCATCATTCCCATAGTGGGTAGCCAAAAGCCGCTGCTCAGTCCATATAAGTGGACTGTCTTGCGTACCGATGCGCCAGATACCAGTATGTCGAACAAACATCTCCCAGCTTAATAAAGCAACAAAGCATAAAAGAAAAACAAAGAACCAGCTTTTTCTCCACCACTTGTTAGGCCGGCGCTCACTAGAATTGGAAATAGATGTAGGCATTACTCTCCCCCCCTTCGACCGAAAGAATGCTAACAATCATTATTACCAATACAGCTACTCGCAAAGCCCAGCCAAGATGGTTAACAATATCTTCTAAGTGTTTATTACGCATGAATATTTGCCAAGCTAGCATGGAAAAAATAACAATAGCTACTTCAATTTTCTCTAAGCTACTAGTCACATCACTAACGCCGCTCCTTAAAAGGCTTGTAAAGATATTAATTGCAACAAAGGCATCAGGTGACCTAAACGGGATCCATGATAATGTAATAAGAATAAAAGTTAATATCAAAAAATAGAAACGGGTGCCCGGAGTTGCCTTAAAAAATCTGCCAAACCTTCGTTTCACTAAATGTTCAATAATTAAAAAAAGTCCGTGTAGGCCACCCCAAATGACGAACATCCAAGAGGCTCCATGCCATAATCCAGCGATCAACATTGTTAACATTAGGTTGCGGTATTCTACCTTCCTTCCTTGCTTATTCCCCCCAATAGAAATATATAGATAGTCCCTTAACCACTTTGACAATGAAATATGCCAACGCTTCCAGAAATCAGAAAAACCAATAGCCGAGTATGGATACCTAAAATTGTCTGGTAAGGCAAAACCGAAACACATAGCAACACCAATGGCACAAGTAGAGTACCCTGCAAAATCAAAATATATTTGTCCAGAGTATCCTAGAATACCTACCAAGGTATCAACACTGCCACTCAACAAGTAATTATCATAAACTTTATCAACAACTGGCGCTAAAAAAGCATCGGCTAAAACAACTTTCATAAACAATCCGGTTACCAGAAGTGCCCCCCCCCAACCAATATGGCTAAAGGTAATGTCTCGCGGGCTCTGACACTGAGGGATAAATTCAGATGTACGAACAATTGGACCAGCGATTAATTGCGGAAAAAATGATACATATAGCGAAAAGTCTATAACAGTTGACGGTTCCTTTTGGGTATGTCGGTAACAATCAAGTACATAAGATAATGCTTGAAACGTATAAAATGAGATCCCTATTGGCAAAAGAATATCTATTTCAGGAGGTCGATACTGAATACCAAAAGCCTCAAATAGTTGAATTATATTCCCTAATATAAACCCACTATATTTATAAAAGCCCAGTACTCCCAATGTACCGAGCAACCCTATAATGAGCAGAATTTTACGCTTAAACTGACTCTTACAGGACACTAGAAGGTTACCAACATACAATGATAGTAAAGTGGTAAATAGTAAAAGGATTAGGTACGGAGGGTTCCATAAACCGTAAAATAAGTAACTGCTTAATAACAGTAAGAGTTTTTTATTGTCCCAATTAGACATCAAGTGATAGCCGAATTGAACTATTATAAAAAAGACAATAAAGGTGATACTGTCAAAAGACATAAACCAAGAATCCTATGCCAATAAAATTGATAGTTGAATCTTGCAAAAAATATTTATTATTTCATACCCACAGCAATACTTAGAAAAATAGATTACAAACTCATTTTCTATCTAATTATTTCTCTAACCAATTCTTCAAATACTAACGATACATTTTCAATTCGATATTGGGCAACTTTCTCCTGCAACTGGAACTTACTCCATGGAGAGTCCAGCACCTTACTTATGCCCACGGCTAACTGACTGGAGTCGCCAACAGGTACTAAAACTCCTAATTTACCATTCTCCAGTAATTCTTCTGGCCCTGTTGGACAGTTAGTAGATACAATTGATGTGCCTGCTGCCATTGCTTGCACCATTACATTTGGCATGCCTTCATAAAAAGAAGATAAAACAAACACATCAGCCTTACGCATATAGGCGTAAGGATTCTTTACAAAGCCAGGTAAGCTAACACAATCCTCTAACCCTAAATCATTCACAAGCTCTAGAAGTTCTTGCTTTAAACTTCCCTCCCCCAGAATTATGAGTTTCAACTTCATCTCATCGTCTAAAATTGACATTGCTTTAATTAACATACTAAACCCTTTTGCAGGCTCCAGTCTTCCAACGGCTAATACAACTCTATAGTTATCATTTTCTAGCCAAGGGTGTTCAGGTACTTCATTCACGAGTTCATCAAATTCAACCCCAATAGAAGGGCTGCTTAACAGTCTTAATTTTGTTTTAGTTATATTAAAATCTTTCTCTAAAATTAATATAATCTGCTTTGACGGTGATAGAACCAAATCAGCATATTTATAAAAACTGAAATAAATACCATAAGCTATTTTTTCAAGCCTGTTTCTGCTATGACTCAGAATAGCTGGAGGGTAATTTGCTTCTCTAATAATACATTTTGTCCCAGTCGCCTTTGCAGTAATAATAGATAAAAAATTACAGTGGCATAATGATGAAATCAGACAAGCAGGTTTTTCTTTAATCAAGTACTTAAGAAGGCCAAACATTGCTTTTAGCCCAAACGGTCCTATTTCAATAATATTAATATCGACTAAAACACTTGATTTAACAGGCCCTTTAGACGAGAACAATAATATATCAACAGCATAGCCTTTGCTGAGCATCGCGTTAGCCAAATTTGTAATGACCCTTTCTGCCCCCCCTCCACTAAAAGAAGGAATTAAAAAAGCTAGCTTTCGACAGTTTCTATTTCGGTTAATCATTTCAAAAGTTTCTTGTACTCGCCCGAGATACTGGCAATAGAGAACTCAGACAACCTCGTTTCTGCCTGCACTGTATCAGTAGGTTGCTCAAACTCTCTTAAAATAGCATCAGCCATACTTCTTTCATCACCAACAGGCACTAAAGAACACCCGTTAATGCCATTTAAAATCTCCGCAGGACCTGAATGACAATCCGTTGCTACAATAGGTACTCCAACTGCTAACGCCTCTAACAAAACATTTGGAAATCCTTCCCATTTGGAAGATTGAACAAAAACATCTGCATTATTTAAATAAACAAAAGGATTTGTTTTGACCCCAACAAGCTTCACATAATTTTCAAGTTTCAGCATAGCTACCAACCGTTCAAGCTTATCTCTTTCTGGCCCCTCACCGATAATAACTAACTTGGCAGCGTTTTGCTCACGCACCAATTTAAATGCTTTTATAAGTGTTTCAAAATCTTTTTGGGGAAATAAACGACCGACAGAAACAATAACTGCAGACCTTTCTTCATTAATCCAAGGATCTGCTCTTTCAGACATCGCCATTTCCCTAACTCGCTCAATATCAACAGGGTTTTTAATGACCACAATTTTTGAAGCTGAAACACCTAAGCTTTTAATTAAATCTCTCTTTACTCCTTCAGAGACTGCCACAACCCTATGCGCCCTTTTATACAACAATTTGGATAGACACTTATACATCAACCCATTATTTTTATTGACATTTGCCTCTCTTATAATGAATTTTGTATCTAAAAAATGATGGGCAAGGCTGACAAGTAATGAAACTACATTTGCACCAGTTAATGTTGAATAAATAGCTTTTGGACGATATTTTCTGACGTAAAAGAACAACCCACGTAAAGAAGATAAGAATAAAACAGGTTTCGATTGTGCCTTTGTACAGAAAGAAATGATTTCAATATTATTATTTACCAAATGACGGAATTCACCAACATCTTGAGATAGCAATAAATCTACTTTGAAGTGACTCACACTAAACTCATTCAATAGCTGGATAAAGACCTTTTCCGCCCCGCCTATCTGCAAGTCAGGTAGAAAAAATGCAACATGCTCTATATTATTAGTCATATAAGTGAAATGAATCTCAAAGTATCTGCTAAATGTTGTGTCTTTAAAACTATATGATGCACTAAGCCCCAAAGAGTTATTTAATCTCTAGCGTGAATAAAATTAACTTGTAGTATTTAGCACTTGTTATTTTGTAGACCATCAAATAATTGCAAATACTGCTGTGCAGTTTGCGGCCAGATCAAATGATTATCTATAATAAATTTTCGCCCTTCTTTCCCCATAGAAATTAATTCATCTTTGCTATTTAGAGTTTGTTTCATGCAACTGGTTAATGCCTGAACATTGCCAGCTTCAAATAGCAAACCGGAAACACCATGTTGGACCAGTTCAATGTTCCCGGGAATTTTACTCGCAATAATAGTCCTTCCTGCAGCCATTGCCTCAAGAACAACACTTGGCCTTCCTTCTGAATAACTAGCCAATATAAGCGCATCACAGTCTTCGATATAATTTTTTACTCCCTGAGGAGGGATGACTCCAGTAAACATGACCTGTTCATTTAACTGCAATCTATCAGCCAGTTCTTCTAATTCTGTTCTTTGAGGTCCATCACCAATAACAATTAACTTACATTCCACCTGCCCAACTAACGCTAAGGCGTGAAGTATATCCCCAACCCCTTTGAGAGGGTTTAAGTTGGCTATAGTTACAAAACAAAAGTTGATACTTTCACGTGGAGTCACATTAAGTAAGTCCTCTTCTACACCATTCGCTATAAAAATAATCTTTTGGCTATGATTCGGGAAGTGAGTATTTAAAGATGTGTATAAACTACGTGATACTACAACCACGCTAGAGCTTAACCTGATAGTCAAATTTAGAAACCATTTGGATATTCTTGATTTATGAATACTATTTGCATCAGTCCCGTGAAAAACAGTTACGAGTGGTTTTCTGAAAAAAATGTTTGCGATACCCGCAACTAGACCATTAACCCCCCAATGAGCTAACACAAAATTATTTTTCTTTAATTCTCTTAGCGTTTTAAAAAATAAAGAAAGCAAAAATATTGGAACTAAGAAAAATAGCCATCGATTATTTTTCAATGCAACAGGAATTCCACCCGGTTGATGAGCCAACAACTGATATTTTTTTGGTGCATACCGAACAGGAATAACTTCTTTACAATTTACTTCAGTAACGCCATCAGGACACAAGGTTGAAATATTAAAATATTGCTCCAATGATTTATTCAACCGCTTTACGAATATTCCACTGATAGCCCCTACCTTTAGAGGATATGACGTAGTAACGACAAGTAATTTTTTTATTGCCCTGTCATTGCTCATTGTCATGCTGGCCGCTTTGACTCTGATAAATTAGTGTTGTTATCTGCTCCGAAACAAGGCCGATCAAAAAAACCAACAATGATGTAGATAAGAGCAATGCCGACATATTTGTGAATGTACTTGTAAGCAGATAAGTATAAACATACCTGCCCATTCCTAATGTAAAGAGCAAAAAGCTGATTGGAATAAATATTTTAAACGGTGAGTAAAGTGTACCTATTTTAAATATAATGAGAAAAAAACGTACACCGTCTTTTACTAAATTTATGTGACTTTCACCGACCCTTTTGTCAGCAGTAATTGGTAGATAACCCACAGAAAAACCAAACCTGAAAAAAGCCATCGTCGAAGTTGTTGGGTATGAAAAGCCATTAGGCAGTAAATGCAATACCTGATTAAATAAATTTGCCTTCACAACCCTAAACCCAGACGTTAAATCATCTATCCGCTTGTCAACCATCCAGCTACCGAACTTATTATAAAATGAATTCGCAACTAGTCGACCAACACTTGCTTGAGATTCGCGACTTCTTGCCCCTACGACCATATCGTAACCAGAGTCCATTTTCTCTAGTAACCGGCTAATATCAGCAGGGCTATGCTGACCATCTGCATCCATAAAAACCAACGTGTCACCCGTTGCAGCCCTAGTACCACTTTTAATTGCTGCACCGTTTCCTTTTGAATAGGGGTGCCTTACTTCTTTTACATTATTTAGTCGACATATCTCAGATGTGTCATCTGTGGAGCCATCATTAACCAGAATAACTTCCGCTTCAGGAAAGAGGTTTATGATTTCAGGCAATAGCACCCTCAATGAAGCACCTTCATTCTTTGATGGTAGTATAATTGACAATTTATTTTTCACACTCACCCCTATCCCACACTATTGGTCACTTGTTAAATCTAACTCTCTCGACTTTGGAGAATCAACTGTTTATAGAGCTCAATATCATCTTCTCGAGATTTCATATAGAGCTCTCTTTGAGAATTTAGCTCTTGAGCTTTGCTTAAATATTCTTCTGCAATATTATAAACGCCTGCTGCGATTAACCATTTAACTTGAATAAAAATAAAGTCAATATTTGGCCCTTTCTCAAAGGCAAGATCAATAGCAGTTAATGCCGAAGGTAGATTACCAAGCTGAGCATATAAATTTCCCTGATAATAATAGAAGAACTGCTGGGTCACTCGCCCTTTAATTTGTTTGTTAGATAATAAATCATCAATTAAACTGACAATGAGTTCTTTGGTTAACCCTTCACATTTGTTGAAGTTCTCTAGCTTCATTAAGTTAAGTACAATTTCGTCGACCCCAAACTTCGCACGACCTGTCTTTAACTCATTACTTACTTTAGAGATGAATTCATTCTCAAGCCTTCCCTCTAAAGCACATTCAAAAATAAGATCTTGAAGCCACAAATCAGCAAAATCTGGCTCTTTAACTATAATATTTCGTAGATGAGTCCTAGCTCTTTCAAACTGGGCCTGACTTCTATAATAATCAACCAGTAACCTTTGAGCTCTCAACGAGTCAGGACGCTCTGTTGCCCATACCTTAGCAATGAGGCCTCTATCGCCCCAAACCGATGAATTAGCAAAGCTAACCCCAGCAATCAAGACAAGGTACACAATTAAAAAGAGTTTAATTACCCCCTTTGAAATATTAGCGAATAAACAACCTAAAGCTATACCAATCCCAATCATAGGCAAATAGTTTCGATGTTCAAAATATAACTCTAGATTAAGTACTGTAGACTCCAAAAGGTGACCAGCAAGGAAAAATAACATTGCAAATGAAAGTATCGGCATTCTTCGGCGTAGCCAAAGCCCTGAAAATAAAGCTAAAGCGACGCCCACGATAGAAATGATTGTTGATATCGGTTCAAACAGACTCGTTGAGGTTTTATAATCATCGTGAAAAATTCCCGTCCCAGATAAAGTGGGTAATAAAATTTGTCTTAAGTAGTCGAAGATGACTCTAGCTTCCGTCATCAGGCGCTCATTCACTGTAAAGTCACGCTTGCTATACACCCCATCGACAGATAATCCAACCTTTATTAAGTAGCTGATAATTAAAACTGAAGGAATATAAATTAACCCCCATTTGAAATATCGCCAAACTGGTGTCGCAGGGCTTACCAGCTTTTGCAAAATAGTAATTTCCATTACCCAAATATATAACGGAAATAAAGCGCCATTTTCTTTTGCTAGAATGGATAAACCGCTTAACACAAACGAAAAACAAATAAACAAATAACTTTTACGTGGAGCCTCCAATATTAGCGTACGCCCGTGAACATAGATATACATCGCAAGTAGACAAAAAGTAGTCATCAACAGGTTCATTCGCTGAATAACTAATAGCACAGAAGACATATTTAATGGATGAAGTAACCAAAACCCCATGCAAAAAGCTGCAGCGACTAAACACTTTTTCTTACTGAAACTAAGTATTTTTAACGCTTTAAAGGTAAGAAAATAAAGAATGATGCCATTTAATAAATGAATTAGTAGGTTTATCAACTTAAATGGGAAGGCGTTATCAGGGAAGGAAGATGAAAACAAAGTAAATGTTGCTAACGACAATGGCCGCCCTGTTGGGCCAGCTCTTCCACCAAATACGAACTCAAGCCACGATAAATCACCTCTAACATATGCGACTAATGGTTTCAGATTAGGAAAATCATCAAAAAGAAACGGTCCGGTTAAGGACGACAAATAGACAAAACACGTTACCAGTACCAAAATTATAAGAGGTAACACCACATAAACCAAGTAATCATTCCTGGACAAAATAGCATTACTCCTTAAATTTAACACAAAAAAAAATCAGACACTCAAGAGTGTCTGATTCTAGTATTACTTAAACTAAGTGCTATGGAACTGGTGTCGCTGCAGTAGTACCCGAACCACCTACACAACCTTTAGGAACAATTCTTGCTGCAATACTGGTTGCACAAGTCCAAATACCTGCTGAAGAACGTGAGAACTCAAGCACACCGCCTGATACATCGGCATTCAAACCTGAAGTTTCCATCGTAAAAGTAAATGACCCTTCTGTACTATTACCAGTACTATCTGTACCTAAAGTAGCAATTGATGTCGCTCTACCAATATCAATTAATGTCTTCAAAGATGCACCTGTAGGGAAAGCGCCATTTGAGGAAACAAATTCTTCAATTGGTGTCTTACCTGCACCACCAAACGAAATTGGCTCAGCCATCTGTGCACGAGCAATGTAATCTTGGTATGCAGGAATTGCGACTGCCGCCAAAATACCGATAATCGCGACTACGATCATCAATTCAATTAAGGTAAAACCTGACTGCTTTGTTTTCATATTTTTCATTGTTAATTCTCCAGTATTAAAAAAGTATGACCGCTTCGTCTACCGCTAGCAAGCGTGCCTGACTTAAACAATAGCAGAGCTTATGCCAAGTGCAATTTTTATTTTTAATTTATCCATTTATCATAGACTTAGGTTTGTTATTTAACATGCATTCGATTAATTGCTCAAACAGAAAACATGCTATTACTTTGTCAACAACTGACAAATATTGTCAGTTGTTGACAAAGTAATAGCTGTATCAGTGATTAATGAGAAAATTTTTCAATTAAATATGAGGAGCATACTTTTAGAACACTTTAACTGCTCAACCCTAAGTCATTCAGGAAGTCTTTTTAGGTAGAACCCAGCTCTTTTGGGGATATCTATTAGTCTAACTAATAATATATTTCGGCTAAGATGCACACCGATATGACAGCATGAATTTAGCCAAACGGCAGTGATGCAAAGCATTTAAGGTTTAGATAGAGAAGATAAGGTTCAAAATGTAATTCAATTTCTTATTACCATTACAAGCAAACGAAAAAGAAGAGTTTGGCTTTAGATAATTAGATATAAGTTAAAATTGAGCTTTGCATCCTGGAGGCCTTAAGCTAGTAGGAATACTAAAGCTGACTGAACACTCCCACAGACCTGCAGCATTACGTGAAAACCGCACACTTTCCCCAATTAAATCACTACTCAAACCAGATGATATTAATGTAAAGGTAAAGCTACCAGATGTTGTTGTTCCAGATGTTGAGGCAAGTGAATCAATAGAGTCCGCCCGATTGATATCAATCATTCCATTTAATGAGGCTCCCGATGGGAAAACACCATTAACTGAAACAAATTCCTCTACAGGCGTTTTTGCAACACTACCAAATGAAATTGACTCCGATAACTGCGCCCGAGCGATATAGGCGTTATAAGCGGGAATAGCGACTGAAGCTAATATACTAATAATCGCAACCACAATCATTAATTCAATTAGTGTGAAACCTTGTTGGATGGTTTTCATTGCATCGTCCTGAGATATAATTACGGATAAACCGACGTTCAAGCCCGCTCAATATTTACCTTAAATTAAAGCAGGACTTATGCCATATACAAATAATTACCTAATACTTTAGACTCACACCCAAGTTAGGTGACTCTTCTTTTGAAGATCGCTTTAAAAAACCAGAAGTTACACTACACTACTTTAGTAATAGCCATTCATTTCAAAGAATCGGTAGAATATTCGATTATAAAAGAAATATTGGCGCGACACAGTCATCCAAATTCAAAAGATACTCAATGGCATCACAAGACAATATTACATTAACAGGCTTGGCAAGAAAGTTTGTGCAAGACCAGCTATTAGACGAAGATACAGCCAAAAAGGCTCAAACCCATGCACAAGATAACCGTATTTCACTCATCACTCACCTTGTATCTAATAGTATTGCGAAGGCTCAAGATTTAGCGTTTTCTGCTGCTCAAGAATTTGGCATGCCTGTTTTGGATCTCAGCGCATTCATGACGGAGTCGTTGCCTGAAAAAATTGTTGACGAAAAATTAATCCGAAAACATCACGCGCTTCCTTTATATGTACGCGGAAACAGGCTCTTTATTGCGGTTTCGGACCCTACTAATATATTGGCACAAGATGAGATCAAATTTCATACAGGCTTAAGTGTCGACGCCATTTTAGTTGAAGATGACAAGCTTAATGCATCAATTGATAAATATCTTGAAGCGCAAGACACCACCATGGGTGACTTGGATGATTCTGACCTGGATGACCTTGATGTAGAAAACCCGGACGATAATGAAACGGATACTGCAAACGAGGTCGATGATGCCCCTATTGTTAAGTACGTTAACAAAATGCTACTTGATGCTATTAAAGGAGGCGCTTCAGATTTACACTTTGAACCTTATGAAAAAAGTTATCGTGTTAGGTACCGAACAGATGGCATTTTACATGAAGTGTCCAAACCTTCCGTCAAGCTATCCCCCAAAATTTCAGCTCGTTTAAAGGTAATGTCTCAGCTGGATATTTCCGAGAGACGCGTTCCGCAAGATGGACGAATCAAACTCAAACTTTCAAAAACAAAATCAATTGATTTCCGGGTAAACACACTCCCAACACTATGGGGCGAAAAAATCGTATTACGTATCCTTGACCCCAGCAGTGCAAAAATGGGGATTGATGCCTTAGGCTATGAAGAAGTACAAAAAGAAATGTACTTAGAGGCCTTACACCAACCTCAAGGCATGATTTTGGTTACAGGTCCGACAGGTAGTGGTAAAACTGTATCACTTTACACCGGTTTGAATATCTTAAATACGCCTGAAACTAATATTTCAACAGCGGAAGACCCTGTAGAAATAAACCTTGAAGGCATCAATCAAGTCAACGTAAGCACAAAAGTAGGCTTAGGCTTCCCTGAAGCTTTGCGCTCTTTCTTACGTCAAGACCCTGATGTCATTATGGTAGGCGAAATACGGGATTTGGAAACAGCGTCTATTGCAATTAAAGCCGCTCAAACAGGTCACATGGTTCTTTCTACACTGCACACGAACAGTGCCCCGGAAACCTTGACAAGAATGATGAACATGGGCGTTCCAGCATTTAACATTGCAACCTCCGTGAGTTTAATTATTGCTCAGCGACTTGCAAGACGCCTGTGTAGTAATTGTAAAGAGCCTGCTGATATCCCAAAGGAAACATTACTAAAAGAAGGTTTTACACAAACGCAAATAGATGAAGGATTCACACTCTATAAACCTAAAGGCTGTGAAAAGTGCTCAAAAGGATATAAAGGCCGAGTTGGGATATATGAAGTCGTAAAAGTCACCCCCACAATTGCTCAATTAATAATGTCAGAAGCAACATCGTTAGATATTGCAGCACAAGCAGATAAAGAAGGCTTTAATAATTTAAGAAAGTCTGCACTACTAAAAGCTATTCAAGGGGTTACTAGCCTTGAAGAAGTCGAACGAGTTACCAAGGATTAAGACATGGCTGCTAAAGAAGAAAAAACATCCTCTTTCAACTGGGAAGGAACGGATAAAAAAGGCAATAAAACGAAAGGTTCAATGAGCGGAAAAAATGCCGCCTTAGTCAAAGCTCAACTTCGGAAGCAAGGCGTCACCCCAACTAAAGTAAAGAAGCAAGCAGCAGCATTGGGCGCAGCCAAGAAGAAGAAAATTACTCCATTTGATATTGCGCTATTCACCCGTCAAATGGCAACAATGATGAAAGCCGGGGTCCCCTTGGTTCAGTCATTTGAAATTGTTGCCGATGGCCTTGAGAACCCGAGTTTGCGTGATTTAGTACTAGATATTAAATCGGATGTAGCTGCGGGGAATAACTTCGCTGGCGCACTTAGAAATCACCCTAAGCATTTTGATGATCTTTTTTGTAATTTAGTTGATTCAGGTGAGCAATCAGGCGCACTTGAAACCATGCTTGATCGTGTTGCAACTTATTTAGAAAAATCAGAAACACTCAAAAAGAAAGTTAAAAAAGCAATGACCTACCCTATTGCCGTATTAGTCGTTGCTATGGTCGTTACAGGCATACTGCTTATTAAGGTTGTTCCTGAGTTTGAAACCTTATTTGCTGGTTTTGGTGCAGAATTACCTGCATTTACCCAATTTGTGATTGGCATATCTGAATGGATGCAAGAATGGTGGTTGATTGTTCTGGCCGCTATTATGGGGAGCATTTATTTGTTTAAAGAAGCAATCCGCAGGTCTCCTAATTTTGCAGACAAAGTTGACGCCTACCTACTTAAATTTCCTATTGTTGGCAACATTTTAGAAAAGTCTGCCATAGCAAGATTTGGTCGCGTACTATCAACAACTTTCGCCGCAGGTGTTCCATTGGTAGACGCTCTCAATTCTGTAGCAGGCGCAACAGGAAATGCCGTTTTTCGAGATGCAATTCACCGAATCCGCGATGATGTTGCTTCAGGTACCCAACTTCAGTTTTCAATGAAGCAAACAAATGTTTTCCCTTCTATGGCGGTTCAAATGGTCGCTATAGGTGAAGAATCAGGCGCTTTAGATACCATGCTTGACAAAGTAGCCAACTACTTTGAAGAGGAGGTCGATAATCTTGTTGATAACTTGACCGCATTAATGGAACCTATGATTATGGCTGTTTTAGGTGTATTAGTTGGTGGATTAATCATTGCTATGTATCTGCCTATCTTCCAAATGGGTCAAGCAGTCGGTTAACAAGAGCCAATTAAAAAAATTATGGCCTGCACTCGCAGGCCTTTTCTTTTTCCTTATAAAAACAAATATTGAGATCTTCTTTTAAATGGCTAATTTAGATATTATTTTTAACAACACTGGCTATTTATATAGTTGCACAATTATTTTAGGTTTATTGATTGGTAGCTTTTTGAATGTCGTCATTTATCGCTTACCCAAAATGCTTGAACAAGATTGGAAACACCAATGCTCCATTCTATTAGAACAAGAAAAACTTGAGAGCGAGCTAAATAATGCAGAAAAAATAACCCTTTCCAAGCCTGATTCTACCTGCCCGAAGTGTCAGCATAAGATCAAACCTTGGGAAAATATTCCAGTATTAAGTTTTTTATTTTTAGGCGGAAAATGCAGCCAATGTAAAAATAAAATATCAATGCGCTACCCTCTTGTTGAAATAGCGACATCAATACTCTCGTTAATTGTTATCATGACTTTCGGGGCAACGTATGCAGGCCTTAGTGCGTTATTTTTGACCTGGGTACTCATCGCACTCACCCTGATTGACACAGATACACAATTATTGCCTGATGATATGACTTTGCCTTTACTTTGGGCAGGACTCATCCTTAATTCTTTTAATATTTTCACAACTTTAGAGTCAGCGCTATGGGGCGCAGTATGTGGTTACCTTTCACTTTGGTTTGTTTATCAGTTATTCAAGCTACTCACAGGTAAAGAAGGTATGGGCTATGGCGACTTTAAGTTATTGGGTGCATTAGGGGCTTGGTTAGGCTGGGAACAACTTCCTATTATTATCTTATTATCTTCAGTTGTTGGCGCCATTATCGGTATAGCTATGATATTAATTAAAGGTCGCGATAAAAACATCCCCATTCCATTTGGCCCATATTTAGCCATTGCAGGCTGGATTTCTTTAATTTGGGGAGAATATTTATTTCAGCTTTGGATGAAAACGGTATAGATCATATGTGGACTGTAGGCTTAACAGGAGGTATTGGTAGCGGGAAATCTGCCGCATCCGCATTATTTGAGCAGTTTGGAATCTGTGTTGTTGATGCTGATGTTGTTGCGCGTGAGGTTGTGGAACCTGAAACCCCGGCTTTACAGGAAATCATTGAACATTTTGGCTCTAACATTTTAGATTCTCATCATCGATTAGACCGTACTCAGCTTCGCTCGATTATTTTTTCAAAACCGGCTGAAAAAGAATGGCTAGAGAAATTACTACACCCACTAATTCGCAAAGAAATCATTCACCAACTACAGCACGCTCATTCGCCTTATGCCATTCTTGTTTCTCCGCTGTTATTTGAAACTGATCAGCACAAATTGGTTAGCCGAACGTTGCTTATTGACCTACCGGAAGAGCTTCAACTAGAACGAGCTGCGCACAGAGATAATTCAGAACCTGAACAAATTCGTAAAATCATGGCTAACCAACTATCGAGAGAATGTAAAATTGATAAAGCAGATGATATCATCTCGAATCTTCACGACTTCGCTTATTTAAGGGAAGAAGTTGAACGACAGCATTTACATTATTTGGAATTAGCGCATGAGCAATAAGTCACAATCACTACAAGTTAACTGCCCTACCTGCAAAAACGTAGTTGAATGGAATGAAAACTCAAAACACAGGCCGTTTTGCAGCGACCGTTGCCAGAAAATTGATTTAGGCGCCTGGGCCAATGAAGAGTATGGTATCGCTGCTGAGCCTAGTGAAGAATGGAGCGGTGATAGTAGCTTTACCACAGAACCAAGTGAACAGACTTTACAATGAGTACTTCTAATAATGACTAACTGCATTTTTTGTAAGATTATTGAAGGCAAAGAGCCTGCCAGTATTGTCTATGAAGATGATGATTTCATTGCCCTTATGGATGCCTACCCTCTAACAAATGGGCACTGTCTTGTTATCCCTAAATCGCACGTGATTCGTTTGGATGATTTAAAGGCTAAACAAAGAGCAAAGCTATTCAATATTGGTCATAAAATTGTCGAGGCACAAAAAAAAGTAGGTTTAGGTATTCAAGGTACTAATATTCTTGTCAATGACGGCAAAGCAGCCAACCAAACAGTTCCACATTTACACTTACACCTAATTCCGCGGTCATCGGGTGACTGGCTAAAGTCTATACCTAAATTGTTTTTACATATCACTGGTTTTTTCGGGCTTAAGTCACCAGAAAAGAGCCTTAATGATCAGGCAAGCGATATCGCTCAGCATATGAAATAGTTTTGAATCATTCTAGAATCACTCCTATAGGATTACTGCATTCACCCTTTAAGGAAAAATTTGGTATTCCGAGGCAATCTGGCTTAATTCAATCAGCATCAGCAAGCATTGAATTTTTCCCTCCCTACAATGACCCAAATGCTTTTAAAGGCCTCCAGAGTTTTTCACATATTTGGCTGACTTTCGGCTTTCACCAAAATGATATTCATAAATGGCGGCCATTGATACGTCCCCCAAGGTTAGGTGGGAATGAGAAGATAGGCGTATTTGCTAGTCGCTCCTCTTTCCGGCCAAACGGATTAGGTATGTCGGTGGTTGAGTTATTAAAAGTAGAAACAAGTGACAGCACAACAAGCCTCAAAATAGCCTGCCCTGACATACTCGACGGAACACCTATCTATGACATCAAGCCCTATATTGAATACTCCGATGCCATTAAAAACACTCAATGTGGATTTGCTCACTCTCCCCCTAAAATAAAATTTGAAGTTAAATTCAAGTCAGAATGCACAATATACCTAGAACTTGTGTGCTCCGAATATGAAGGACAACTAGAAAGCCTTATAAGAGAAACCCTAGCATACGATCCACGACCCGCTTATCATGAATCGACTACACAAAAGAGCAATAGAGAATATGGCATTCTTTTGTATGATTTGAATATCCGCTGGAGGGTATTTAAAAATATAGTTGAGGTTTTTTCGATAGAGAAAGCTGAAGCTTGATTTTGACTGTTTTCAATACAAGGCGACTTAACCACTAATAGTAGGAAAATCTTGAGCAAATTTTCCAATCCACTCTTCTGCGGCATGTTCGCAGTCTATGTCTCGTCCTTCAACTTCTTGCACCCACATACGATAATGCTCAATATGACAAACCTGTTCAACCATACGAGCAGAAAATGCATCTTGCTCTGTCGTAAATTCAATACCGGCTTCATAACGATCTGGGCGTGAGAGACACCAAATAACTTTTGCCTCTGCTTCAAAAGGAGGCTCCACAATTGGAATACGCACTTTTACAACAGAGCCAACAGTGAGACGTTTGTTTGAGCAAAAGCTCAAGCCTCCCATACTGACATCTTGGGCAACTGTTTTTTCAGGTTGTACATCCAACACCGGCGAGAATTCAATAGGCACATCTGCAGGGTGGCGGATATAAGCTCTCATGACCACAAACTCATTCCAAATTATAATAAATATTAATGCGTAGTTTAATTGATATACCGTTCCAAGACCATTTCCAATTGCGCTAATTTATAGGGTTTTGTAATAAACTCATCCATTCCAACCTGAAAACACCGGTCAGCCTCACCATCAATAGCATGAGCCGTCAATGCAACAATTGGTGTTCTATCTTTTTGGGGGTTTGATTTTTCGATTTCACGAATAATTTGAGTGGTTTCATAGCCATCCATTTCGGGCATTAAGCAATCCATAAAAATTATCGAAAATGTATTTCGTTTGAATAATTCAATCGCTTCAAAA
>Ga0209184_1000185_pt1:0-80000 | contig 81177 bp, 70 predicted proteins | sample EN8Hudsemesocosm_2_FD_184627 | JGI IMG/M metagenome (GOLD analysis project Ga0209184, IMG submission 184627) | Methane-oxidizing microbial communities from mesocosms in the Hudson Canyon - EN8C Hudson Canyon (SPAdes) (version 2) | ecosystem: Environmental > Aquatic > Marine > Cold seeps... | reverse complement strand
CTTGGTGAGCCATTACCTCACCAACTAGCTAATCTCACTTGGGCTAATCAAATGGCAAGAGGTTCCGAAGAATCCCCCTCTTTGGTCCGTAGACGTTATGCGGTATTAGCAGTCGTTTCCAACTGTTGTCCCCCACCATATGGCATATTCCCAAGCATTACTCACCCGTCCGCCGCTCGTCAGCAGATAGCAAGCTATCTCTGTTACCGCTCGACTTGCATGTGTTAAGCCTGCCGCCAGCGTTCAATCTGAGCCATGATCAAACTCTTCAATTAAAAAATCGTTTGTGATGTCACCGAAGTGAACATCTGCTCAATGAATTCTGTCGTGTTACCAACCGAAGCTGATAACTACATAAAACGTACTAATCAAATAAATGATTAATACCTAATTTGTGTGACATCATTATTAAACTGTTTTACGTCTTCCCTTATAAATAAGGACCGACTATGTAAAATCAATGTAATGTGAGTGTCCACACAAATTGCATGATAACTAATTGTTAAAGAACGTTAACTTTTAAAGTTAACCGAAACAAAATCTCATTCGCTTTGCTTCGTTGCTGCAGGCCTTGCCTGAAGCGAGATGCGCATTCTACGCGTCTCAGTTTCGATGTCAACGTTTTATTTTAAGTTTTTTGAACTTTCTTTTTAGAAGATTCAAAATTCATTTTAAAACGTTAAGTTAACTTTTTGAATACTATTCGAAGAGTTAACTTATCAAAACAGACCTTTCTTCGTCCTGATTCGGCCTAATAAGTATGTCCTATACAAAGTTCGTTTGGGTTACCCCTTGGAACTGGAGCGCATTCTAGACATTTCTCGCTGGGCGTCAACCTTTTATTGTCATTAAATTGAAATAAAGGTTTGTTCGTTTATTTAACGTACAGGGAGTTTAATTGTTGAGGTAAATTTAACAAAATAAATAAAAGTTCTTTGCTTATAATTAACTTTTTCAAGTATTCACCATTAATAGACATAGCCCTCATAAAAGTAGAATGAAAGTATTGTAGTAACATAAAATTAAAAATGAACATAAGAAGTCTAGTTCGACTAAATGAAAATCATGCATGTTTTTCTAGCTGTAGATTGTAAATTAACAATTGTGTTGTTATAAAAGTAATAGGGTGTATTAAATTTTTATCGAATTGGATGAGCACATGATTTTTCGTATTGTTTGTTTAGGACTTGTTTTTTATGTTGGACATTGCTCAGCTAGTGAACTGATGGTCTACCGTTGGGTTGACAAGAACAATGTTGTTCACTTTAGTCAGCATCAACCTGTTGGTGATGAGTACACAGAGTTTCTTGTTTCTAATCAGTCAAAAATAATAAGTCGTGCTGACGATGTTAGTGATGTTCCTATTCCCGATAAAGATATATCGTCTGAAAAAAATAAAATGGATATGTCTAAACAATGCAAAGAAGCAAAAGATAATATCTCTATGTTAATGGCTTTTGATAAAGTGCAATTTATTGATGATAAGGGTACTAAACAAATATTAACTAAACAGGATAAGAAGCTTCAATTAGATTTAAACAAAAAACGTACAGAAATTTACTGTACGTCTAAGGTTAGTGATAAATAATAACTATGTCGTTAGTGTGTAAAAACCAATTCCCCCTCACTAACTTCTATACTTACCTCTCCTTTATTTTTAAAAGATCCAGACAGGATTTTCTGAGCTAATGGATTTTCAATATTCTGTCTAATGGCTCTCTTTAAAGGCCTTGCCCCAAACAATGGATCAAAGCCTGCAACAGAGATAAGTGCAAGGGCTTCTTGTGTAACAGATAGTTTTATATTTTGTTCAGCTAAGCGCTCTTTCAAACTATTAATTTGTATTGCCGCTATACTTTCTATTTGTTCAGAAAGTAATGGATGAAAAACAACCGTCTCATCAATACGATTAATAAACTCAGGTTTAAAATGTAAACTAACTTCTGACATAACCTTTTCTTTCATTGTTTCATATTGACCATCATCAGAAAAATTCTGTATATGATCTGAGCCAATATTTGAAGTCATTATAATCACGGTATTTTTGAAATCCACTGTACGTCCATGACCGTCCGTTAATCGACCATCATCTAAGACTTGAAGTAAAATGTTAAACACATCACTGTGGGCTTTTTCAATTTCATCTAACAAAATAACCGAATATGGTTTGCGTCTAACTGCCTCAGTTAAATACCCTCCTTCTTCATAGCCAACATAACCAGGAGGCGCGCCAACTAAACGCGAGACTGAATGTTTCTCCATAAACTCAGACATATCAACTCGAATAAGTGCATCTTCACTATCAAATAGATAATGGGCTAATGCTTTTGTTAACTCTGTTTTCCCTACGCCTGTTGGACCTAAAAATAAAAAAGAACCTATAGGTTGACTAGGATCTGCAAGTCCTGCTCGAGATCGACGAATCGCATTTGATACGCTAATCACTGCTTCCGTTTGGCCAATAACTCGTTCATGTAAGTTGTCTTCCATCTGCAAAAGCTTATTGCACTCTTCTTCTAACATTTTCGAGACAGGAATACCGGTTGCTTTGCTCAATACGTCGGCAATCTCAACTTCGGTGACTTTATTTTTTAATAAAGTCATTTCTTGCATTTCAGCCTGACTCGCTAAATCAAGTTGTTTTTCAAGTTCTGGAATGGTGCCGTATTGTAATTCTGACATTTGGTTTAAATCACCTAAACGTCTTGCAGCTTCTAAATCAAGCCGAGCTTGTTCTAAATCTGTTTTTATGGCTTGAGTACCGTGTAGTGCAGCTTTTTCTGTTTTCCATATTTCATCTAACTCATCGAAGCTTTTCTGACACTCTTCAACTTCTAATGAGATTAAAGATAAACGTTTAATTGAAGCATCGTCAGCTTCTTTAACTAATGCTCGTTGTTCTAATTTCAGCTGAATGATGCGACGTTCTAATCGATCTAAATCTTCTGGCTTAGAATCTATTTGCATGCGAATACTAGAAGCTGCTTCATCAATTAGGTCAATTGCTTTATCGGGTAACTGCCTATCGCTTATATACCGATGTGATAATGTTGCAGCAGCAACAATTGCTGGATCGGTGATATCAACACTATGATGAAGTTCGTAACGTTCTTTCAAGCCACGCAATATCGCAATAGTATCTTCAACACTGGGTTCTTCAATTAAGACTTTTTGAAAGCGACGCTCTAACGCTGCATCTTTTTCAATGTATTGGCGATATTCATCAAGCGTTGTTGCCCCCACACAATGTAAATCACCACGAGCTAATGCAGGCTTTAACATATTTCCGGCATCCATTGCGCCATCGGATTTACCTGCTCCCACCATTGTATGAAGTTCATCAATAAATAAAATGACCTGCCCTTCTTCTTTTGCCAGTTCATTCAATACTGCTTTTAAACGTTCTTCAAATTCTCCACGATATTTTGCGCCAGCAACTAAGGCCCCCATATCAAGTGACAATACACGCTTACTTTTTAAACCTTCAGGGACTTCGTGATTTATTATGCGTTGAGCTAAACCTTCGGCTATTGCTGTTTTACCCACGCCAGGTTGACCAATGAGCACAGGATTATTTTTAGTACGACGTTGAAGAACTTGAATCGTACGGCGAATTTCTTCATCTCGTCCGATAACAGGATCTAATTTACCTTGTTCAGCAAGTTCAGTAAGGTTCACGGTATATTTGTCTAATGCCTGACGAACATCTTCGGCATTTGGTTCATCAACACTTTGCCCACCACGAACATGTAATATCGCATCTTGAATACGTTGCTCGTTTGCACCCAGTGATTTTAATATTTGACCTAATTTTCCTTTGTCTTCAATTGCAGAAAGAATAAAAACATCGGAAGATATATATTTATCTCCTAATTTTTGCGCATGTTTATCACAAAGGTTAAGTAAGTTCCCCATCGCTGAAGATAGTTGTACTTCTCCTCCTGCACCGGAAACCTGAGCAAGCTTATCAATCACTGTTTCGATTTGTGAACGAAGTGAACGTACGTTAATACCTGCACTTTTCAATAATGGAATGATACTGCTAGCGTTTTGATTTAATAACGCGAGCATAAGATGCACTGGCTCAATAAATTGATGGTCTCGTCCTAATGCTATTGACTGAGCATCTGAAATAGCCACTTGAAATGCTTGAGTTAATCTATCTAAACGCATTCGATTTTCCTAATTAGCAAAGAAATATATTTAGTTTATACCCTATAGATAAGGATATAACTCAAAGTTTTCAAGGATAGAAAGTAAAAGGTTTGATTTGAAATAAGTTTCGAACGTTTTATTAAACATAAAGAATTAAATTCGACAAATTATTGAAGCCATTCGCCCAGTAACTTTATCTCTTCTATAAGAGAAATATTGTTGCTCATCAGTATAGGTACAATGATCTAAATGATGAACTTGATTTACACCAAGTTTTTCTAATTGTATTTTGGCAATCATCGCTAAATTGGCTAAGTATTTAACTTCATGTTTATTATTTGTCGAAACCTGATTTGTAGAAACAACAGAAAAGGCAGAGGAAAAGCTTTCTGATTGGCTCTCAAAAGCTAACTTGACTTCTTCACCGACTTCAAACGCTGCTTTCCCGATACATGGACCTAACCAAGCAATGATATTTTTATTCGGTGTAAGCATACGATTAATCGTATTCGCAATAATGTTTTTAGCCAATGGTTTCCAACCGCCATGGATAGCTGCTATTTCACTACCATCAGCGGCAGTTAATAATATAGGTAAGCAATCGGCCGTCATCACTGCGAGGCTAATATTTTTTTGTTGAGTAATTACAGCATCCGCAACCAAAGAAATGGGTGAATGTGAATCTATATTAATAACGTTATTACCATGGACTTGTTCAAGCCACTGGATTTTTGAATGTGGAGGTAAATTATTTAATAAATGTTTTCTGTTACTTCTAACTTGATCTAGATTGTCGCCGACATGCTCGCCAAGATTAAATTCGCTATAAGGTTTGATTTCAGAAGTTTGAGATATGCTGTGGTTTTGAGGATGGAGTCTTGTAGTAGCAAAAGCCAGTACATTTGGTACTGGCCATTCTACTTTATGAATAGGACGATTAATAAATGTCCGATTCATTGAGTTGTGAATCTTCACGTAAGATATTTGTTAAATTAACCATATCGTCAGGAATTGGCGCATGCCAAGTCATTTCTTCACCGGTAATTGGGTGAAACAATGACAACATTGCCGCATGCAATGCTTGACGTTTAAAGGTACGTAAAACATCACGTAACTCTTCTGTTGCATTTTTAGGTGGACGCGGGCGACCGCCATAATTAGGATCACCAATAAGTGGGTGAGTAATATGCGACATATGAACACGTATTTGATGAGTACGACCTGTTTCAAGACGCAATCTTAAACGTGTATGTAAACGGAATTTCTCCATTACACGATAGTGAGTTACAGATGGACGACCAAAAGGATTCACAGCCATATGTGTTCTTTTGGTTGAATGACGACCAATTGGTTCATCAACAACACCACCCGCTGTCATCACGCCGTTAGCAAGTGCTTCATACTCACGTGTGATTTCTCGCTCTTGTATTGCATCTACTAGATTAGTTTGTGCAGCTATTGTTTTAGCAATAACCATTAAACCCGTAGTGTCTTTATCTAATCTGTGCACGATACCTGCTCGTGGTACAACGTCAAGTTGCGGACAGTAATGCAATAAAGCATTCAGTACCGTACCATCAGGATTACCAGCTCCAGGATGAACAACAAAACCTGTAGGTTTGTTAATAACCATAATATCGTCATCTTCATAAACGATATTTAAAGGAATATCTTGTGGTTCAAATCGCACATCGGCTTCAACTTCAGTCGATATTTTAACAAGTTCTCCACCGAACATTTTCTCTCGTGGGATCATTAAAACAGCGCCATTTGAAGTAACATGACCTGCTAAGATCCATTCTTTTATGCGAGAACGAGAATATTCAGGGAACATCTCAGCTAATGTTTGGTCGAATCGTTTACCTAAACAAGTTTCAGGAACCGTATCTGTATGTTGAATTATTTCAGCCATTAAATTTTCTATTTAACTCTCTATAAATTTACTATGAATTAGCGCTGTGCAAGGCAAGTATGCTAGGTTAGAATGCCAGTGTTTATTTTACCTCTTTGCTAAATCAATTACATTAAGTAATTTACAAAGGGCGTATATTTATTTAACTAATACCTTTAACTAAACAAAGTAGTGATACCAAAGTCTATGCAAAATTTGACAATAAAAATGATAATACTAGTGCTTTCATTAGGGCTAGCGGCGTGTTCATCATCAGATAAAAACGATATTGAAAAAGTTCCAGACAGGTCAGCGCAAGCATTATTCTCTGATGCAAGAACAGCACTTGATAGTGGTTTATATCAAAGAGCGATTCAACTTTTATCTGCAATTGACTCACGTTTCCCGTTTGGCCCTATTTCTCATCAGGTGCAACTAGACTTAATTTACGCTTATTACAAAAGCGGTGATGCAGCACAAGGGATCGCATTAGCCGATAGATTCTTGCGATTAAACCCAGATCATGTAAATCTTGATTATGTTTATTACATGCGCGCATTAATCAATATTTCGACTGAAGAAAACATGTTTCAGGAAATAGCCGGCATCGATCGTTCAGACAGAGATCCTAGTGCATCACGTGAGGCTTTCACTGATTTTAAAAGGATTTTGACGGAACTACCTCAAAGTAAATATGCCGCTGATGCTCGTCAACGCATGATTGGCATTAAATCACGTCTAGCTAGTTATGAATTATCAGTAGCCCGTTTTTATATGAAACGAGATGCTTGGGCATCAGCAGCAAACCGTGGCAAATATATTGTTGAATATTTTTCACCAAGCCAAGAAGTTGAGCAAGCGTTAGAAGTTATGATCGAATGTTACGATAAAATGGGCTTAATGGATTTGAAAACTAATGCTATGCAGGTATTAGCAGCAAATTATCCTAACAATAATTTTGTTTCACGTTAATCGATATTATCATTGCTCGTTCACATTCACGTGATCACGACATTGCCTTCATGGACAGAGGAACTTATGATCTGTCGGAAATTCAAATCATAAGTTTCTCCTGAACATAAAAAAGCCCACTTAGTTAATGACTAAGTGGGCTTTTTTAAATGCTATTCTTAAGGAAATTAAATAGCTGCTTCATCTTCTTCGCCTGTCCGTATTCGGATCACACGTTCAACATCAGTGATAAAGATTTTACCATCACCTATTTTTCCAGTTTGTGCAGTTTCAATAATGGCATTCACACAACGGTCAACTTGTTCTGAGGTAACCACAATCTCTAATTTAACCTTAGGTAAAAAATCTACCATGTACTCAGCGCCACGATAAAGTTCAGTATGCCCTTTTTGTCGGCCAAAACCTTTTACTTCTGATACCGTCATACCGGTGATCCCAATTTCGCTTAATGCTTCACGTACATCATCCATTTTGAAAGGTTTGATAATTGCTTCTATCTTTTTCATCTTTATTATCCATTGTTCGCGAAGTATACTTTGAATTGTACACAACTATATGAAATAAACCCAAGTGCTATATTTGCTCTAACTCAAATAAATTATATACGGTACACTATAATCATATCCCATATATCAAATATTTTTCAAAGGAAACTGAATGGATCCGCAATTAATTATTAAAGAAATGAAGGTTTTACCAAAAATAGATATAGCCTTTGAGATCAAGCGTCGTGTTGATTTTATCAAAAACACCCTTAAAACATCTGGCCTGAAAAATTTAGTTTTAGGTATTAGTGGTGGTGTTGACTCTTCTACTTGTGGCCGTCTCGCGCAACTTGCAATAAACGAACTAAACATTGAAGAACAAAATACCAATGAAAATTCAACATTAACTTACCAATTTATCGCGGTCCGTCTTCCTTTCAGTGTTCAAGCAGATGAAGACGATGCCCAACTCGCTTTGAGCTTTATCCAACCTACGCACTGCTTAACAACTAATATTGCTGATGCGGCAAATGGTATACATTCTGAAACCATAAACGCTTTAAGCCAAGCAAATATTTTATCAGCCAATGATGCACAAATAGACTTTTCTAAAGGCAATGTGAAAGCACGTAGCCGAATGGTCATGCAATATCATATAGCGGGTATTCTTGGTGCGCTTGTTTTAGGTACAGATCATTCAGCAGAAAACATTACGGGGTTCTTCACTAAATGGGGTGACGGTGCTTGTGATTTAGCACCTTTATTTGGTTTATCAAAGCGCCAAGTAAGATTATTAGCAGAAAATTTAGGCGCCCCAGACTTATTGATAAACAAAGCTCCAACAGCAGATCTAGAAGAATTAGATCCAGGAAAAACTGATGAAGACGCTTTGGGAATGAGTTATGACCAGTTAGATGACTTTCTTGAAGGGAAGCCTATTACATCAGAAATTCAAACGCTTATTATTAATATTTATAAAAAAACACAACATAAGCGATTGGCTATCCCTACTATTTATGGTTAATTTAAAGTTGCAAACTTGTAAATTAACAGTTTTGAGTTATAACTAAGTACATATCTAATTTAGCCAATGGACGGCTTATTATTATGTTTAACTTAACTTTTAGGAAAAATGGATTTTCATTAATTGAAACCATGATCACTGTTGCTATACTCATTTCCATTATTACAATTGCGATACCTAGTCTCGCTAACCTCACCATTCGTATGCGTGTCGATAATGAAATATCCCTCTTACATCGCATGTTATTACTTGCCAGAAACAGTGCCATTAATAATGAGCAATACGTCACGGTTTGCCCTTTAAATGATGACGAAAGATGTACTCAAGACTGGCAAGAAGAAATAAGTGTATTCAGTGATCTGAATAAGAATCGCCGTTATGAACCAGATAATGGAGATACAATACTTAAAGTGAAAACTCCCATTAAAAATGACGACAAATTACAATACGGCAAAAAACGTAATGCTCTTATTTATGGACCAACAGGTCATCTCGTTATTTGGGGAGGTAATGCAACATTTAAATACTGTCCTAAAGATCATTCAGATAAATCAAGAGGTATCGTCGTCTCAACATCCGGGCGTGCATACAAAACTGTTTATAATAAGAAACAGGCACAAGATACAAATCGAAGTGGTCAAGGACTTATTTGTCGTTAATTCAGTATCAAAGATAGCTAGTTGTTCATACTGATTAATGGTATAAATAACATAATATATTATATATGGCTGATATTTAATGCTTGAATATAGAAGTGAAAAACCAAACGGATTTACGATTCCTGAATTAATGATAGGTATTGCCATTGTTGGTATCCTAACCACAATCGCATTACCACAGATTAATGACTTTACTGTTAGTTTACGTGTTGATAGTGAAATTTCGGAGTTAAACCGCTTAATACTCACTGCACGCAATGGCGCTATAAATTCAGGGAACAACGTTATTATATGCCCATTATCACCAACATGTAGCGCTAACTGGAATAATGCTGTCAGTGTATTCATTGATAATAATAATGATGGTGATTACGACGCAAATGACACTATTATAAGAGTAAAAGATGCAATTAACAGTAATGATAGATTGCAATATGCGCAAGACCGCCTTATCTACACCCCTACAGGCATGTTATCAGCAACTCCTGTTACAACTCCTTTTAGCTATTGTCCAGGAGAAAACGGTGATAAATCTAGAGGGATAGTAGTTTCTGCATCGGGTCGCAGTTATATAACAGCCGATACAGATAATGATGGTAAAGATCAAGATAGAAACGACAACCTCATTACTTGCACTTAAATATAGAATCCATCATAAATTATTAATATGAAATGTATTTAGCTCTAATTTCTCTACATATAAATAGTAACGCCGTGAATAATATCTACTCAAGAGGTTAACTATTAATAATTTAGCCCATATTTTCTTCTAATTTATCCAGTTCGGCTGCAGCTTTATTCCTGAATTTTTTATCAATTTCTTTACACTCAATCACACGATAAATAACTTTTGACTGATTATTTTTTCTGGCAGCATTGCTAGTATCTTTCAGCAATGCTTTATAGTTTTTCATATCCTCTACAGGGACATCATAGTTACGATAAATCATAAAACCACCACCAAGAACCTCGGTATAGCATTTTAGATCAACATGACTTAAAGTGTTATGTTTGTTCTTTTTCGCAAAAGCAGAAGTATTTAGTAGAAAAGACATGCTCAATATTGTTATCAAAGATATTTTATTCACTTTAATCTCCCCAACATGTAGTAGATTCACCTGATTTTTCTCCCTTCTCATTTATCGTTAACGTTGTGCAATCCGTATCTTGAGTTAATTGAGTACTTAATGCCGTTGCTGTTAGTGTAAAAGTAACGCCTGATACACCACCAAAGGAACCTATAACACTGGCAATACTATAGTTCCCAGAACTCGTAACATATGGGTCAGCTGAAAAACCTAACAACTCCAAGTCGTCGGAGTACGTCCGATGGTCAATAAAATATTGCTCTTGTAAGGCTGCAATTGACGCTAACTCTCTTTGTGCTTCAACCCTATTCGATTTGGATACATAACTTGTATAAGACGGATAAGCTACAGCTGAAAGAATACCTACAATAGCAACAGTGATCATCAATTCAGCTAAAGTAAAACCTTTAATACTTTTTAAATGACTCATTATGGATTCTCCTCAATATAGAGATAACCTTGGGATGTGGTTAGTGACAAATCTAAATCAACAACTTGTCCTCCGGTTAATAATTTAATAGTTGCCTCATCAACCCCTAGTTGCGGGTATTCAGGATCATCTTCTGGATCAGTAATAGTAGCGGGATCAGTCGTTACAATTAACGTTGGTGTATCCGGCATACCCACGGTTGTAAATGCTTTACGCCAATTATAAACAGTCTTCCCTTTATACAAATCAATTGCGTATAAAAATCCAGAACCATCTATTAAAGAGCAACTGTTAGCCCCATTTGATCCTGGTACAAATGAAGTGAAATATGCGACACCATTTATTGCAATAGCTTCAGCTGTGCCCTTTTCACCTGGAGTTGAGAAATCATAATACCAACCTGATTTTAAACTCACAGCTATTTCAAGACTTTCAAGCGATGCTTTTTCTGTTGACGAAAGTGGAGCAATAAACTGTCCAAACGGGTTTTCTGTGAAATTGTACAAATCTCCAGCTGTAATAACTGAAGGAATTATTGCCGCAGGTGTTTGTGCACCCACGATATAAGACTCTGTTGTTATATTTTCATCTTTAATCATAAAGAATTTATCTGAGGTCTCTGTATTTGTTGGTGTTGATCTATCTCCACTACCAATCAAAATTGCATCATATGGTTTTTCTTGGCTAGTAACACTGAACTCTCCCGTTCCATTACCCTCTTCATCAAGAATTTCTGTTTTGAATGTATCGGTAATGAATGTTCTAACAATTGATGGCTCACTAAAGAAACGTCTATCAGTATCATTTGTATAACCTCCAAGTTCTGCTAATTTAAATACGGTCCAAGGTGTGCTATCAAATGGATTAGCGCCAGGCATATCAACTCGCCAAACATTACCTCCTGTATCTCCCATATATATACGATCTATTAATCCATCAGAATCGCTATCGAGTACACTTATTCTTGAAGGTATACTGTCCATAGCCCCCGTGAATTGTGTATTTTTAGAAGATGTTTCAGCAGGCGTTAAACTCCATAATAATGATCCTGTTTCAGCGTCTACCATATAAACACCTTTGCCTAGACTGTCTTCGGCATCAAATGCAGGAGCACCAGACGCGTCTTTTGAGATATCATAACCAGCACCAAATATTAATACTGGTTTTGGAATACCATCAACAACATTCAATTTTGAGTATCCAACACGTGGCGGTGACCAAGATTGACCAAGCTCTTCAAAATCACCTGTTCCTGCTTCTATTTCCCATAGTAATTTAGGCGTGTCTTTGTTCGTTACGTCAAGAGCGTAGTATGCGCTGCCACCACGTCGTAAGCCAAAAAACACCCACACTTTATCTTCAGAGGGATCTACTGTTCCATCACCATTAGCATCCTCTATATGTACGGTAGCTTTCCCATCAATTCCATATAATTTACTTGATGAAGGCAGGTTATCTTTTAACGTTTTAATTTGAGAAAAAAATCTATTCGGCATAAATGCCCAAGATTCATCAACAGTGTTGCCGCTATCTTTAAACATATGTAAAACACCGCTGTTAGTACCTACTAAGATTCTAATATCTGGTGTCGACACACTTCCTCCATAGTTAATAACCAGAGGTTTGAAATGTAATGGGTCACCAAATACATCAGGGCGAATATCGACAATGCTCGCATCATTATCATCATCATCAACATCAATACCTAGCGCCCAATTAAAATAATCATCTACGTCCTCTCCTGAAACACCTAATGCTGAGGCTAAAGCTTCCTGACCGCCATATTTTGTCGTCGCAATGTCTAAATCAATAGGAATAATGGTAGGGTTACTACCAATATCACTAAAAATATTTCGACTCGTTTTTGCGCTAAGCATATCAACAACACCACCTTGTTTAACATCATTACCATCAGGAGTGGGGGATGTAGACCAAAATGTTGACGCACTAGATATAATACTACCCGTAACATCAATGGCAGCAGTACCATTACGGTCAACCTGAACTTTATTTGTCACTTTTAATTTTTTCAGATTTCCTTGCCAGCGAGCACCGTTGGCTGGTATGAACATGCCATAATATGCCGAATCAAGTGTTTCTGTTCTATCAACACTGTTTGAGGCAACAGAGGGTGTAGTAAATGTGGTGTTAATTTCTAAAATTGTGCTAAGTGCCTGCTGGAGTTTAGCGCCTAACTTAGTTGGGTCTGTAGCATCGTAGTATTCTCCACCACCAGCAGTTGCTGCATCTCTTAATAATGTTGTGGCTCCAGATGATCCAGAACTAAAACCTACCGTAAATAATGTTGCAATTTGATCGCCCGCTAAATTATCATTTAGATCTTCTGTGTGCATATAGCGCGCAAGTTCAGTTAAATGATTACCAGATATTGACGTTAAACCAGTTAAGGTCTTAATTAGCGAGTTAGCTGCATTGTCGTTAGTCGGCTGTCCATCAGTAATTAAAATAGCAAAAATTTCATTACTACAACCTTTATAAGGAGAAACATAACTTGACGAAACAATAACAGAAGAGTCATATGGGGGACTATCTTTTAAATGCTTGTAGCCTCTTCCATAACTAGAGCTTCTGTCCGTATCTTTATTGCCCCAGTGCACCGATTTCCCACCAAAATACTGGGCTGCTTCATACAAACTTTCACATAATGGTGTACTTCCAGAGGGGATTAAATCTGTATTGACCATAGCTTCTAACGTTGATCTAGCATCTGTCGTCATATCTTGTATACCAAAGACTACTCTACCACCATGATTCCCCAATGGCGTCGACGAATCGCTATTATTATTGGCATTATAAACCTGCAAACCAAAGTCTACTGATGGTACTGAATTAATCAAATTAACAATCGTTGGTTTAGCAATATCGATTCGCTCAACGGTAGTAGTACCTATATTAGAGCCGTTCATAAATTTAGTGCCTTGCTCCCAACGTAAGTAGTTATCACTGTAAAGTGTCACAACTTGTCCCGACCAATCCGCATTAGAATTACTCACATTAGTATCATAATAAATAGGTGTGTCGAGAGTTCCTTTACCGTCTATGGGATAACCTGATGCGCTTGCTAGTGAAACTAATGCACCATTTACAAGAATGTTTGTGTTTGTATTTTGTGTAACTGGATCACCATTTGTTAAATTATCAACATCAATAAAAACATCATCTTGACAATCAATAACCGAAATATTTTCACCTGTAACTCCTGATATTTCTTCCCAACTCCCTGTGTTTCCCTGAAAAGTATAATCCCTTATTCTTCCGGTATAAAAACCTATGGTATTCAACTTATCTATTGCCGTTTTACAACTATTTATTCCTGCTATAAACCGACGATTTTCATTAACATCATCTACAAGGGGAAGATCAATCACTGATCCTTTGCCATAATATATGTGACTAGACGCTCTACCACTAAAGTTGCTTTGATATGCATAAGTTTTTGAAGGGTCATAAACATTTTTAATTGTTTGATAATCCCCCATACTTCCGGATGTGTCTAAAATGAGTAATACTTGAGGTTTGGCATTAGATTGTTGTGAATTATTACCTATGTATAATTCAATATCTTCACTGAAGGAACAAAACGAAAACAGTGATAAAAAACTAATAAATGCTAACTTTTTCATTTTAGTTGGTCCCGTTAATGAGTTGTTGTGCAATTCCAGCATTTACCAGAACAGTACTATTATTCGTGCGACCATATTTACGAGAAACAGTCACGTTTAACACATTGCATTTGAAAACTTGCACTGAAGAGGCTGAACCTGTGTGCGGACAGTCAGCAATCAAATTTAATGGATTTACGATAGCGATTGTCGCAGTGGTAATGCCTGGTTGATTCACTGTAGGATTTATTGGAAATAAGGGTAAGGCTGAAGTAAAATTATTGGTACCATCTACCTTTCTTACTTGGTTGTGAATAATTTCGTCCATTTCACTCAGGGTTTCTTGAGTAGCTATAAGTTTTTCCTGACTGGCGCCCGCCATTTTCATGTCAGTTGATGTATTTTGCATCATAGCGGCTGCCACAGCAGTTAATGCGATAAGAAAAACCAATGAAACAATTAATACGACCCCCTTTTGTTTTTTGGGCTGACATATTGGAAAAAATAAATTAAGTTGACGTTTTACCATGAATTTGTCCTCGCATTATTAAGGGAAACCGTTGAGCTAAATAGCAGGCGACGAAAATTATCACCACCAGCATCAAAACTAATATCCCCAAGCTGATAAACATTATTATTTGTGTACTTTCGATCAGGCAATATATCTCTCGCTAAAATATACACTTTAACGGCAACTACATTCACACTGTTAGCGTTATCCCAGTATTCTTGCAGCATATCAGGGGCTGATATATACGCATTTACGGAACCATCATCTGTAGTGTCGACACCATACATAAAGTGCAACTGTTCTATTCCTTCCACCATAATATCAAACAACATTGCATTAGAAGCATCATTTTGTAATCGACCTTGCATTAAAACAGGTACAGTATTCGTACCCTGAGAATCTTCCCTTACATAATATATATGATGTTGATATTCCCATATTCTGCCAATATTTACCGTCGGAATTACTGCTGCATCATCTGAAAATATTGCTGCATTGTTTGCATTTGAAATGATGTAATATAGATCATCCGGCATATCTGCAATGGTGGCAACTAACGGTAATGTGAGATTAAGTGATGCATCCGCCATCGCGCGTTTTAATTGTATGAGGTCACTGCCAATTTTTGCATCATCAATACAACCTCCCATCACAGTTGCACTTGTTACACTTAGGCCCCACAAAGTTCTAAATGCGCCAATTTCAATGGGAAAACTCGCATTATTAGCACCGCCCCCCACACAATCACCAGAAATTGTAGCCGGATCAGGTGACGAAATTAAAACACCACCGTCCAGATTTCCCACTAAATCTCCCCAAAAGTCTTGTCTAAGCAAGTCGTCTGTTATCAGGGTCATAGCAAAACGGCCATTCTCCTGTAACTCTCCTGCACTATTTGTTTCACTACTTGTGGTGCGCATACTGACAAATACGCTTAATACACCTGCAATCAAAGTAAGCCCTATAGATAAGGCAATAAATATCTCAACTATCGTGAAACCACTTTGCTTTTTAATCATATTCATCTCTAAAAAATAAAAGCATTAACAACAATTTGTCTACGCTTGGTGCTTTCTACTCCACAAGCTTTGGCGAAAGCACTGTTACTCGCAGCACCATCAGTCATTTCTTCTCGTCCTTGCCAACTTATCACGATATCAACGTTATTATTCAAGTGTTCGATACATGCAACAGCACCGACAAGCCCTCCGGTGCTATCCAAACCATTTTTAACATCAGCCCCCATCAGGCTTACTTCCCATTCATATAAATCTTTTACAACCATTTGCTGCCATGTACATAAAGTTGTAGACGAGGTGCAAGATGGGGAAGGTAATGTCTCGGATGCATCGCCATTACCGTATGTGCCATTATAAGCATTCAATCGTAATAACGTTGGGTCATTGCTGCGCATCCGTTCTAAAATATCTTGGGCGAGTGTGGATGCCAACGAGCGCTGTGTGGCGTCAAAACTACCTTTTTTAACTGATGCTTGCATAGCAACCGCACCTAAAATGCCCGTAGTTAAAATAAACATTGCTACTAAAACTTCAATAAGGGTCATACCTTTACTTGAAGTAGGTTTTTGATTTGATGAATAGCGAAATGAGGTGTTCATTATTCAATCTCCCTTTAAATAAAAACAAGTATTAGCAAATATAGCCGTTGCTATATTTGTAAACTTTAAGGAAAAATAATGGTTAATTTTTGGCAAGCACATACTAGAGTAGCAATCACAGGTGTCGCTACTCCTTGAATTTATATATGTGTTAAAAATCACTAACGTGAACCGCATTAACCCATACCTTAAAATCTATTATTGAATAGCTAATATACACAACTACTATTCATGATAATAAAGTTAAACAATCAATTTTTCATTAAACGCTTTAAGTATTACAACTTATATAACGGACAAATTTCACTCAATTACTTAACCGGATATTTTAAGACTAGCGCAATTCTATTGGTACCGCAAATACAGTATTCTCTTTACGGCCTGGATATTCGATAACCTCTTGACCACCAAAGTCTTTTAATGCATCAATAACTTGTTGAATAAGTATTGCTGGTGCTGAAGCTCCGGCTGTTACACCAATTTTTTTAATATTATCAAGCCATTGTGGTTGAATGTCGGCAAAGGTATCTATCAAATAGGAAGGAGTGCCTAATTTCTCTGAAAGTTCACGTAACCGATTGGAGTTAGAGCTATTTTTAGCTCCCACAACTAAGAGTAAATCTACTTCTGCAGAGATAGTACGAACGGCGTCTTGACGGTTTTGTGTAGCGTAGCAAATATCGTCTTTACGAGGCCCTTGAATTAATGAAAACTTAGCTCTTAACGCATCAATGACTTCAGAAGTATCATCAATGGATAAGGTCGTCTGACTGCAATAATATAATTGAGACGGGTCTTTAACTTCAAGTGTTGCAACATCAGCAACCGACTCAACTAAGTAAATACCGCCCTGCTCACTTTCGTATTGACCCATAGTGCCTTCAACTTCAGGGTGACCAGCGTGTCCAATAAGAACGCATTCAATATTTTTTCTACTCGTACGTGACACTTCCATATGAACTTTAGTAACTAATGGACAAGTTGCGTCAAACACTTTCAATCCGCGGTCTTTAGCTTCCTGACGTACAGCTTTAGAAACACCATGAGCGCTAAAAATAACAGTATTATCATCTGGCACTTCAACAAGTTCATCAACAAAAACTGCTCCACGATCTTTTAAACCATCGACAACAAATTTGTTATGTACGACTTCATGGCGTACATAAATAGGTGCACCAAATAAGTCTAAAGCTCGATCAACTATACTAATTGCTCGGTCTACGCCAGCACAAAAACCACGAGGGTTAGCTAAAATAATTTCCATGATTTTTTCCTGAATGATTTAATACAAGCGCTAAGTTATAAATATTATAAAATTTCAACAACGTCAATAACAAAAGTTACTGCTTGCCCAGCTAACGGATGGTTAAAATCAATTGTTACTGATGTTCCCGTTACTTCTTTCACCATACCAGGTAGCTCTATATTACCAGGTTGAGTAAAAGTAATGATACTACCGACTTCTGCAGGTACGTCGCTACCAAATTTATCCGCATCAACGTAATGGAAATTATCAGGGTTTGGCTCACCAAAAGCATCTTTGGCTTCCAAGGTAAATTCTTTTGAATCTCCGGCTACCATACCTAATAGTTGTGCTTCAAAGGCTGGTGAAATACTTTCATCACCCATGATAATTTTGGCTGGCTTTTTGTTTACTTTTGTACTGTCAGCCGCTGAACCATCAGATAACTTCATGGTGATATGAGCAATTACATGTGCGCTTGCAGTTACTAGCTTTGTCATTTTATTTCTCGTATTCTTATCTTTGTATTATTGAACGTTATTTGATTTCAGATTTCTTTTCTGAATCGCCATTTTTAAATGAATCTAAAATCATCAATGCTGCGCCAATAAAAATAGCTGAATCAGCAATATTAAATACTGGCCAATGTTTACCTGCAATATGAAAATCTAACATGTCGATTACATAGCCAAATAATGCGCGGTCAATCAAATTACCCATTGCTCCACTCAACATAAAGGCTAAAGCAATACTTAAAAGTACATGAGTTTTCGGCGTTTTCGCCAGCCATACAAAAAACACAACACTAGCAACAGCTGCAATAATAGTGAAAAACCAACGCTGCCAACCGTCTTGATCAGCAAGAAAGCTAAATGCTGCCCCAGGATTTTGTACATATCTCAAATCGAAGAAAGGTAAAATATTCAGTGATTCGCCTAAATCGAAAGAGTTAACAACTAGGTGTTTTGTTATTTGATCAATAATCAAAAACAAAGCAGTTATCCATAACCATTTAAAACCAGTTTCTGTAAAAAGTTTATTCATTTTCATATTTATGATTTTCTAATTTAAATAATAAGCTAGATAGAATGTTCACAATATCGAAGCTAATTCAGTCGAAAGCAAAGAAAAAGCACGCAACCTAGTTACCTTCAATAAGTAAGCAGGTGAGTACTTTCGATGCTGTTAGAAAGTTAAATAGCAATGATATTATTACGTATTTAAGCGAATTGGCGTGTCTCGCCATTACCCTCAACGTTTGTTATACAACGTCCACAAAGTTCAGGATGCTTCTCATCTTGACCAATGTCTTCAGTTATATGCCAACAACGGTCACATTTAGCACCGTCAGCAGGGTTAACGGTTAACCATAATCCCTCAACATCTGTTGCTAAAGTATCTGCTGGCGCACTTTCTACCACTTCAACCGTTGCTTTAGAAGTAATTAAAACAAAGCGTAGTTCTTCACCTAATTGCTGAAGTTTTTCTGCAAGCTCAGCTGTAGTATATAAAGTAACTGCCGCTTCAAGTGCTTTACCTACTTGCTTCTCTTTACGAGCATTTTCTAGTGCTTTGTTTACTTCTGTACGCACTAATAAAAGTTCATTCCAGTAATCATTGTTTAAAGTACTGGTTGTTGAAGTTTTTGGTAAACCATCAAACCAAACACCAGTAAATACAAATTCTTCGCGAGTATCGCCGGTAGCAGTTGGTAGAGCTTGCCAAATTTCTTGTGCTGTAAATGACAAAATTGGTGCCATCCAACGTGTCATGGCTTCTGCAATTAAATACATAGCGGTTTGACATGAACGACGAGCAACACTGTCTTCTTTAGCAGTATATTGACGGTCTTTAATAATATCTAAGTAGAAACCACCAAGCTCTGTTGTACAGAAATTCATTAGTTTGTGTACAACCACATGAAATTCATATTCATCGTAAGCAGCAATAATTTCTGCTTGCAGCTGTGCTGCTTTATCGACTGCCCAGCGGTCAAGTGCAACCATGTCATCAAAAGCAATTGAGTCGGTTTTCGGATCAAAACCGTTTAAGTTTGATAACAAAAAGCGCGAGGTATTACGAATACGACGATAAGCATCAGCTTGACGTTTAAATATTTCATCGCCAGCAGTTATCTCTTGCGTGTAATTAACTGATGCTGTCCATAAGCGCAAAATATCAGCGCCTAGAGTATTAGTGATTTCTTTTGGCGTAATAACATTGCCTAATGACTTAGACATTTTGTGACCTTTAGAGTCAACCACGAAACCATGGGTTAGCACTTGTTTGTATGGTGCTTTACCATTCATTGCCACAGAAGACATCATTGAAGACATAAACCAACCACGATGTTGATCTGAACCTTCAAGATATAAATCAGCGATGCCATCAAATTCTTCACGGGCATTAATAACAGAGTAATGCGTTGTGCCAGAATCGAACCATACATCTAAGGTATCTACTACTTTAACGTATTCTTGAGCGTCATCACCAATTAGTTCAGCAGCGTCTAAATCAAACCATGCTTGAATGCCTTTTTCTTCGACACGCTTAGCGACAGTTTCAATGAGTTCAATACTACGTGGATGCAAAGCTCCGGTATCTTTATGAATAAATAATGCCATTGGCACGCCCCAGGTACGTTGGCGTGATATACACCAATCAGGACGACCTTCAACCATTGACTCAATACGACGTTGCCCCCAATCAGGGATCCACTGCGTTTTGCCAATTTCGTTGAGTGAATCTTGACGTAAGCCTTTATTATCCATGCTGATAAACCACTGTGGTGTTGCACGGAAAATTAATGGCGTTTTGTGGCGCCAGCAATGTGGGTAAGAATGGTCTAACGCATGGTGATGTACAAGCATGCCATGTTCTTTCAGTGTTTCAATTACATTGGCATTGGCTTTAAAGACATGTTGGCCAGCAAATAGTGGCGTATCTTCTAAATAAACACCATTAGCGCCAACTGGGTTAGCAACTTCAAGGTCATATAATTTACCTACCACGAAATCTTCAACACCATGACCAGGCGCAGTATGAACACAACCAGTACCAGAATCAGTAGTAACGTGTTCACCTAAAATAACCGGTACAGTAAAATCATAAAATGGGTGTTTAAGTTGAACAAGGTCGAGTTCACTACCTTTACAAAAACCTAATGCGTGGTATTTATCAATTCCAAAACGGTCCATACACGAAGTAACTAGATCAGAAGCAATAATGAAGCGCTCTTTACCCTGCTCTGTTTCACACTGTACTAAGGTATATTCAACATCCGCATGAACAGAAACAGCACGGTTAGCCGGTAATGTCCAAGGTGTTGTTGTCCAAATAACGACAGAAACAGAACCTTCACCTTCATGCTTCTCAGGATGGTCAAATTTGTCAGCAACACTTTGATCAACAACGGTGAATTTCACATCAATCGCTGGTGATTGTTTGTCTTTATATTCCACTTCAGCTTCCGCTAAAGATGAACCACAATCTGTACACCAGTGCACAGGTTTGAAGCCTTGATGTAAATGACCATTTTCAGCAATTTGACCTAATGAACGAATAATATTTGCTTCGGTATCAAAATCCATTGTGCGATAAGGTTTATCCCAATCAGCAAAAACGCCTAGGCGTTTAAAGTCATCACGTTGACCATCAACTTGTTTAGCAGCATATTCGCGACACTTTTCACGAAAAACACCTGCAGTAACTTTATGACCAGGCTTACCGACTTTTTTCTCGACCATTAACTCAATCGGTAAACCATGACAATCCCAACCTGGCACGTAAGGCGCATTGAAATCAGACAACGTTTTTGATTTAACAATAATATCTTTGAGTATTTTATTAACAGCATGGCCAATATGAATATTGCCATTTGCATACGGAGGACCGTCATGCAAAATAAATGATTTTTTACCTTTCTTAGCAGCGCGAATTTGGCCGTACAAGTCTTTTTCAGCCCATTCTTTAAGCATATTCGGTTCACGGTTTGCCATATTTCCTTTCATTGCGAAAGAAGTAGCTGGCAAATTTAGGGTTTGTTTATAATCACTCATTTAAATCATTATCCGTTGTTATATTCGCTAACTATTTGGTTAGCCTCTAATAAGTTAATAATAAAACCAACATTTATAGATATTAGTTTTATTATTAACTCACGTATCTGTTTATTTACAAGTGTTGAACAAAGGCTTGTGCCTGTTCGCTGTCTTGCGATATTTGTTTTTTTAAATCATCTAATGATGAAAATTTGATTTCATCTCTTAATTTTTTCAACATCACGACTTCAATCGTTTGACCGTATATATCTTCATTGAAATTAAAGATATGTACTTCAAGTTGTTGTCTAATGCCTGAAACTGTTGGTCTTGAGCCTATATTAGCCACACCATAAAAGCTATGTTCAACCGTTTTTACTTCTACAACATACACACCAGAAATAGGCGAAACACGCCTTTTCAATAAAACATTTGCCGTAGGAAAGCCTAACTGACGACCGCGTTTATCACCATGAAAAACTCGACCTACAATTGAATAAGCTCGACCTAACATTTTTTCAGCATCGGCTAACAAGTCTTGTTCTAATGCATTGCGAATTTGAGTGCTACTAATTCGACAATCTTCAAGTTTAAAACTTGCGGTATCAGAAACAGCAAAGTTAAATTTTTCACCCGCTTGCTTAAGTAAACTAAAATCACCCATACGGCTTTTGCCAAAACGAAAATCATCACCGATGATTAAATGCTTGATACCTAATTGTTTTACTAATAACTGTTCAATAAAATCTTCAGCACTTTTACAGGCAAATTCTCGATGAAAATTAACGCAAATTAAACGTTCAACACCCAATTTTTTCAATAAAATATATTTGTCTCTTAAACGCGTCAACCTTGCAGGTGCGGTTTCAGGAGAAAATAATTCTTGCGGCTGTGGCTCAAAAATCATCACTGCAGGTGTACAATTCAATGCTTTAGCTTTTTCAATTAAGGCTGTTATCACTCGCGCATGACCTAAATGGACGCCATCAAAATTCCCAATGGTTAGCACACAACCATGATCTTGAGATTGAATATTGTGAATACCGCGTATTAACTGCATGTAATTAAAAAACCTAAATTTGACAACAATACTTTTGCAATGCTGTCATTAAAGAATAAAAACCGACGAATTATATATCACTCAGCCTTAAGAATCAGCACTTGAACGCAATTTCATCAACTTTTTTTTATGCGTCACTTTCTATATTTTTTTCACGTTAGCCTGAACTTTAAAATCTTTCATTCTAATACCTAAAACAGCGATAGAAATAAAGTAACTCAGCATGCCTAAACTGATACAAATTAACAGCTGTTGAATTTGAGCTGAAGTGCTCATTTCAAGCCAAACTTTAAATTCTGGTGACAGATAGTAAACAACAATCGCCATAACAGCCGCAGAAAAAACAAGTCGAATAAAGAACCACCATGTCGCTTTCGTTAATTCAAAAACATTATCCTTTTTCAAACCATGGTAAAGCATCAACGCATTTAAGGTTGCTGACATTGCTGTAGCTATCGCTAGGCCGACATAACCAAAAAATGGTGCAAGCATCAAATTAAAAACCATATTAGCCACCATCGCTTTAATGCCTATTTTTACAGGGGTTTTAGTATCTTGTCTTGCATAATAAGCGGGCGCTAATATTTTGATAAACATAAAGCTGATTAAACCAGAAAGGTACGCAAACAAGGCATAAGAAACCTGCAAAACCGTATCTTGTGAAAACTCGCCACGCATAAATAAAATCATAATGATAGGTTGAGCAAGTACCATAAGTCCGGCAAGTGCAGGCCAGCCAAACAAAGAAACAATTTTTAATCCCCACGTAATCGTATCGCTGAATTCTTGATTATCTTTTTTAGTATGAAGTTTTGCTAAACTCGGAAGAATTACGGTAGCAATACCAATACCAAATAAACCAAGAGGAAACTCTAACAAACGATCAGCATAATAAAGCCAACTGATAGAACCGGTTACTAATATACTGGCGATTAATGTATCAAGTAGTAAATTAATTTGCGTAACTGAAACACCGAATAATGCTGGAACAATGAGCTTACGAATCTTTTTAACGCCTTTTGCCTGCCACGCCCATTGTGGCTTTACAAAGACCCCTGCTTTGATTAAAAAAGGAATTTGAAATAAGAATTGAGCTAAACCGCCAAGAAATACCCCCCAAGCTAATGCAAACGCTGGATTTTCAAAAAATGGGGATAAGTATATTGCACAAGCTATGATACAAACATTAAGTAATACTGGTGTAAACGAAGATACTGCGAATCGACCAAAGGTATTTAAAATAGCGCCAGCAAGTGCCGTAAAGCTGACAAACCATAGATACGGAAAAGTTATTTTTAACAATGTTGTAGCCAGTACAAATTGCTCAGCTTTCGGTCCATCATTAAGCCAATCAACAAACCAACCAAAACCAAATAAAATAACAAACAAGGGTGAAGCTATCATCCCGATTAACGTCACTATAGAAATAATGACACCTAACGTGCCTGAAACTTGCGCGATGAGTTTTCTTGTTTCGCCCTCATTAATGTTGAGACCGTTTTCTTCATCTTTTGTATGATATTCACTCAACACAGGAACAAAGGCTTGAGCAAATGCTCCTTCGGCGAATAACCTACGTAAAAAGTTTGGAATTTTATTCGCAAAGAAAAAAACATCTGACGCCAAACCAGCACCAATAATATTCGCAATAACGACATCTCTTACCAAACCAAGCACACGAGAAAGCAATGTCATAAAACTGACGATAAGACCTGATTTTATTAACTTTTTACTCAACGAATAGCTCCAACTAACCGATAAAAACCATAATTATTTATGACCTACTTTCTCATTAATATTATGCAGCTTTTTAACGGTGATAAACAAGCAATTGCAAAGAAGTTTTTAATCTATTTTAAATCACTTAAATAACAGGTAAAATAGCGCCATTATTTAGTAACCAATAATGATAATTGTTATATAATGATAAATTCATCGTTATTAAGTAAATTAAACCTGTAAAAGGTTTGACAATCGAGCTTAAAAAGGGCATATTCCTCGCCTTAAATTTAGGCTATATATACAATCATATTTTAGGAGTTCACCTTGGCTAATTCAAAGCAGGCGAAGAAACGCGCAGTTCAATCAGAGAAACGCCGTCAACACAATGCAAGTCGTCGTTCGATGATGCGCACGTTATTTAAAAAAGTACTTGCTGCAATTGAAGCTGGTGACAAAGATACAGCAACTAAAGAATTTGCTGCTGCACAACCAATTTTAGATCGTTTTGCAACAAAAGGTCTTGTTCACAAAAATAAAGCTGCTCGTAGCAAGAGTCGCTTAAACGCTGCAATTAAAGCGCTTTAATTTTTGATATTGAATTTAAAAACCAGCTTTTGCTGGTTTTTTTTTGCCCGTAATTTAGCTTTCATCCCACTCAAATAAAACATTACCTTTAAACCTTCACAAATTTCTAATCAGTAAAATCTTGCGCATCTTGCCATTTTTGTTAACCTCTCCTCGTTATATATAATAATTACATCATGAATGTACAAAACAACGTGAGAATAAAAATGAAACTAACAAAATTAGCTACTGGCCTTTTACTTGCTACTAGCCTTTTAAGCGCTTGCAGTGAAAATAATAATACACAAAACCCTGCTCCTACTTTATTAGTAGAAGCACAAAGTCGCTTAGACATTTATAAGCCAGTAACACTTACAGCTGATTTAAGCCACTTGTCTGAAAACCAAAAAGAAATGATTGTATTACTGATTGAAGCTTCAGATATTATTGATGAGCTTTTCTGGCAACAAGCTTTTGGTGAAGACAAAGAGACTTTCCTTGCGAGTATAAAAGATGAAAAGGTTCGTGAGTTCGCCCGTATTAATTATGGTCCATGGGATAGATTAGACGGCGACAAGCCTTTCCTTTCTGGATATAACGCAAAAGCACCTGGTGCAGAATTTTACCCAAGTGATATGACTAAAGATGAGTTTGAAAAAGCAGACTTTGAAGACAAGAAAGGTTTATATTCAGTTGTTCAACGTAACAGTGAAGGCCAATTAACTTCTGTTGCGTTTTCAGAACTATATAGCGATAGGATTAATCGTATTGCTGCAATTTTAGATAAAGCGTCCAGCCTTGCTGATGACAAAGAATTTGCCAATTACTTAACGCTACGTGCTACTGCAATTCGTCATGACGATTTTCAAGCTTCTGACTTTGCTTGGATGGATATGAAGAACAATCCTATCGATGTCGTTATTGGCCCCATCGAAAACTATGAAGATCAATTATATGGATACCGCACAGCATTTGAATCTTATGTGTTAATTAAAGATTTAGCGTGGAGTAAAAAACTGGCTAAATATGCTGAGTACTTACCTGAATTACAAAAAGGCTTACCTGTTAAAAAAGCTTATAAGAAAGAAGTCCCTGGGTCTGATGCAGATTTAAACGCATATGACGTAATTTATTATGCAGGACATTCAAATGCTGGTAGTAAAACAATTGCTATTAATCTGCCAAACGACGAAACCGTTCAATTAACAAAAGGTACTCGTCGTTTACAACTTAAAAATGCGATGCAAGCAAAATTCGATACTATCATGCTGCCTATAGCAAGCACGCTCATTGTGCCTGAACAGCGTGAAAATGTTACTTTCACAGCATTCTTCGCTAATACTATGTTTCATGAAGTTGCCCACGGATTAGGCATCAAAAACACCATTAACAATAAAGGTACTGTACGAGAATCATTAAAAGAACATGCCTCTGCATTAGAAGAAGGTAAAGCTGATATTCTTGGTCTTTATATGATCCGTCAATTATTGATTAAAGGTGCCATTGAAGAAGGTACGTTGAAAGACTATTACACAACATTCTTAGCAGGTATTTTCCGCTCTGTTCGCTTTGGTGCAACCTCCGCTCATGGTAAAGCTAACATGGTACGTTTTAACTATTTTGCTGAACAAGGTGCTTTTACACGTAATGCTGAAGGTTTGTATTCCGTAAACATTGAAAAGATGACAGCCGCTATTGATTCGTTATCAGAAATGATTTTAGTTTTACAAGGCAATGGCGATTACGAAGGAGTAAAAAAACTCGTTGCTGAAACTGGCATTATCAAAGCTGATTTGAAAGAAAGTTTGGCACGCATTGAAGCAGCCAATATTCCTGTTGATATTACTTTTAAGCAAGGGAAAAAAGTATTGGGTTTATAATACCTTTAAGTAAATCCTTAATTGACCATACAATCTATTGAAATAGAATGAAACCATCAAAAGCCTATCCGTTGCGATAGGTTTTTTTTTAATAAAAATTGGAAAGTATTTCTGTTTATCAAGGTCTAATAAGTAATCATCAATATAACGTATTACTAACGATAAGAAGATCTTTCATGAGAACAATTTTATCCGCTTTTATCATACTTAGCAGTTTATTTTCATTTATATCTCAGGCAGGTAACGATGCTAATGCGCCGAATTGGACATTAAAAACACAAGCAGGAAATAGCATTTCTTTAGCAGATTACCAGGGAAAACCTGTGATATTGCACTTTTGGGCAACATGGTGTCCCTATTGTAAAAAATTACAGCCGAAGTTAGTTGAACTTGAAGAAAAATATAAAAACTCAGGTATTGAGATTGTCGCTATCAGTTTTAATGAAGATGATGGAGCAACCCCACAAGACTCGATAACACAACGAGGCTATAAATTTATTACCGCCGTTCAAGGCGACAAAGTTGCCCAAAAGTATGGAGTAAAAGGCACGCCTACTACTTTTTTTATTAATAGAAGTGGCAAGGTGATTTTTAAATCTTCAAGCTCAAATATAGCTGATCCGCGTTTAGAATTAGCCGTAAAAGAAATAATTAAAGAAAATTAATAAACCTCTAAAGTTAGTACTTACTTCCAGTAATTATCTTCAATAGAAGTAAGTACTCTTTACCAATTAAGGGAAAGTTGTTGTGTTTCTCTAGTATTATCTTCAGCAAAACCTAACGTTAACCCAATTAAACGAATTCCTCTAGATTGACTGCGTAAAAGTGCTTTCACCAATAATTGCTTAAAGGTACTTTCATCACAATCACGACTTTGTTGTTCTACTGTCGTTTGCGTGAAGTCATTAAACTTAAGTTTAACGCCTTGTTTACTAATAATCATATGTTGGTGCTTTTCTAATCTTACTAAAAGTTTTTCATAAAGATGTTCTACTGCACTTTCACATTCTTTTTCACAAGACAAGTCTTGAGCAAAGGTCGTTTCAATCGCCAAAGATTTACGCACTCTGTCGGTGTCTAATTCTCGAGGATCAATGCCAAAACTTCGTTGATATAAAATAGGCGCAAACTTTCCTACAATAGGCGTTAAGACTGCGATTGAACTTGCACGAATATCTGCGCATGACGAAAAATTATGCTTCAATAGTTTTTGCGCTGTTTTAGGGCCAATACCCGGAATTTTCTTTAGCGGTAGATTTTCTACAAAACGATTAACGTCTTGAGGGGCAACAACGCATTGTCCATTAGGTTTGTTTTCATCACTGGCAATTTTAGCGATAAACTTATTAGGCGCAACACCTGCCGATGCGGTTAGATTTAATTCATTAAAAATATCACGTCTTATTTGTTCTGCGATTAGTGTCGCACTGCCATTAAACTCTTTGCTATTGGTAACATCAAGAAAAGCTTCATCAAGCGACAATGGCTCAATCAGTTGAGTATAGCGTTGAAATATTTCTCTTATTTGCACAGATACTTGTTGATAAACGGACATACGTCCTCCAACAATAACTAGGTCTGGACAAAGCTGCATTGCTTTTATGGCTGGCATTGCTGAGCGAACGCCAAATTTTCTTGCTTGATAATTACACGTACACAATACACTTCTCGGCCCCTTTCCTCCGACAGCAAGGGGCACATTACGTAACGTTTCATCGTCACGCATTTCCACGGCTGCATAGAAGCAATCCATGTCTATGTGTATTATTTTTCTGGTCTGTGTCATTTTTCGGTTTTGCTTTATTAACGTGTTAGTTAAGTATTAAATATTTATTAGTCGTCTTAAGTGTATTTATAAATAACCTGAACCAATAACTGTATACAAAAACAGTATAAACTTTTCTTTTAATAATTCAATGTTGAAATAGTATATCGGCACCTTTTAATTTATTGCTAAATACGTTAATTTGTCGTTTTATTTTTATCAAACAATTGATGACGTGAGTATATGATAATTCGCTTTTTTCAAACGGCTTTGGCCTTACTTTTTCTTTTATCTCCTTTTGTAGTGAATGCACATACCAATGAAGCTAATCAAGCAGAATTGCAGCTACTTGAAGATAATAAGTACCAAATTATTGTAAGTATTGATGCTCTACATTTTATAAAAAGCCTGCAAGAGTTTTCAGGCGAGGAACCAGAGTTTATTTATTATTTAAAGGGCTTGTCTTTAATTGAAACGAAGCAATTATTGTCTGCCGTAACACAAAAAATTAATGACCAAACCTTTTTTACAATTGATGAAGAACAGATACTGGTTTCTAATTTTTCAGGGCTAACAGTTTCAGAACTAAGAAAAAGGCTCCACCCAAGTTCTTCTAACATGCCAATTAAATTGTATTCAACAGGTGAATTCCCACCAAGTCCTAATAAAGTGGCACTGACTTTCCCTCTTTTATTAGGCGATGTTTTATTAACCGTAACTAACCCAAAAAAATCTTTAGTTTTGTCTGGTGAACAAAGCCACAATTTTTCTCTTGATGGGAGTAATTCGGTTATTCGTGAACTTTCAATGATGGAAATAAAACTATTAAACATCACTGAATACATCTATCAGGGGTTTGTTCATATTCTGCCGCAAGGGCTTGATCATATATTATTCGTTTTAGCCTTATTTTTATTAGCCACTAAAACATCAACTCTATTATGGCAAGTAAGTGCATTTACATTGGCTCATACGATCACTCTAGCATTAGGAATATTTGGTGTAATTAACTTACCAAGTAGCATTGTCGAACCGTTGATTGCATTATCAATCGCCTATGTTGCTATTGAAAACATATATCAGCAGAAACTCACAAAATGGCGTTTACCCATTATTTTTGTGTTTGGCTTACTTCACGGTTTAGGCTTTGCCTCAGTGCTTGTCGAGTTAGGTTTACCTGAGAGTGAATATGTAAGTAGCTTAATATCATTCAACATTGGTGTAGAGTTCGGCCAAATCACTGTTATTACTTTAGCATTTTTAGCAACGTATTGGTTTGCCAGAAAATCGTGGTATAGACAATTTATTGTGATTCCAACAAGCGCACTTATTTCAGTAATTGCCTTATATTGGTTTGTTGAACGTGTTTTTTGATAGGTACTCAGCAGAAAGCTAAACTTTAGCGAACAAAAATATAAAACTTTAAATAGAAACGACCTTAGATCATTTCAATATGATTTAAGGCCGTTTAATAATTTATTGATACAGATTATAAGTAAGATAACTACAAAGCTAATTACTCGGGCTCATAATCCAAATTAGCTGACAACCAACGTTCAGCCTGTGGCAACGTCATCTCTTTTCTCGTTGAATAATCGATAACTTGGTCTTTAGCAACTTTAGCAACAGCGAAGTACTTTGATTCTGGATGCGCAAAATACCAACCACTAACGGCTGCTCCTGGCCACATAGCAAAGCTTGAGGTTAATTCCATTCCAATATTTTCTTCAACATTGAGTAAGTCCCACAACAAACCTTTTTCGGTATGCTCAGGACAAGCAGGATAACCCGGCGCGGGTCTAATACCTTGGTACTTTTCCCGAATTAAGTCTTCATTAGGAAGCGACTCTTCTGGTGCATAACCCCAATATTCTTTACGAATCTTTTCATGTAAATATTCAGCACTCGCTTCGGCTAACCTGTCTGCCACCGCTTTAACTAGAATACTGTTGTAGTCGTCATGCTGAGCAGCGAATTCTTTCACTAACTCATCACAACCATAACCGGCTGATACCGCAAAAGCTCCTACGTAATCTTTTATTCCAGAGGTTTCATCAGCGACATAATCAGCTAAACAACGATTAAACTGCCCTGCTGGTTTTTTACTTTGTTGACGTAATTGATGTAATTTCATTAATTGTTCATCTCGATTTTCATCTTTAAACAAAATTAAATCGTCTTGTTCTCGATGAGCAGGAAACAAACCAAAAACAGCTTTTGCCGTTAATTTTTTACTATTAATAATATCGTCTAATAAAGCATTGGCATCATTAAACAAATTCGTTGCTTCTTCCCCAACAACTTCATGTCTTAAAATTAACGGATATTTACCTGATAACTGCCAAGTCATGAAAAATGGCGTCCAATCGATGTATTTTCTGATCACGTTAAGGTCTAAATTATCAAGTACCGTTACACCTAATTTGTTAGGTACTTTCGGCGTGTAATTTTCAAAGCTGATGGGAACAGCATTTGCACGGGCGTCTTCTATAGAAATTAAGCTCGAACGTGGCCCTTTTTTATAATGACGTTCACGTACACGATCATATTCATCATTTTGACGGTCAATAAATGCTGCACGTTTTTCACTATCATCTGAAAGTAATGTACTTACCACTGAGACTGATCTTGAAGCATTAGGTACATATACAACAGGATGTTCATATTGCTGTTCAATTTTAACCGCTGTATGTGCTTTTGAGGTTGTTGCGCCACCAATGAGTAAAGGTAAATCAAACTCAAGGCGTTTCATTTCTTTGGCAACATGTACCATTTCATCAAGAGATGGGGTGATCAAACCTGACAAGCCAATAATATCCACTTTTTCTTCTTTGGCGACACGTAAAATATCATCACAAGAAACCATCACGCCCAAATCAATAATGTCGTAGTTATTACACTGTAAAACTACACCAACAATATTTTTACCTATATCGTGAACATCACCTTTTACGGTAGCTAACAATATTTTCCCATTGGATTTTATTTCTGTTTTTTCGGCCTCAATAAACGGGTTCAAGTGAGCAACAGCTTGCTTCATCACGCGAGCTGATTTAACCACTTGTGGTAGAAACATTTCTCCTGCGCCAAATAAATCGCCAACGGTATTCATGCCATCCATTAACGGCCCTTCGATAACATCAAGTGGGCGTTCAGCGACAAGGCGCGCAGCTTCGGTATCTTCAACTATAAATTCATTAATACCTTTGACCAATGAATATTCCAAGCGTTCTTTTATAGGCAATTCGCGCCAACTTAAATCTGCCTTATTATTTTTACTTCCGGCTTGTCCACGATACGATTCAGCAACATCAAGTAAACGCTCAGTTGCATCTTCATCGCTGTTTTGAATAACATCTTCAACGGCAAGGCGTAAATCGTCAGGAATACTTGAATAAATGGCTAACTGGCCTGCATTCACTATACCCATATCCATACCATTTTTTATTGCATGGTATAAAAACACGGCGTGAATCGCTTCACGAACAGGGTTATTACCACGAAATGAAAACGATACGTTTGAAACGCCACCAGAAATCATAGCGTGTGGAAGATTTTCTTTTATATCAGCTACCGCTTCAATAAAATCGACAGCATAATTATTATGTTCTTCTATGCCTGTTGCTACCGCAAAAATATTAGGATCAAAAATGATATCTTCAGCTGGGAAACCTATTTCATGCACTAAAATGTTGTAGGCACGTTTACATATTTCATACTTACGTACACGCGTGTCTGCTTGACCTTGTTCGTCAAACGCCATCACGATTACAGCTGCACCATAACGGCGCAGTAATTCAGCTTGTGTACGGAAGTTTTCTTCACCTTCTTTCAAGCTAATTGAATTTACAATACCTTTACCTTGAATACACTTTAAGCCTTCTTCTAAAATATCCCATTTAGATGAGTCAAGCATAATTGGCACTTTAGCTATATCAGGCTCGCCGGCGATTATATTTAGATATCGGATCATTGCCGCTTTTGAATCAAGCATGCCTTCATCCATATTAATATCAATAATTTGCGCGCCATTTTCTACTTGTTGCAATGCAACAGCGACCGCTTGATCGTAGTTTTCTTCGGTAATTAAACGTTTAAATATTGCCGAGCCTGTAACGTTTGTTCGCTCTCCAACATTTACGAATAAAGAGCTTTCATCTATCGTTAGTGCTTCAAGTCCTGATAAACGACAGGCAATTTTTTTCGGTGCTATGATGCGCGGTTGCACATTAGCAACGGCATTAGCCATACCTTTTATATGTTCTGGTGTTGTACCACAACAGCCGCCAATAATATTAAGGAATCCTGACTCGGCCCACTCTTTTACATGAATATCCATATCTGCAACACTAAAGTCATATTCACCAAAAGCATTGGGTAAACCCGCATTAGGGTGAGCTGAAACGGCATAGTCTGAAATTCGGCTTAGTTCTGCAACGTATTGTCTAAGTTCAACTGGGCCTAACGCACAGTTCAAACCAAATGAAATGGGTTTTGCATGTCGTAATGAATTATAAAAAGCCTCAGTGGTTTGCCCAGATAACGTTCTGCCAGAAGCATCGGTAATAGTGCCAGAGATCATCACAGGTAAGCGCACTTGCAGTTCATCAAAAACAGTTTCAACCGCAAATATTGCTGCTTTTGCATTTAGCGTATCGAAAATAGTTTCAATAAGTATGATATCTGAACCACCTTCAATCAGCGCTTTAGTAGATTCTATATACGCATCTTTTAATTGATCAAAAGTAACATTACGAAATGCAGGGTCATTTACATCAGGTGAAATAGAACATGTTCTATTCGTTGGCCCCAAAACACCCGCAACAAAACGAGGTTTATCTGGATTCTTTGCCGTAAACTCATCGGCAGCTTCACGCGCTATTTTAGCGGCTTCAAAATTTATTGATGCGCTGTACGACTCCATGTCGTAATCTGCCATCGCAATAGTTGTTGCGTTAAAAGTATTGGTTTCAAGAATGTCTGCACCCGCTTCAAGGTATTCGCTATGAATCGCTTTAATAACTTCAGGTTGTGTTAGCACTAACATGTCATTATTGCCTTTAACATCTGAGTGCCAATCAGCAAATTGTTCGCCACGGTAATCTTGCTCTTCAAACTTATAGGCTTGGATCATCGTTCCCATAGCGCCATCTAAAATAAGAATACGTTTCTGCATTTGTTCTTCAAGACGGCTAAATGATGCTGATTTTTTCATTCTATTTCTCTATATTTACTTTCAAACTAAATTGATTTACTAAATAGTTAACTGACTATCTATATCTGAGTGTCTGGATGTATTGCTTTAATATTACTTGCATCTAATTTGTATGGTGTGATCTGATAAACATAATAGTTTAACCAATTAGTAAATAACAAACTGCTATGACTACGCCAAGAGCTGTGTGGTACTTTGGTAACATCATTATCAATATAGTAATTATCTGGCTTAGGTGCGTTCTTATCTAGATTAAGATCTCGCTGATATTCTTCATCTAAAGTAGTCGCGTCATATTCAGGATGACCCGTTAAATAGACTTGCTGCTTATTATTACTTGCTACTACATAAACCCCTGCTTCTTGAGATTCTGCAATTATTTTCAAATCAGGAACCGATAAGTAATCAGACTTTTCAATATAGCCATAACGTGAATGCGGAACATTAAAGAACTCTTCAAAACCACGAGTGAGCTGTTCTTTAGGGTCTACAGGACTATGCTGAAATACGCCCGATAATTTGTCTTTGCGTAAATGTCGGTTCAAACCATAATGATGATAAAGCGCAGCATGGGCAGCCCAACAAGAAAACATCGTTGATGTTACGTTTTTTTCAGCCCAATCAAACACTTCACAAATTTTGTCCCAAAAAGTTACTTTCTCGTACTCCATTAAAGCAAGTGGAGCACCTGTAACAATTAATCCATCGTATTGCGTATCTTTTATATCATCAAACATGCGATAAAAATTATCTAAATGTTCCTTTGGCGTATGTTTCGATTCATTAGCGTGAATGCGAACAAAGTCGACATTAATTTGTAATGGGGTATTAGAAAGAACACGTAGAATTTGAACTTCTGTTTCAATTTTATTTGGCATTAAATTAAGAATTGCTAACTTCATCGGCCTAATCTCTTGATTAGCGGCTCGATGTTCAGACATCACAAAAATGTTCTCTTCACCTAAAACAGACAAAGCAGGTAATTGATCTGGAATTTTAATGGGCATAACTTACCTAACAATCAAAACAGATGAGGGTGTTCAGGCGTAAATAACGCGTAATAACTTTCATCTACAAATAATAGAATTCAATGTTACGTATATTTTTAGCTATGTCAACATCTAAACGTATAGACGTCTATAATGTTTTTTACTTTAATATAATAAGCGAACATACAGAATATCTATTTAGGAGAGGTTAAACGGCACTAACATATAAATACGTTTAATTACGATTTAAATGAGTTTAAAGATTATAGACTTATATATTGGGAGTCATATAAAAAAGCCACTGCAAATGCAGTGGCTCAATGATGATTTAATATGAAACTAAAAAATTATTCTGCGACAGCTTCTTTTTTAGACTTTTCTTTCTTAGGTTTTTCTTCGCTTGCTTTTACGCTTTTCGTGAGTAGTAATTCACGTAAACGCGTATCGAGTTCTTTTGCCATTTCTGGTTTCTCAGCTAAAGACTTCGCGGCATTCGCTTTACCTTGACCAATACGATCACCGTTGTAGCTGTACCAAGAACCTGACTTTTCAACCATTTTATGTAGCACACCTAGGTCAATTAACTCACCTAAACTGTTAATACCTTCACCATATAAAATTTGAAATTCAGCCTGCTTAAACGGTGGAGCAATTTTATTTTTAACAACTTTAACACGTGTTTCATTACCAATAATTTCGTCACCTGCTTTAACAGCACCAATTCGACGAATATCTAAACGTACAGAAGCATAAAACTTAAGTGCATTACCACCTGTAGTAGTTTCAGGACTTCCAAACATTACACCAATTTTCATACGAATTTGGTTGATGAAAATTATCATGGTATTTGATTTTTTCAAGTTACCCGTTAATTTACGCATCGCTTGCGATAACATACGAGCTTGTAAGCCCATGTGTGAATCACCCATGTCACCTTCAATTTCAGCTCTTGGTGTTAGTGCAGCAACAGAATCGACAACAATAATATCGATAGCGCCAGAGCGAGTTAACATGTCACAAATTTCTAATGCTTGCTCACCAGTATCAGGTTGAGAAACAAGTAAATCATTTATGTTTACACCTAATTTTTCTGCGTAGATTGGGTCAAGCGCATGCTCAGCATCAACGAAAGCACAAACTTTTCCATTACGTTGAGCTTCAGCGATAACTTCTAGCGTTAATGTAGTTTTACCACTTGACTCAGGACCATAAATTTCAACAACACGACCTAACGGTAAACCACCAGCACCTAACGCAACATCTAATGCTAAAGAACCTGTAGAAATGGTTTCAACATCCATAGTGTTGTTGTCACCAAGCTTCATAATCGAACCTTTACCAAATTGTCTTTCAATCTGACTTAATGCTGCTTCTAGTGCTTTTTCTTTATCATCTTTCATGTTTATTCCGCCGATGTGTCTGTGATTTCGTTTTGATGAAGTAAGTATACTGTATGACCGTACAGTATCAAGCTTTTTTATAGTTTTTTTTATTTATATAAATAATACCAACACCAGTGACTTTTAAACTATTGAAGTAAAAGAACTTAATTAACAATAGTAACTTTTGTTGATTTAAGCTTAAAAAGTTACTTTTAGAGTAAACAATAAATCCACAGTATATTAGGCAGTGTTTTTTATTGCTTCTTACTTAAATAAACAGAACCTGTATTTATAAAACACAAAATTTAAATATTTAATTCGGGGATGATAAAATGGGGACTAAAATATACTAGAACAGTTAAATTTTAGTGAGGTACAAACATATAGAAATGGTTTAGACCTTTACGCTCATATTGAAAGACTTAATTTGATACCAACAAGCCTGACTTGTCGTGTTCATTTGCATTCAAAAAGTAATTTTCAGCTTCAACTAACGAATTAAAAATGATTAAATTTTCGATTCCCAGTTGTTTTATTAGGTATTGTTGAATACTGTCATGACAAATTACACCTACATATTTACATCCATAGGCTTCATACCATGTTAGATGCTTTCTAATAGCCATTATTGCATCAGGTGTTGCTAAAGTACCCTCAGCATAAATTTCTAATCTATTCCATGAAGTTAGTTTTTTATCAAGCACCACTTTTTTGATGTGATTTTGCAATTCAATAACGCCTTCAACGTTGAAGTATCCTTTAAGATTAATAATGAGAAGGTTGTATTCCAGTGTAACCTCCCACGTGCCGTGTGAATCCATAATTCCCTTTAATTTAAAACGTTTTAATTTTCCATACCACTTAATAAATATAATCAACAAATTATTACAGTGCCTTTTCTTTGCCTATTAAACTGCTATGTCTAGTTGCACCCCGCCTACCTGAATATTACAAAGCAATGATCGACTATTAATAATCCTATTCGTTGTTGCTCCTTTAAAATGTACAATTTTTCTATTACTTTTGTCAGAAAGATTATGAATAGCTTTAACAGACGAGATGCCATCTAATTTACTGTAAAAAATAGACAGTCTTCCTTGAAACTTATTAATGGAAGACGTTGCATCAAGATCTTTCAGTTTTACGTTATCGATTGTATAAATTTCATCAATTAATTTTGCTAGTAAGGTTTGTGGCAAGTTATTCTTGCGAACATAATTATCTAAACTGTTCTTATAATTAAGCATAGGAGAAATAACAGTTAAATCATCATAGTAGCCAGAAAACCACTTGCTATTAGCTAGTACAGATGCACCTAATCCATGCGTTACAATATGCGCGGGTGTTGTTATCTTTTCTGATGCAAGATCAAACGCTTTTATCCATTTCGGTAATGATATGTTGTTTTTGTCGTTAGGATGAAATTCTATAGCAATACAACTGTGACCATATTTAACGAGTTTTTTCATTAAAGGTAAAAATTCATAAGCATCAGACGAACCATGCACAAGCCAAATACATTTCCCTTTTCCATATTGGTATGTTTTTACTTTTCCAAATTTAGTTTTAATCACACTTTTCTTTACTTTTTTTGACCATTTTCTTGAGTTGTTTTCAGGTGGAAGTAAAGTGTTTTTGAATAATGTGTATGCCAATTTTGGTAAAAACACATTGAGAAGTTTAATACCTAAAATTGCTAAGTGATTTTTCATTTTTTCATTGCCTGTTTATCATATTTACGCTCAGATAATATGAACGCGTTTAAAATTATTCATTGGTATAGTAATATTTTGCCTTTAATATCAACTGATCAGATATATATTTAAGCGCTAGTTAAGTGAGAATCGATAGCCTGAGCCATAAATAGACTCGATGGGATTATCTAATATCCCTGCCTGTTTAAACTTATTCCTTATTTTTTTTACGTGGCTATCGATAGTTCTATCAGTTATATGTCGATATTGAGGGTAAGCCAGTTGTAATATCTGTTCACGTGAATAAATTCTTTCTGGGTGAGTAAAAAGTAGATTAAACAAGTTATATTCAATCAGTGAAAAAGCTATTTTTCTTCCTTGGCATACTACTCTTGCTTTATTTTGGTCGATTGTAATTTTTGAAAAACTTACATTACCTTCTGTCCGATTTAAAATTGCCTTCGTACGTAAAACCAATTCCATATCATTAAAAGGTTTACATAAATAATCGTCAGCACCACATTCGAAAGCAAAAACCTTACTGGCATGATCTTCTTGTGCACTTAATATTATGATGGGAACATTACTAAATATGCGTATTTGCTTACAAAAATTTAAACCGTTGTGATTGTTAATAATGAAATCCATCAGAACTAAATCAGGTTTAAATTTTGCGACATTCTCGATTACCCCATCGTTATCGTTGATAAGTAATGTCTCAAATTTATGTTGCTTATACAAAAGGGTCAGACGTTCTGCAATATCAATATCGCTTTCAACTATGAGTACTTTAAGTTTGTTTTTCATTGGATAAATGCCTGTGTCTTGTTCATTGTTCGTATTAGTTATTAATAAATATATTTACGTTTAGAGTTATATGGGTAACTATAAAAATTGACTTTCTTTCTTTATTTAATAAAGAAGTGTTTGTCGCTTTATTATTAACATCAAAAATTTTTTCATATTTATAATATTGATATAGCAAAGATCAAGCCAAACAAATTACATTGCATTTTCAACAACTTAACACCTCGGTTTTTTACCAAACATTAATATCGCTTATAATAACGTATACTTACTTACAGAAACCTTATAAGCCTTCAAACAATCTGGATAAGTGGGAAGTTCTTTAAAGGTGCAGGAAAGTGAGGAATAGCTATTTCAGAATGTACCTTATTTGATATCTGTTTAATGTGATGTCAGAATGCCTTTTTGTGAAGATTACATATTTTCTATTCAAGAATATTTCAGCCATTTTGCGATCCATAACTAGCTCTATTTTTCCATCCAAAGTATTATTGACAATAATTAATTAACATTCAGTATTTACTGTTTGATTTGCCCGTTAATTTCCATCGAAAATTAACCCTACGCAAACATCTACAGCAAATAATGTAATTCCATATGATTGCAAGATACTTCACTAGCTTTCAATTACGTGCAAATAATGCACGAAATACAGTGATAGCGGCATCAAAAGACTAAAAAGCATAATAAAAACATGACAGATTTATCATCACATACCCCTATGATGCGCCAATATTTAACCATCAAAGCTGAGTTTCCTCATATTTTAATTTTTTATCGTATGGGAGATTTCTACGAGTTATTTTTCGATGATGCGAAAAAAGCGTCTGACTTACTCGATATCTCACTAACCGCTAGAGGAAAGACAGGTGGTAATGCAATACCAATGGCGGGTGTTCCCTATCATGCTGTTGAAAATTACCTCGCTAAATTAGTACAACTTGGTGAATCTGTTGCAATTTGTGAACAAATTGGTGATCCCGCTACAAGTAAAGGCCCAGTTGAACGTAAAGTTGTTAGAGTTATAACGCCAGGAACAGTGAGTGATGAAGCTTTATTACTTGATAGACATGACAATTTAATTGTTGCAGTGAGCGAAGGCGGTCATAAGTCATCTACAGGATTTGGTCTTTCTTATCTCGATATGACCAGTGGAAGGTTTGTTTTAACAGAGCCAAGTACTATTGAGCAATTACAGGCAGAATTACAACGATTGTCTCCTGCAGAATTACTCTATAGCGAAACTTTTTCTGAGCCTGAGTTACTCAAAAAGTATCAAGGTTTAAGACGAAGAGCTGAATGGGAGTTTGATTTAGACACAGCCATTAATTTACTCAATACCCAATTGGGCACTAAAGAGTTATCAGGATTTGGAGTTAATGATAAATCGTTAGGTTTGATGGCAGCAGGTTGTTTATTCCAATACGTAAAGGAATGTCAGCGCAGTGCTCTTCCTCATATTAGAGCAATTATTTGCGAGTCTTCAGCCTCAGGGGTAATTTTAGATGCTGCAACGCGCCGTAATTTAGAGCTTACTCAAAACCTTCAGGGTGGTTTCGAAAACACGCTAGCATCTGTACTTGATAAGTCAGCAACACCAATGGGTTCAAGACTACTAAAGCGTTGGTTACATTTTCCATTACGTGATTTAAGTGTACTGTCAGCTCGTCAAAATGCAACCAGCGAGTTACTGTCGCAAGATTTAACCAATGAATTATTTGCTCAACTTAAATCTTTTGGGGACATTGAACGAATCGTATCTCGTATTGCACTTCGTTCTGCGCGTCCTCGAGATTTCGCTCGGTTACGCAATGCTTTAGGTCAATTACCTGAACTTCAGGACCAATTACAAGTTTGCGAACAACAGCATATCGCTCAATTAGCGTCACAAACATTTCCGATACCAGAGTTACATGGTTTATTACAGCATGCTTTAGTTGAAAATCCTCCCGTTCTTATTCGTGATGGTGGAATTATAGCAAAGGGCTACCATGAAGAACTAGACGTATTGCGTGACTTAAGTGACGGCGCAACTGAGTTTCTGGCACAGCTTGAAGCCCGTGAAAAAGAACGTACAGGCATCAGTTCATTAAAAGTAGGTTATAACCGAGTTCATGGTTTTTTCATTGAAATTAGTCGCAGCGCAGCAAATGATGTGCCGGATGATTATGTTCGCAGACAAACATTAAAAAATAACGAACGATTTATAACTAACGAACTAAAACAACATGAAGAAAAGGTACTTAGCGCACAAAGTAAATTTCTTGCATTAGAAAAGCGTTTATATGACGAATTGTTTGATTTAGTCTTACCTGATTTAGAAAAGCTTCAATTACTTGCTCAAGCGATTGCAGAGTTAGACGTATTAAATACGTTTGCCGAGCGAGCGCAAAGTTTAAATTATGTTAAGCCACATTTAACAACCGATAACTCTATTGAAATTAATGCAGGTCGCCACCCTGTCGTTGAATTAATGACTAATGAGACTTTTATCGCAAACCCTGTGACTTTAAATGATGAACGGAAGATGCTCATAATTACCGGCCCTAATATGGGTGGTAAATCTACCTATATGCGCCAAACAGCACTTATTGTGCTGTTAGCTCATATAGGTTGTTATGTGCCTGCAGACTCTGCAAATATTAGCATGGTGGATCGTATATTTACGCGTATTGGTGCATCAGATGATTTAGCAAGTGGGCGTTCAACCTTTATGGTTGAGATGACAGAAACAGCGAATATACTGCACAACGCTACTGAAAAAAGTTTAGTCTTATTGGATGAAATTGGCCGTGGCACCAGTACTTATGATGGTTTATCTTTAGCTTGGGCTTGTGCTGAAATGCTTGCGATTAAAACAAAATCGCTTACTTTGTTTGCCAGTCATTATTTTGAATTAACACTTTTAGCCGACCAAATACCCTCTTTGGTTAATGTACATCTAGATGCTGTTGAGCATGGTGATACCATTGTATTTATGCATACCGTTCAAGAAGGCGCAGCGAGTAAGAGTTTTGGTTTACAGGTAGCACAGCTTGCTGGTGTACCAAAACCTGTTATTCAACGAGCAAAACAACGTTTAGCCGAACTTGAAAAGCAACAAGCCCCTTCGGCAATTAATATTGAGCAACAACCTTTTGAGCAACTTTCATTTGTCGAGAATACTCATCCTGTTCTTGAATCAATCTCTTCAATAGATGTAAACGATTTAACACCTAAACAAGCATTAGACTTATTATTTGAGTTTAAAAGCAAAATTTAGAAATGAGTGCTTTGCCCTAATTAAAAACCAAAAAAAACCAGCAATTGCTGGTTTTTTATTTTATGTACTGACTAAAATATAAACTAAGCTTGAAACAAAGCTTCTATCGATAAGTCTTGTTGGCTTAAGATATCACGCAAACGCTTAAGGGCTTCAACTTGAATTTGACGAACACGCTCACGTGTTAAACCAATTTCTACACCAACATCTTCTAATGTTGCAGCTTCGTAACCTAATAAACCAAAACGACGGGCGAGTACTTCGCGCTGTTTAGAGTTCAGTTCATTTAACCAATGGATGATATTATTTTTAATATCTGATGTTTGCAGGCTACCTTCTGGGCCACCGCTTTTATCATCAGGAATAACGTCTAACAATACTTTGTCGTTCTCACCACCGAAAGGTGAATCAACTGATGTCATACGTTCATTTAAACGTAGCATTTTTGTTACGTTTGCTACAGGTACATTAAGTGTTTCTGCAATGTCTTCTGCGGTTGGTTCGTGATCGAGTTTTTGAACTAATTCTCGTGATGTTCGTAAGTAAATATTAAGTTCTTTTACTACATGGATAGGGAGGCGAATAGTACGTGTTTGATTCATAATGGCACGTTCAATCGTTTGACGAATCCACCATGTTGCATAAGTTGAAAAGCGGAAACCACGTTCTGGATCGAATTTTTCTACAGCGCGTATCAAGCCTAAATTACCTTCTTCGATAAGGTCTAATAAAGGTAAGCCACGATTATTATAACGACGGGATATTTTAACGACTAAACGCAGGTTACTTTCTATCATGCGTTTTCTTGATGGTTCATCACCTTTAAGAGCAAGGCGAGAAAAGTAAACTTCTTCTTCTGCGCTCAGTAGCGGAGAAAATCCTATTTCACTTAAATATAACTGTGTGGCATCTAAATTTGACGGTGCATCTTCTCTATCCTTAGAAGAATCTTGAGCTGCTGCTTTCTTATCTACAACTGTACTTACCAATTCTTTTTCTATGCCCATGTTGTATCTCCCAATACTTAGTAAACTCTACTATCACTGATTAAATATTCACGTAAAACTCCGATTTATTATTATTATATTTTTTATTTTTTTGACAGATACTTCATAGGATTTACCGATTTTCCGCGAAAGCGAACTTCAAAATGAAGCATGACTCTTTCAGCGTCCGTATCACCCATTTTTGCGATAACTTGACCCGCTTTTACCAACTGCTGTTCTTTGACTAATATGCTATCGTTATGAGCATAAGCACTAAGGTAATCATCGTTATGTTTCACAATAATTAACTGCCCATATCCTCGCAATGCATCACCGGCGTATACTACCTGTCCATCAGCGGTTGATTTAACCGAATCACCGCGAATACCTGCGATGTTTATGCCTTTATTGCCTTGTTTTGCTGTGGAAAATCCTTCAATGACTTTTCCGTTAACAGGCCACAACCAACTCCTTATTTTCTGGGAAAAACTTGTGCCATTTGCAGAGGTTTTATTGTTCAATTTTTGCCCTCTTACATTTTTACCATACGCCTGCTTTTTATCTGATGCAACAGGTTTTTTTATCCTTATTTGTTTCTTAGTTTGTTGCTTTTCATTGTGAGCTACATTACTAGTGGCTTGAGTGGAATTTTTGACTAAAAATAATTTTTGTCCGGGGTATATTTTGTAGGGTGATACAAGTTTATTAAACGTTGCTAAGCTGTTAATATCGACATTAGCTCGCCATGATATAGAATATAAAGTTTCACCTTTTTTGACTATATATTCACTTCCCTTCAAACTACTTTTAACACGTTTACTTAAAGGAACTGATCCTTGAACATCCACAACTGGAGCAGGTTTATGGTTCGAAGAACATCCAACCAAGAACAAAATCAGCACGAAAAAAGTGACAGTCGCCAATTTTTTACAAGGCCGAGTAATATTATTTGTAGACTTAAGAATCAAAAAACATACCTAATTTTATGAATATTTATTTAACGTAATACAAAATAAGCGACAATGATCAGGCCAACAATTATCCAGCCTAATATATCTACCCATTGTCTTATCTTTTGTTCCATTGGCGCACCACCCCAACGAATAATGCCTGCAACAAGGAAGAAACGCATACCACGCCCAATAGCCGAAGCAATAAAAAATGGAAGAAAAGCCATTTGTAAGAAACCTGCACTCACTGTAAATAACTTATATGGAATAGGTGAAAACCCTGCAATAAATACCACCCAAATTCCATAGTGTTCAAACCACAAAACAACAGCATCGAAAGCTTCCTGTTTCCCCATAGCTGTTATTGCCGGTTGGATCCAAGGTTCAAACATAAAGTAACCTAACAAATAACCTACCGAGCCACCTAGAATAGAAGCTATAGTGGTTAATGTTGCATATGACCAAGCTTTTTCTGGTTTAGCCAACACCATTGGCGCTAAAAGAACATCAGGTGGAATAGGAAAAAATATCGATTCAGCAAACGTTAATGCTGCTAGCATTCTGGGTGCAAATTTATGTTCAGCCCAACGTAGCGTCCATTCATAAATTTTTGTAAAAATTTTCAATTAATTAATACCTTTTGTGCAAACAATAAAATTTATCAAGAGTAAGCTTTTAATTGTTTTAGAGAAACCAAGACAGTAAAGGTTATTTCGGTTTCGTTAGTTAAAGACTGTTAACAGATTTCATATGTTAAAAAATCATTCAGCGTGATTAAATTAAGTCGCCAGGAACAAGCGGAACAAACTTAACCATTTCAATTTGCTTTTCATTATACTCATCACCACAACGTGTAATAACCTTCAAAACTTGCGTGTCAGAGCCAACAGGGATAACTAAACGCCCGCCTTCGGCTAATTGTTCCAATAATGCTTTAGGTACTTCTGTTGGCGCTGCTGTGACGATAATCGCTTGAAAAGGTGATTTACTACTCCAACCTTTCCAGCCATCGCCATGCTTCATTGATACATTATGTAAATCCATTGACTGTAAACGACGCTTTGCTTGCCATTGTAGTGCTTTAATTCGTTCTACTGAGAAGATTTTAGGTACAAGTTGGGCAAGAATAGATGTTTGATAACCAGACCCTGTTCCTATTTCTAAAATACTTTCAGGAACGCCATCTGCTAATAATAGCTCTGACATTTTTGCGACAATATACGGCTGCGAAATAGTTTGCCCTTGCCCAATAGGCAAAGCGGTATTATCGTAGGCTTTGTGAGCTAAAATTTCAGGCACAAAAATATGACGAGGTGACTGAGCAATAGCTTGTAGCACTCGTTGGTCACGTATACCTTCACCATGTAGTTTTTGCGCTAAAATTTCACCACTACGACGTGATTTACCGCTAACACGGCTCCCTACCCTTACATTCATAACATGCTCTTTTTATTTTTCTTATCTTAAAATTGAAACTTCAACGCGACTAAATAGATAAATCGTCAACCCAACGAGTCATTGATTCCAAGCTACTATGTGCAGTCATATCTACTGTCAGTGGAGTTATAGAAGCATAACCATTAGCAACCGCATGAAAGTCAGTGCCTTCACCACCGTCTCGTGCTTCACCCAAGCGACTATACCAATATACATCACGTTGCCAAGGATCTTGTGTTTTTTCCATCATATCTGCTTGATGACGTTTACCTAAGCGAGTAACCTTTACACCTTTTAATTCATGCAAAGGTATATCAGGCACATTAATATTTATAATTTGATCAGATGGTAACGGGTGTGATTGCAGACGCTGAATAAATTTCGCCGTTACTACCGCAGCTGTTTGATAGTTCAGTTCACTTTTTCCGACGATTGAAACAGCGATTGCTGGCATGCCCATATGTCGGCCTTCGGTTGCCGCAGCAACAGTTCCAGAATACAGCGTATCATCTCCAAGATTAGCACCACAATTAATACCCGCAACAACGAGATCTGGCGTCATAAACTGGCTTACACCAAGATGAACAGAGTCTGAGGGCGTTCCATTCACGGCAATATAACCGTTATCTAGCGTATGTGCTCGCAGCGGATTTAATAACGTTAAGGAATTACTAGCACCACTACAATTGCGGTCAGGTGCAACCACCATAACTTCTGCTATTTTAGCCAATTCTTCATGTAAGACTTTTATACCTAAAGCATGAACGCCATCATCGTTACTTAATAATATTTTCATAAGCTTAGTTTACCGCTCGTTCGGTCATGTCTTGATAACTTATAAGTTCACGTAAAATTGTTGTCGCATAACAGCCTGATGGTAAAAAGAAGTTCAGCGTAACGGTATCATCTTCAGACTTTATTTTGCCTTCAGTCAATGATAACCGAATTCTTCGTCGCTCTTGCTTCAAACCAAATTTAGCTAAACCTTCGCAAAATTCAGAATAATCATCAGCAACTTCTTGCTCTAACGCTTTTGATTCACCTTGCGACATTAATTCTCCAGCTCCCCAAAGTGAAGCAGTAAGGTCAATATCTTTCTCTTGAAAACGCTGCTTCATTTCATCGTCAATGTTATCAGCTAAAAATACAGACTGTGTGCCACTTAGCATAAAAACATCACCTACGCTTAAAGATTCAAACTGGTTTTGTTTAATGCGTTTGCTGATGATTTGATTAAAAATTTCTGATCGAGCGGCTGATAAATAGATACCACGTTTCTTTTTATCTTTTACTTTCTTTCCTTGAAATAACCCCATGGCTCTTTCAAGATTGCCACCATTAATACCAAAACGTTGTTCACCAAAATAATTAGGAACGCCAAACTGACTAACGGCCGCCCATCGACGTAATACGTCATCGGCATTATCCACGTTACGTAATACCAATTCAAAACTATTACCAGATAATGCACCAATTCGTAATTTCTTGTTATGACGTTTAACTGAAAGTACTTCAACGCCTTCAATGGTTAAGTCATTTAAGTCATAAATGGCTTTGCCAGGAAGATGAATACCAAACCATTGCTCTGTAACTGCAAATCGGTCCTTCATGCCGGCATAAGAAACGAGCGCTTCTTTTACTTTGAAATATTTAGCTAGTTCTCGAGCGACAACAATAGTATTAGCGCCCGTTTTTCTAATATGAACAAATAGATGTTCGCCTTCACCACAAGGTTCAAAAGGCAATCGCTCGAAGACTTTAAAGTCTGACATTGCACAACGCAATTGACCTGTTGATTTAGGCTCAGTGTATAAAAAATTAAGTGGCTTACTCATTTTATTGATTTTTCTCTATAATATTTTCAGGCGATTTTTCTAGTAAAACAACAGCATGCACAGAAACACCTTCTTTTCGTCCGGTATATCCTAATTTTTCAGTTGTTGTTGCTTTTACATTTACTTGATCAAGCTCTGCATGCAAGTCTTCACATAGACAAGTTCGCATCGCTAATAAATGAGGAGCTATTTTTGGTGCTTGAGCCACAATAGTTATATCAGCATTACCCAGTTGATAACCTTTATTAACCATTAAGCCAACGACATGGCGTAATAAAATTCGGCTCGAAATATTTTCATATTGACCGTCAGTATCAGGAAAATGATTCCCTATATCAGCTAAGCAGAGAGCCCCTAATATTGCGTCACATAAGGCATGAATAGCTACGTCGCCATCAGAGTGAGCGATAAACCCCTGCGAATAGTCTATTTCTATACCTGCTAAAACAATAGGTCCATTACCACCAAATTTGTGTACATCAAAACCGTGACCTATTCTCATTCTGTTTCCTGTAATTGTTGTTTCTGTTTACGTAAGAAAAATGCGGCTAATACCAAATCATCTGGATGAGTGATTTTTATATTTTCACTGCTTGCTGAAACTAAAAGGCTGGGGATGTCAGCCAGTTCAATCGCTGATGATTCATCGGTAAGTTCCGCATTTTTGCTAAGGCCGTTAATTATTGCTTCTTTTAATTCATTCACTTGATACATTTGTGGAGTCAATGCATGCCACAAATTTTCTCGTTCAACCGTTTTAGATACTTGGTTCACCGCTATGTCGCTACTGAATGAACGCTTCATTGTATCTCGAACGGGTGCAGCTAATAAGCCACCTGTTTGCTTTTCTAGACATTGCGTGATTAACGCTGAGATATCATCATGTGTAACACAGGGGCGAGCTGCGTCATGTACCAATACCCATGGGTAAACTTGTGAGTCAATAGCCTTCAAACCAGCAATCACAGAATCAACGCGTTCTTTACCGCCAATAACGGTTTCAATATGTTTGTTATTCACCAAGGATGTACGAGAATAATATTCATCACCTTCACTCAGTGCGATAATGACTTTATTTATCAAGGGGTGACTTAATAAGCGTTCAACGGTATGTTCTAGAATGGTTTTATTATCAATGGTCAGATATTGCTTGGGACAATTAGCCAACATACGTTTACCCGCACCAGCGGCAGGAACAACGGCAATAAATTGATGAGTAAGCACTATAGGCTTATTAGGCATGTAATTATTATTCCTGATCTATTTGCATGGTATTTTTTTCTGATGGGATCAAACGAAAGAAAGTTTCGCCTTCTTTTATCATCCCTAATTCATTTCGAGCTCGTTCTTCAATAGCTTCAACGCCTGACTTTAAATCATCAGTATCCGCATATAATAATTTATTACGCTGCTTGAGTTTATCGTTGTCTACTATTTGACGTTGAACTTCACTTTCTAATGCTAGATAGTCAGGCACACTATTTTTACCGAACCAGAGTCGATATTGTAATAACATGATAAAAACCACTAATAGAAGTGTTATTGCGCGCATAAAAACCTAAAGTAAGTCTAAATTAAGACTTAAAATTTATCTATTGTAACGTTAGCGTAACGAACCATTATAAATGGGTGTTTGCTGGTGTAAACATTATTATTAAAATTAGCGATTTTTAAATTAAATAGCTAAAGGTTGCTTGAAATTACGCCAGTTAATCGCACAAGACAACAGCAATTCACGCAAAGTTGGGATCACCGGATTTGCTCGATGCCCATTTAACCAGCAATGACCACTGCAAGCTGAGGTCATTACTTTCTTATTAGGTTTGAGTAATTGCTGATTTGTTTTATTTTTTTCATTGTCAGATAAATAAAACCAACCATGTGCATTTGTTCGAAATCGTTGTTGTTCAATATCAATTCGCTCAATAGAATCTAAGAAAATCGCTGAATCAGTCGCAATAGGCACGACCAAACCATGATTCAATTTCATTGATAAATACCAGTCATTTACTGATTCTTTCTCTTGACCACTTAACGGTATTTTTGAGCCTTGTTTAGCTGACCAACTCGCATTTTGAACGTCAAGTTCTAATGGTGTTTCTGCCTGTAACATTGAATATGCGGTACGTTTGATATAATGAGGTAAGCTTTTTAATCGCCCCTGAATGGATTCAGCTGATGCTATAGGGGATTCACTCAATAGACGAAGTTCTCTTTCATATAGCGCATTACAAAGCTCAGCAAAATCAGCTGATTGATAGTCTCCTTGCCATAATGAAGTTTGTTCATTCATGAATAATTGAGTGCTTTTTAATACGTTAATGCGTAGAATTCGACCTGAAGTTAAGCATAACCTATTGTGTGAAAAAGATAAAATAAAGCGATATACACGCTCTATTATGTTCATTTACCTATTGGATCAATAAAACTTCTCACTAAATAACACAAAATTCATGGATATTATATGTTTGAACAAGTAGAAAGTACCACCAAGAAAGTAGAAGAGCCCATATCACTAGCCCCTGCTGATTTATTACGACAAGAAATAGATCAAGTGAGTTATGTTTATAATATCATTGTAGATTTTTTTGCTAATTACACTTTTCAATTAATTGGCGCATTCATCATTTTTGCGCTGGGTTATATGCTCGCAGGGAAAATATCTAAGGTAGTTTTGAACCTCTGTACGAAACATAAACTTGATATCACGTTAAGTCAGTTTTTAGCCAGCACGACAAAAATGCTCATAGTAATAATGATAACCGTTATCTCGCTGAGCAAACTAGGTATTAGCGTTACACCGTTTATCGCTGCGATTGGTGCTGTATCTCTTGGCGCGGGTTTAGCTTTACAAGGTTTATTGGCAAACTATGCCGCTGGCTTTAATATTATTATTATTCGTCCATTCGTTGTTGGCGATACCATAACCGTTCAAGGTGTTACGGGAATAGTGAAAGAAGTTTTACTTGCTTATACGATTATTCATGATCAAGATAATGTTTGCATTACGATCCCAAACAAGCACATTGTGGGTGAAATATTACACAATTCAAAACATGACTCATTACTAGAGTTAACGGTGGGTGTTTCCTATAAAGAAGACCCTATAGCAGTTATCTCTATTTTAGAGAAAGTGATAGATAAGCTTAATATTGTAGGAGAAGCACGCTTACCACAAATTGGTATCGAAGAGTTTGGTGACAGTTCCATTAATATATCTATACGTTTATGGACACCAACGGCTAACTTTTATGATGCTAAATTTAGCGCATACAAAGCAATCTACTCAGCATTGAAAGAAAACAATATAGAGATCCCATTCCCACAACGCGATGTTCATTTGATTTCTAAGCCTTAGCCTTGAGGAATTTACTCTAGCTAAAGTAGTTAGTTCCAAACATAAAAAACCACTCAATTGAGTGGTTTTTTTATAGCTATTATAACGATTGAACTTGCAGCTAGATGATTTAAAAACAAGGCGGATGCACGGAGCTAACGATAGTTAGTGAGTACATCGAACGCAGTTATTAGATTATGTAGCAATAAGTTCTACGTTATTGGCCTTTAACTTCTGACAAGCCATTGAATACTGCTTTATCACCTAAGTACTCTTCGATACGTAACAATTGGTTGTACTTAGAAACACGGTCGCTACGACAAAGTGAACCGGTTTTAATTTGTCCGGCTGCTGTACCAACGGCTAAATCAGCAATAGTTGCATCTTCAGTTTCGCCTGAGCGATGAGAAATAACAGCAGTAAAGCCTGCATCTTTCGCCATTTTGATTGCTGCTAACGTTTCCGTTAATGTGCCGATTTGGTTGAACTTAATTAGGATAGAGTTACCAATGCCGTTTTCGATGCCGCGCGCTAAGATTTTAGTGTTCGTTACGAATAAATCATCACCAACGATTTGTACTTTATCGCCAAGTAATTTAGTTTGATAAGCAAAACCATCCCAGTCTGACTCATCTAAGCCATCTTCAATTGAAACGATTGGGTATTCTTCACAAAGTGTCGCTAAGAAGTCAGAGAATTCGTTAGCAGTAAATTGCTTGCCTTCGCCTTTAAGGTCGTAAATTCCTTTGTCTGCATCGTAGAACTCTGATGCTGCACAATCCATTGCTAATGTTACGTCTTTACCTAATACATAACCTGCAGCAGAAACTGCTTCTTTAATTACCGCTAGTGCATCTGCGTTTGATGCTAAATCTGGTGCAAAACCACCTTCGTCACCAACAGCCGTATTAAGTCCTTTAGCAGAAAGTACCTTTTTAAGTGCATGAAATATTTCAGCGCCCATGCGCAATGCTTCACTAAAGTTTTTAGCGCTAACCGGTTGAACCATGAACTCTTGAATATCAACGTTGTTATCAGCATGCTCACCACCATTGATGATATTCATCATTGGTAATGGTAAAGAGTAAACACCTGGCGTACCGTTTAAGTCAGCAATGTGCTCAAATAATTGCACTTTCTTTTCCATAGCAGCTGCTTTTGCTACGGCTAGTGATACGGCAAGAATAGCGTTAGCCCCGAATTTTTCTTTGTTTTCTGTGCCATCTAAGTCGATCATTACTTGATCAATTGATGCTTGGTTTAAAGCACTTTGACCAATCAATGCCGTTTGAATGTCATTGTTTATCGCTGCAACGGCTTTTAATACCCCTTTACCTAAGTAGCGAGACTTATCGCCATCACGTAATTCGAGTGCTTCACGAGAACCTGTTGATGCGCCAGATGGTGCAGCAGCACGCCCCCAAGCACCTGATTCTAAAAACACGTCAGCTTCAACTGTTGGATTACCACGAGAGTCCATGATTTCACGAGCGATGATTTTACTAATGTTTGACATTTCTTTTCCTTTAAGTGTTACGTTTACGTAAACTAATAAATTAAAATCTTAAAATGAAAACCGCAGCTCTAGGCTACGGTTTTAGTTAAATGGGTTACTTAGTTTGATTGCTGTTTTTGATGCTCAAATGATGCAGCAATAAAGCTTTCAAATAATGGGTGTCCATCACGCGGAGTTGAATTGAACTCCGGATGGAACTGCCCAGCAATAAACCAAGGATGATCAGGAAGTTCAATCATCTCAACTAATGTTTTATCCGTAGATAACCCCGAGAACACTAAACCTGCTTTGCTTAATTGCTCACGGTAGTTATTATTTACCTCATAACGGTGACGGTGTCTTTCATAAATTGTTTCACTGCCATATACGTCATTTGCCTTGGTACCTTTCACAAGGTGACACAATTGTGATCCTAAGCGCATAGTTCCGCCTAAATCAGATTGCTCATGACGGTATTCAATTTGACCTTCTTCGTCTAACCATTCATTGATTAAACCAATCACTGGGTGTGAAGTTTCAGGGTTAAATTCAGTACTGTGCGCGTCCGTTAAACCTGCAACATTTCGTGCAAAGTCAATAAGGGCTGCCTGCATACCTAAACAAATACCTAAGTAAGGGACTTTATTTTCACGTGCATATTGTGCTGCTAGAATTTTACCTTCAACACCGCGTTCACCAAAGCCACCAGGAACGAGAATAGCATCTAAATCTTTTAAAATATCAGTGCCTTTAGATTCAACATCCTGAGAATCAACATATTGAATTTTTACTTTGACTTGGTTTTTAATGCCCGCATGCTTTAGCGCTTCGTTTACTGATTTATAAGCATCTGGTAATTCGATATATTTACCAACCATACCAATAACGACTTCGCCAGCAGGATTTGCTTCTTGATAAAGTACTTGTTCCCATTCGCTTAAGTCTGCTTCAGGTACATCTAAACCAAAACGGTGTGCGACTAATTCATCTGTGCCTTGAGCTTTCAATAATGCTGGGACTTTATAAATACTATCGACATCAGGCATTGAAATAACAGCTTTGGCTTCAACATTGGTAAACAATGAAATTTTAGCTCGCTCGCTTGCAGGAATAGTGCGATCACTACGACAAATCAAAATATCAGGGAAAATACCAATAGATCTCAGTTCTTTAACTGAATGCTGAGTAGGCTTAGTTTTTATCTCACCCGCAGCGGCAATATAAGGAACAAGCGTTAAATGCATAAACATTGCACGTTCACGTCCAAGTTCAACACCTAATTGACGAATAGCTTCTAAGAAAGGTTGTGATTCAATATCACCTACCGTACCGCCAATTTCAACCATGGCAACATCATAACCTTCAGCGCCTTCTATTACTCGACGTTTAATATCGTTAGTAATGTGCGGTATAACTTGAATTGTTGCTCCTAAAAACTCACCTTTACGTTCACGCGCAAGAATACCTTGGTAAATAGCGCCAGTGGTGAAGTTATTACGCTTAGTCATTTTGGTACGTATAAAACGTTCGTAATGACCCAAATCTAAATCTGTTTCTGCACCATCTTCTGTAACAAATACTTCACCGTGTTGAATCGGGCTCATTGTTCCCGGATCAACGTTAATATAAGGGTCAAGTTTTAACATGGTTACTTTCAAGCCGCGCGCTTCAAGAATTGCTGCTAGCGATGCCGCTGCAATGCCTTTACCAAGAGACGATACAACGCCGCCGGTTACAAAAATATATCTAGTTGTCATGTGATACCAAAAGTCAGAGTGAGCAGGAATTTTGTGTTTTTTGCTTAAGTGTTTTGCTAGTTTATTTCGCAAATAAATTTGCGAATGATGAGGTAAGTTTAGTCATGATTATGAAAAACGCACCAACCTAGCAGGACGGGAAAGTATTATACGTAAAACATGATGAAACGACAATATGATCAACAGATCAATTTTTTTCTTTTTAGTAAAAATTTGATTAGAGTTGGTATTTCACCTAGAAATAGCTACCATATTGTTTTAATTCTCCATTGGCATTAGATAATACTTATGACTTCATCTCGTTTAAAAGCCGTACTCACCGCAATTGATAACATAAATAGTGAAGATCCTAATCAAACTATGATTGATGGGATCTCACATCCCAATGAATTACTTTATGGCCAATACATGACAAACTGTATTGAGCAGTACTTTCCTCAATCAAATGAATTATTACAAATAGCCGTACGCGCTCAGCATATAAAGCGATGGGATTTGAAACGTACCGCATTTGCTGAAGGTAAAGCCGGTTATTATCAATGGCGTATTGAGCAAGGAAGGCTTCATGCACAGCTCACTAAATCATTAATGCTAGAAAATGGTTACGATGAAAACGAAGCTGAATCAACAGCGTGTATTTTACGAAAAGAAAAACTTAAAACAAATGAAGACACACAAACGCTAGAAGATGTGGCTTGTTTGGTATTTTTGCAATATTATTTTGACGCATTTGCGGCGAAATATACTGAAAAAGACAACGAAGCTAAAATAATTAGAATAGTACAAAAAACGTGGGGAAAAATGTCAGACAGAGGCCACGAAATAGCGCTTTCTTTAACCCTTCCCGATCACTTAGCAGCATTAGTGGGTAAAGCATTGGCGTGATAAAATCTATAGCAGGTAAGATGCTATTCTTTGATATTTTTTAATGAACACTCGTCGTTAAAACTGCTGTTAGGTTTGCTTATTTCCATCGGAAATAGGCAAACGCCATAAAAAGATAAAAGGCCCTGCCACCAAAGCAATAATAACAATGCGCAATATATTATTATCCAATAAATAACACGACCAACAAGACGCTAAAACAATGGAAGTTAACGCTATTATTTTGGCACTTTTTGGAATACTGCGTGACGCTTGCCAATGATAAATAAGTGGACCAAATACTTTATTGTCTAATAACATTTTATACATTCTTGGTGAAGACTTAGCGAAACAGGCTGCCGCAACCAATAAAAAAGGTGTAGTGGGTAAAATGGGCAAAACAACACCCAAAATAGCAAGGCCTACAAAAAATAATCCGACGATTTTTAGTAACATCTAAACCCTTTATATTTGAGCTGTTAAACAGCAACAACAAAATAAAAACTGCAATCCATCACAAAATTAACGCTCGGTGTTCCAGCTAAACAAATATGAGCCTAGCGCTAAACATACCGTACTCATAATTAAAAGCGCCATTACGTGATAGCTTATATCAGCAAGTGTTGCGCCTTCGGTTATCACCTTTCTCGCGCCAGCAACTAAATGTGTTAAGGGTAGAAAATCAGCAAGTATTTTTACGGCATTAGGTGCACCTTCTAAACTAAACCAAACACCTGAAAGTAACATCATGGGCCATGATGATAAATTAAGTAATCCGCCAATAAGCTCTTCACTCTTACTTCTACTTGCTACGAGTAAACCTAAAGAAATTAAGCTAATAGCGCCTAACACGGCAATAACAAATAGATCAAAATAGCTACCGAGCATGTAGAAATCAAAAAAGAAATTACAACCAATATAAACAACGCTCGACATAAACATTACAATAAAAATACGGGAAACTAATTGTGCTGAAACAAATTCAAAAGCTGAAAGAGGTGTCGCTTTTAAACGTTTTAGTACTGAGTTTTTGCGATAACGTACAATCACATAACCAACCCCGAATAAACAACTGAACATCATATTCATACCCAAGATCCCAGGTAGAATCCAATCAACATAACGGATTTTTTTACCATTAGTTTCTAAGCGTTTAAAGTCTGTATGTTGTCCAAGAAATATTTTTTCTATCAAGTAACTATTAGGCGAACCTTGATTAACCCAATAGGTTTCCTCTGAAAAATCGACAATAAAATCAATGGCATGTTGTTCTAACTTTAAAGTGGCTAACGTTCTATCTTCATAATCGATAAATTCAACATAGCGTGTTTCCATAAATGTTGATTGGACAGATTCAGTGTTAAGAACGCCGACTTTATAAACAGCTTTACCGTCACCAGAAAATATAAAAGATAAACCCACGAGTATTAAAATTGGGAAGAGGAGATTCCAACCTAAAGAAGAACGATCGCGAAAAAACTCTATATTTCGTGCTTTGATCACGGCAAAAAAACGTTTGAAATTCATTTTTATTACTCCCTTAATGAATGGCCAGTTAATTTAAGAAAAAGATCATCAAGATTTGGAGACTTCACTTGTAATCCGTCCAATGAAACTTCTTCTGCGATTAATAAGCTAATGGTTTCTTCTACCTGTTGAGTGGAAATTTCAACACGATCGTTTTCAACAAGCCATTGATTTTTTTCAATCAACGTCTGTCGTACTTGTGTTACAGGCAGATAAATAAAGACGTTTTGAAAATGTTTAGCGAGTAAATTATTCGGCGCCCCACTCTCAATTATTTTACCGCTGTCCATAATAACCACATCATCACAAAGCTGCTGAGCTTCATCCATATAATGTGTTGTTAGAATAACCGTTTTATTCTGTGCTTTGATATTTTTTATTAACTGCCAAAAATTTCTACGTGCTTGAGGATCAAGTCCTGTGGTTGGTTCATCAAGAAATATTATTTCTGGGTCATTAATTAACGCAAGTGCTAATAATAATCGCTGACGCTGACCGCCAGACAATAAGCGATTATCTCTATCTAAAAAGTCTTTCAGATCACATAACTCAATAAGTTGCTTATGCGGTATTGTATGATCGTAAAATGAAGTAAATAAATTCAAAGTTTCCTGTACCGTTAAAAAGTCTTGTAATGCTGTACTTTGAAACTGAATGCCAATTTGCTGGCTAATATCTTCACCAATCTCTTTCCCTGAATAAAGTACTTGACCACTTGTCGCTTTTATAATGCCTTCCATGATTTCTATTGTTGTGGTTTTCCCTGCTCCGTTAGGTCCTAACAAACCAAAGCAATGTCCTTTTTCTATGGAAAAGCTCACATCATCAACCGCTTGAACGCCTTTGTAACTTTTAACCAGGCCTGTGACTTCAATCACATAGTTTTTTGGTTCAATGGATGACTCTTGAACTTGCGTCATAACTTTCCTAATAATTCAAAATGAAATAATAAATTCAATGATTAGTCATCATTGTAATGCGGTATTTGTAAATATCACATAACTATAGACAATAAAACACCAAAACATAAATGATAATAATTATCATTTGCATTAATGATTTTATTATATTAAATTAATTTTATAGTAATCAGATTTACGAAGGAGTTAATTATGGGTGCACATCAATATTATATCGATAGAAAAAATAGGCAGGAAAATTCAAAGTTCGACAATAATCAAATGGCAAAAGTTGAATTACCGATTATATTATTAGAAAAATTAATCTTATCTGGTTTATTACCGGGTAATGAATGCAAATGTTTAGATGATGCAGCACGTAAAACTGTGTGGAAATCAATTCTCCACGCTAGCTTAAATGGAGAGCAATCGTTATGCCTTTAACCTATTCAGCTTGTTCTCATTCAACCAGTACCCACTGCGCTATTGCCCATTCAAGTGAGCTTAACCAGATAGAAGGCTGGCTAAGTGTATTGACAAATACTTACGCAACACATCCCAGTAATGGTTTAGCAAAAGTCATTGCTTATTATTTAAAGCGAATTATTAAACATGATGACTTTACGGCATTTGCCAGCCAGCCCTGTCATTATTTTACGATGTTAAAGTTTTGGCGAGAACAAATTCAATAAGTAACGTTTTAGCTATATAGGTTGGTGTTGCGAAATGTAATGAATTAATGCCTCATTCAGCATTTTCTTACCCGTTAATTGGTGATTGAAACAAATATCTTCAACCGATTTTTTTTGTAATATTCGTTCAATTAATAGTAAGGCTAATGGGTGATAGTTTTCTTTACAGTGCAATAAGCTCCAATAATGCAAGGCACGCACGCAATGACTAAACTGGCGTTTCTTATTGATAAAGTCTGCAATACTGCTAAGTTGATGCCCGCTTAACTGCGGTAAACTTTTATTTGGACAATGATGCAAAACTTGCCACACGAGTTGAGGGGCTAGGCTCTTATATTCATCGGTGAGTAAATAATCAAATGAACTATAGAATTCACTAATAATTTTTCGTTCAAAAAATTGCGCTTTATCACTTACTGCACAAAGCACCAGTGCAGAATGCTCTCCACTCGCTTTGTCTTTGGTAAAACCAATACGTGCAATTTGATAGCCTTCATTTTGCCAGAATTTAAGCAGTTGCGCATTAGCTCCAAAGCTTGCACCGATAAAATCTACCTGTTGATTTTTTGCAAAGACTTGCAAACTTTTCATAAAACGATGACCAAAACCACAGCCATGATATTGCGGGTGAATAGCAATACGTAAAATACGTAAATATTGATAACTAAAGCTTTCAGTAAAGCCGCAATGGGTAAGCAATGACTGTGGTATAAATTGATTTTTCAACCTACGCTGGTTACTTTCTACCGCTTGAATATCAGCGCTATTGTTACATCCTTCTTCCAGCAACAAAGCCACACCGACAATATTGTCTTCGAGTTTTGCTATAAAAATATGAACTGATTTATTATCAAGCATTAGCGAAATATCATTGGGTGACGTTTGATAATGCGCCGTAACGAGCACTGAAAATACCTCCCCTAATAATTTGGTGTCATCAACGAGATCTTTAGAAGACAACTGACTAAAACACAAAGATTTTTGCGCATTGTTAATTTCTGATAATTCAGCTATAGCAGGCAGTTCAGCAAGCTTGGCATTAAGTAAACAACTATCAAAAACAAATATCTCTAAAGGATCATCTATGCGCCAGCGCATGGGTTCGTGCATATGAAAACTTCGCCATTGTGGCATTATCTTTTTTAACTTTTTCTGGAACTTTAATGTAAAACCGCGCCCTGCACCTTCATAACCATGTACGGTACTAGAGAATACAATCCGAGAATAACGGCCTGCTAACTCAGTTAATAAATGAACGGGGATCGAGGCAGCTTCATCAATAAGTAACAAAGAAATGTCTAAGGTATTACTTTGGTGAATAAGCTGATCTATAGCTATAAAAGTGACTGAGCCAAAACGATGATTAATTGATGCTTTACTGTTTTTAACAAAATTAATATCAGCCCCAACATCAGAAAAAGAACGCGCAATCTGGTCATAGAAAACCGATAAAGAGCGAACATGAGGCGCGGTGATAACAATATTTAATTTTTCATTTCCATGTTTATCATTATTCTCAAGCAATTGAACACATGCAATTGCTAGCGCTGAAGATTTACCTCTACCACGATCTGCCGTTAGAACTAATGGACGATTTCTATGCCCTTGGCTTACGTTAATAATTTTTTCAACGGCAGTTTGTTGCTCTTTGGTTTTAGTCTGATATAAAGATTCTGTTTCTAATGGCGGATTTATTTTAAAACCACACTCAATGTCTGGGTAAACTTGATAAGTTGCTTGATCTGAATTTTTCTGAACTGTTACTAAGTTTTTATTATTGATTAACTGCTGATAAAAATATTTCAGTGACATTACATCAGTTTCTTCAATCGCTTGTTCTAATGGTTTTTCAAGCCAAATAAACATTACCCCTCCGGCCACCAATGTGCCAGAAAGCGCGGCAAAAGCATCTAAATTTAGGGCGTTAGCCATTGAACGTTCAACACAAGAGAATAAAATTCTATTATTTTCACTCCCTAACTGCTGCGAAAAATGTTTAGTATCGATAGTAGAAACTAGGTCGGGGTGATTGCTAAACACCAACAGATCGCCGGTTGTCTGTTTTTGATTATTTACCTCTAGTAATTCCTTTACCCAACAAGCATCACCAACAAGTAGTACTAATTGACGTTCACCTTTAGTTAATGCTTGAGATTGCAACTGTTCAAGCCATTGGGGGAAGTTACGATATGACATATTTGTCGCTAGGTTTCAGTTAAATCAAAGATAAAACAGTTTATCAACGTGCTATTACAATTCAAATATATTTATTTGTTAAATCCTTTATTGGACTTACTTATTTGATAATTAAATAGACGATTAAGTAAATTTATTGAAATTTCTCCAGTTGTTGCCTATCTTCAAATTAATCCCTTTAATAAATATAAATAACACTGAGAAAAACACGATAATGTCAGATGAATTTAGCACAAATGACGATTCAGAGAACTACGACAAAGATCTCGCTACCGGAAAAAAAGCTGATAAAAATACTAAGGTGCGCAAACGCATCGATGATTTATTAGAAAAAAAGAGACTGCGTGAAGCTTTGGATGATAGTGATGACTGGGAAATTTAATCAATTACTAATATGGGTTTAACCAAATTAAGCACATAAATTCTTAGAATCTGTTAAATTTTCCATGCTATTATCTCAGCACATACTTCTCTTATCACATTTTATGCTATTACCATGACGCTATTCGAAAAATTACGTTGTTTATTCACATTTGGTCAAGGTGTTGCCTTGCCACTTCCTGAAATTTCTTCACAAACAGATCCTATCCAACTATTTGAACAATGGTTCAACGACGCAAATAAATCCGGAATTTTATTGCCTGAAGCTATGTCGGTAAGTAGTTGTGACACAAATGGTCAACCTAGCTCACGCATGGTGTTGTTAAAAGAGTTTGACGAGAAAGGTTTCGTTTTTTATACCAACTACGCAAGTCGAAAAAGCCAAGATTTAACTGAAAATAATAAAATCGCATTGTTATTTCATTGGGGAGTACTTCAACGCCAAGTTCGTATTGAAGGTGTGGTAGAAAAAGTGACGCATGAACAATCTGAAAAGTACTTTCATAGCAGAGATCGTGGTAGCCAAATTGGCGCATGGGCTTCAAAACAAAGTTCACAGCTTGCCAATAAAGAAGAATTACAAAAACAAGAAGCTTATTACACTGAAAAGTTTGCAGGGCAAGAAATACCCTTACCCGAGTTTTGGGGAGGCTGGAGAATAAAGCCACACTACATTGAGTTTTGGCAAGGTCGTGCTAACCGCTTGCATGACCGTATTTGCTTTGAGTTAGAGGAAAGTAATGATGAGTCACCAAAAAATTTATGGCGTCACTTTAAATTAAACCCTTAAAGAGCCATAGTTCAAGTCACAAACGCACTAAAATATAAATTTTTAACCTTGTCTATTTACTGGTATGGTTAGCCTTTAAAATTATAGAGGGCATATATTGAAAATCATTTTAGTGCTAAATAAAATCATCATTATTTTTCTTTTGCTCTCATCCTTAAGCTTCAAACTATTAGCAAACCATACTGATATCACCGTAGGTCTCGAACCATTCCCGCCTTTAGTCAACGAAGATGGCAGTGGTTTTGTGATTAATATGCTTAATGCACTTCAAGAAAACGCTTCGTTGAACTTTAACTATCAAATAATGACGTATGCTCGCGCTAAAAAAGAATTAAAAAATCAGCGCATTGATATGGTTGGCTTAACGCCTAAAGACAGTGAAACACAAGCATTTTATCAATATGCTCAAGAGCTAAATTGGCACTTCAACACTACTGTAGATCTCTATTCAACGTCTTCTACTAACTTTGACCTCGATAAGTTACCTAACAATAGTATCGGTACATTAATTGGTAATGCTGATTTTTTTGCCGAGTTAGCAGGAGTTCCAAGAGAAAAATTTATTGAAGTAAGCAGTTTATCAAGGTTAGTGATGATGATGGCACGCGGTAGAATTAAAGTGATTCTTTTTGAACGTGTTGCCATGATGTCTACAATCAAGCAGTTACAAAATGATCTTAATTCTAAAGTGCCAACTGAATTTAATTCACCTGAAAGCCCGCAAAAAATTTATTATCAAAAATTTAAAATTATTGCAGCAAGTTTAGCCGTTGCAAAAAATGAAACTGGTTATGCACTAAAAAAACAGTTGGATAAACTATTAGCTGAGAATACCCTTCAATATTTTCAAGAAATAACCCCTTACGCAAAACTCCCTGATACGGGTGTTATTGAATAATCGACTGAAAGTACAAAGTCCGTATTTAAAATCTGATATAAAAACGGGAAGCAAAGCTTCCCGTAAATCGTGACTAACCTAGAGTATTTTCTAAATCTATCCCACTAAAGCGAGTAAAATACCTGCCGCAACTGCTGAACCAAGCACACCAGCCACATTTGGCCCCATAGCATGCATCAACAGGAAGTTGTGAGGATTAGCTTCTAAACCTACTTTGTTAGCAACACGAGCCGCCATAGGAACTGCTGACACACCTGCTGCACCAATCAATGGATTAATAGGCGTTGATGAAAGTTTATTCATTAATTTAGCCATTAATACGCCAGAAGCGGTACCAATTGAGAATGCCACTGCACCTAAACCTAAAATACCTAACGTTTCTACGTTTAAGAAGGCTTCAGCACTTAATTTAGAGCCAACACCTAAACCTAAAAATATTGTCGTGATATTAATCAGCTCGTTCTGAGCAGTTGAACTTAAACGGTCAACCACACCACATTCACGCATCAGATTACCTAAACAAAACATCCCGACTAAAGGTGTTGCTGATGGCAAGAAGAATATAGCCATCAATAATACACCCAACGGGAATACTATTTTTTCAATTTTGGTTACTGGGCGTAATTGCGCCATTTCAATTTTACGTTCATCTTCAGTCGTTAATGCTCTCATTATTGGTGGCTGAATAATTGGCACCAAAGCCATGTAAGAATAAGCTGCAACAGCAATAGCACCTAGTAATTCAGGAGCTAACTTTGATGCTAAGAATATTGCCGTAGGACCATCGGCACCACCAATAATAGCAATAGCAGAAGCATCTTTAAGGGTAAATTCAATACCGGGTACATAGTTTAATGCAATAGCACCAAATAGGGTTGCAAAAATACCAAACTGAGCGGCAGCACCCAATAACAAGGTTTTAGGGTTAGCGATTAAAGCGCCAAAGTCGGTCATTGCACCAACGCCCATAAAGATAATTAACGGGAATATCCCCGTATCAATACCCGCATAATAAATAAAGTGTAATAATCCACCAACTTCTGAAAACCCAGCTAACGGAATATTAGTTAATATAGAACCAAATCCCATAGGAAGTAGTAACAATGGTTCAAATTTTCGTGCAATCGCAAGGTAAAGTAGTAGGCAACCAACGATCATCATGATCACCTGACCAGACTCAAAATTAGCTAAGCCCGTAGACAACCAAAGTTTTTGTAATGATTCCATTTTTATCTATCCTAAGCTCAATAAAGCTTGGCCAACGGTAACCGAATCGCCTTCTTTAATATGTAATGAAGTAATTGTTCCTGCGTTAACAGCACGAATTTCAGTTTCCATTTTCATCGCTTCCATAATGATAACAACTTCACCTGCTTCAACTTCATCACCTTCATTGACCAGTACTTTAAAGATGTTGCCTGCAAGCGGCGCATTTAATGCTTCAGAAGCTGAAACTGACGCTGATTGTTTCATGGCTTCATCACCTGCGGGGAGGGTTATTTGACTAATATCGCCGCCAGGTGCAACAACAACATCAAAGACTTTACCATCAACACTTACCGCATAACTTTCCGGTGCTGTTGAACTTTGTGCTGGAGTTGATGCTGCTGAGGTAGGTATTTCTTCAACACTTGGAATAGGTTCAAAAGCATCAGGGTTATTTCTATTTTCTAAAAATTTCAAGCCGATTTGTGGAAAGAGTGCGTAGGTTAATACGTCATCAATCACTTCATCTGCTAAGTTAATATCTTTTTCTTTAGCAAGTGTTTTAAGTTCTGCAGTTAGGTTATCAACTTCAGGGTTAATTAAATCAGCAGGACGACAGGTAATCGCTTCACCTCCGTCTAGAACACGCGCTTGTAGTTCAGCATTGACTTTATCAGCAGTTGCGCCATATTCGCCTTTAAGTACACCTGCAGTTTCTTTAGTGATAGATTTATAACGTTCACCGGTTAAAACATTTAATACCGCTTGAGTCCCAACGATTTGTGAAGTTGGTGTTACCAAAGGTATGTAACCTAAATCTTTTCTTACTTTAGGAATTTCAGTCAATACTTCATCTAACTTGTCAGCAGCACCTTGTTCTTTCAACTGCATTTCCATATTTGTTAACATGCCACCAGGCACTTGTGCTAATAGAATACGTGCATCAATACCTTTTAAACTGCCTTCAAACTTGGCATATTTTTTACGAACATCTCGGAAATATGTGGCAACTTCTGCAAGCTTAACCATGTCTAAACCCGTATCACGTTCAGTACCCTCGACAATCGCAACAACAGTTTCTGTTGGTGAATGACCGTAAGTCATACTCATTGACGAAATAGCCGTATCAACAACATCAATATCAGCATCAATAGCTTTCATTTGTGTAGCAAGGCTTAAACCTGTAGTTGCATGACAATGCAAAGCAATGGGTAATGAAACTGTCTCTTTTAGACGACCTATCAACTCAGCGGCATCATAAGGTTTTAGTAAGCCTGACATGTCTTTAATACATAATGAGTGAGCGCCCATGTCCTCTAATTGCTTGGCCATGGTTAACCAACCTTCTAGCGTATGCACAGGGCTTTCGGTGTAACTTAGCGTTCCTTGCGCATGAGCACCAACTTTTACTGCCGATTTAATCGCTGTTTGTAAATTACGTACATCATTCATTGCATCGAAAATACGGAACACATCAATGCCGTTAACATGAGCACGCTCTACAAATTTTTCGACCACGTCATCTGCGTAATGACGGTAACCCAAAATATTTTGACCGCGAAACAACATCTGTTGCTTAGTGTTTGGCATCGCTTTTTTTAGTGCGCGCAAACGTTCCCAAGGATCTTCACCTAAATAACGAATACAAGAATCAAAAGTAGCCCCCCCCCAAGACTCAATTGACCAAAAGCCAATTTCATCAAGTTTCGGTGCAATCGGTAACATGTCCTCAAGACGTAAACGAGTGGCGAGTAGTGATTGATGGCCATCTCTTAAGACAACTTCAGTAATACCTAGTGGCTTTGTCATGAGTTTTTCCTATTTAGTTTTATGAGTGCTTGAGTTTTGATTATGTTGTTTACGATATTGCGTTACAGCAGAAGTAATTGCCGTCACCACTTTCGGTGAAATACCATCAACATTTTGTTTTGTTTTTTGATTTGATCGTGCTGGTTTTGTTTGAATAATTGCATCTGGAAATTTAATCGCTAATTGTTTTAAAACGACATTAATAAATACAATCATTAAGCTTAAAAAGGTAAAAACAAATACCATGCCAGCAAACATTAAAGTGCCCGCTTCTAAAAATAAATGGTTTAAGTGTTCCATTAACAATCTCATTCAATCAAAAAAGTATAATTAGAATAATCACTCCAATGCCTAAAAAGCAAACTAAATTTTGCTGTTTCATAAAAATAATTTAGTGTCAATATCGATTAGAGTAAATATTCAGTATTTTTGCATCTATATCAACATAAAACTGTATACTTACTATACTGTATACAATATATTTATGCGTTAATGCTGAGCTGGAGAGTTAAAATCACAGATATTATACAATATACACATAATGTGAACTTATTAGTATTATGTGAATAATTGTATAATGGGTGAATATTAAATAGATTTATCGTCAAATTCACCTTCTTAGTTTAGCTGTTTTCTTATCAATTAACAGAAATAAAAACGGTTAATTTTCCTGCAGTTTTTTGACTAAATTTGTCGCTTGTTTGCAAACTAAAGCATAAATAGAGAGTTGTGGATTAGTGCCAATAGACGTTGGAAAAACCGAGCCGTCAAATACCCACAAATTGTCTAGATAATGATATTTACAATTGCTGTCAACTAAACAAAATTCTTTATTTTCTCCCATAGGTAGTCCTCCCATTACATGAGCACTTCCTACTAGGTTATTACTGACTTTATGTTCAAGCTTATGAAAACCTTCTTTGAAAGATTCATAGCTGTCAAACCATTCTCCATGCTGATGTGCTGGACGTACTCTTTTTGCACCCGCAGCAAATTGAATTTCAGCCATTGAAAGGTATGCGCGCTTTATTCCGTCAAACAAATAATCATTCATTGGATAATCGACAATTGGGCTGCCATTATCTGAAAGGGTGACGCTTGCACCTATGCTGTCATCATCAAAACCATCACGCAAGAGTGCTAACATTGCATGAGTATTATTTAGCTTAGACATTTCATCCACATGACTACTGCCATGTCCCATTAACATAATTGATGAAATAGCCGGGTGCAGTGGAGGAACTTCTAACTTGTAACCTAATGGGCCTGTAGTACCGTTTTTCCATTGAAAATGGTCGCTATAAATAGACTGTGGCGCACCATAAAATGGCGATATTTCTTTATCAAATTGTGCAAAAGAAAAAACGGTTGGGTGTAAAAAAGTTCGCTTGCCAATGCGTTTATTTGGATCAGGAGCGTTAGAACGTAACATTAATGCGGGACCATTAATGGCTCCAGCCGCTAAAATAACATACGGTGCTTTCGCGATAATTTTTTTAGATGTTTTATGTTTTTTGTCATCAAGAGCAATACATTCAACGCCCGTAATTTTGTTGTTCTTGATAAGTAGGCGCTCTACACGTGCTTGGTATAACAAAGTTGCACCATGTTCAAGTGCATCAGGGATTGTTGTGACTAACATTGACTGCTTAGCGTTAGTTGGACATCCCATTCCACAATAACCTAAATTCCAGCACCCCTTTACATTACGTGGAATTGCTTTCCATGGAATATTAAGTTTTTCGCAACCTTCCTTTAACACTGAATTATTTTCATTAACACCGTGCCATGGCATTATATTTAAACGTTTTTCCATTTGTTCAAACCAAGGAACCATATCGCTATGGTTACAGCCTTTAACTTGAAAAGTTTTTTGCCAATAATCAAGCGTTGGTGAAGGCGTTCTGAAACTAGATGTCCAATTGACGACAGTAGTTCCTCCTACGCAACGGCCCTGTAGAATACCAATACCGCCATCTTTAGTGCCTCTACCTGCATTCTCTTGATATAAATCAGCATAGGCCTTTTGTTCATCCATTTTGAAATCACGTGTCGTCTTTAGGGGACCCTCTTCAATCATTAATACTTTTAGCCCAGCTTGCGCTAATATTTCTGCGCTGGTGCCCCCGCCAGCACCAGTGCCTATAATAATAATATCAGCACTAATATCATCAGTTTCTAACTGATTTGCATTAATAGTTTGCTTCACGATAGATTTTTTAGCTGAGTACGGATCGCTAATACCACGAATTTCGGGGACTATTTTCACGTTTTATTCCTGTGGTGGATATATTTTAGGAGGGCCTGGGTAACTCGCTTGCGAAAAATTCTCAGGCTGAGTATACCAACTCATCGTGATCAGTTTGCATAAAGCAGCATAGCCTGTTCTTTTTAATGCAAACATACTGTTTTTCCATCCCTCTAGAAAACTTTCAATTTGATCATTAGAGGCTAAAGACCAATCAATAGTTGGTGCTCCTGCAAAGTATCGTAAAGTAGAAGAGCCCAAAAGATCAAAAAGCTGTTGTAATTGTTTTTGAGAGTGTTGACCTAATGATGAAATTTGATTATCAATTGAAATCAGTAATCGCTGTTCTGCTTCTTTTCCTAGCATTCCTGGATAATTAGCTTTTAATATTATTGGAGCAAGCGCTAATAATAACTGAGTATCGGCTGAGTTTAGAAAACTGAAATGTTGTAAATCGTTTTTACTGGGCTTTACTAAAGATAAAGCAGACAAGCTGCTACCAGCCAACAAGACTGCACTACCCAGTAAACCGACTTTTAAAAAATCTCTACGACTGGTTTTCACATAAACACCAAGAATTAGAAAGGCAACACCAACTGGTATTACCTGTTAATTATTAATGAAAAGATAAAGGATAATTACAACAAAGTCTAGAAGCTTGTGCTGAACTATATTATTTACAGATCTATTCTAGAGAAATTGTTTGACCAATCATCACTGTTTCATTAGCTTCAACGACATGATTGTTAGTATTGGCAGCTTCTAAACAAACAAATTCATTTTCAGCTCCTTGATGAATATCCTTCATGTTATTTGCTAACTCAGTTCCAGGATTCCATAACACCCATTGCTGACAATTTGTTGATAAAACTTTGATGGTTCTTTGCCATTGTTTATCTTCAATTGAGCAAACCTTGTTACCATAATAAATACGGTCAATTTCTCCCAAACAATGATCTAAAGGAGCACACTGCTGCTTTTTTCCTGTAACTTTATCATCAAACAGAAATTCAGCTAACGGCGTAACAAGGGTATTTCCTGGGTTACTCACTGCGAAATAACTGTGTAATGCGCCTGAATATTCAAAGGCCTGTGATGATAAGTTACTGATAAATAATTTTTGTTCAAAACATTCTGAAAAAATAAGCACTTGCTTTAGTTGATAACGATGAGGCCAAAGTGTGTTTTCATCAGATCCTGATAAGAACAATGTTATTTCGATGTTATCTTTAGTAATCGTCACGTCATCAAACTGCCAATTCCTTTGACGAGCAAAACCATGATTACCAGCCGTTTCACCACTTGGTGCTTGATAAGGTCCAAACCATGGCCAACATAAAGGTATACCGCCTCTTATGGCTGTTCCTTGCTCAAAAATAACGTCTTTGCTTAACCAAAAAACTGGCTTTTGATTCACAGGCTGCCATGCGAGTACATGCCCACCGTATAAACTTACTTTTGCAGTACAAGTATTATGGATAATTTCCAGCAGGTTAATTTGATCTGTTAGCGAAACTTGCTTAACTTGACCAAATTCATTTTCAGCAATAATGGATGTCATATAACCTCGAAGGTTTGCTATAAAGTAATAAGGGGATAATAAAATACACCAACAAAGGATGATAGCTTAAAAGTATTCTAGTATAAGATCTTTACACTATTATAAATAAAAAAACGCTAAACGACTGCTCGTTTAGCGTTTCAAATAAGGCATTATTCTACAAGTAAAAGTTACTTAGTGTAACCTCTTGGCATGTCGCTCTTTGTGGTATAACGTTTACGCAACTCATCTTGACGACTCTGTGTTGAATATTCTTTACCGCCTATCCACATTTTATCAACTTTAGTACTTAGTTCGAATGGGTCTGCACTCCATAATACTAAGTCCGCTTTTTTACCAACAACAATTCGCCCAGCGTTAATATTAAAAGCATCTGCTACGTTAGCAGTAACAGCGGCGAGTGCTTGCTCTCTAGTTAAGCCATTTGCTATAGCGTTGCCAGCTTCAAAACGTAACTGGTACAAGTTATGTGCATCATGTACTGCTAGAGCAACATTGATACCTGCTTGAGTTAATTTTGCAGTATTATCAAGTGATGAATGAAGAGAGTCAAAGCTACTTGGCAAATTATCTAAAGCGCCAAAAATAACAGGTACTTTCGCTGCAGCGATTTGCTCTGAGATCAATATTGCATCTGCACCGCCAGCGATAACTAAATCTATATTAAATTCAGCTTTTAACTTAAGCAGTTCCAATAAATCAGTTGCGCGATCAGCATAAGCAACAAGTGGCTTGTCACCTGCTAAAAGTGCATTCATGATTTTTTCATCACGTTTTAGTTCTTTAGGTGTTTTACTTTTTTCGTCAGCTTTTTTATCTTTTTTCGCTGATTTAGCTTCTTCAGCTGCTTTCGTTAATGCTTTTTGCGCATCATCAAGCTCGTTACGTAACTTTTGTAAATTCAAAGCACGTGAACCACTACTTTTTGCGCCTAAGTCAATGATTACCGCATTTTCTTTGATAAAGACACTGTCGAATTCACCAGATAAGTCTGTAACAAAAGTTTGCCCTTTGAACATACTATCGCCACCACCAGGTACAGTTACATTACTGGTGATACCACCTTTACGCGAATATGGCACAACGGTAGAGAGTGGATTATAAGCTAATGACGCATCAAAAGTGATGTCAGCTTTTTTGTCTCTTGCATCGCGGGATCTAGATACTGCATTGACTTCAACTAAACCGAGAGAATTCATTGAACCTATTAGCCCTGGCGTTAGTATTTTACCCATCGCATCAAAAACAACATCAGCGTCAATTTTCTCAGGGTTTATCGCAATAATTTTTCCATTATCAATAACCACTGTAGCATTAGTTAAAACGCCCTGCTCAGTAACCGTATGAATGGTTGCATTTGTGATCGCTAAGCTTTCTGCATTTGCGCTACAAACTGTAGACAAAGCAAGTGCAACTAATGAGGCTTTAAATAGTTTTATTTTATTCATGATTATTCCCCTCCCTTTTGAGGTGAAACAGGTACTTCAGGTTGACCTAACATAAAGTCACTTTTTGCTTGGTATTTATCATCAAAGCGGTCATACACTTTTGCGCCATCGACAAATACTTGTTCTGCTTGTGCATAAACACTAAAAGGGCTTTGATTCCACAGTACAACATCAGCATTTTTACCGGCTTCTAAGCTACCTGTTTTATCATCAATACCTAAAGATTTAGCTGCGTTTAAAGTGATCCAACGAATAGCTTCTGCTGGTTTTAAAGCAAAACCATTTTCATTCGCGCGATACATCACTTTCCCTGCTTCTTGATTCAGACGTTGAATAGTACTACTAGAATCTGAATGAACAACGGCACACGAATTCTTCACGGCATTAACTACCGCAACGTTTTCATGGATCATGTCGTAAGCTTCCATTTTGAAACCCCACCAATCAGGCCACATAGCTGCACAGTTACCATTTTCTGCTAATATATCAGCAATTTTATAACCTTCAACTGCATGATGGAAAGTACCTGATTTATAGTTAAACTCTTTACCTAAATCAATCATCATTGCCATTTCTTCAGCTTTATAACAATGATTGTGAATTAATATTTCACCGTCAAGCACGCCACGCAGGGTATCAAGCTCTAAATCTCGTGCTGGAGCTAGTGGGTTCTTACCCGCTTCGTAGTCACGGTCATATTTTTCCCAAGCACTTTTATATTCAGTAGCTTCTGCCCAAGCCATACGGTATCCAGCCATATTCCCCATTCGGGTAGAAGGTAAAACCTTACGACTGCCGTAAACACGTTTAGGGTTTTCACCACAAGCCATTTTCAAACCGTAAGGTGCTTCTGGAAACTTCATACCTTGCATAGTATGACTTGGCACATTACGAAGGGTTACACCACGCCCACCAAATAAATTGGCAGAGCCTGGGAGTATTTGCATTGTTGTCACACCGCCAGCGCGAGCAGCATTAAAGCCCGGATCTTGTGGCCATATACTATGTTCAGACCAAACTTCAGACGTGTTTGGTGAGGTCATTTCATTTCCGTCTGAATGAGACTCAGCCGAAGGGCTTGGATAAACCCCTAAATGTGAATGCACATCAATAACACCTGGAGTTAACCATTTACCAGTACCATCAATTTCTACGGCACCTGCACCTGATAGGTTTTTGCCAACTTGAGAAATTTTACCGTCAGTCATGAGAACGTCTGCATTATCAATGCGCTCACCATTACCAATTAATACCGTAGTATTTTTGATTAATGTCGTTTGCTTAGGTAAAGGTTGATAGGTACTTGGGTAAGGATTTTTGTTAATAGACACTTTTGGGTCTTGTTGCTCTGATTGTAAACAGCCAGATAACGCTATCGATACGCTAATTGCCAACAACGTAGGCGCGATGCTTTGCTTGATATGCATGTAATGCTTCCTGTGCGGATTATTATTTTTGGATTTAATCATTAACAATAAGATTATTTAATGAATACAGCAAGCGAAGCGCAGGTAATTAAGTTAAATGGTTATACATTTACGTTGAATGGATTTCAAATATTATAAAGTGGTTTGAAATTGTACTCAGGCACCGGTCAAAGTATGACTAAAGCTCAAAATCACCAAAATCAAAATCAGTTGAAGTTTCTAATTTTTTTTTCGGTTGAGGGTCAAGTAATGAAGGTTGCAATTCTGGTACGACAATATCAATTATTTTTGTTTTGGGTATGGTGTTCTTACGTTTTTTACGCTGTTGGCAGCGCTTAACCACTTTTTGCTTATCATCAGACTTTAGGTTTATCCAGGTTTGACGTTCTTCACGCGTACGATAACAACCAAGACAGTTGCCTTTTTCATCTGATTGGCAAATACCAACACAAGGGCTAGGAACATCAAAAAATTCTAATTGCATAAAAACCTTCGGCCAAACGTTAAAAGCCTACACACTAATTGTAGCGTATAGGCTTAAATTTGTTTACGCTAATTTGTCACTAACAATGTGGTAATCAGGATCTTCTATAACATTAATTTCAACTAAGCTTCCAGCTTTAGTCAATAGCTCAGTACATTCACTACTTAAATGTCTTAAATGCATGGTTTTACCGCGTGATAAATAGCGCTCAGCTAAGGTATCAATGGCTTCAATCGCAGAATGGTCAACAACACGTGAGTTTTTGAATTCAACAATAACGTCGTCGCTGTCTTTGTCCATATCAAACTGTTCTAAAAAGTTTGAAATAGATCCAAAAAATAATGGGCCAGTAACGTCATAAACTGTGGACCCTTCATCATTTGTAGAGCGATGAACAATAACGTGCTTAGCATGTTCCCACGCAAAAACTAATGCTGAAACAATAACACCAACAACAACGGCTATCGCTAAATCAGATATTACTGTAACGCCTGAAACAAGAATAATGACAAACGCATCTGCTTTGGGTACCTTGCCTAAGATGCGGAAACTTGACCATTCAAAGGTACCGATAACAACAATAAACATTACGCCAACTAATGCAGCTAGTGGAATTTGTTCAATTAAACCTGATGCAAATAGGATAAAACCAAGTAAGGCTAATGCTGCAGTAATACCTGAAGCACGACCTCGTCCACCGGAGTTCACGTTGATCATTGATTGACCGATCATCGCACAACCACCCATACCTCCGAAAAATCCTGTAACCGTATTTGCTGCACCCTGTGCAATACATTCTTTGTTACCACGGCCACGTGTGCCGGTTAATTCATCGATAAGGGTCAAGGTTAATAATGATTCAATTAAACCTATCGCCGCTAAAACTAACGCGAATGGAAATATAATTCTTAGCATCTCTAAATCAAAAGGTACGCTAGGTATACTGAATGTGGGTAACCCGCCAGCAATAGAAGCAACATCACCGACTAATTTAGTATCAAGTTTAATACCATAAACTAAGAATGAAACAGCAACAATTGCCACAAGGGTTGAAGGAACAGCTTTCGTTAATTTCGGGAAAAAGTGAATAATTGCCATGGTTAAAATAATTAACCCTGCCATTGTATAAAGTGGTGTACCTTGCATCCATTCTAATTCACCCAATTCATTGGTGATTTTAAATTGCCCTAACTGCGCTAAAAATATAACAATGGCTAAACCATTTACGAACCCGAGCATGACAGGATGTGGTACTAATCGAATAAATTTACCCAGTTTAAATATACCTGCCAGTATTTGCAGCAAACCAGTAAGTACTACCGTAGCGAATAAATATTCCACCCCATGAATAGCAACTAAACTCACCATAACAACAGCCATAGCACCTGTTGCGCCGGAAATCATTCCTGGACGACCACCAAAAACAGAGGTGATTAAACCAACCATAAAGGCAGCATACAAACCAACCAGAGGGTCAACTCCAGCAACAAATGCAAAAGCTACAGCTTCAGGCACTAGCGCTAAGGCAACGGTAAATCCTGAAAGAACATCGTTCTTCAGGTTAGAAACTTTACTGGCATGTAATTCGAACATTGCACTCTCATTATGTGGATAGTAGGTATAACCTGATGGCATCCTAATAATAGGAAAATTTAACAATAAATGTTAATTGACTTATTTGAGAGGATATCAAGGTAAAAGCGCGGGAATACTATAGATTTACAGTAAAAATGTCAATAACAAGCCCAGTATCTACTCGTTATTGACCATATTCTAATGCTATTTTTTGCAGGAGCTGGTAAAACGCTTGATTAAGCTTTGGCTTGAACCAGACAACATTGAAGTTTCTCCGCCATTCATTGCTGATAAAATGCTGTTACCTAACTGTTTTCCTAATTCAACACCCCATTGGTCAAATGAGTTTAACTGCCAAATGACACCTTGAACAAAAATCTTATGTTCATAAAGCGCGAGCAATGCGCCTAAATTTTCAGGCGTCATATCTTCTAGTAAAAGTGTGTTGCTAGGTGTATTACCCTTCATAGTTTTATGAGAAGAAATTCTTGATATCTCTTGTACATCAACACCGGCGACTCTTAATTCCTCTTCCACTTCCGCTAATGTTTTTCCACGCATTAATGCTTCACTTTGTGCAAAGCAATTAGCCACTAAAACTTGGTGATGCTCTGGTAAATCACTAGCCCCTTTTAGGCATACAATAAAGTCGGTAGGAATAATATCGTCACTTTGATGCATCAATTGCATAAATGCATGCTGACCATTTGTACCTTCCTGACCAAAAACGGTTGGCGCTGTTTGCCAAGCTAACTTCTCACCAGAATTCGACACTGACTTGCCATTACTTTCCATATCAGTTTGTTGCAGGTAACCAGGTAAAGCGCGAAGAGAATGATCATAAGGTAAAATAGCTAAACTTGAATACTGTAAAGCGTTACGATTCCAAATACCTAACAATGCCATTAACACCGGCATGTTTTGCTCAAAAGGAGTATTTTGAAAATGTTGGTCCATTTCATAAGCGCCCTGCTTCAGCTTATTGAAATTTTCATTCCCTATCACTAATGCCAGTGGTAAACCGACTGCAGACCAAAGCGAAAAACGTCCACCAACCCAATCCCACATAGGTAATATATTTTTTTCTAAAACGCCGAATTCGGTCGCTTTAACGATATTAGTACTTACTGCGAACCACTGTTTTTCTATAATGTCAGCATCAGAAGCGTGTTTAAGCATCCAATTTTTAACAGCAAGGGCATTTAATAATGTTTCTTGGGTAGTAAATGTTTTTGAAATAACAACAACTAGCGTGGTATTAGCACTTAGTTTAGCTAATTTTTCTTCGACAGCTGCGCCATCAACGTTAGCTATAACATGGGCATTTAAGCCAGTTGTATGAAAAGTATTTAACGCAGAGAGCGTAACCTTAATGCCGTAATATGAACCGCCAATACCAATGGCAATGACATCAGTGAATTTTTCACCCGAAGCTGATAATAATTTCCCACCACTTACATCATCAACAATTTGAGCCATGTGCTGTTCAGTTACAATAACTTCGTTAGCTTCAGCGCCTAAAACTTCTTGTTTGATTTTGTCTGGAGAACGAAGAACCGTATGGAGCACGGCACGTTTCTCAGTATTATTAATTATTTCACCTGAGAACTGTGCTTTAATTTTTTCTGTTAAATTTGACGTTTCGGCTAGTTGAAAAAGCTGCTGAAGTTCTGTTTTGGTGATGTTTTGTTTGGAGTAATCAAGGTACAAGCCCTGTGAACTTGTTGAAAAATTATCGGCTCGTTTTACATATGCAAATAAAGAACGTATTGAGCGTGACTTAGTTTGAGCGGCTAATTGTTTTAGAGCTGTGATATCCATATGATTACTTTTGTTATGACTCGTTATTTTGTGAGGATAAAAAGGGGACTATAATATAAAGAAGATGCTGAATTACTCCAGCACCTATTCAAATTTATAACTTATTTCATTAGTTCAGATAAATAGGCTCTGAAATCATCACCTAAATCAGGATGACGTAAACCATATTCGACGTTAGCTTTCATGTAACCTAGTTTTGAACCACAGTCGTGTGATTTACCCGTCATGTGGAAAGCTTCAACTTTTTCACTGTCCATCAACATTGCGATGGCATCTGTTAATTGAATTTCATCACCTGCACCAGGAGGTGTAAGCTTTAATAAATCCCAGATTTTTTCAGACAAAACATAACGCCCCACTACAGCTAAGTTTGATGGCGCATCTTCAACGGATGGTTTTTCAACAATTGCCGTCATTGTTTTTGACTCACCTGGAGCTAAATCTTCACCGCCACAATCAACAACACCATAACTGCTTACTTGTTCCATAGGAACAGGCTCAACCATTATTTGGCTATACCCGCCAACTTCATTATATCGCGTTAACATGGCTGCAAGATTTTCAGTTTTTAAGTTGGCTGATACTTCATCTAAAATAACATCAGGAAGTACAACAACAAAGGGTTCGTTACCAATAATAGGACGAGCCTTTAATACCGCATGCCCTAAACCTTTAGCTTCACCTTGACGAACATGTAAAATAGTGACATCTTTAGGACAAATTGCTTGAATTTCATCTAATAACTGTCGTTTAACACGATTCTCTAGCGTTGTTTCAAGTTCAAAAGACTTATCAAAGTGATTCTCAATGGCATTCTTTGAAGAATGAGTCACCAAAACAATTTCTTTAATGCCTGCAGCAACACATTCATTAACAATATGTTGGATCATTGGTTTATCAACAATAGGAAGCATTTCTTTAGGTATTGCTTTGGTTGCTGGCAACATACGTGTACCAAGACCCGCTACTGGAATTACCGCTTTTGTTATTTTATTTGTCATTTTCGTCCTTAAATTTTTACGATAACTAATATTAAAGGGACTTGTAGCAATTGTCACGATGAAATATTTATTTACTTTCTAAAATGAAAAATGATACCCGTTGGTATCATTTTTTATATATAAGAATATTCTAGCAGTTCGATATCTATTTTTTATAAAATTCTCGATACCAGCTGATAAATTCAGCAACACCTTTTGCAACAGACACTTGTGATTTATAACCTGCGGCGTCAAATAAATCATCAACTTCAGCATAGGTTTGATAAACATCGCCCGCTTGCATTTCACGAAAGTTTTTCGTAGCTTCAATGCCCAATTCATCTTCAATGGCTTTGACAAATCCCATCAAATTAATAGGTGAACCATGGCCGATGTTATAAATAGAATATGGTGCAGAACTAGAAGCAGCAGAACCACTTTCCACTTTCCAAGTTGGGTCACGAACCGGAACAACATCGGCAATGCGAACTATGCCTTCGACAATGTCGTCGACATGGGTAAAGTCACGCCACATATCACCATTGTTGTTTATATCAATCGTATCGCCATCTAAGATTTTCTTGGTGAAAATATAGGGCGCCATATCTGGACGACCCCATGAACCGTAAACGGTGAAAAACCTTAACCCCGTTGTTGGCACATCATAAAGATGCGAATAACTATGGGCCATCAATTCATTAGATTTTTTGGTTGCGGCATAAAGCGATACGGGATGGTCAACTGAGTCGCTCGTTGAAAATGGCGTTTTATTATTCAAACCATAAACCGAACTAGAAGAAGCGTAGATCAAATGCTTAATATTATTATTTCTACAACCTTCCAGTATGGTTAAGTGACCAATTAAATTAGAGTCAGCATACGCCATAGGATTCTCAATTGAATACCTAACACCCGCCTGTGCCGCTAAGTGAACAACACGATCAAACTTTTCATCGGTAAATAATGTCGCTATCCCCTCACGATCTGTAAGATCTAACTTTATAAACTGAAAGTTACCATTGATGTTTTGAGTGTTGTTATCTGTAAATTTATCTAATTCTGCTAAACGCGCGAGTTTAAGATTAACATCATAATAATCATTCAAATTATCAATACCAACAACGTCATGCCCTTGTTCACATAAACGCTGTGTAAGGTGATAACCTATAAAACCGGCTGCACCGGTCACTAAATATTTCATAAATAACTCTTAATCATTAAAACATAAAATTGGATAACAAATCGTTACTAACTAGTCACTGCCAAATAGATCACGTGTATAAACTTTATCGGCAACGTCAACTAATCCATCATCCATGCGGTTGGATACAATAACATCTGAAATAGCTTTAAACGCTTCAAGATCGTTATATACTTTAGAATGAAAAAACTCTCCTTCTTCTAATACGGGTTCATAGATAACCACTTCAATACCTTTGGCTTTGATGCGTTTCATAATCCCTTGAATAGATGAAGACCTAAAGTTGTCTGAACCACTTTTCATGATCAAACGGAAAACACCAACAACCTTTGGTTTTTTATTAATAATAGAATCAGCAATAAAATCTTTTCGCGTAGTATTCGAATCAACAATAGCACTGATCAAATTATTAGGCACGTCTTGGTAATTCGCTAACAACTGCTTGGTATCTTTAGGTAAACAATAACCGCCGTAACCAAAAGATGGGTTGTTATAATGACTACCAATACGAGGGTCTAACCCTACCCCTTCAATAATTTCTTTAGCATTTAAGCCATGAGTTTCAGCATAAGAATCTAATTCATTGAAGTAAGAAACACGCATTGCAAGGTAAGTATTAGAAAAGAGTTTAACGGCTTCTGCTTCGGTAGAGTCAGTAAACAAAATATCAATATCTTGTTTTATTGCACCTTGTGCTAATAAATTTGCAAATATAGTTGCTCGCTCTGACTTTTCACCCACGATAATACGTGAAGGATGCAAATTATCAAAAAGCGCACGCCCTTCTCGTAAAAATTCAGGTGAAAACATTATATTATCACAACCCAGCTCTTCTTTAATTCGAGCCGTATAACCAACAGGAACAGTAGATTTTATGACCATAACAGCTGATGGGTTAATTGCCATTACATCTTTGATAACGGCTTCAACACTTTTTGTGTTGAAAGTATTCGTTACTGTATCGTAATCTGTTGGTGTGGCAATAACGACATAATCTGCATTTTTATAAGCAAACTCTTTATCTAGGGTTGCCGTAAAATCGAGCGTTTTATTTTGCAAGAAATCTTCAATTTCAACATCTGAAATAGGCGACTTTTTATCCTTTAATAAATCAACTTTCTCTTTAATGATATCAACCGCAATAACTGTGTTGTGTTGCGCTAACAGCATTGAATTTGATAAACCTACGTAACCTGTTCCTGCTATTGCTATTTTCATATTATTTCCTATATGTATTGTACAAGTATGTCAATAATCTAAATAACTGACGCTATCCTAGTAATAAACTATTCAAAGTTTCGTTCAACTATTTTTATTATACTTGTTTAGACTTTGTTTTTGTTAACATTAAAATTCACTATGGGCCTTATTTACTTTAATAAAATAGTAGAGAACATTTCTAAGGTTTAATTGTGAGAGTATTGATAAAAATTCATTTATTCATAATCCTACCTACACTGCAACTGTTAACCATATATCTTTTTAACCGTTTTCAGCAACCATTAATCCTGAATTTAATGGTTGCTGAAGTATCGAATCAAATATTCATGAATAATAATATTTAGCTATCCTCAGACAGAAACAATCCTTTTATGGTCTTGAAAATTTAAGTTTATGAATAGACGTATATGACCTAAAACTAAACATTATTGATGAAAAGTTTAACTTACCTCAATAACGTTATTAATATTATTCCTCTGGACTATCTCGTTGTTATTATCATTTTTAGGGAAAAATAAAAATAAATTCGATGTCACATATAATTAAACCAAAAATATCCCCAAGAGTACACTCAAAAGAATTAACTTAACAAAATATACACCTATTTATCATTATATATTCCATCAATACTTAATTATATTATCGAAATTTAAAACGATAAATAAATTCAGTAGCTTACGACAATGTACATGTCTATTAATCATTTAGAAGTTATATTCATAGTGGGATATCAAAAACCTTAAAGCTTATTTAGGTGTATAAAAAGTTGGATTGACCTGGTCAACTAAATTCAGTCACCCTAGTTAAGTTCGTTAAGCTACCTTTTTCAATTCACTTTTTTTGCATTCAAATACATTGGGACTTTGATAACCAAGATATGAGTGCATTCTTTGGCT
>Ga0209184_1000183_pt1 | contig 81746 bp, 75 predicted proteins | sample EN8Hudsemesocosm_2_FD_184627 | JGI IMG/M metagenome (GOLD analysis project Ga0209184, IMG submission 184627) | Methane-oxidizing microbial communities from mesocosms in the Hudson Canyon - EN8C Hudson Canyon (SPAdes) (version 2) | ecosystem: Environmental > Aquatic > Marine > Cold seeps | place... | reverse complement strand
CTCAGGATTCAGTGTTTTCAACGGCGAAAGTTCAGCGTCAATTGTTTGCGGATGAGCTTTTGAATGATGGTGTGAATAGTGAGTTGCTCGAGTATGAAGATGGCTCAGCGGTAGTGTTTCGCATTGATGCGTTTAACGAAGAAGGTACAAAGCCTTTCGAGGAAGTGGCTGACGAGATTCGCGTGCAATTGGTTGAAGAAAAGGCGGAAGAGTTTGCGGCTTCTGTTGGGCAGGCCTTTGTCGTGCGCTTATCTGCAGGTGAGGACGCAAAAATGGTTGCTGAGGATATGGGCTTTACGTGGTCTATTTACAGTGACTTAGAACGCAATAGTGGCGAGGTTGATCAGGAAGCGTTGTCTAAAGTATTTGCGATGAAGTCGGATGCTGATGGCTCTAAAGGAGTACTCGGTTTTGTTGCAGATTCGGGCGACTTTAATGTTGTCCAGCTTGTTGATGTTAAGCCTGGCGATGCGTCTTCGCTAGAGCAGCAAGAGCTGTGGTCTATTTCTAAGTTGCTATCTGAGAGTTTGGGCGGCGTTGACTACCAAAGTTATCGCGCTGTGGCGCAAAGGCTTGCCGAGATAGAAAAGATTTAAGATAAGGGGCTTTGGCCCCTTATTTTTTGTCCGCTGTTTAAGCTTGGTTATTCGGGCAAAACGGTTTTGTGTACTGGTTATCTTTCCCTTAAACGTAATTAATGTATCGTTGCGTAACTTCAAAATTCAAGTGAAATTCAAGTGATATTGGTAGCTTGGATAACTCGGAAAGTCTGGCGACCTATTAGATGATACTTGTAACAACCGCTTCGATATTGCTTGTGAACCTGGTTCATCAGTTCAAAGAAATCGAACCTCAAAAGCAAGGTGTTGTGCACTACGAGGTGCAGAACGAATTTGGTGACTACCTTGTCGATGAAGAGGTGATTGTAGAACCCTTATCAGAAGTTAAGTATCGGAACGTAGTAAGACAAGCGTACGACTATAGTTGCGGGTCAGCGGCGTTAACAACCATTCTTCAGCATTACCTAGGGCGAAACTTCCAAGAGCGGCAAGTAATGGAGGGTTTGTTGCACTATGGTGAGAACGAAAGAATTGTAGAGCGTCGTGGCTTTTCAATGTTAGACATGAAACGCTTGGTGACCGCTCTCGGTTTTCCTGCCGGTGGTTTCAAAGCTGAACTTCAAGACTTAATCGAGTTGGACCATCCTGCTATCGTGCCTATCCATTATTCAGGTTTTAAGCACTTCGTGGTGGTCAAGACAATTAAAGACGGCCGTGTGTTTATTGCGGACCCGTCGAAAGGGAATATTACCTTTACCATCGATAGATTTGAAAAAGCGTGGGATCAAAACGTCTTGTTCGTTATCTTCCCTGGTGACACGAAGCCAATAGATGGGCTTGAGCTAAGGGAAGAAGATCTCCGTTATATTGATGACAGCACATTATCGCTTCAAGCGTTTCAGGTAATTCCAGATTACCATGATATGGAACAGTTCCGATTGCAGAATGAAATTGCGCGTTCTAAGAATAACTCGCAAGAAGTTCAGGATGCGACGGGTAATGAAGTTAATAACACCGTCAAGCGTTTACACTACCGACGAAACTAGAATGATTCATGTTAAGTGGCCTAACAATGCATAAATACAAATTAAAAAACCAATCTAACTTGCTGTTCGGTTTTTTTATCACGCTTTTTTTGTTCAGTGGCGGAGCGTTAGCCGAAGACGAAGGTGGCCAATCGGATGTAGATAAAGCTCGCGAAGCGTTGGCTCAACAAGATGGTGACGAAAGCTCCACAAAGCAGCTAGAGGAAGTGTTTCAGGCGACTGAAAAGAACTACTCGTCTATGAAAGCGGGAGCGAAGTCTCTTAGTTACTCCTTGGATTACTCTTACTCATCCGATAGTCGTATCGACATAGAAGTTGTTAATAACTCAGTAAGAAACTTGGATGTGAATCCTAGTTCAACGCATTCGTTTACCAATAGCTTCTCATTTAGTTACGGTATTCTGAATAACCTAACGCTCAACACTCGCGTACCGTTGTCTACTCGATACAATACTAGCGATGACTTGTCTGTTACCGACTGGGGCGACGTGAGTCTTGGGCTTCGCTGGCAGCCGTTTGAATATATTCCTGGCCGTCCTACGGTCAATTTGAGTGCAACGCTCAATACGAAAACAGGTGTGAGTCCTTATGAGATTGACTCTAGAACGCGTTTATCGACGGGTAGTGGTACCTACTCTTTGTCGACTTCGATGAGTATCTCTAAGGTACTCGACCCGGTCGTCCTATTTAGCTCGCTCGGATCTAGCTACACCTTTGAGGAAAACGGCTTGAATCAAGTGCGTAGTGGGCGGGTGTTGAAATCTGTTCATACGGGGCAGAGTTTTTCGCTGTCAGGTGGATTTTCGTACTCCCTGTCATATGACACCTCGCTGAGTATTTCATCTCAACTTGGTTACGGAACCGGCACAACATTGTACTTTTCGAACGGGCAGAGTGTTTCAACGAATGATTCGATGAATGGCTCTATGAGCTTTTCGTTGGGTATTCGGGTCGATCCAAAAACAATCGTCAATACTAGTTTTGGCTTTGGCTTAACAGAAGATGCCTCTGACTTTAACTTGGGCGTGTCTTATCCGATCAATATCGGCGCATTCACCTGGTAATGATGGCTACTAACAATGAAGGAAACATATTAGTGGCTAATAGAGCTAAGCGATTTCATACATTTCTTGCCTGGTTGCTTAGTTTCACCTTGCTGTGTCCAGCGTCCGTTTTGGCGCAGGTTGGTAACGGGATAACTATTGATACCAAAGCCCTGTCTCTAGGCGGTGCGGTCGTTTCGGATAGGAATCCGCACCTGGCAGCGGTGTACCATAACCCTGCGGGTCTGGCTAAGCTTAAGGAAATGCAGTTTGAGGTTGATCAGTTATTTATCGGTCTTGATCTCGATGCCACTTACTATGGTGATGAAGATTACCAGTTGTTTGGTTTGGAGGGCACCGGCTTCAACACCTATGACCCTAGCGTGCCTCGTGATCCAGTAGTCGGTGGTGATGGTATTGGTCATAGTCATACCAGTAAGGCTGCCCTCTATTTGCCGGGGTTTGGGCTCCAGCAGGCGCCTTGGAGTGGTCCAGCGCCACTGCCATTTCAGTTTGGTTTTTCGGTTAACCCACCGGGCTCAAAGTTTACGTTTGGCAATAAAAACTACATGCACTCTGCCGGTAACTTTTTTAAGGATGCTGAGGATGACGGGGGTTTTTTAGCAAAAGAAGCAACGATACAGCGATATACCTATTTTTCTCCGGCGGTAGGTTATGAAATTAGCGATGAGTGGTCTATTGGTGCAGGTATCCAACTTTCCCACCAAGGTTTTGCGATAGCTCAGAATAACCGCGCACCTAACCTGTTAATTGCGGTTATTGAGATTCTACAAGATGCGTTTGCTTGTGAGTTTGATAAACCTATTGGTCAGCGTCGTGACCCACTCCAACCGTTTTTATCCATGTGTCAGGGGAACATAGGCCCTTGGGATAATATCGGGCGTATAGATATTGATATGCAAGAAACGCTATCTCCTACTTATAATTTTGGTGCGCTTTGGACGCCTAACGAATGGTTTTCTTGGGGTGTGTCTTATATGAGTGGGTCGGAAATGGAGCTGAAAGGCACATTTTTGATGGACTATACGGACGAGTGGACGGCGTTTTGGCAGGGATTCAACGCCTCTATTATCGGTGCAATTACCGCCGCTATTCTTGGTCTGCCGCGAGGGGTAGATAGGGAGGCTGGAAACATCACGATGGACTTTGAGACGCCTCAAATGTTTAAGACCGGGATGAGCGTTGGAATTACGCCGGACTGGACCTTGAGTATGGATGCGACATGGACAGAGTGGAGCGTGTGGGACGAATTTAACTTAAATTTCGACCGCCGCCTTGAGATGCTATCGACGGCTAGGCTGTTATCTACCTTGGTAACCGATACGTCATTGACACTGCCGGTTGGCTTGCGAGATACGTGGCATTATGGCTTTGGTTTGACTCATCACATTAATTCTCGTTTAGATGTCCGTTATGGATTGGAGTTACGGAAGTCGCCTGCAGAGAGGGACGTATTTGGTCCGGTCCCTATTGGTGATATGAAAACTTGGGGTATCGGCTTTGGCTACAAGTGGGATAAGCAGACACAGGTGAGCTCAAGCCTCTACTATATGCAGTCAGTTGACTATATTCCGAGTAACACCAGTTGTAACCTTAACTGTACCAACCTGACAAACGTTATCTACAACCCGTACGCAGGTTTGGATGTTAAGTTTTCTACAAGAATTTTTGGTTTTGGCGTTAGTTTTAGGCGACAGTTTTAATGCATCGGTTCAATGCATGTGTTTTGGGTTTGGTTATATGCTCCTTGTCGAGCCTGTCTGTAGCTGAGCGTTATAGAGTGGTCGAGGATAGTTTTGGTAACTTCGACGCTGCCCCAGATCAGTCAGATCAAAGTGTAAAAAACGCCTCTCCTCTAAGACTTCCGTCTACCTCTCCTATTGCGACTAGTGAGTCTGTTAATGCGGTCGTTTTAGACGATAGGCAGACTCTGCAGGCGGACGCGCTTCCTGGTCAGGGTAGTAAGTCTGCTGATGCGGATGCTGCGTCACCAGAGTCTCCTTCTTCAGATATGGCATTAAAGCCTTCGACCATTTCGCAGGAAGAGGGTTCAGATAGTCAGTTTTCTAGTTCGGCGCGATCTTGGGCGGCGCCTGCTGGTACAGCGTTAGAGTCTACTGAAAGTGGGGTGCTGCCGTTGCCTGAAAGCGATCGTTTGCTAGGTTCTGATTCCGAAGTTTCTGAGCTGAATGGTGCTGACGGTGTTGCTGAAGGCACCGCCTCTAAGAAGGTTCTTGGAGTGTTTGAGCGGGCTTTTTTAGAGAATGAGGGGGCTAACCCTTATGACGCAACCGAAGTTCAGGAAAGCGATTTCATAGATAGTCAGGCCCTGTTAGACGGCACTGCTGAAAGGGAAGGCGAGCAGCCGTTTTTCGTGACACGAAATATAGATGGCACGGAAAATATTACCTTTTATAGTCCCTCTTTAGCCAAACAAGCTCGCCAAAATGCTAGTACAGCGCTTAATTATTCGAAAGCGACTGTTTATAAAGAGAGCGATGCTGACGGTGTATATATTAATGAGCTGCCAGGCAATGCTGATCCTGTCGCGGTTCAAATTCTATCAGCAGGTAAAGCTGAGTTCGAAAATTATTTCGATGCATTTAGTAAGCAATGTTGCGAAGAGATTCCAAAAGCGGGTGTTAAGGTGCTTACGTTTGAGCGCTCTGAGCATTTAAAGATTGAGCGGGAGTCTTTGCCTTATCGTTTCAATGAGGGAGATAGTCGTTATCTCATTTTTAAACTGCCAGACTCGCTAGAAAACTTCGCTTTACAGTTACGTGCCTTTATCAGGCGGTTCAAAGATCAGAAAATTGCTCATGGGGTGTTCTATCCTCAGTTGGTAATGCTAGACGCTACCCTGAAACCGTTGAGGATTATTGCTGATCCAATTTTGGATTATACGCCTGAAACTTGGTCTAATTATGGTTATCTTCAAGGTGTATTTGAGGTTGACCGCAAGGAGGGCGGTGAGGAGGTTTACGTCATGTTGAACACGACCAGGGATCATCTGCGTAAGGTCTCGCTTTATGAGGCTGAGGGCGGTGTTGAGATTCGTCATATGCGGTATGGTGAGCTAGGCGTAAAAGCTCTCTATGCGGACAGCGTTCGCCCCTAAGTCGCTTTCATAGTTAACCTCTCTTTCTTTTGGCTGATCTGCTTGGTCAGGCTTGTCGGCCCAAACCTCTGTTATTTTCTTTGCTCGTTTTCCCATTAATTCTTAATCAGCTTTGGGGTTCTGCTTTTTCTTTTAGTGTTCTGTGTTAGAGCGTTTTGTTTCGACTGATGGGCTTTCGTTTTTGCAGGTGGCTGCATAAAGCGCTCACTATGGCGACGAATAGTGGGGGTATCTCTTGCATGATGTGATAGCCATTGCTGTGACGTGGCTTGTAATGATATTTCGTTTGATCAGGTGCTAATTGCTTGGGTTGATGCGCGAAGTGCTGATGAGGTAGTACGAAGCTGTTGTTTCGGGCGTCTGCAAGCCGGTTGGTAATAGCGTGGGGAATAGAGGGTCTTCGTGGGGAGTTACTGCTTTAAAAGATGGTACCAGTGGGCGGACTCGAACCGCCACGCTCTTGCGAGCAAGGGATTTTGAATCCCTCATGTCTACCAATTTCATCACACTGGCACAGCAGGAGCGCATTATACGGAATTGCGTTTTGAGGTCAATACTGTAAATGAACCAGAAATAAAAAAACCGGCCATTGGCCGGTTTTTTTATTATTCAAGAGAGATCTATGTAGGGCAGTCTGCGTCATCAATGAGTGCAGGAAGTGGCAGATCCTGAATTAGATCGACATAGTCTGCAGTGACGTTTACTGCGGCTCCGTCGCTAGAAATCAAACCAATCGTGTGGGATAAGTTTTCCGCAAATGCACTGCCAGCCGCTGCTGGGATAGATGGCGAGCCATGGGTGGCAACACAAGGTTTGTATCGAGCTACTGCTTGAGTAATAGGCTGAGTACCGGGTGCCAGAGCGTCAAGTGGTGTTGCGCCTGAGATCCTAACGAGAGGCTCAGCACCTGAAAGGAAAGAAACTGACCCGCTAACTGTATTCCCGTTAGGGATGGTCACGGTTTGCAGTGTTCTATCTGTTGAGGAGATGTCCACCGGTATAACCAGGTCGTTTGCAGCTAAGAAGTATAAGACTGGAGTTTCTCCTGCGAAGCGGTCTGCAAAATTGATCGCATCGAAGGCGTCAAACGAGGCCTGTAGCGTATTTACATATGCTTGAAAGTTTGATGTATCAGGTGTTACGCCGGCGGGCGCTAGGCCATCTGCAACGATGCCTCCAAACGCCGGAGAGTTTTCGAAAAAGCGAGCAACACCGCCGCCGGGGGTGAAAAATGCTGCTGCAGTAATGTCATCATCTGCTGCAGTTGTATCATTTACTACGCCAACAAATGCTTGCGAGTTAATGGTGCCTAGCGAATGACCCGAGTAGAAGTAATTCCCGCCTAACGTGTTTCCGCTCAGAGTGGTTGCTGGAAGCGACTTTCTAAGCGTCATCAAATCCAAAGCGTGTTGACGATTGTTGTCGCGAGAAGTTAGAAAGCTTTCGATGTTGATAAACATTGACCCAGAGCCGCCAGCTTCGATAACCGCTGGAGGGTTGGTAGGACCTGCGCCGTCATCTTGGAAACCGAAGTGTCTTTCCACTGCGTTGAATGCAGAGGCCTCAAGTGGGCCGCTGACAACACCGTGTAGAGGTTCGTCGATCGCAATCATTGCATGCAATGATTCCCCAGCAGTAGCGCCTGCCAGAGCAATACCATTAGCGACAGCAAGACTGCCAAAGCCAAGAGCGTTGGATCGATCACCAGTTAGTCCGTGTCCCCAAATCATAGTCTTAAGATCCGTTGCTCCGCCGATTGCGGCGGGGTTTGGATAGATGCTCAACACTGGAATAGTGACATCGTCTCGCGCTGCGGGGAATGGGAATAGGTAGTTTACGACAGTTGAAACGGGAGCTGTCGTAAAGTCAGCAGGGTTAAGTGCGCCAGAGCAGTCCAGTGCGTCTGGACCTGTGATAGCTGGAGCGGTAAAGCCTTGCGGTATTGCGAGTCCAGAGCAGTAGAACGCAATGTTCAGCGTTGTGGCTAGTGTCGCATCGGCTTCCCAGCTAGTGTATTTAAGGGCCAGGCCGGTTCCTGCCGCTGCTGTTCCTGCTGTGGGAGGTGTATAACCTGCACCATCTACAAAACCGGCGGGAAGTCCTGAGTAGTATGGAACTGTCATGGTGCCTTGGTCTGCGAGTACTGCTCCGGCTGGAATGCTTGCGGCTAAAGCTGGGTTCAGTACTGTTACGTCAGTTGCAGCGCCGTTCATTGTGATAGTTGTGGCGGTAGGCTCGGGGAATGTCGCTGAACCTCCAAATGCCGCGTAAAGTCCGTCGCCGGCGCAGTTAAATCTGTCATCAGCATCGGCTGGTAATGGGTAGGCTAAATCACAGCCTACTAAAGCGGGGCTAAGGTCTTCCGCAACCCAGTTCTCGTAAGCGCCGTCAACCACGGCTTCTACCGCGGCAAAAGAGCCCGCGCCACCCGCAAGTGCTGCTTTCATTGCGCCCACTTTAACCAAGTTGGTCACGCTTGCGGTTATCCAAGTGCTTGGATCGGCGATGTAATCAAGTACAGCTTCGTCACCTGACGTCATAAAGCTGTAGGTAAGCGCGATGTTGTCTTCTGTGAGTGCAGGTAAGGATGCGCCTGCTCTGACTGCGTTGGTAGTTGAGCCAATATAGCCGAGTGCAAGTGGCTCCCAAAGGCCATTAATTAAAGACTTGATCGGGTCCAAAGCGGGATTTGCGAGTGGTGCGTCAGCATCTGTTAGTGCGGCGTAACCAGCAACGCCAGGTGATGCAATAATATTGTCGCCGTTTAGATCCGTAATACTATCCGTTATCGCGACTACGTAACGCGTTAATGGCTTCAAAGGCGTTTTCGGTAAAATTCTTAGGTAGGAGGTGCCATCCAAAGTTTTTACTTCAGCTGTGTAGTTGACGCTAACTGCCTGAGTCGGATTTGGCGTCGGCGGCTCCCCAGCGGCAAATCCCTGTAATGGATCACCACTGGCATAATTAAGTTCAATCAGAAATATGTTTTGGCTGGGGTTGAAGTTCGTGCCGGTAAATGTTCCGCCAGTGAAGGGCGTTCCGTCTACGGAGTCTTCGTCAATCAGCTGGCTCATCTTTATATCTATGCCGGCAGAAGTAGATGCACCACTTAACTTGGTGAGCGCGTCTGTAACAGGCGATGCGCCGGGCGCGGCTAAATCCACGAATGTGCCGTCGTTGGTTCCTGAGAACAACAAATCGTTAGGTATAGGAAACTCACTTGAGGCAGGAAAGAAGACCGGAAACGCCGCAGTGTCTGACGCGGTGCCGCCTGAAGGTGAGCCATGAGATGCCCCAGCATTGCTTTCGTCGACGATTTTGTTGTCGTCTAGACAGCCAGTGAGGGTGAGTGCGGATGCTATCGCTAGACCTAAAATTCTTTTTTTGTACATAGATAGGGCCTTTCCTAAATTGTTTTCGAATCTGTCACGGAAGACAAATGCTTCCTTTGGGTGCCGCTGAAAAGCAACGAAGCCTCAGCGGGCGGAATTTATGCTTTTACTTGACGCTAGATTAAACGTAGACAGGAAACCATATTTTGTCGAATTTTTTTCACGTGATTCAGGGTCTTGTGCTCACCGTGTTCGCTGTTCTAGGTTGCGGGCTGCGGTGCTACACAGATGCTGCATTAAGGAGTACAATTCTGCGCCTTATTTAAAGCATTATTAATTTAGATGACCGCAGAGAGAAACCATGACCACGATTCGCCAAGACGACCTGATTGATAGCGTTGCTGATGCGCTGCAGTTTATATCCTATTACCACCCAACAGATTTTATTAAGGCCGTTCATGAAGCTTACGAGCGTGAAGAGTCTCCGGCGGCGAAAGACGCGATGGCGCAGATCTTAATCAACTCACGCATGTGCGCGCAGGGTAAGCGTCCGATTTGTCAGGACACGGGCATTGTGACGGTCTTTGTAAAAGTGGGTATGGACGTTCAGTGGGATGCTGAGTTAAGTGTGACGGATATGATTAACGAAGGCGTGCGTCGCGCCTACACGCATCCAGATAACGTTCTGCGTGCGTCGATATTGGCTGACCCAGCAGGTGCTCGCAAGAATACTAAAGACAATACGCCTGCCGTTATTCACTATGAAGTGGTGCCAGGGAATAAAGTAGAAGTGGATGTCGCGGCGAAAGGCGGTGGCTCTGAGAATAAGTCAAAAATGGTGATGCTCAACCCTAGCGACAGTGTTGCTGATTGGGTGGTTAAAACAGTCCCGACGATGGGTGCTGGCTGGTGTCCACCGGGTATGCTGGGTATAGGTATCGGTGGTACCGCTGAAAAAGCAGCGCTAATGGCGAAAGAAGTCTTGATGGACCCAATTGATATCCATGAGTTGCGCAAGCGTGGCCCGCAAAATCGGGTTGAGGAGTTGCGTTTAGAAATCATGGAACGAGTGAATGAGTTGGGTATTGGTGCTCAGGGTCTCGGTGGTTTGACGACTGTATTGGATGTCAAAATCATGGATTACCCCACGCACGCGGCCTCTCTTCCTGTTGCGATGATTCCGAATTGTGCTGCGACGCGACATGCGCATTTTGTGTTGGATGGGACAGGCGCTTCGCTACAAACGCCTCCAAGCTTGAGTGACTGGCCAGAAATTAGCTGGGAAGCGGGTGATAATGTTAAGCGTGTTAACTTGAATACTGTTACTAAAGAAGACGTTGCAGACCTTAAACCTGGCGATACGGTTTTACTATCGGGAAAAATGTTGACCGGGCGAGACGCGGCACATAAGAAAATGGTTGAGATGTTGGCGAATGGCGAAGAGCTGCCTGTTGATCTTAAAGGCCGCTTTATCTATTACGTTGGTCCGGTTGATCCGGTGCGTGATGAAGTAGTTGGGCCAGCTGGGCCCACTACGGCAACGCGGATGGATAAATTCACCCACACAATGCTGGATAAGACGGGCTTGCTTGGCATGATCGGTAAGGCTGAGCGCGGCCAGGTCGCGATTGATGCGATTAAAGAGTTTGGTGCTGTATACCTGATGGCGGTGGGCGGTGCGGCCTATTTGGTGTCTAAGGCAGTAAAGAATGCCAAGGTTGTTGCGTTTCCTGAGATGGGAATGGAGGCGATCTATGAATTTGATGTCGAAGATATGCCGGTTTCTGTTGCGGTTGATGCCAGCGGTAGCTCTGTTCATCAAACAGCACCAGCCATTTGGCATGATAAAATTATCGCTGCGAAATCGCTTAGTTAGTTATTCGTTATTGTTTATTTGAGCAGCGTTCAGAGCGGCTAGCTCACTATGGTTAACGATGAGGAATTACTATGTTAAATCAAGAGTCATGTGAGGCGTGCCGAGCCGGCGCTCCTTTGGTTGGTCCCGCTGAGCAGCTTGAGCTATTGGCTGAGCTGCCTTTGTGGGAGGTGAAAGCCGTTGATTCGATTGAGCATCTCGTTCGGGAGTTTGAGTTTTCCGACTTCGTTCAGGCGCAGAAATTTGTGAATGCTGTGGCTGAGTTGGCTGAGTCGCTAAATCATCACCCCAAAATTGTGTTGGAGTGGGGGCGGGTCGAGGTCTCTTGGTGGACGCATAAAATTAAGGGCTTGCACCGCAATGACTTTGTTGCGGCGGCAAAGACAGATTTGCTGACATGATTTTGTGTCACGCTTTATATCGCACGAATTAGCAGGAATAAAAGAAGCACATCATGGAGCCAACTTATCGTCTTACGGTGTCGTGTCCTGATAGGACCGGCATTGTTGCAAAAGTGAGTAATTTTCTCACGACCTACAATGGGTGGATTACGGAAGCGAGTTATCACGCAGACCCGCAAACGGGTTGGTTTTTTATGCGTAACGAAATCAAAGCGAGCTCTTTGCCTTTTGATTTGTCGGCATTTCAAACAGCGTTTGCGCCTATCGCGGCTGAATTTTCGATGTCTTGGAAAGTGTCGTATTCAGAAAATAAGCCTCGTGTGGTCTTGATGGCTTCTCGGGAGTCTCATTGTTTGGCGGATATCCTACATCGTTGGCATAGTGGTGAGCTGAATGCTGAGATTGTCGGTGTGATTGCAAATCACGATGACTTGAGACGAATGGTCGAGTGGCATGATATTCCTTATCATCATATAAAAATTGATCCTCAAAATAAGGCGCAAGGCTTTGCTGAAATTGAGGGGTTGGTAGATGGCCTTAATACCGACTTGATTGTACTTGCGCGATATATGCAGATTCTTCCGCAAGGTTTGTGTGAGCGCTATGTGGGGCGTGTGATTAATATTCACCACAGTTTTTTACCGTCGTTTGCGGGCGCAAAGCCTTATCATCAAGCGTATGATCGCGGCGTTAAGCTGATTGGCGCAACCTGCCACTATGTGACCGAAGATCTCGATGAGGGGCCGATCCTGGATCAGGATGTCATCAGAATTTCGCACAGCGATACGATTGAAGACATGGTTCGTCTAGGTAAAGATGCTGAGAAGACTGTGTTGGCGAGGGGTTTGCGATTGCACCTAGAGGATCGCGTGATCATTCATGAAAATAAAACAGTGGTGTTCGGTTAATCCTAGAGACTGGGCGATTAACCGGGTCGTCGTTAGTTGATCTGGTCGGAGCTGATTACCTGGTTTCCTCCTTCTTCTTTGGCCGTATGAGCGCGATTATCGGCGCGCTGAAGTAGGTCGATTAATGAGTGGTTTTCTGCACTTACGATGCCAGCTGAAATGGAGAAGTTAAAGCTTCTTTCGTCGAACAGAACGATATGGTCCTCCACGATATGGCGAAAGCCGTCGATCAGTTTTGATGCCTTGTCGCAATCGAGCCCTACCATCAAAATCGCAATGTCTGAGTCGTTGATTCGAGCGTAGTGAAAGCGCCCAAACGCTTTTGGTAATAGTCCTGCTAAGTTTTTTAACACTGTGTCGGGTGCGTCAATTCCATATTTATCTTGCACTTGATCGAGCTCGTCGACCGATAGGAGGGCTAGGCTGGAAGGAGAATTGGTGGTGATCGCTTCTTTTAGTAGGGGGTTGCCTGCCTCAAAGAACTTTCGTTTGTTGGGGAGCCCTGTGATGTAGTCGTGATAGGCCATATGGCGCATCGTTTGGACATACTCCATATTTTCAATGTCGTGCAGGATGCGGCAGTTGAACTCTTCTTGACCAAATGGCTTATTGAGAAAGTCATTCGCCCCGTTTTTAATAAACTTGGCCGACAGAGCGCTGTCACCTTCCCCTGAAAGGCCCACCACTACCAAGTCGTTTTTGCTGACTTCTTTGCGGATGTTTTTAACGAGTTCGAAGCCGTTCATGCGTGGCATGTTGTAGTCGGTGATTAATAGCTTGATGTCTGGGTCTTTGTTGATAAGGTCGAGTGCCGTGTCTCCATCGTCTGCGGTTAGCACTATAAATTGTTGCACTTCGAGAAGGTTTTTTAGGTAGTTTCGCGATACTTTAGAGTCATCTGCTACAAGGATTTTGATATCACGATTTTTGTCGAGACGTTTGATTTGTTTGATGACGTACTCGTACGAGTAGCGGCTTTCTTTGGTGACATAGTCGACGATCTTTTTCTCTTGCATTTTTTCGCGTACTGAATCGTCAAAATTCCCGGTCATTACGATGGTTGGGATGCTTTGCTCAATGGTGAAATCTACGACTTCGCCGTCGGGCGCGTCTGGCAGATTCAGGTCGACCACAGCAACAAGGTAATGGTCTGCGCCATTTTCGGCGATCAGTTTCTTTGCATCACTGAAGCTGGCGGCAGTATCGCACTGCAGCTCAGGGTCACTTTTACATAAATGCTTAATGATCTTGACGATTATTGGGCTGTCTTCAATTAACAAAAATTTCTTCATTTGGACCGCTGTGACCGCATGTTGTGGTGATTTATCCTATAGCTTAGTCATTCTTTTTGGAGTCACCAATTTTTGTCTGTTCTTCTTTGTTAGATATTGCCCAATATAGCTGCCAGTTTAGATTGTTCTTGTGGTAGAATTGGGGGCTTTATTTTGTCCCTTTGTGAGTGTGGGCAGAGTGAGCGAATCAGGGCTTAGAAACAGCCCGTTAGCTGGTTTTGGGTGGCGAATAGCTACCTGCTGGTCTAGCGGCTCTGTGCTGGTAAATAAGCGTAAAGATTGTCGTTGGATTTAGGGTTCGGCAGTCGCGCGGATAACAAGTAGAAACTAAAAGGAACGCTATCCATATGGGTGAGCAAGCGAAAGAAATCCTTCCTGTAAATATCGAAGACGAGTTAAAGCAATCCTATCTCGACTATGCCATGAGCGTTATCGTTGGTCGTGCATTACCGGATGCGCGAGATGGCTTAAAGCCAGTGCATCGTCGTGTTTTGTTTGCGATGAGCGAGCTCAACAACGATTGGAACAAGGCTTATAAAAAGTCTGCCCGTGTTGTCGGTGATGTCATTGGTAAGTATCACCCACATGGTGACTCGGCAGTTTATGACACGATCGTTCGGATGGCGCAGCCTTTCTCCCTGCGTTACATGTTGGTAGACGGGCAAGGTAACTTCGGTTCGATTGATGGGGATAACCCAGCAGCGATGCGATATACCGAAATTCGTATGCGCAAGCTGGCCCACTCTCTTCTTGCGGATCTTGAAAAAGAAACCGTCGACTTTGTCCCCAACTATGATGGTACGGAGCAAATTCCAGCGGTTATGCCGACGCGTGTACCGAACCTTCTGGTCAACGGGTCTTCTGGTATAGCGGTAGGTATGGCGACGAATATTCCGCCGCATAATTTGACGGAAGTCGTTTCCGGTTGCTTAGCGTTGATGGATCGTCCCGATATTACGATGGAAGAGCTTATGGAATTTATTCCTGGGCCTGATTTTCCTACTGCGGCTTTCATCAATGGCCGTGCGGGTATTCTTGATGCTTACCGCACAGGGCGTGGAAAAATCTATCTGCGGGCTCGTTACGAAGTTGAGCAGGATGCGAAAGGTAAAGAGCGTATTGTCGTAACAGAAATTCCTTATCAGGTGAATAAAGCGCGCTTGATCGAAAAGATCGCAGAACTGGTTAAAGACAAAAAGATCGAAGGCATTACCGAACTGCGTGATGAGTCGAACAAAGAAGGCATGCGCATCGTGATTGAATTGCGTCGAGGCGAAGTGCCGGACGTCATTATGAACAACTTGTATACGCAAACACAGTTAGAAAATGTGTTTGGTATCAATATGGTTGCGTTGGTAGAGGGCGAGCCAAAAACGATACATCTCAAGCAGGCGCTAGAGATATTTGTTAAACATCGTCGCGAGGTTGTCACTCGCCGTACTGTTTTTGAGTTGAGAAAAGCGCGCGAGCGTGGCCATATCCTTGAAGGTTTGACGGTGGCGCTGGCTAGTATCGATCCAATCATTGAATTGATCAAAAAGTCTCCGACTTCAGCTGAAGCAAAAGAGAAGTTGCTGGCCCAGCCATGGGAGCCCGGTGCAGTTGTAGGAATGTTGGAGCGTTCTGGTGAGGAGAATTCGAGTCGTCCAGACGATCTTGAACCTCAGTATGGTTTGCACGATGGTCTTTACCACTTGTCGCCGATACAGGCGCAAGAAATTCTTAATATGCGTCTTCATCGTTTAACCGGTCTCGAAACCGAAAAACTGATCGAAGAGTACAAAGAGATTCTTGAGACAATTTTTGAATTGCTCGGTATTTTGCGAAACCCTGACCGGTTGATGGAAGTGATTCGTGAAGAGCTTGAGCAAGTCCGTGACGAGTATGGCGACGAACGACGTTCAGAAATTATTGCGTCACGACGTGACTTGAGCATTGCTGATCTGATAACAGAAGAAGACTTGGTGGTTACCATTTCTCATGGCGGCTATGCAAAGACGCAGCCTCTTACCGACTATCAGGCACAACGCCGTGGCGGCCGTGGTAAGTCTGCGACGTCGATGAAAGATGAAGATTTTATTGAAAAGTTGTTAGTGACCAGTTCGCACGACACTATTTTATGCTTCAGTAATTATGGAAAAGTATATTGGCTGCGAGTGTTTGATATCCCGCAGGCAAGCCGAGGCTCAAAAGGCAGACCAATGGTAAATATTTTGCCCTTGAGTGAAGGTGAGCGTATCACTACGTTCTTGCCGGTAAATGAGTATACGGCGGATCATTTTGTCTTTATGGCAACCTCAAAAGGAACGGTGAAAAAGACGCCTCTTGAGAACTTTGCTAGACCTCGTTCCTCTGGTTTGATTGCGTTGGCGCTCGATGAAGGTGATACCTTGATCGGAGCAGTGATCACAAACGGTGAACGTGATGTCATGCTGATGGGTAGTTCTGGCAAGATGATTCGTTTTAAAGAGTCTGATGTGCGAGCAATGGGTCGAACGGCGCGCGGCGTAAGAGGTATAAAAATACCTGCTGAGCATAGCGTGGTATCGCTAATTCTTCCTGAAGAAAACGGTTTGCTGCTAGTGGCGAGCCAAAATGGCTACGGTAAGCGGACTCAAATGGATGAGTTCTCTGTGATCGGTCGTGGCGGGCAGGGTGTGATTGCAATGCAATGCTCTGATCGAAACGGATTTTTGGTGTCGGCAGTGCAAGTGTTTGAAGGGGATGAGCTAATGTTGATTTCTGACAAGGGCACGTTGGTTCGCACGCGCACGGAAGAGGTATCTGTTCTAGGGCGCAACACTCAAGGTGTACGCTTGATCAAGTTGGCTCAGAAAGACGAGCGGCTGGTTGGCGTTGAGCGAATCGAAGAGGGCGCTGGTGATGATCAACTGGATGACGAGCTCGAGGCTGGGGCTGACGGAGACGTAATCTCAGGCGAGATAGACGGTGCTAGCGAAGGCGAAGGGCCATCTGCTGACGACACAATCCAATAAGTACAGAGTAAGAGGTTAGGGTAAACGTTGAATGAGTGATGAATCCGGCAAGCTAGCGATTCTGAGGAATCGAATTGATAGCATTGATGAGCAGCTTCAAGACCTGCTAAACGAGCGTGCTGAGTGCGCTCAAGAGGTGGCTCAGGTTAAACAGGAGGCGTCTCAAGGCGAGGAGGTTCAGTATTATCGCCCTGAGCGTGAGGCTCAAGTGTTGCGTCATGTGATGGAGCGAAATAAAGGGCCTTTGCCTGATGAAGATGTTGGGCGCTTGTTTCGCGAAATAATGTCTTGCTGTCTGGCACTGGAAAGGCCACTGAAAGCAGCTTATTTAGGCCCTGAGGGTACCTTTACTCACGCGGCGACGCTTAAGCATTTTGGGCACTTTGTTCGTTCGCAGCCCTTAGCTGCGATAGACGAGGTTTTCCGCGAGGTGGAGTCTGGGCAGGCGCATTATGGTGTTGTGCCTATCGAAAACTCTACCGAAGGCATGGTCAATCATACACTTGACAGTTTTGTCGATTCTCCGCTTTATATTTCAGGCGAAGTTCAGCTGCGGATTCATCATCACTTGTTGTCAAAAGACGGTGATCTGAGCAAAATCACTAAGGTTTGTGCGCATCAGCAGGCGCTCGCGCAATGTCGCAAGTGGTTAGATTCCCATTGTCCTCAGGTAGAGAGAATTGCCGTCGCAAGCAATGCGGAAGGCGCTCGAGTGGCGTCTTCTGAAGAGGGTTTAGCGGCGATTGCCGGTGATATGGCTGTCGAGCGATATGGCCTGACGAAGTTGGCAGAAAATATAGAGGATCGACCAGACAATACCACTAGGTTCTTGGTCATTGGGTCCGAGGTTGTTCCGCCAAGCGGCAAGGATAAAACTTCTTTGCTCGTGTCTGTTAAAAACAAGCCGGGCGCTTTGTACCATGTTTTAGAACCATTTCATCGTTGCGGAATTAGTTTGACGCGTCTTGAAACTCGTCCTTCTAACTCAGGCACATGGGCGTATGTCTTCTATATCGACTTCGAAGGTCATATCGAAGATGACAAGGTTAAACAAGTGATTAGCGAAGTGTCACCTGATGCGGTTGAAATCAAGCATTTGGGTTCTTATCCCATGGGTGTGTTGTAGACTTTTAGGAGAATAACGTTGGGTGATCTAAGCCGCACACAGTGCGATTTCATTGCGCTAGCAACGCCAGGTGTGCGGTGTTTGCATCCGTATTTGCCGGGCAAGCCGGTTGAAGAGTTGGAGCGTGAGTTAGGTATTTCTGACATCGTTAAGCTGGCGAGTAATGAAAACCCTTTGGGCGTTAGTCCTAGGGTCAAGCTGGCAATTCAAAACGAAATTGATGGTTTGACGCGTTACCCGGACGGCAATGGCTTCATCTTGAAGCAGGCTTTATCAGAAAAGTTGTCTGTGTCTGAAGATATGATTACCTTGGGTAACGGCTCTAATGATGTGCTTGATTTAATTACGCGATCTTACGCTGGGCCGGGCAGTGAAGTTATTTATTCTCAATATGCGTTCGCTGTATACGCCCTAGCGACCCAGGCAGTGGGGGCAACTGCTGTCGTTACCCCTGCAAAAAGTTGGGGGCATGATCTTGATGCTATGGCAGATGCGATTACTGAATCAACATCGATTATTTTTATTGCCAACCCCAATAACCCAACGGGCACATCGTTAGATAAAGCCGATATCCAAGCATTTCTTGAGAGAGTGCCTGATCGCGTGCTCGTCGTTTTGGATGAAGCATACTGCGAGTATATTGACGACGATAGTTATCCTGACGGTGTGAGCTTGTTGCGTGAATTTCCAAATTTGATCGTAACCAGAACATTCTCAAAAGCTTGGGGTCTGGCTGGCTTGCGAGTCGGCTATGCCATTTGTGGTATTGATATTACAGATGTGTTGAACCGAGTTCGGCACCCTTTCAATGTCAATAGTATTGCGTTGGCAGCGGCGACTGCCGCCCTATCTGATTGCGACTACCTTAATGAAGGTCGAACCTTAAACCAGAAAGGTTTACAGCAGATAGGTGAAGGGCTTTCTGCTCTGGGTTTGTCGTTCATTCCATCGTCTGGGAATTTCATTACCTTTGATACTGGACGAGTGGGTATGGATGTTTATGACGCGTTGTTGGCTGAGGGTGTGATAGTTCGGCCTGTTGCGAATTATGGTATGCCTGCACATATTAGAGTTTCTGTCGGCTTGGAATCAGAAAATGCGCGCTTTCTAAGCGCATTAGCGAAGGTCATATAGCGTGCCAAAAATAGCGAAGCTAGCGATTATTGGCTTAGGGCTTATTGGTGGTTCGCTCAGCAAGCGTGCGCGCAAGGAAGGTTTTGTCGCTCATGCTGTTGGTTATACCCGCACGTTCGGTAATGCCAAGTTAGGCGTTGAATTAGATGTGACAGATAGCGCAGCGAGATCTATTGCTGAGGCAGTGGCTGGGGCTGACGTTGTTGTGCTCGCTGTGCCAGTTAAGAGCTTTGAGGCGACGCTGGCAGAGATCAAGCCTCACCTAAAGTCGGGTGCAATTTTAACGGACGTTGGCAGTGTCAAAGGTTCATTTGTCCGTGCCGTTGAGTCTGTGTTTGGTGAAATGCCGGACTTTGTAGTGCCGGGGCACCCCATTGCTGGTTCTGAAAAAAGCGGCGTAACAGCGTCCGACGCAAACTTGTTTGATCATCACAAAGTAATACTTACCCCCACTGAGACGACTAATCCTGATTCTTTGCGTTTGATACGTGAAATGTGGGAATGCTGCGGTGCAAAAGTATTGGAGATGAGCGTAAAACATCATGATGAGGTGTTAGCGGCGACCAGTCATTTGCCGCATTTAATTGCATTTTCATTGGTCGATACGCTTGCTGGTGATGAAGATAGCCAAGATATTTTTCGCTACGCCGCTGGTGGGTTTAGAGACTTTACGCGTATTGCAGCCAGTGATCCCTTGATGTGGCATGATATTTTTCTTGCTAACGATGAGGCGACAATTGGTGTGTTAGACCGCTTTGTTGCCGATCTGACGGAGCTTCGAGAGGCGATTAAAGCGCAAGATGGCAACCATTTATTAGGTGTTTTTACGCGAGCGAGAGCGGCGCGTGAACACTTCACCAAAATTTTATCGGGACAATCTTATACCAATATGAATACCAATAACGTTGTTTTTAAGGCGCTGCCGGGCGGTTCAGTTAATGGCTCAATTCGTGTGGCGGGGGACAAGTCAATGTCCCATCGCTCTATCATGTTGGGTGCGCTAGCCGATGGTGTTACCGATGTTGAGGGCTTTCTTGAAGGCGAGGACAGTTTAGCTACCTTACAAGCGTTTCGAGACATGGGTGTGGTGATTGAGGGGCCTGTTAATGGTCGCGTCAAGATACATGGCGTAGGGATGAACGGATTGCAGGCGCCTCCTGGGCCGATCTATTTGGGTAACTCGGGTACCGGGATGAGGTTGTTTGCTGGTTTATTGTCTGGTCAGTCCTTTGATACCGAGCTGACCGGAGATGCATCTCTGTCCAAGCGCCCAATGGAACGAGTGGCGAAGCCTTTGCGTTTGATGGGTGCAGTGATTGAGTCTGGAGAAGGTGGGCGCCCACCGCTTAAGATTAAAGGCGGGCAGCCTCTAAAGGGTATTAACTATGAGCTGCCAATGGCCAGTGCTCAGGTTAAGTCATGTCTATTGCTTGCAGGTATGTATGCGGCTGGCGAGACCCGAGTAACCGAGCCAGCACCAACGCGTGACCACACGGAGCGTATGTTGAATGGTTTTGGCTATACCGTTAATAAAGAAGGTCCTATTGCGTCTCTTGTTGGTGGTGGCTCGATGAGCGGTGGGAAAATTGACGTTCCTTCCGATATTTCTTCAGCGGCGTTTTTCATGGTGGCGGCTTCGATTACGCCGGGTGCGGACCTGACTCTTCAGCATGTCGGCTTGAATCCAACGCGTATCGGCGTGATCAATATATTGCGCGAGATGGGGGGCGATCTCACGGTTTCTAATGAGCGTGAAGTTGGCGGTGAGCCAGTCGGCGATATTCGTATTAAGCACGCACCTTTGAAAGGAATTCATATTCCTGAAGATCAGGTTCCTCTGGCGATTGATGAATTTCCTGTCTTATTTATTGCTGCCGTTTGTGCGGAAGGGGAGACGATATTAACGGGAGCAGAAGAGCTGCGCGTTAAAGAGAGTGATCGTATACAGGTAATGGCTGACGGATTGGCGCAGTTAGGTGTGCGCACGGACGTGAAGCCGGACGGGATTGTTATCAGAGGATCAGCTATTAAAGGCGGGACAGTGCATAGTCATGGCGACCATCGTATTGCTATGTCATTTGCTGTGGCAGCGTTGCGCTCGGAAGGTGAAATTACGATCAATGATTGTGCGAATGTGGCGACGTCATTTCCAAATTTTGTTCAGTTGGCGGACTCTGTTGGCATGAAACTCAATGTTGAGTCTGCGGATAACGAGGCTTAGTGGTGAGCTCGATTCCAGTTTTGACGATTGATGGCCCTTCTGGATCTGGCAAGGGCTCGATCACGCAAATGGTGGCGAAGCATCTTGGGTGGCACATCCTAGATAGCGGTGCTTTATACCGATTGACGGCGCTTGCTGCTGAGCGCGGCGGTGTGGCATTGGATGATGCGCCCGCATTGGCTTTGATCGCTAGGGGCTTGGATATTGAGTTTTTGGCTTCTTCAGAAGGAGAGCCTGTAAAGGTTGTATTGGGTGGCGAGGATGTCAGCCAAGCTTTACGTTTAGAGACTACTGGCAACAATGCTTCCAAGGTTGCTGTACTAACGGAAGTCCGTGAAGCGCTATTGCAACGCCAAAAAGACTTTCGGCAAGGGCCGGGTTTGGTGGCCGATGGGCGTGATATGGGCACGGTTGTTTTTCCGGATGCGCCGTACAAGGTGTTTTTAACTGCCTCTGCTCAAGCGAGAGCTGAGAGGCGCTATCAGCAGTTGAAGCAGCAGGGTGAAGATGTTAGAATCGCGACCCTTTTACGGGAGATCGAACAGCGGGATGCCCGAGATATGGGCCGCAAAGCGGCGCCACTCAAGGCCGCAGACGATGCTGTAACGATTGATACAACTGCTTTTTCTATCGACCAGGTACTAAAGAAAGTCCTGTCATTGATAGATTAATCAGTTCTCGAAAAATATTTTTTTTATTCATTCGCTGGATAAGTTAGCCAGTAGCGCAGCGACTGATATTTTAATCTGACCGTATAGACTGGTGATACGGATACTTTTAATCACAGGAAACACAATGAGCGAGAGCTTTGCTGATTTATTTGAAGAAAGCCTAAAAGAAATCGATATGACCCCCGGTTCGATCGTTAAAGGTGTCGTTTTAGACATCGATAGCGACTGGGTAACGGTTAATGCGGGCTTGAAATCTGAGGGTGTTATTCCTCTTTCACAATTCTTGAACGATAGCGGCGAACTAGAGCTAGCTATTGGTGACGAAGTAGACGTTGCCCTTGATGCGGTTGAAGATGGTTTTGGTGAGACGCGTTTGTCTCGTGAGAAAGCGAAGCGTGCTGAAGCATGGACTGAGCTAGAGAAAGCCTTCGAAGCTGAAGAAATTGTGACGGGTGTGATTAATGGTAAGGTTAAAGGCGGCTTCACAGTTGACCTTAAAACCATCCGTGCCTTCCTACCTGGTTCATTGGTTGATGTACGTCCAGTACGTGATACTTTGCACCTTGAAGGCAAAGAGCTTGAATTTAAAGTTATCAAGCTAGATCAAAAGCGTAACAACGTTGTTGTTTCTCGTCGTTCAGTACTAGAAGCAGAAAACAGTGCAGAGCGTGATGCATTGCTTGAGTCTATGGCTGAAGGAATGGAAGTTAAAGGTATCGTTAAGAACCTAACAGACTACGGCGCGTTCGTAGATTTGGGTGGTGTTGACGGCCTACTACACATTACCGATATGGCTTGGAAGCGTATTAAGCACCCAAGTGAAATCGTTAACGTTGGTGATGAAATCAACGTTAAAGTATTGAAGTTTGATCGTGAGCGTAACCGCGTATCGCTTGGTCTGAAGCAATTGGGTGAAGATCCATGGGTTTCAATCAAAGAGCGTTACCCTGAGAACACTCGTGTTCAAGCACGTGTTACTAACCTAACTGACTACGGTTGCTTCGCTGAAATCGAAGAAGGCGTTGAAGGTTTGGTTCACGTTTCTGAAATGGATTGGACTAACAAGAACATTCACCCATCTAAAGTTGTTCAGTTGGGCGACGAGATTGAAGTAATGGTTCTTGATATTGACGAAGAGCGTCGTCGTATCTCTCTAGGTGTTAAGCAGTGTCACGCTAACCCATGGGAAGAGTTCTCATCTAACTTCAACAAAGAAGACAAAATCAGCGGTAAGATCAAATCGATCACTGATTTCGGTATCTTCATTGGTTTGGACGGCGGCATCGATGGTCTGGTTCACTTGTCTGATATTTCATGGCACGAAACTGGCGAAGAAGCGGTACGTAAGTACAAGAAAGGCGACGAGATTGAAACTGTTATCTTGTCTGTTGATCCAGAGAGAGAGCGTATTTCTCTAGGCATCAAGCAGCTTGAACGCGACCCATTTGCTGAGTATGTACAGGTAAATGATAAAGGCACTATCATCAACGGTGTTGTTAAATCAGTTGATGCTAAAGCTGCTATCCTTGAGCTAGCTGAAGACGTTGAAGCAACATTGAAAGCGTCTGAAATGAGTCAAGATCGTGTAGAAGATCTGACAACTCAATTGAAAGAAGGCGACAAAGTTGAAGCGAAAATCATCAACGTTGATCGTAAAAATCGCGTGATTAACTTGTCTGTTAAGTCGAAAGATATTGACGATGAGAAGCAAGCGATGAAAGACGTTCGTGAGAAGCAAGTTGAGTCAGCTGGCCCAACTACGATCGGCGATCTGATCAAAGAGCAAATGCAAAACAACTAAGTGGTTTTGTAAACAGCTATAACTAGTTGTTAATTAATTAAAAAAACGGGCCTTGCGCCCGTTTTTTTTTGTTTTTTAGTTTTCTTTGTCTACACTAAAAAAAAGTGTGGATTCATGGGAAAGTAAATGACGAAGTCTGAATTGGTTGAGATTATCGCGTCAAAGCAAACGCAACTGTCCGTAAAAGACGTGGAACTCGCCGTGAAAACGATACTCGATTTAATGTCTGCGGCGCTAGCGTCTGGCCAGCGTATTGAGATTCGCGGGTTTGGTAGCTTTTCTCTTCACCACCGTGCGCCACGTGTTGGACGCAACCCTAAGACCGGTGAGTCTGTTGAACTCGAAGCTAAGTCGGTTCCGCACTTTAAGCCAGGTAAAGAGCTGCGTGACCAAGTGAACGAAAGTTTGAAGCAAGGTTATTAATCAACATCTTCTGCTGCAAGTGACGGCTGGCGTATTTGGCGCTATCTGAAATACGCTCTCCCATAGCGGCGTAAAATTCTCCGTGCTAAGATTGTCCTTCAATTTTCTGGAATGAATTGAATGGCCAAGGTAAAGCTCTTCCTACAAGCTCTCATTGTTATTCTTATTTTATTGGCCGGCGTTGCCTTCCTCTATCGTAATCCCGCGCTTATTTCTGTCGACTTTTTTGCGTATCGTCTGTCTGATGTGCCTCTTGGCGTTGCGTTACTTCTTTCGTTCGTCATTGGCGGTTTGATCGGTGTTTTGGTGCGTTTGCCGGGCGGCATTTGGCAGACTTCGCAGCTGAAAAGAAAAGAACGCAAGCTAGATAAGACTGAACATGAGCTTGCGCTGTTGAAGAACGAATCAGCTAAGGCAAGCTAATGGAGCTTAGCGCCATACTACTGCTTTTAGGTGCGGCGCTAGCGCTCGGTTGGGGCTTGGGCTTTAGCGCTCGACAAAGACGCTACCAGGAGACTAGTGGCGATCGCGATACGACAGCGGTTAAGCATCGTTTGCAGCTCCTGTTTGATAATTATAGTGATGACGCCCTCGATAGATTTGTTCACTCTTTGGACGTGAACCCAGAAACGCTCTCTCTTCACATTTCGATAGGTAAGCACTTCCGTACAGAAGGTGAAGTAGAAAAAGCCATTTTCATTCATCAAAACTTAATGTCCCACCCTGAACTTCCCAAAGTACAATCTGAACCCGTTGTATATGAACTTGCTAAAGACTACAAAGCGGCTGGTCTTTTCGATCGGGCAGAGGCCTTGTTGAAGCAGTTGGTTGACTCGAAGGCTTTCGGTGACAAAAGTAAAAAACTTCTTTTAGATGTATTGGAACTCGAAAAAGACTGGGAACAGGCCGTCGACACGGGCTTGGAAATTGATTTTAGAAAGCATCCCGAAGTTCGTATTCGGGTGGCGCAGTATTGTTGTGAAATGGCTGAAATAGCGCAGTCAAACGGTGACCATATTGAAGCAAGACGGAATCTAGGGCGCGCATTGTCAACAGATAAGTCCTGCGCTCGAGCACATCTTTGTTTGGCATCTCTATACATAGAGCAGGAGCGTTATCGCGATGCTATTCAGCAGGTTAAGTTGTTAGTGTCGCTTGCACCTGAGTACTTTACCTTAGCTCAACCCATCTTGTTGCAATGTACGGAGTTAACCAACAGCTTTGTCCGGTATCGCGAATACTTGATGCAGGTTTATCGAGAAACGGGTCAGGTTAACGTGATGTTGGCCGTATTTGATTCGTATATGTCAGAAGGTTTGGAGTCTGAGGCGTGCGATTATCTTGAGCAGCAAACGGTCGAGAATCCGAGCTTGCCTGCGCTGGAAGCATTGCTTGGCTCTCGTATAAAAACGATTGAAGGGAAAGGCGATCGAATTTGGTCTTCTCTTGCCGATGTTATACGGAAGATTCAGCAGGAACGACCGAGATTCTGTTGCACGAATTGTGGTTTTGCAGGACAGCAGCTGCATTGGATGTGCCCAAGCTGTAAAAGCTGGGAGACGGTGAAACCTTTCATCGAATATGATTCTGGTCGCTAGAAGGCCCCTTGATAAAACGGTATCGGCTTTTTTGCCTTTGTGATGCCCTGACGAATAAGTAACATTTACTACGCTCTGGAGACGAATTGAAAACTGTAAGCTCACCTATCGTTGTCGCGTTAGACTACCCTGATTTTGACTCGGCTATCGCCATGGCAAACGCCTTGGACCCAAAACAGTGTCGCGTGAAGGTTGGTAAAGAACTGTATACCCGCTGTGGGCCGCCTATCTTAGATGCCTTGCATAAGCTCGGATTTGACGTCTTTCTAGATCTTAAATTTCATGATATTCCGAATACTACTTCGAAAGCGGTTTGCGTCGCTGCGGACTTGGGCGTTTGGATGGTGAATGTTCACGCCTCGGGCGGACAAGTGATGATGGAAACCTGCGCAGAAGCATTAAGCCACTACCGCCAAAAACCTTTGCTGATTGGTGTTACTGTCTTAACGAGTATGAGCCAGACAGACTTGTCTGGTATCGGAATAGATGTCTCTCCGATTGAGCATGTAGAGCGCTTAGCTCGCTTAACTCAAAATTCTGGGCTCGACGGTGTAGTTTGCTCTTCCCAAGAGGTTGTTGCTCTCAATAGTGCTTTGAATGATGACTTTATGTTCGTGACACCCGGCATACGTCCAGCATTCGCATCGACTGATGATCAGCAGCGCATTATGACGCCTTCTGAGGCTGTCGTGGCAGGATCGGATTACTTGGTGATTGGGCGCCCGATAACTCAGGCAGAGAAGCCTCTAGAGGCCTTAGAGTTGATTCTGGGCGAGCTATCTGAGGTTTAGACGCTGCTGGATAGTGCTTGAAGGTAAGGACGGAATGGAATGCGCCGCATGAAACAGATATCGCTCATATTCGCACTGGTCTTCGTGTTTACGGGTGCACAGGCGGAAATTTATCGCTGGCAAGACAGCCAAGGAAAATGGCACTTTAGTGATGCGCCCAGAAGCGAACAAGGCAAGCCTGCGGTCGTTCGTTCTGAATCCTCTGGGTCTAAGGCCTCAAAACAACCACCAACAGATATTAAAACGCAGTTAGAAGAAAGATATCGGCCTGCGAGCACAGTGGAAAGCGTCACGCTTTCTGTCGTGGGTGTTGAAACGCACTTGGGGCAGGGTAGCGGGTTTTTCGTGTCAGATAGTGGCTATATCGTAACGAATCGTCATGTGATTAGGCCCTCTTCGACGGCTGCATGGCAAGTTCAGAAAGACAGCATGGAAGAGGGTCTGGGTCGTTTGCAAGAGATTCAGCGTCAGCTCGATGATGAAAAGTCTTCCTTGAACGACTACTCAAAGAAGCTCGCTGCATACAAAGCCGATGTCGATAAAAAGTCGAACGGTAGCAGTAAAAACGCCGCGCTGAGTGAATATGACTCGTTCGAAAAGCGTTATCGTGAGCGCCTAGCGAATTACAAAAACCAGCAGCGAGAGCAAGACCTGCGTGCGCGCGATTTTAAAGCCCGTTATTCTGAGCTTAATTTAAAAGAAAGCATGACCGGCGCGGCTCGCCAATTCAAAATTATCTTGAAAGACAATACTGAAGCTCGGGCACAACTGATTAAAATTAGCCGCGATCATGACTTGGCTTTGCTCAAGTTAGAGGGCTATCAAACGCCGCACCTTGAGATGGCTCAATCGTTTATGGTTAAACAAGGCGTCAAAGTATTTGCGGTGGGCAGCCCTCTCGGGCTCCGAGACGCCGTGACCTCGGGTATTATCACTAGCTTACGAAAAGAATACCTGGTCACCGATGCGCAAATACTACCCGGCAATAGCGGTGGCCCGCTATTGCACAGCGAAACAGGCGAAGTCCTCGGCGTTAATACGGCTAAATTCGGCGAATCAGCCTTGTCAGATGGCTTCGGGTTCGCGATTCCCATCTCAGTAGTGATTGATGAGTTTGCTGGGTATTTGTAACGGAGCGTTTGAACCAACAAGTCTCCTACCTATCCGAGAAACGAAAGCAGGCAGTGTGTAGAATTGGACTCTGTTAAAAAGGATTCAATATTGAAAAACTTCAATCTTTTGTGGGCACTGTTTGTGGTTTGTTTGTTTTCTGGATGCTCTACGAAAATTGATACGTCCACTAAAGTGCCGCCAAATACATGCGTAACATTAGATATAATAATTTACTCTGATGGCGAAATTCGTAGCATGCAAGTACAAGAGACCTCTGGTAGCCCCGAATTAGACAACCAAGTATTGGAGGCTGTAAGGTCCGCTGCTCCGTTCGAACCCTTTCCTATAGCCGTTAGGGAGCAGAACGATGTGCTCCAGTTGATCAAAAAGTATTGTAGCGACTCAGTTGGAAGCTTGTTTGTAAACACCAATGGCTAATATCAACAGTCATATGCATAATCAGGCGCTCAACAGGTTGGGTGCGAGGTCCCAGTTAAAGCTCTGTTAGGTTCTAAAGGACTATGATCAAGACGTTATTTCTAGCTTTTCTCTTAACACAGCTAAGTTCATGTGTTGTTTTACATCAAGAATACTTTTATCCAGAAGCAAAGGGAGCGAAAGTCGAGAAGCCAAGTTGCCGCGGAAAAGTCGGCCCAGATAAGCAACTGGTATTCAAAGTCGGTGATGTGACAATTGATTTACACGTATGGGAGCACAAAGAAACCACCTATTTGGGCATTTCATTTACAGTATATAAAAATGCGCAGGTCATATGGCCGGATCAAGTTGTAGAGCTTTACATTGAAAATGTGAAGCAAAAATTAGAAGTAAGAAGTTTTGATAGGTTGAGAGTTGTTGTTAATCAACAGCAAGAGTCTGACCTATTGCAAAAGGAGTATGTTGTCGGCTCAATAATGGATCGGACAACAGAAAAAGAGTTTGAATCTTACTATGAGTCTTTTATTGTCTCGGAGAAATCTATTCGTGAATTGGAAATAGATAAGATAAAGCTTTTAGTTAATGGCAAAGAGCATGATTTGTCGGACATGCGGTTTACAAAAACAAGTGGCTTATTCTTGTACCCATTGAATTGCTAAACAGGAATAGTTGGGGGGGAAACCCTAAAGGAGCGAAGTCATGAAGCTTATTTCACTATTAATTGCAGTCGTCATTGTTGGTTTTCTACTCAAGAATCAACTGACATCAAACTCATCTAGCGCTGAACATGAGCGTATTAGTGAAGGTGGCAGTGTCGAAGTTCCTGATGTGCCTAGCGCGCCCGAAGAAGTACAAAACTTTGAGAAGGATATCAATACGTTTATTTTGGATAACCCGGGGCAGCGCATGAAAGAGGCGGAAGAGTCTTTGGATAGGTAGTTATCGACAGCTTGGTTCAGAACTCTAAATGTGGGTGTTCACGTCACCTCCGTGCGGGCCTAACGGCCTAAGCCTTCAGTTTTTTCACAAAGTGTTTATCTAGAATTTCTTTTGCCGCATTGATCTTCACAAATTCGCTGGGTGCGCCGCCTTTGTCTGGGTGGCTTTTTTGCGCCAGTCGGCGATAAGACTGTTTAACGGCGGCATAGTCAGCTTCGGGTGAAAGCTCCAGTGTCTCTAGGGCGGCCTGCGCATCGTTTTGTAAAAGGTAGCGTCGCCAAAAATCGCCAAGCAGCTGATTAACGTCGTCTTCGCTGGTCTCGAAATAATGATCGATATTCAGATAATAAACTCTTAGTGGGTCGCTGGGCCGGAGCGCATAGGCGCCTGAATGATAGGGCAGCCTCTTAATTGAAACGCTGGTGATTTCAAGAACAAAAGCGCGATCGCGCATGCCCTGTTCTTGTAAGCGATATAGACAATGCTTGAGCAGAAAGTGGGCGTTGAATAACGCTTTACTTTGCTTCAAATCAAACTGACAAAACGGTTCGAGTTGGGCATGTTGGACGAGCTTGATGAGTTCATGCTCGGTGCAATGCGCTTGGTCTTGCAGGTGATGATCTAGTAAGGTGATAACGGGTAAGAGAGCGTCCATAGGCTGAAAGCTAACGGCTTATGTGGGCTAGATCAAGTCTTGTATTAAAACCACTGAATGCAAAACAGGAGAGTTTGATGTCATTGTTAGAGACTGTGCCTATTTCGTGCCCTTATTGTGGCGAGGGTATTGAGCTCGTGGTGGATTGCTCCGTGCCAGAACAGAGTTACGTTGAGGACTGCTTTGTGTGTTGTCGGCCGATTACTATTCACGCGACGGCCGACCCGTCGGGCGAGGTGAGTGTGCAGGCGCGGCACGAAAACGAATGAACGACGCTACTCAGAAGAGTCTGTTATCCGTCGCTGCTTTTCCGTTATAATGCCGCCGTTTTTTTGATCACTTAGCTCGAACCGACCTTGTGTTAGCATTTAGGTGGTGCGTTCGGCATAGAGGACGTTATGCAATCCCTGACAGGTTCACCCAAATACGAATTTAATAAGCTGCAAAAACGTTTACGCAGTGGCATGGGCAAGGCGATTGCTGACTTCAATATGATTGAAGCCGGTGATCGTGTGATGGTCTGCCTATCGGGTGGAAAAGATAGCTTCACGATGCTGACGGTTTTGATGAGTCTGCAAAAAAGCGCTCCGATCGATTTTGAGTTGATTGCGGTGAACCTCGACCAGAAGCAGCCCGGCTTTCCCGAGCACATATTGCCCGAGTATTTAGAGGGATTAGGGATTGAGTATTATGTGGTTGACCGAGATACTTACTCGATCGTTAAATCCAAGGTTCCAGAAGGCAAGACCACATGCGGCCTGTGTTCGCGCTTGCGTCGCGGCACACTTTATTCGTTTGCCGAAGATATTAAAGCCACCAAAATTGCCTTGGGGCACCATAAAGATGACATGGTCGAAACGCTTTTCTTGAACATGTTTCATGGCGCAAAGCTCTCTGCAATGCCACCAAAATTACTGTCTGACGATAAACGAAATGTCGTGATTCGTCCGCTGGCATATTGCCGCGAAAAAGATATTGAGCGCTTCGCAACGATTATGGAGTATCCGATTATTCCTTGTAATCTTTGTGGCTCTCAGGAAAACCTGCAACGTCAAATGATTAAGAAAATGCTGCAAGATTGGGAGCGTGAGCACCCCTCCCGAATAGAAGCCATTTTTGGTGCGATGCAGAATATTGCGCCGTCACAAATGGCTGACCGGCAGTTGTTTGACTTTGAAAGCTTAACGATTGATCGTTCCGGTGAGCGAAAGGCGTATGAGTTTGATTTAGAACATTCGGTGTCGTCTTCGCGGCCGACTGACAAAGAAGACCTGACGCAAGTACTTAACTTCTATCCGGCCAGTTAGGGTTGGGGCGAATATAAAGGTAAACGTGATTGCTTAAACGGAGCTCCAGCGAAGCGCTGCGGCAGAGAACTTAGCCCAGTAAGCGGTAGAACGCCGTTTGAACGAACGGCAATGACCAGACGCCATAGATTATCATCACGACGCCCGTACCTGAGCGAAACCAGCGATTACTCACCACCGAGCTGAGTTGCTTCGCGAAGAGCCCAGTAGCCAGCATTGCAGGCAAGGTGCCCAGCCCAAAGCACACCATGACGAGTGTTGTTCCCACGACACTGCCTTGCACGCTGGCATATATGAGTGCTGAGTAGACAAGCCCACAGGGAAGCCAACCCCACACCATACCCACTAGCAAGGCATCGCGCCCAGATCGCACGGGCATAAGATGCTTAGCGATTGGCTGAATGAGACGCCAGAGTTGTTGCCCAAGCCGTTCGACCATAATCAGGCCGTTAAACCACTTTCCGAGATATAGACCCAGCAGAATGAGTATGATGGCAGCAAAGTAGCGCAGAAAGATTGCGGCACCTAAATGCTGAGTTAGCCAGAAACCGAAACTCCCGACGATAGCGCCGGCAATGGCATAGCTGATTAGACGCCCAAGGTTATACAGAAAAATATAGTGGGTTTTACCGCCGCGCTGCGTGCTCATACCGAGAGCGCTGGCTAGGCCGCCACACATGCCAAGGCAGTGCGCCGAGCCAAGTAGGCCGAGCAAGAACGCAGAACTGATTGCAGCGGTTTCGATCATGAGGGCCTATATTAAAGCGCTAGTCGTGGGAGGAGCTTTGTTTACTGTCCGCGTCGGACTTGCGCTTCGCTTGGCCAGGAATGAGTGGGTCATCGTCATCAAAAAGAATACTGTGAGCAGGGCCTTCTAAATCGTCATACTGGCCACTCTTGACGGCCCACCCGAAAATGGCAATCGCGACGGCTACCAAGATGAGTGAAACGGGGATCAGTATATAAAGTATTTCCATGGTCTAAAGCGTCTTTAAGCGTAAGGAGTTAAACACAACGATAAGTGAACTTAGCGACATGCCGAGAGCTGCAAAGTAGGGCGGAACCCAACCCATCGCAGCAAGCGGAAGCATAATGATATTGTAAGCTAAGGCCCAGCTGATGTTTTCTTTGATTATTGTACGCCCCTTGTTTGCGGTATGGAAAGCGCAGGCAAGGGTCGATAACTGCTCGTTGAGTAAAACGGCGTCTGAGTTGAGTTTGGTCAAGTCGCTGGCGCGCCCCATTGCGATGGATAGACGAGCGCCTGACAGCACGGGCAAGTCGTTAATGCCATCGCCTACCATCGTGACTTCTTTGCCTTCGCGTTGGAGTGCTTGAACGTATTCGAGTTTTTGCTCAGGCGACTGGCCCGCAGCAAATTTTTCGATGCCGAGTTCAAGCGCCGTGTGCCGGACTGAGAATTCATGGTCGCCGCTTAATACGTGCACGGTCATCCCCATTCTTTTTAGGTCGCGAATAGCTATTTGTGCGTCGTCGCGAATTTTATCGCTAAGCAGAAAGCGAGCGAGTATTTGCTTTCCGTCGCCGAGGTAAATGCCATGACCTGCATGAGGCGTGTAATGCTGTACTGATTCCTGCTCGTCATTGGCACTTTGACCGGAGGCCCACTCATAGTTACCTAGCCAATAGTCTCGGCCATTGACTTGTCCATAGATACCGCGACCAAGCTTGGTCGCTACTTGCTTCGCAGAGATCGCAAAGAAAGGTTTGAATACGGCGGCAATGGGGTGGCTAGAATGCGCTTCAAGTGCGGCGGCAATCGCCAGTGATTGGGCCTCGTTGTATTGCCCGTAGGTGTCGGTCTGACTTAGTTCAAGTCTCCCTTCGGTTAGGGTGCCCGTTTTATCAAAAATGATATCGGTAGAGTTACTTAGCGACTCAAGCACATGCGATTTGGTGATTAAAAATCCGGTTTTTCGCAGCGCGGTGTTGGCGGCGGTTAAGGCGGTAGGTGTCGCGAGTGACAGGGCGCAAGGGCAGGTGACGACCAATACGGCTAGCATAATGGGAAACGCCATATCTGGGTCTGCGATATACCAATATAAGCCACTAAGCGCGGCTGCAATCAATACTGTCGCAACGAAGTAGCTAGCGATTCTGTCGGCCAGCTTAATGGTGGCAGGTTTGTCTGCCATGGCACTGTCGAGTAACTGAATAATAGCGGCGACGCGGCTAGACTTTGGCGGCTGTGTGACGGCAATAATAATCGTATTTTCTACGTTGGCGGTGCCTGCACTTACCGCGTCGCCAACTTGTTTTTCGATAGGTAAGTATTCGCCCGTTAACGCTGATTCATCAAAGCGGCTATGCCCATCGACGATAACGCCATCTGCCGGTGCGACTTGGCCCTGTTTCACTACTAGGCGATCGCCTTCGCGAATTTTCAGCGCAGGAATACTTTGTTCTATGGGGTCATCTTCCGGGTCTTCTGCGTCCACAAGCAATGTCGCGGTTGCAGGCAAGAGTTGTGACATCTCTGCATCGGTGTTGAGATGCTGGTGTCGCGTCTGCATTTCAATAAAGCGCCCCAGCAATAGGAAAAACGTAAACATGGCAACCGAGTCAAAATACACATCGGACTCTAAGCTGGGTTCTGTAAAGGCAGTGATGTAGGCGCTGGCAAGAAAGGCGCCCAAGATTGCGATGGTGACCGGTACATCCATCGTAAGCTGCTTGGCTTTTAAAGAGCGCAGCGCGGCGCGATAAAATGGGGTGGCGGCAAACAGCACAACAGGCAGCGACATCAGCAGACTGACCCAACGAAAAAATGAAAGAAAATCTGTCGTAATGCCGGTATAGATGCCCAAATAAAGTGGCACCGAAAACATCATATTCTGCATGGCAGCGATGCCTGCAACGGCAATACGAAACAAGGAGGTTCGTCGTTCTTTCTTGGCCTGTGCTTTTTGTTGGTCTTCGTTGTAAGGGAGAGCCTGAAAGCCGAGTTTGCGAATTTTCAGTAGTACATCGCTAAGCGGGCAAGTTTTCTGGCTCCAACGCAGCTGAGCTTTGTGAGTTGTGTGGTTAACGCTAAAGCTTGCAACGCCCTCAATGCGAGAAACTTCTTGTTCCAACAGCCAAATACAGGCAGCACACGTGATACCGCCAACACTTAAGTTGGCAATCGATTCGTCTTCGCTATCGGGGGAGGTTATAACGAATTCTTTTTGTAACTCAGGGTCGTCGTAGAGTTTGAGCTCGTTAATTTGACTGTCACCGAACTCACTAGGCTTGGCAGCAAGTTCGGTACGGTGTTGATAGAAGTTTTCGAGTCCACCGGTAATGATTGTTTCGGCAATCGCTACGCAACCTAAGCAGCAGAATTTCTCGCTTTGTTTGTTGATCACCAACTCTGCTGAAAAGCCTGGTGGCACTGTTTCGCCGCAATGGTAGCAGCATTGAGTATCCTGTGAATGCGCTTCCATAGCTAAGGTGCGGGCCCGTCGTGTTTAATTTGGTCGGTTTAGTATATGCGACTCAAGGGGGAGATATATCTCTTCGCGTATTCGCCATGAGCGGTCGAATGCATAAAGGTCTACGTAGCGTCTCCCGCTTAGCTCACTTGGTATATCGGCCATATAGCCCGTTTCGGTGGGCAGTAGTTTAACCTTCACATCCTTATCGGCAACCGTTGGGTGCAATATATTAAGCGTCACAAACGGCTGTGCAGTTAGCTTGCCTGAGCTGAACGTAACGCTGGCTAGACCATCTGCACTAATTGTGAGTGACGGAGTAAGTGAAAGCTCTCTGGCTAGTTGGTCCTGCTCGATCGTTTGGTTTATTTCCATGCCATGCTTGTAATAATTGTCGCTGACGAGAGAGTCTTTACCGACGACGGCGACATAGACCATGATGCTACTAAGAATGACGGAGCAAATGGGAACGCTTAATACAAACCACAACCAGCGTTGGCGATACCAAGGCAGGCTACTTTCATTCTGATTCATATGGTTGGGTCTCGAGATATCTATTGAAGAATTCATTCTGGTGTTCCAAGAAAGCGACTTTCGGAGGTGGCCGACAATTCAGTGTCACCCATTGCTTGTACTAAAAATTCGATGGTGTAGTTAGAGGTCTCCATTTTCGTTGGATCCGCTTCTACACTGGTCGGCAAGCTTAAAATTTCGCCAGACGCGACATTCACTTCGCGATTCGTGGTGATTTTAATACCCTCTAGACCTGTGACAGCGATAGAGAAACGGTGGTCTTGATCCGACATATTCATGATCTTCAGCTCATATGAGTTTTCGATCTGACCCAGCCCCGTCATTTGGAATAGCGCACCGCGGTCCTTTATTACATCGATCTGCAGTGGGACTCGCGTATAAATTAACGTGGCAAAACTTATTATCATCACTGTTAACACTGCGGCATAAGCGACTGACTTTGAGCGCAGGATGTGGCTGACCTTGCCACGCAATCGCATTTCTGTGGTGTAGCTTATGAGGCCCGGCTCGTAGTCCATTTTTTCCATGATAGAGTCGCAAGCATCAATACATAGCGCACAGCCAATACACTCGTATTGAAGGCCATCGCGAATGTCGATGCCCGTTGGGCAAACTTGGACACACATCCCGCAGTCGACACAGTCTCCCAATCCTTGTTTCTGGTGTTCGGTGTTACGTTTTCGGCTACCACGCGGGTCGCCACGCTTTTGGTCATAAGACACGATAAGCGTGTCAGGATCGAACATCACTGACTGGAATCTCGCATAGGGACACATGTACAGGCAAACTTGTTCGCGCACCCAGCCTGCATTTAGATAAGTAGCGATGGTAAAAAAGCCAATCCAAAAATAGGTCCAACCGCCAAGATTATTAAACGTAAGAATGTCAGGGACGAGCTCTCGAATGGGGTAGAAGTAGCCAACAAACGTAAGGCCTGTGCCAAAGGCGACCAACACCCAAAGTGTGTGTTTAACGGCCTTTTTTCGGAATTTGTCGAAGCTGCTTGCCGCTTTGTCTAACTTCATACGTTGGTTACGACTGCCTTCTACTTTTTCTTCAATCCACATGAAGATAAATGTCCATGCGGTTTGTGGGCAGGTGTACCCGCACCAAACACGGCCAAATAGGGTGGTGATAAAGAATAAGCCGAAGGCGCAGATAATGAGGGCGAGGGACAGTAGTACGAAGTCTTGTGGCCAGAAAGTAATGCCAAACAAGTGGAATTTTCGCGCGGGTAAATCGAAATGAACAAGTTGCTGTCCATTAATAGAAACCCAACAGACTGCGAAATACATAATCATCAGCATCCAAAGAGAAACACGACGTATTCCTTGGAAGAATCCTTTGATTTTTTTTACATAGATCTTGGTACGAGAAGAATAGAGGGCTACAGATTTAGTGACGCCGGATTGAAGGGAATCGTTGCCATACACCTCAAGGTCTTGGGTGCCTGGCTCAATATGCTTAACCGGAATCTTTTCTGTCATAGGGTCTGAATACCTACTGTTTCAGTTGGTGGACCAAAACCGGTGGTCCATTTCTTAGGGCTAACAGGCGTTAGCCCTAAGATTCGATAGCGAGTGGCCCGCTATTCTTGAGACAAGCTGTATACGTATGCTGCCAGAAGGTGAACTTTCTCCTGACCTAAGGCTTGCTCTTGAGCTGGCATAACGCCTGCTCGGCCATGTAGTAAGGTTTGCGTTATTTTCGCCGCTGAGCTGCCGTATAACCAAATATTATCGGTTAGATTTGGTGCTCCAATTGCTTGAACGCCTTTTGCATCAGCGCCATGGCAGGCTACACATGCGGTTTGAAACATTTTCCCACCACGCTCTACCGCCGCCGCATCGTCTGAGCGATTGCTAAAGGCTAGCAAGTAATGTGTTAGGTCGTTTACATCGCTATTGGTCATGTCAGGCTTCAAACCTTTGGCAGGCATCTGACCATTTCGGCCTAGCAATAACGTTTGCTTGATCGTTTCTGGCTCACCGCCATACAACCAATCGTCGTCCGTTAGGTTAGGGAAGCCCAGGGCGCCACGTCCTGAAGAGCCATGACATACTGCACAATTATTGGCGAAGAGCCGTTGGCCAACTTTCATTGCTTCGCTGTCTTTCGCTAACGCTGCTATCGGAGTAGCGGCATATTTTGCAAAGATGGGTGCGTACTTTTCATCAGCTTGCGCGACTTCTTCTTCCCACTGGCCTGTTGATGTCCAACCAAGCAAACCTTCGTAATTGCCCAAGGTTGGATAGAGAATGGCGTAGCCAAACCCCCAAATACAGGTTGCTACAAACATGATAACCCACCAGTTAGGCATAGGGTTATCCAGCTCTTCAATTCCGTCAAATTCGTGGCCAACAGACTGGTCGGTTTCAGTTTTGAAAGGTTCGCTTTTTCTTACAATATATAACAACCATAAGCTTCCAAAAATGGTGCCCAGGATGATGATAGATGTCCAGAAACTCCAGAAACTAGTCATTTTTTTCTCTCTCTGTTTCGCTCAAGGTACGTGCCGCAATATCGTCGTCATCAAAGGGCAGGTTTGCCGCATCATCAAAGTCATCTTTCTTGCTGCTGCTATAGGCCCACAAACAAATGCCTACAAAAACAATCATGACTAAAATGGTCGACAAGCCTCGGAGCGTGTTGATATCCATAATTATTACTCTTGAAACCTAAAGGTCACTTGTTTTTTAAAACCGTGCCTAGTTGCTGCAAATACGCAACCATGGCTTCGATTTCGCGTTTACCTTTTACTGCTTCTGCTGCGCCCGCAATGTCTTCGTCAGTGTACGGAACACCAACGGCCCGTAGCGCTCTCATTTTGTCTGCCGTTACTTTGTGGTCAATTTTTGCAGTAAAGAGCCATGGATATGCAGGCATTTTAGATTCAGGGACAACATTTCTAGGGTTGTACAAATGCGCTCGCTGCCAGTCATCACTATAGCGACCGCCCACACGTGCTAGGTCAGGACCAGTACGCTTGGAACCCCATAGGAATGGATGCTCATATACATGCTCGCCCGCAACCGTATAGTGCCCGTAACGCTCAGTTTCGGCGCGGAAAGGACGAATCATCTGCGTATGGCAAGTGGTACAGCCTTCGCGGATATAGATATCTCGGCCTTCTAGCTCTAGTGCGGTATGCGGCGTTAAGCCTTCGATAGGCGTTTTCATATCTTTATGGAAAAACAGTGGAACGACTTCAACTAAGAAACCAAAACTGATTGCCACAACGATCAATGGAATCATCAATCCTAAGTTTTTCTCGATAATCTCGTGTTTCATTGATGTATCTCCTTATGCCGCAACAGTGTCGAGAGCGACGGCGTCTTTTTGCTTCACCGTTAGCCACACGTTAAGAGCCATAACAAACATTCCCGAAAGGAAGATTGCACCACCGATAAACCGAACCAAATAACCCATATGGCTCGCTTCTAGCGACTCAACAAAGCTGTAGGTAAGGGTGCCGTCAGTGTTGACTGCGCGCCACATAAGCCCCTGCATAATGCCATTGACCCACATCGCAGCGATGTAGAGAACGGTGCCTGCAGTTGCCAGCCAAAAGTGCACGTTGATCATCGCGGTGCTGTACATCGCTTGGATGCCAAATAGGCGAGGGATCAAGTGGTAAATTGCACCGATCGAAACCATCGCAACCCAACCGAGTGCGCCGGAATGAACGTGACCGATGGTCCAGTCTGTGTTGTGAGACAGAGCGTTAACCGTTTTGATAGACATCATCGGTCCTTCAAACGTAGACATGCCATAGAACGACAATGAAACCACCAAGAAGCGTAGGATCGGATCCGTACGTAATTTATGCCATGCGCCTGAAAGCGTCATCATGCCATTGATCATGCCGCCCCAAGAAGGCGCAAGCAGGATTAAAGACATCACCATACCGGCACTTTGTGCCCAGTCTGGCAGTGCGCTGTAATGCAAGTGGTGAGCACCCGCCCAAACGTAAAGGGATATTAAGGCCCAAAAGTGAACGATGGATAGGCGATAAGAGAAAACCGGACGTTCGGCTTGCTTCGGAACAAAGTAGTACATGATGCCCAAGAATCCAGCCGTTAAAAAGAAACCAACGGCATTGTGGCCATACCACCACTGCATCATCGCATCGACCGTACCCGCATAGATCGAGTAAGACTTGGTGAGCGTAACAGGGATTGCTAGGTTGTTGCCGACATGCAGTATTGCAACGGTAATAATGAACGCGCCAAAGAACCAGTTAGCAACATAAATGTGCTTGGTTTTGCGTTTCGTAATGGTGCCAAAAAACAGAATAGCGTACGCGACCCAGACGATAGTGATTAAAATATCGATTGGCCATTCCAACTCTGCATACTCTTTTGAGCTAGTGAAACCCATCGGAAGCGTAATTGCCGCCAGCACAATGACCAGTTGCCAACCCCAGAACATGAATGATGCAAGCCCGTCAGACAACAGACGAGCCTGACAGGTGCGCTGCACTACATAGAGGGAGGTGGCGAACAAAGCAGATCCACCAAATGCAAAGATAACCGCATTGGTGTGAAGAGGTCTTAAGCGACCAAAACTAAGCCATGCCGTGTCGAAGTTAAGTGCAGGCCAAACAAGTTGTGCAGCGATTAATACGCCAACAGCCATGCCTACAATACCCCAGACGATCGTCATAATGGCGAATTGTCGAACAACTTTATAGTTGTAGGTAATTTGATTGATCTCTTTGCTCATCGTTTAAGATCCAGTTTGATGTCTTTAAAAGCTTAAAAATGCAAGGTTAAGCGCGGCTTGGGTAGGTCAATGTCCGGGAAGATATCTATTGAGTCTGTAGACAGCAATAGGAGTCTTTTCGAAGAAAGCGTGGTTGATATCGTAAAAGAAGAGCGAATTACATAAGTCATCGAACTGATAAAGCTTTTATAAGCCTATTAAATTCAATCACTTATATTGTCATTCGACGCCTTTCCGTATTTCCCAACGATGCCCCCGAGACTCTCCAACTTCAGCAGCGCGCGAAGGATACTGACTGAAATTAGTAAAATCAACCAAATCTAGAAACTAAATTGATCTAGCTCAATAGTGTAGGCAATGACTGGCGAACTGCATAAAAAATGTTCGTTTTAAAGTGGGGGATAGGGTAGGTAGTTTGCGAGTGACTTGGCGAAGAGGCGGGGCTAACGGTCGGTGTAGGTCGCTAGTATGGGAGCAGTGCAGAGAGTGAATGCTCCCAACTATTGGGACTAGGTTACACAGCGATCGCTCTTAAGCCATATCGAGCAGTGTGATCTTTTCTTCCCCTTCAAGAATGAGGTTGATTTTAGCCATCATTTCTTTGCGTTCTGTAGAGCCTGCCCAGTTGTTCCAATCAAGCTCGCTACGGAACTTGCACAGTACAACGCGATGACGAGGGTTCTTAATGTCGGTAAGTGACTCGCCAGAAATAAACCCAGGCGCACAAACTGCTGCCTGAAGCGTTTGTTTTTCTACGTCGTCGTAGGTAGTTTCCATGGTTTCGGCGATGAGCCTTTCAATAAATACGCGTATCATGTGGCGCCTGTATATTAGTTGGTTAGTCGTTTTGGTGAATCGTTTGTCGCTAATCAATAAACACGAATGATCTTACGAAGAGTAGGGTGAATTCTTGATAAGAGTGGGCGTGACTATTTTGGATAACAGATAGTCAAAGCATAGCGCAGTATTTTTATAAGGTGTATGGTTTTTAAATGGAAAATTATGATGAAAGCTCGACGGCTGAAGAGCTACTTGATACTCAAGGTTTATATTGCCCTGAGCCCGTTATGATGCTGCATTCAAAAGTAGCTGATGTCGCGTCAGGCGCATTGATAAAAGTGCTCGCTACTGATCCCGCCACGCTCAGAGATATACCCAAATTTTGCCAATTCTTGGGTCATGAGTTGCTTAAGCAAGAAGAAAACGATGGTGCTTACTATTACTGGATTCGCGTGTCTTGAACTTGAGTAGCTGCTTTGGTCGCTATTTTTTAAGGTTGATAATGCCGGCGCTAACGATAAAGGCGCAGCCAAGCAGAATAGACACGGTGATGGCCTCATCCCAAATCAACCAACCCATGCTCGAAGAGAAAATAAGCGAGGTATAGGTGAACTGTCCGATTTTGCCCGCTGACACTCTCCGATATGCTGCGGTAATTAGCAGCTGACCAATGGTTGCAACACTTGCCAGCGCCAAAAGCCAGAGGTATTGAGTGGTTGTTGGGGCGGTCCATGCATTGATTGCGAAAGGCGCTGAAAACACGCTCGCGACTAGGCTAAAGTAAAACACAATACGCAAACTTGGTTCGCTGTCGCGCATGCGACGAATGGTGACTTTTGCAACGGCGGCTAGGGCGGCGCCGAGCAAGCCGATGCATACAAGTTTAATATCAGAGCTGTCCGCCTCCTGCGGGTTGACGATAAAAATCACCCCGACAAACCCAAGTCCTATGGCTAGCAAGGTATGGCGACTAGAACGTTCACTCAGCCAAAGTAAGGCAACAATAGGGATGAAGAACGGGGTGGTGAGCTTCAATAGAATGGCTTTGGTGAAGTGCATGTTGCCTAAGATGTAAAAGAAGCAGCTCATCGCACTGACACCAATAACACCGCGCAATAAGTGAAAGCGCAACTGAGTTGTGGCAAAACCTTTCGGCCCATTTTGAACCAAAATTAGCGGGATAATAATAAAGAAGGCGAGACTGTTTCTAAAAAAAACGATGACTTCGTTGGGCAGCTCTTGTGATAGATGCTTGATAATGCCACCCATTAGAGCGAAGCATAGCTCGCCGACTATTACAGCGACAATTGGTGCGAGAGAAGATTTCAATTGAGTACTTTTGTGGCTGGCATGTTGGAAAACTGCTTGGTCTAGCGTTTGGTCTACCGGCTCAGGAATGATTTGAGCGCTGATGAATGCGAGCTACTTTAACCGAAGTCAGTTAAACGGCAAGAGATTTCTAGTCGGACCGCACTCAAGAGGCAGTTTAAGGGGGGCTTTATTTGTGAGCTGCTTAGGTCTCCGACAGTGCAGCGTCAAGCCGTTTTTGGAAGTCGGTGGCGGTCACTTCGCCCACAATACGAAGTGCTTTCAATTCATTGCCACTCTCGTCGAAGAACAGTATCGAAGGTGGGCCAAATAAACCGAAGGTTTCCATTAATTCTTGGTTGCCTGCGTCATTCTCCGTGACATCAGCTTTGACTAAGTGAAAACGCTCCATTCGTTGTTTTATCGGCGCAAGTGGAAAAACCTGATCTTCCATGATTTTGCAGCTAATGCACCAGTCGGCATAGAAATCGACCATGGTCGGAAGTTGTTGGCCCTTCGCTTGACCTAACTGTTTGTTCAGCCCGGTTACGGTATAAATGTTTTCAAATGGGAGTTTCTCTGATCCGGCTGAATATTGGAGAGCTCCGTTACTGTTGGAAGATATCGCGTCCAAGGGTTTAAGAGGGTTGGTACCTCCACTCGCTGCGCCGATGGCCAGCAAAGCCGAGTAAAGTGCGAGTAGCAAACCGAGGCCTTTGAGTATTCTCGGCCACCCCGACGCGGCACTGTCGAATGCGCCCATTTGAGTTGCGCTAAGGCCAAATAATATTGCCCACAGCAGCATGATCAATTCTGCGGCGACAAAACGGCTGAGTAACCAGATAGCAACTGCCAGTAGCATCACGCCAAATACGCCTTTGACTGCATCCATCCATGCGCCAGCTTTGGGAAAGAACTTACCCCCGCCAACTGAGATTAGGATGAGCGGTACGCCCATACCAAGCCCTAGCGCAAATAAAGACGCACCACCGATAACGGCATCTGCCGTGGCGCTAATATATAGTAATGCGCCAGCGAGAGGCGCGGAAACACATGGCGATACAACGAGTGCGGATAAGGCGCCGATCAAAAATACGCTGCCAATGTGTCCGCCGCTGAGGTTCTGGCTGGTATTGTTCAGTCTATCTCTAATAAACGCGGGTAGCTGCAGCTCGTAAAGTCCAAACATTGCCAGCGCGAGCAGAACAAAAATAGCGGCAAAAACGCTGAGCAAAATTGGATCTTGCAACGCCGCTTGGACGTTAGCGCCCGCGCCTAGCATACCGGTTACGACGCCAGCAGAGGCATAGGTGATGGCCATCCCCAATACGTAGGTGCTCGATAGGACTAATGACTTCATCACCGTTGGTTTATTTTGCCCGGCGATGATGCTGGTGATGATCGGGATCATAGGAAAGACACAGGGAGTAAAGGTCAGCCCCAGCCCGAGCAGAAAAAAGATACCGATGATCGTGGGTAAACTGCTTGTTTGAATGAAGTTAAAAACGCCTGAGGCGTCCTCTAAGTTTTCTTCACTTGGCAGTGACAGCTCTTCTGTCGGCACTATCGCTTTGATGTTGTTTGTCGTCAGCGCGTTTGCTTGAGAGTTCGTTGTTGGTGTGTCGGAGGCCTGTGAAATGGAAGCGGCTGGCACCATGTCTGAGTTAGTGTTGGTGCTAGGCGGAATAAACATGATTTTCTGCCGCGCAGGGGCATAACATAAACCGGCTTCGGCACAGCCTTGATAAGTGATTTGAATTTCTGCATCACGCACGCCTGCTGCTAACGAGATAGGAAGAAATACGGTTAAAGTTTTATGAATAACATGTACTTCACCAAAGTACGGGTCGTTTTTCGCTTTGCCTTGGGTAGAGAATTTAGGCTCGCCGATGGTGACGCCTTCGCTGAGCGCTTTGAATTTGAATCGTTCATAGTACAAAAAATACTCATCTTCGATTCCCCATGTCAGCTCAAGTCCGTTGCTTAGTGTCTTCTCGCTGAACCTGAACGCTTCATGGACCTTGAGGAAGTCGGGCTCGGCTTGCGCCGACATTTCACTGGATTGCTCTGTGTTTGTCGCATAATTACTCGGGTCAAAGGCGTGGCTAATTGAGGCCGCCATTAGCAGCAGTAGACTGAGGATAACGAAGCGAGCATTGCGGAGCTGGGCGAGTCGTCGAATAATGAATAAATGCATAGTTACTTGGTCGTGGCCTGGCAGAGTAGTTGAGTAAGACTGTCTTTCAATACTTAAGTTCTATCGAAGATACTTTTCTATATAGCTTAACTGTAGACCCATCTGAATGAATTAAGCGTGATACGGCGTCGTAAATTACCGTAATTTTGTGACAGTTAGTTGTCGCTTACATGGCTTATGTATCGTGATCTTTATGAATCTCCTGTTTTGGATTATATTGCCGCTCGAATGCAAACCGAAGCAAGCATGTATTACGCTTCGTTAAGATCATCGTTGAGTTAGCTTAAGTTCCGCTGAATATGACATTTTTATCTGACCAAAATCTAGACCAAGGCAAACAAATTTCTATACTTCAGCCGGGCGATATCGCGGTACCTAAGCGTGTTCAAGATTTGGTTCGGCTATTCAATGACGCTTTTGTGGTCGCCGAGAAGACAGAGCTAGTAAGCGGTGGTGAAGAGCCTATTTATCTTCCGCCGGTGTCGTCTGATGCATTGGCAAAAATAGTATCCACCTCTGATTATTTTTCCAGCGCGCTGCACGAAGTCAGTCATTGGTGTATTGCGGGCGAAAAGCGCCGCAAACAAGTCGATTACGGTTATTGGTATGAGCCAGATGGGCGAGACATTGCGACACAGGCTCTATTTGAAAAAGTCGAGGTAAAACCTCAAGCCTTAGAGTGGATTTTCAGCAAGGCATGTGGTGTGAAATTTCGGCTAAGTGTGGATAATGTTGCGCTTCCCGAGCTCACCCCAAGCCCGACATTTATAGAAGCGGTTGTGCGGCAAGCCAATCTGTATATTTCGCAAGGTATGCCTGCACGGGGGCAGATGTTTGTGAATGCCCTTGTCGCATTTTACGGCACCGAGCAATGCTTTATTGAAAAGCCAGTGTTTACGGCGTCTCGGCTGAGCTGAAAGGCCTGAAAATGTCAGGAATTACTTGCATGGATGTGGTTAGGCGCATAAGCTGCCCTAAGCAAATAGCTGCGAGTACGGGTGACGCCTGCAGACAGTACGTCGAGTGGCTCAGCCCGATCAACAATGTGTTGTTTTGTCACGAATCAAAAACTCTTAAACTCAGGTTATTAAACAATAATGTTAGGCGGATTATTCGGTAAAAAGAGCCGAAGTAAAAATACGGAAAAAGCGAGTTCGGAAGCACCGAAACAAGCGACAAAGAAAGCTTCTCAATCGAGCAAACCTGCGCAAGCGAAGAATAGCGCGACAGCCTCTAAAGCAGCACAAACCCCTCCCGCAAAGAAACCTCAAGCTCCCAAAGCAAAACCGTGGACAATTGATAAGTATGCAGTGCCTGAAGAAGAGGGTAAAACACGGTTTCATGACCTTGGGCTCGACTTGAACTTAGTTCATGCGATTGCAGATTTGAAATATCAATATTGTAGTGATATCCAGGCAGAATCTTTACCTCATACTCTGCTTGGCCATGACGTTATTGGTAAGGCACAAACCGGCACGGGCAAAACAGCTGCTTTTTTGATCACCATTATCAATGACCTTATTAAGCGTCCTATTCCTGACGCGGACCGTTATGCGAGTGAGCCGAGAGCCCTAATTTTGGCTCCAACGCGGGAACTCGCAATGCAGATCGAGAAAGACGCTATTTCACTGACTAAGTATGCGCCAGTCTCGGTTTACTCGGTGGTCGGCGGTATCGATTATCAACGCCAACGTGACTATGTTCACAATCAAGTGTTCGATATTTTGGTCGCGACTCCGGGTCGACTGATCGACTTTTTGAATAGCGGTGAACTGTATCTGGATCAGTTAGACTTTTTGGTGATAGACGAAGCTGACCGAATGTTGGATATGGGGTTTATCCCTGACGTGAAACGCATTTTGAGCCGCTGTCCAAAAGTTGATCGCCGACAAACACTAATGTTCAGTGCAACGTTTAATGACGATGTCATGAACTTGTCTAAGCGCTGGACGTCGAATCCCATTAATATCGAGATTGAGCCGGAACAATTAACGACGGATCGTGTTGAGCAGAAAGTGTTTATGGTGCCCAGCGACGAAAAGCTCGAAATTATTTGTCGCTATATTGAAGTAAACAATGTCAAAAAGGCGATCGTCTTTGGTAATCGCCGGGATGAAACCCGTCGCTTAGAAGCGACGTTAAAGAAAAAAGGTGTGAAGGCGGCATTGCTATCGGGCGAAGTTCCACAGCCCAAACGGATTAAGACGCTAGAACAGTTCAAAAATGGCCAGATTGAAATTCTGGTAGCAACGGATGTGGCCGGGCGTGGTATTCACGTCGACGGTGTTAGTCACGTTTTCAATTACAACTTGCCGGAAGATGCCGAAGACTATGTGCACCGTATTGGCCGCACAGGGCGAGCGAACGAAACGGGCGTATCGATTTCTTTTGCTTGTGAAGACGATGCCTTCTTGTTGCCTGAGATAGAAAAGTATATCGGTATGAAGTTGAATTGTGAGTATCCAGATTACTTGCTGGATGGTGAGAAAGCCAAACCAGGCAAGTCCTAGCGGGACCGATGGGTAGAGAAAGGGAAGAGCTGTGAAGCAACTTAAAATTGTCGCTGACGAAAACATCACCCTGTTAGACCGCTTCTTTGGGGATATTGGAGACGTCGTCTGTTTACCCGGCCGTCAAATTTCGGCGCAGGACGTTCGCGATGCGGATGTTCTATTGGTGCGCTCCGTGACGCAGGTCAACGAATCCTTACTAGCCAACTCTTCAGTTCGTTTCGTAGGGAGTTGCTCGATCGGTATCGATCATCTTGATACTGATTTCCTAGATAAACGCTCTATTGCTTACGCTAATGCGCCTGGTTCCAACGCTAACTCTGTGGTGGAGTATGTGCTTAGCTGTCTGTCGATCTTAACCGAAACCCATGATTTTGATTGGGGTACGCATACGGTTGGCATTGTTGGGCACGGCAATGTTGGTAGCTTGTTAGCTGAGCGACTTCGACGCCTAGGTATATCGTGTCGCGCCTGTGACCCTTTGCTTGAAGATCAGGAAGGTCTGGTAACCTTGGCTGAGATATTGACGAGTGATGTGATCAGTTTGCATGTTCCGCTGACTAAAACCGGACAGCATGCGACCTATCATTTGTTTGATGAAGCGTTGTTATCTGGCTTACCTGATAGCACCATCTTAATTAATACCAGTCGCGGTGCGGTTATTGATAATCAAGCGCTGAAAAGAAAGCTGCAAGCGCAGTCAAAATTTACGGCGATACTGGATGTCTGGGAAAATGAGCCGTCTATTGATGCCGAGTTGGCTCGTTTAGTCATGCTTGGTACGCCGCATATCGCAGGCTATAGTTTCGATGGAAAGGTCAGCGGTAGTGAAATGATTTATCGGGCGTTGTGTCAGCACTTTGGTTTGCCTGCGAGACGCAAAGCTGGGCAGTTTTTGGAAGAGCCGCCGCTGTCTAAAATGGCTTTCACTTCTATGGCAGATCCAGACTGGTGCATGCATACCGCAATACGCGCTTGTTTCGATGTGCGCCATGACCACAGTGTGTTGCGAGCGGTTCAAGGACTTTCTGATGAAGAACGTGCTGTTGCGTTTGACCGTTTTCGTAAGAACTACCGATGTCGGCGCGAATTTACTGGGGTGCGTATCCAGTTAAAGCAAGTACAGTCAGAGCTAGTCACAAAATTTAAAGCGTTGGGTTTTAACCTTAAGGCGTAGTGTTTGCCACGTTGTCGTCTATTCGTCTATTCGGTAACGCGAGCAAGTGACACACGAGCTTTACCAGGAGGTGATGATGATCGACATTAATCCCGCGGTCACGAGTATTGATAACGCTAATAAGTTGCAAAGAAGCTTTGAGTCGATTGGCTTGCCAGTCGGCAGCGCATTGGTCATAGAACGCGTCGATTCTGGAAAAAAATACCCTGTGCAACTCTTAGGGTTTCGTCGTCAGCGAAGCCTGATGGTATCTCCTCCTCAAACAAAAAACGGCGCAGAAATCCTGTTAGATAATGGCGAAGCCTTAAATGTCCGCTTTATCAATGGGAAAACGATTGGTGCGTTTGAGTGCCAGGTCGTTTATCGCTGCTATCAGCCTTTTAGTTATATTCATCTTTCGTATCCAGAGCAGATTGAATCCGTTGATATTCGCAATGCAGAGCGTGTTAGTGCCGACATAGAGGCGAGCGTCGATAGCGATTTTGTGATGGTAGGGGAGTGGCCGAAGAAAGTGGTCTTGCGAAATTTGAGTGAGTCCGGTTTGTGCTTTGTGAGTGATGAGTTCCTTGGCTTAATTGGGCACGAGCTAAATTTCTCAGTTGGCTTAACCGTGAATGATGTAGAAAAGACCTTATGCTTGCCCGGTGTAATTCGAAATATAGAGCACCACGCCTTGCCAAATGGACGTAAAGATTATCAAGTTGGCGTCCAGTTTTTAGCGCTCAATGATAATGATCGTCTTGTCTTGTCGAGTTTCGTATTAGCAAGGCGAGCGCAAGGTTATTTGTGATGTTGTTTCGATATAGGCTCAATGCTGACAGATGAATACTAAGTTTCGATTGGGCATATTGATAAACCCTGTGGCGGGCATCGGCGGCCCGGCCGGCTTAAAAGGCAGTGATGCACCCGAGACTCAGCGCATAGCGACTGAGCGAGGTGTCGAAAGCAAAGTGCATGAGCGAGTCTGCGAAGTGCTCACACTGTTGAAAGGACAATCGGGCCAGATTGAATTATTGCTGCCGTCTGCACAAATGGGCGAATCGGCATTGCCCAATAAGCATGCCTTCTCATTTTCGGTCGTCTATATGAGTCCCAATACCACGACGTCAAACGACACTGTTCTTGCCGCTAAAGCGTTGTGCGAACGCGGTTTGGACTTGCTCTTATTCGCAGGCGGTGACGGTACTGCACGAGATGTCTTTTCGGCGATAGGTGCGTCGCAGCTGACGCTTGGCATTCCGGCGGGTGTAAAAATGCATTCGGGTGTTTTTGCGGTGACGCCGCGAGCGGTCGCTTCTGTGGTATCGAGTTTACTGTCTGCCCGTTTGGTGTCTGCGTCGTTGCATGAGGTAAGAGATATCGACGAAGCCGCGTTCGCGAAAGGGCAAGTAAAGACGCGTTTTTTTGGTGAAATGTTGGTGCCCGATGACCAGCTGTTGGTGCAGCAGGTCAAATGCTCCGGTTTATCTGATGACGCCTTAATGTTGGAAGAGTTAGCGGCCTATATCGCAGAGTTAACGGAGGACGATAGTCTCTGGATTCTGGGGTCTGGGGGGACGTTAAAAACGATTAAGACGCAGGTTGGCCTAACTAGCCCAACCTTACTAGGCGTTGATCTTTGGTATCAGGGTGAATGTGTCGCCAGCGATGCACATGAGGCGCAAGTATATGAGTGGCTAGAGCGGTGTCCGAATGCCAAGCTAGTGTTGTCAGTGATTGGCGGGCAGGGCATCGTGCTTGGGCGCGGAAATCAGCAAATTAGCCCGCGAGTAATAAATTCGGTTGGTATCGATAATTTGATGCTGGTGAGTACACAGAAAAAGCTACATGCGTTAGAGGGACGACCGCTAATGGTAGATAGTGGTTGCCCCGAGCTTGACGCTCGCCTTAGTGGTTATCACCGAATTTTATGTGGTTACGAGGATGTTGTGCTTTATCGTATTGGCTTGCCCATCGAAGGGGCTGAAATGATTGAGGGCGAAAGGGTTTAAGCTGCTTTAGTTAGTCAATCAATGCTTGGGTCATGGATGATAAGGTCTGAATCTGTTTTCCTTCTACATCGAAGTTATCTGGATCTAACCATTTTTCGAAGCAAGCCTGCCGCGCGTTCCACTCGCTATCAATCATTGAAAACCATGCAGTATTGCGATTTGCGCCCTTAACGACTTGGGCGTTGCGAAAGGTGCCTTCATAGCTAAACCCGAGTCGCTTGGCAGCGCTAATAGATGGCTGGTTCAGGTCATTACACTTCCACTCACAACGTCGATACCCTAATAGGAACGTCGCTTCAATCATCAAATAAAGGGCTTCGGTTGCGGCGCGAGTTCGCTGAAGGCGAGGCGAAAAACATAGGTGGCCAATTTCGATAGAGCCTGCTTGAGGTGCAATCCGCAAATAAGCGCAAACGCCTAGGGCGTTTTGTTCGGTGTCTCTGATCAGGTAAGCGAAGGTATTGCTGCGGTCTTGTGTCAGTAGTTCGACCCAACTAACGTAGTCGGCTTCTTGAGTCATTGGGCCATACGCTAGATAGGTCCACAGGTTTTTAGGAGCGTCTTCAAATGCTGTTTGCAGTTCTGATTTATGGAGTTCAGTCAGTGGTTCTAGCTCGCAATATCGCCCTTGTAAGCGCTGAGTTAAGGGCGCAACGTTGACTGCCGCAGGGGCTACCCAACTTTCGACTGGATGGCCAACCGGTTGATTATATTTGTTTTTGTGGTCGGAGGAACCCGCAACCATTTAGTGAGAACCTTTCAATAAGTGCTGCATGGCCAGGGCGAGTTGGCTAGAGGTGCCATGTTTACTAATGTGCTTTAGCACCTCTATTCTTGGTTGCGCCAACAGGCCGGCAGGCTTGGTTGCCATGGTTTCCAGCAACCCTTGCAAATAGTCATCATAGGCGACGCACGCAATCATGTGCAGCCCTTTTGAGGTGAGTATTGCTTGGTCAATCGCTTCTTGACGGATGGTTGTTTCAAACTGCACATAGCCTTCATCGGCTAACCATATCAACGCGCCAAAGGTGCTCATAAAGCGATCGTTATGGACGCCATATTCGTCAGGTTGGTCTGGACCTGAAATATCTTCGACGAAGACCGTCATTTTCTTAGGGAAGTTCTGATACAGCATCAGCAGTGCTTTGCTGCAATCCTTAAAGAACTCCTCAATATGCATGTCAAACATGTAAAATTCCGTTCTAGGCGTCTTCGGGTAACTGCTTATAGGTTCTTAAGAAGTCCTCGAATCGCTCGATCGCATCAACTAACACATCTTCGCGCGGCAAAAACACGAAGCGGAAATGTTGCTGATCGTCTAAATTGAATCCAGTACCGTGAACGATCAATATTCGTTGTTGCTTAAGCAGGTCAAGCACTAACTTCTCGTCGTTGTAGACGAGATGAACATCAGGGTCCAGCTTTACGAACAAGTATAATGCGCCCTCTGGTTTAACACATGAGACGCCCTTGATTTTGTTTAGACGCTCCCAAGCGATGTTTCGTTGTTCATAAAAACGGCCGCCCTCTACGATTAGATCGTTAATGCTTTGATAGCCGCCAAGTGCCGTTTGTATCGCATATTGAGCAGGCACGTTGCAGCATAATCGCATCGAAGCAAGCATGTCTAAGCCATCAATAAAGTCAGCAGCAATATGTTTAGGTCCGCTAATCATTAACCAGCCAGAGCGATATCCTGCTGCGCGATAAGCCTTTGACAAGCCGTTGAACGTAAGCGTGAGAACATCTTTAGACAGGGCCGCCATCGGGAAATGTTTCGCTTCGTCGTATAGTATTTTGTCGTAAATTTCATCGGCCAGTACAATTAATTCATGTTCTCGCGCAAGATCAACGATTTGCTTCAGTAGCGTTTTTGAGTAGACAGCGCCGGTTGGATTGTTTGGATTGATAACCACAATCGCTTTGGTGTTGTCGCTAATTTTGCTCTTTATATCGTCAATGCTGGGTTCCCAGCCTTTGCTTTCATCACACTGATAATGGATAGCTTCGCCGCTGCTTAAGGTGACGGCAGCAGTCCATAGTGGGTAGTCAGGCGCAGGGATCAGCACTTCATCGCCGTTGTTGAGTAAGGCCTGCATCGCCATGACAATTAGTTCGCTGGCACCGTTACCTAAGTAGATGTCTTCAATGTCTACTCCCAAAATACCGCGTGATTGGTAATGTTGCATCACCGCTTTACGGGCTGAATACAGACCCTTCGAATCGCTGTAACCCTGCGCATTTGGCAGGTTGCGAATCACATCAGTTTGGATCTCTTCCGGTACGTCAAATTCAAAGGGAGCGGGGTTCCCAATGTTGAGTTTCAAAATGCGATGGCCTTCTTCTTCCAAGCGTTTTGCTTCGCGCGCAACTTCGCCGCGTATGTCGTAGCAAACATTATCTAGCTTGGAAGATTTCTTGATCGTTTTCATAGTCTTATTTCTAACAACGAGTGGGTATTTATTAAGCGTAGCGCGCATTCTAGCGCTTTGCGCGGAAGATGAAACGAATTTGAGAAAGAAACTTAGCACGATGCGCTAGTTTGACGTGCATGTCGGGGGAATAGATTGCTTATTGATCGTTGTCAGCAGAGTGCCCAAGAAATTCAGCGGGTGTTTCAGAAAACTCACTTTTAAAGAATCGTCGAAACCCTGAATTAGTTTGGAAGCCGAGCTGCTCCGCCGTGTAGTCGAGACTTTGCTGTTCTTGTATCAAGTAGACTTTTGCAAGCTCGCGTCGGCAATCGTTTGCAATACTTGAAAATGAATTTCCATTTTTACTGAGTCGTTTCTGCAAACCGCGAACAGAAATATTCAATTTGGCAGCGAGCTTTTTACTATTGAGCGTGTCGGGGTGATGCCGCAACAGGCATGAAATTGCCTTGTGCTCAAAGCTGGTTTGTCTGTCATGCGTGTTTACGCCATCCAAGCACTTATTTAGGTACATTTGATGTAATGTCGGGCTATGTGTGGTGTGCTTTTTATAAAGATAGTGGTCGTCGAACTCAAGGATATTGAGGGCGTTTCCAAATGAAATGTTGTTACCTAGTAATCGCTCATACTGTTCCGCGTATTCTGGTTTGGGATAGTCGAGGATCACTTTACTCGGTCGAAAGGTAGGGGCGATATTCTCCCTAATCCCATTAATAAGGTAAGCAAAGGCGGTTTCAGCGCAGAAGCGTCTTTGTTGCTCAGTAGGGTTGTGTTTGTAAGGGAATATCAGCGCGAGGCTCACTTTTCCATTAGCATAAGATATGAAGGGGTGATAGCAGGCGCCCTGCATGTAATAGAGGCGTTCTAGAATGCTTAGTGCGGACATCAGTGTATCTGAGGTCACTAGCACGCGAGAAAAGTTGCACAGTTGTGAGGGGAGCAAGAACTGACCAAGCTTTAAACCAATATTTGATTGAGGGTTGGCTTGGTATATCGACTTAATAAGGTTTCCATAGCCGCTGTTAGATTGAAGGCCTTCGTTGTGACTGACAAGGGTGCGCTGGATATCAAGATTTGAAAGCGTTAGCTCAGACGGGGCTAGTTCATATAAGAGTCGCAAATATATGTCGTCTAGCATCTGTGCCTTGCCTCAGGATTTAAATAGTTGCGTTAGCCATGGCCAGTGCAAAAAAATAACGCGAGACCCAGATGCAGGGATGCTGATAGAGATATGCCTAGACTAATGCATTTTCTGTAAGTAGCAGCGCACTGTGGTTTAAGGGTCAGCTAATCTTGCGTTTTTATTTTTAGTTACTGAATGACGACAGCCCTTGAATTAAAGATATTACATGATAAAGAAAAAGAAATAATGATACTTGGTTCAAGTTTAAGGTCTTTGTTGCCGTCGTGCGGTTTGAATGCTTTCACTGGTGACAAATATCGGTGATATAGTCGAGCGTTCGTCATATTGGGCAGCAGTAGTAGTAACGTGACCAAATACCCACATACATTTTCTTCCTTTAGTTTATGGCTATTGCTATCGCTGACCTTGTTGTCAGGGTGGTGCCGTGGGGCTGAGCCGGTAGACATATTGGTTAACTCGGCTCAGGCAAAGGAAGAGGTAACGTTAAGAGAGCTGCGTGCGATCTATACGATGAAGCAGAGACTCTGGAGTGATGGCGAAACGATTACCGTTTTTGTGTTGCCTGAGGCCTCGGTGGCGCATAGAGATTTTTGCAAGAAAATACTTGGGGTGTTCCCGCGGCAGCTTAAGTCAGTCTGGTATCGCGCGGTCTATACGGGAACGGGCGTAGCGCCAATTGAAGTGAAAACAGAGCAAGAGTTGATTGAAAGAGTGTCGCAAACTAAAGGGGCGATAGGTTATGTGCTGGCAGAACGTAAGTATGAGAAAACAACAACAAAAATTATTAAGCTTACTCGGTAGTACGTTGCTCATTATTGGCGGAGCACCTGCCTATGGTGAGTCGGACGAATGGTTTAAGCATGGGCAGCTGGAAGGGTTTTTGAGTCAGACTTTTTCACACTCTAGTGACCACAATTTCCTCAGTGAGTCAGACGATGATCTTTCCACCGATCTATGGGAAGCGGGCGTATTAGGAAGTGTTCGTGTCAAAGATGATCTGCTGTTTTCTGCACAAGTTCTTGGTCGTCAGGTAAGCCAGGATAGCGGTAGTGATGCGCGCGTCGATTATGCGTTCTTTAGTCTTCCGCTGGCGCAAACCATTGATAGCCAGATTGGCATGCGTGTAGGGCGTATTCGTTCGTCGTTTGGTTTTTATAACGAAACAAGAGATATACCACATACTCGCACGGGTGTATTAATGCCTCAATCGACCTATTACGACATGACGCGTAATTCATTCTATTCTTCGGACGGCATTGAATTTTTTGCGGACAAAGCGGTCGGAGACAAGCGTTTATCATTTCAGTTGTTTCTAAGTCGTCCACTAGCGGACGAAGATGAAGTGGGCGAAGCGGCATCATTAACTCCTTCTAACTTAAAGGGTGAGCGAAATGTTCTACTAAGGGTCGGTTATGGTTCTGAATTCGAAGGTTTTCGGTACGCCCTGACATATTACAAACCTGAGTATAGTGTCGATTTACATGCCAGATTCGAGGTACCGGGGCCGCTGCCAGATGTTGAGTTAAATGAACAAGGGGCGAACTTTTTCTCGCAAACTGTGATGACCTCTATTGAGTACAACGCTTTAAAGTGGGCGCTGACGTTTGAGTATTCTCGCCACAAGTTTAAGGCACGCTTACGAAATTGGCTGTCGGCTCGCGCTGAACTAGATGCCTTGGTCGCAATATTGCCGGGTTCTGGCTTGTCAGCTGAACAGCAAGCGGGTGTTGCGAAAGGAGTGACAAATACTCAAGCAAGCATTGACCGCTTGACCGATGGAATTAATGAAGAAAACTACTATCTTCAAGGGCTGTATCGGATTAATGAGCAGTGGGAGGGCTATGTTCGTTATGACGCCACACGCGCTCGGGGTCTGAGTCGTACTAACCTCTATTCGCGCTGGGTTGATGTGAACGCCGGCGCGACCTATCAGCCAGATGAACATTGGTTATTGCGTGCCGAGCTGCATTATATCGATGGTTGGGCGCGCTTACTAAAGCGGGACAACGAGCAGCTGGGCGGCTCTTCGCGTTATTGGACGGCGGCATTTTTTCAAGTCGCCTATCGTTTTTGACCTAACTATGTTGACCGAGTGACGCAAAGCGATGAGCGAGAAAGGTTCGATTGAGGTGAAGAAATCCGCGGTTCGTTACCTCAGCCTTAAATGGCAGACCTTTGGATGGGCTTCGATTGTATTGGTCGGAATTTTTGCGGCGTTCTTATACTTTGCCAACGAATATAGTCACCGTCAGTTTGAACTTAAATTAAATCAAATATTTCAAAAGAACGGGCATCAGCTAGACGGATTGATTGAGAACTCGGCGGACCAGTTGATCGAGTTAGCAAATACCGTATCTCGCAATAGTTTGCTCGGTGCCGCTGTGAGCGCGAATGAACATGGAGCATTGGTTCGCCTCACCGGTGATCTGAGCTGGACTCTCTTGATTCAAGCAGGGGTCGACACCATTTCGGTTTATGATTCCAAGCGGCAATTATTAGCAAACGAAGGTGGTTTGGGTGTCTCTCAACTGGCGCAAAAGGTGCTCGAAGAGGAGTCGGCGCAATGGCACATTCAATGCGCGCTCAGTTGCTATGTGGAAGCCGGGGCGCCGATTCTTGCCGGCGGTGAATTAGTCGGTGCTCTGCTACTGACGGAGCCCTTGAGTAATGTGATGTTGCGTTTTCAGCGGATATCAAATGTGGATACTGCGTTGTTTTTGAGCAATGCCAAAGATATTGCATTCGAAGAGCCCGCTCAGCCCTGGCAAAAGAACCTCATTGCGTCGACTCGTCCTGAAATAACGCGAGCTATTATACGGCAAGCGGCCCTGCAGTTTGATTACGCAGAACTCAAGGACCCGAATCGACTCGTAGAAACTGGTGAGCACACCTATGAAATGCGTCGTTGGCCGGTTGCAGGCAATGATGTCTTATTGATTCGTGATGTCTCTGAAGAGGTGTTGTTGGCCAGTAATACACGTGAAGACGGGTTCCAGTTGGGCTTACTGCTTATGTTGCTAGCAGAGTGCGCCATGCTGCTGCTTTTGTGGGGGCCCCTCAATCGGTTGAAATCAAGCGCACGCTTGGTGCCATTATTGGCGGAAGGCTTTGATGATTCTGACTTTTCAAGAAACACAGTAGAGAAGTCGAACAGTAGTCGTTTGTTTGATGATGAAAGCGATCTATTGCGAGTGACCGCTTTTAAGCTACAACATAAGATGTCTTCGTTGAATACAGAGTTGTCCTTGCGCGAAAATCTACTTGAGGACCGCGGGCGAGAGCTGGAGCAGCAGAGAGATTTGTTGGATCAGTTACTTAACTCTGTTGGCGCAGTGATTGTCATTCTTAATGCGGCGGGTGAGATAGAGCTGCTCAATCGTGCCGGCTTGCAGTTGAGTGGCCGCGCTAGCGCTGAGTTGGTTGGTCAACCCTTTGTAACTCTTCTTGAAGAGGGCACAGGAAGGGCAAATATTATGAAGCGTTTGCTGGATTTAGCCGACGGATCTCTGACTGATTATGAGCATGATGGCGCGATACTCTCGCAAAATGGTAATCGTGCAAACTTGGCGTGGCGTCACGCAGTATTGTATGAATTCGATTCGGAACGCAGACAAATCTTATCGATTGCCGTCGATATCTCGGCGCGTGTGAAGTCGGCTTCTGAATCGGCATGGATAGCAAATCATGACAGCACTACCGGCCTTTATAACCGACGACGATTTGAGGAAGATGTCGCTTCGTCTTGTGCATTAGCTTCTCGAACAAAATCACCCGTAGCTGTTATGGTCGTGGATATTGTTTCGTATGGCCCGACGTTAGGGGCTTTCGGGTCGGAACGTGCTTTGGACCTACTAAGCCGAGTCACTCATATTTTGGAAGCGACAGCACGATCGTCTGACTGTCTCGGTAAACTCTCTGATGGGCGCTTTGCGGTTTTGCTTAGGCCGATAGATCAGCACGAAGCTGAGCAGATTATTGAACGTTATGCTAAGCGGCTGCGTGCATTGTATTTGCAAGGCAATGAGCTATGTCAAAGTCGTATTGGTCTAGCGTATCGCACTACTGAGTCGGGTGAAGATGCGTTTCTGCTTGAGAAGGCAGAGTCGGCTTTGTTAATGGCTCAGAAGGCGAATTTTGCCTTTTATGTTGCACCATAGCTGGCTGCAAATGGTGCTAAGTGTGATGCGCCTCACACTTACCGTCGGACCTTCTTAATAATTCCTTTGTGAGTGCGGAAAGCGAACGGCTTGCTTTGTTTCGTGCGCTTCTAAATTCGGATCTGCCTACTATCTGGGCTAGTTTATCGTCTCCACAGCAATAAAAATAAATGAATGGGGACGAATGTATGAAAAGCATTATTTCAAAATCATTAAAAATGACGACTGCCTGCGTTTTGGCAGCAAGTATTGTCGGTTGTTCGGGCAATCCTTACGAAGAGACTGCAGATCGCATGGATGTGATTACGATTGGTGATTCAATATTTGATTTGAACGGAGTTATTGAAGACACCTTAGAAGCCTATGCGGGAGAGACTTTCCGAGACTACACGCAAAGTGGCGCGGAGTTATCTGGTGGCCTTTTGGCGACGGCAGTTGACCAGCAGTATGTTGATGCGCGAAGCACTGACTCAAATATTAATACCATCCTAATGGATGGCGGCGGTAACGATATCCTGATCCCTGCGACCTTGTTCGACCCTTACGGTTGCCGAACACGCTGGTACCGATGGAACCCATCAAGAAGCTGCGTTAACTTGATCGAAGATCAGTATGTGAACGGCGTAAACTTACTTAACCAAATGGCTGTCGACGGTGTTGATAACGTTGTTTGGCTCGGCTACTACGAGCTGCCTAGAGGCAACACAAACCTGACTAAAGCGTTGAATATTGGTGACGACTACTTGGGTTATGCCTGTGAGGTAGCTGGCAACGCGAACTGTAGTTTTGTTGACCCTCGCGGCACCGTGCCAGCGTCCCAGGTCGAGAGTGATAATATTCACCCAACGCCGGCGGGATCAGTGAATCTTGCGAATCAAATTTGGCCAGTATTACAGCCCTTGCTGTAAGGTTTTGCTAGCCGAGAGAAAAATCTAGCGCTAAATGCTAGAACTATGAAGATGCTCCCACTTTGGGAGCATCTTTCGTTTGGGTGAGCCGTAAGCGACCCTAGTATTCAATACTGTTCGCGTTTTGCCTTAACATTCTTATCCTCACCGAATAACCTTCAGCCTCCAATTACAACAATAAAACTGGAGTATCTTAATGAAATCCTTAGTCTTAAAGACAATGAAAATAGCTGGCGCCTGCCTTGTTGCGGCAAGCGTAGTCGGCTGCACTGGAAATCCTTACGAAGAGACAGCCGATCGCATGGACGTGATTACTATCGGAGATTCAATCTTCGATTTGAATGGTGTTATTGAGGAAACCTTGGAATCTTACGCCGGCGAGACTTTCCGTAATTATACGCAGAGCGGTGCAGAGCTTTCGGGTGGCGCATTCGCAACGGCCGTGGACCAGCAATATGCTGACGCTCGGGCAACGGATGGAAACATCAACACTATCGTTATGGATGGTGGTGGTAATGACATTCTGATTCCGGCAACTTTATTTGACCCGTATGGTTGTAGAACGCGCTGGTATCGTCGCAATCCATCGAGAAGTTGTGTGGGTCTCGTCGAAGATCAGTACGTGAACGCAGTGACCTTGCTCAATCAAATGGATTCGGATGGGGTTTCAGATATCGTCTGGCTGGGTTATTACGAGCTACCACGCGGTAACGCTAACTTAACGAAAGCCTTGAACCTGGGTGACGACTACCTTGGCTACGCTTGCGAAGTGGCAACTAACGCGAGTTGCAATTTTGTTGATCCTCGAGGCACCATCCCTGGCTCGCAAGTTGAGAGTGATGACATTCACCCAACACCCGCTGCCTCTGTTACGTTGGCAAATCAAATATGGCCAGTGCTTCAGCCACTGCTGTAATCTAAGCTAAAAGCTAAAAACAAAGAGGGTGGTAAATGCCGCTCTCTTTGTATTTCATGTCGTGAAAGCAAGGGATTTTTTATGAAAGCACTCGTGTCGGTGGTTGTGGTGTTGGTGGCATTGGCATCTGCGTACTGGTATCAGTCTGGTAGCAATAGCGCAGATGAACCTTTAATGGCGGAACGTCATGACGTCAGTGTTATCGAATCTGAATCCAAAGGTCGCGTTGTGAAACCGCAGGTTTTGGTGCCTGATCTAGAGCTGGTTCGCCAAGCAAATGCCGCAACGGGAGAGGACTATATCAAGGAAATGATTGCCCGTATGCGAGCGGAATTTGGCGACACCATTGCCAACGCAAGATCGCAAGTTGCATTGAAAGAGTTTCGTGATGACTTGGTACGAAACTTTCCCGGCGAAGGCGAGAGCATGTTTGAGAAAATTGTGCGGGGGGCTTTCCCTGACTATGCCGATGCCATATTTAAGATAATTCAGACGATGGAGTCTTACGAGGCCTGGTTGTTAAGCGTAATGACTGACTTGAATGAACTAGATTTGATGGCTCAACAGGCCATGCTTTGGGACAAGCGCGTCGAGATGTTTGGTGATAAAGCACAAGAAATATGGGATCAAGAGCTTAGCGCTGAGGAAGAGAGGAATGTAGCGGTGATGCATACCGTTAATATGCTAAACAGCGCGCATGACTTACCGATGGAGGAAAGGTTGTTCCTGCTGCAACAGGCCTTTGAAGAGGGGTATGGGCAGAGCGTAGAAGGGATGATCTATGATACGACGGGGGTTATGAGTCAGGTGTTCTTTCGTTTTGAATCAGTACAACAAGACTTGAAAGGATTGCCGAACGAAGAGCGCCAGGAGCGCATCAACGATATTCGTCGTCAGATTGGTTATGACGAAACGCAGATTGCGTCGATGGCGGAAATAGACCAAAAGAAAGAGTCTCGCTGGACTAATGGCTATGCCTATATGGAAGAAAGGAATGCCTTGTTGGCCGAAAAGGAGGGCGATGCGATGTTAATGGATAAAGTGTCGGCTCTGCGAGAAAAATACTTTGGTAACGAAGCTTATACGATTGGAAAAGAGGAAGACGACTTGGGCTTTTTTCGGTATGAGCGACCGCGCGTGTATGGTTGGAACTAACGATTAAACGTTTTGGGGGAGGCAATCTCCCCCAAAATGTACATATCACTATCTAGCCCTGCTCTCTGGTTGGCGCTATCCACATACGAAATGCTTCCTAGCTTTGACGTATTAAGCAGATCAACATGCACACATCTTTATCTGCGTATATCCCGAGGCAAAAGGCTATGAGTGACGGATGGGTTTGGTATGGGCCATGATTTTGTGTTCTATCTTATTGAACATGAAAATCAAACTAAATGTTAAACAGAGGTAGATGGCCGCCACAAAAAGAAAGGCGTCAAAGGGCGCGTAATATTTGGCGTAGATGTCACGTGCGGCGCCGGTCAGGTCGACGATCGTGACAACGCTAGATATGGCGCTAGCGTGTAGCATAAAAATAACCTCATTACTGTAGGCTGGCAGAGCGCGTCGCAGTGCGTTAGGCAGAATGACGCGGCGCAGTGATTGCCAGTAATTCATTCCGTACGCTTTGGCGGCTTCGATTTCTCCTTTGGGAGTGGTCTCGATTGAACCTCGAATGATCTCTGTCGTGTAAGCGGCTGTATTGAGTACGAAGGCGATTAAACATGGGTAAAAAGCTTCACTAAGCACTGCCCAAAATATCGTTTCTTGAATGCCAGTGATTTGCGCGGTGCCGTAGTAAATGAGGTATAGCTGCACCAGCAAAGGCGTGCCGCGGAATATATACACAAACAACCAAATAGGCTTATTAATCCACCAAGACTTGGAGTTTTGCAATATGCCAAGCGGTAGTGCAATAAATAGCCCTAGTAGCAGCGATAAAAACACGAGGTGCACAGTGGTGACGAGACCGTCCCAATAATGCAGCAGTGTAGAGGGCGTAAAAATTTCATTGTTGGCGAAAAGTGAAAGAAAAGCGTCCATCAATGTGTTCCTGCGTAGCCGCTGTTGTACTTCGCTTTCAAGCGTTTAAGCACCCACTCTGATACAGCTGTTAGTGCTAGGTAGACGCCGGCGACAGGAATCAAAAAAGTGAACGGCTCATGCACGGCCTTGGCGGCTTCGGAGGCCAGTCTTACCATGTCTGAGAGGCCAATGATGGAAACGAGCGCTGTTGTTTTAAGTAGTACTAACCAGTTGTTTCCTAAGCCGGGTAGGGCATGACGCATCATTTGCGGAAACAAGATTCGACGAAACAGCTGAGAGCGCGACATACCATAGGCAAGGCCAGCTTCTGCTTGTCCTTTGTCGACAGCCAAAAAAGCACCGCGAAAGGTTTCCGCCATATAGGCACCAAAGATAAAACCTATCGTAAACACACCCGCGACAAACTCGTCGATATTGAAGAAAATATCGACCTTATATTGCTCGTATAACCAGTCAGAGACGTTGTTCATCATGATCTGTCCGCCGAAGAAAATTAGCAGCATCAGAACAAGGTCGGGAACGCCCCTAATGATAGTTGTATATATGGTGGCGACACTGCGAAGAAACAAGTTCTCAGAAAGCTTGCCAAGTGCCCCTAACAGGCCCAAGAGGCAGGCTAGTGCCAGTGATAAGAATGCGACCTCAATGGTGATAATTGCGCCAGAGAATATAGAGGGGCCGTAGCCATGCAGGTCGATCATTGACAGCGTATTAACTCAAATGAAGTGTGAATACTGAGGACTGCTTTCGCTCATAAGCGTTAACAGCCCCCAGTCGCTTAGATTTAATCTAAAGGCGATTAAACCTTAATGCTATAAGCGAAGTATTTTTTCATGATGGCGTCATAGGTGCCATTTTCTTTCAACTTCTTAAGTGCTTTGTTGAATTTCTCAGCCAGCTCAGTATCGCGTTGACGGAATGCCGCACCTGCTGCTTCACCCAACTGAATTTGCTCGCCAATAGCTGCGTAACCTTCAACTTTTTTGATGACGGTAGACTCGCCAACAGGGAAGTCCAGAAATACGAGGTCAGTTCTGCCTCCGGTTAGATCCAGTACGAGATCGTCAGCCGTGGTGTAGCGTTTTACGTCGGCAACAGAGCCAAAGTTTTCGGTAACATAGGTGTCTTGAATTGTGCCACGTTGCACACCAATCTTTTTGCCTTTCAATGCATCTTTACTTGTCACGTCAACGTTCATGTCTGCTTTACCAAACCATGCAGATGGAGTGATGTAGTAGCCATCAGAGAAGAGGACTTTTTTAGCACGCTCTTCGGTGATCGACATAGAGGAGAAGATTAAGTCATATTTGCGAGCAAGCAGGCCTGGGATAATGCCGTCCCAAGATTGAATGACCCATTCGCATTCGGCCATTATTTCAGCACAAACCGCGTTACCTAAATCGATTTCAAAACCGGTTAAAGAGCCGTCTGGCGCTTTAAATTCGAACGGCTCATAGGGTACATCGACTGCGATTTTTAGTTTTAATTTTTCACCGTGGCCATGACCGTCAGCGAATAGGCTCATGCTCGTAGCAGCAAGCGCTATTGCAAGGAAGGATACAAGTTTCTTCATCTTTATTTCCCCTGAATAAATGTTGTTTTCTTTCGTTTTGAGTTCTATGACTCTTTGTGATTAGCCTTCTGCCAGCAACCATTTGTTAGCCAGCAAGCGGGTTAATACTTGGGTTGGAGAAACTGCTTCATTCGTTCTGAATCAGGATTCTCAAATACTTTTTGTGGTGTGCCATGCTCCTCGATTTTGCCTTGATGTAAAAATACAACTTGGGAGGATACGTCTTTCGCAAATGCCATTTCATGCGTTACCACAATCATTGTTCTTCCTTCGTCGGCTAAGTCACGCATGACTCTTAGTACTTCACCGACTAACTCTGGGTCTAATGCCGATGTTGGCTCATCAAATAGAAGGACCTCTGGTTCCATCGCGAGAGCGCGTGCGATGGCTGCTCTTTGCTGTTGGCCACCAGACATTTGCGAAGGGTAATAGTCTTTACGGTCATAAATGCCTACTTTATTGAGCAGTGCTTCGGCACGCTCAATCGCTTCATTTTTTTTCTTTCCTAAGACATGAACCGGTGCTTCGATAACATTCTCTAACACGCTCATGTGGGACCAAAGGTTGAAACCTTGAAATACCATCGAAAGCTTTGAACGCATTGCTTCGACCTGTTTAGGTCTTGCTGGAATACGAACGCCTTTTTTTGTTTTGAATTCTACCGCTTCACCATGCAGCAGGATTTCACCGGCGGTAGGCGTTTCGAGCAAGTTAATACAACGTAAAAAGGTGCTTTTTCCCGAGCCGGACGAGCCGATCATAGAAATGACGTCGCCTTTATTGGCCTCAAGGGAAACGCCTTTGAGTACTTCTAGCTCATTAAAACTCTTATAAAGGTCGCGCACGACCAGAGGGGTAGCATTTTCAGTCAAGGTATTTGATGGCCTAGTTGAGTGCGGCATTTTTTATCTGAATGATATTCAAACAATACTGCTAGGTTTGCGATGGGGCGTCAAGCCTTATCCTGCAAGGAACTGATCACTTGGTCAGCTTTTTAAGTCGCTTAAAGAGCGTCTGTTTTGTGCTTTACAAAATAGCTGTTTCAGTCGCGCCTGCCTTCTTACCAATGCACCTTTGTAATCTTCATTAATTGGGGGCATTTTTAGTGGCGCATTGAGCTCAATTTCAGCGCGCTGTACGCCCCAGTATTAACTGCTGAAGCGACAGTACTGTTCGGCGAGGTTGATAAATATGGCTTCACTCGTTTCAGCTTTAAAATCGCCACCATCGTAGGATGCGAGAGGCTTGGCTGAAAGCTCTCCGTTAGCATCGGCAGACTCAAGGTAGCAATATTGTTCATAGGGTAGGTTTAAATTGTCTGACGCATACGTTTTCCCTGTCACGACGTAGTCGCCGCTTGGTGTTAAATTGCGATGAAAAACCGTAAAACTGGTGTCGATAAAGCCGCCTTCTGCCCCGGACACGCTCTCAGTGTCGGAAAGGCTTTGTAGCGCGAGAACATCGCCTTGTACCGGCGCTATCGCAGTGAATGTTGGCCCACCGGGGTTGAGCAGCCACCAAATAAGCACCGCTGTTAAGGCGGCGATGCTGAGTGTTGAGACGACATAAAAAACTGTTCGGGTGCTGTTTTCGTAGCGTTGGGATCGGTAGATTACCGACATCAGTTCTTGTTTTTGGATTTGGTTATCGATGGCGCGATTCATCGATGCAAAGTTATGAGAGACATAACTAATGGGCTCATCACGTTTGGCAGAGCGTGTCTCGGTTTCTGCGGAGGAATCATCCTGCGGCGGCCCCATATGAGACTCGTTGCTTCGCTCTTCGAGCTTACTCATGGCTGATCCTGAGAAGGACGTTTATTCTCATCTTGTGCGTCTTGCTGTGCCTGAATAAGCGATAGGTCATCGGTATAAAGAGGGACGTGAACAATTTCTTTCTTGATGATTTCTATTGGCCGGTCGACCATCACCACGCGGTCCACCGGTATTTCTTTGATCACCTCTTTGATGCGCGGCTGTCTTAACAAGCGCCGGCGATGAATCAAATAGCGTCGTAAACTGTTGATCGCTTTTAGCAAGGATGAAACGCGTTCATCTTCTGTTTTGTAGGTAGCAATATCCGGGTCACGAATGACGTAAGACGCAAGTGCTAACAAAATGCCCGTAATCGCGATGAGTATCGCCAAGCTCCCAAACCACATGCTGGCAATAAACATCACATCTTGTCGGTTAAGATCGGCTGCGGACTCTTTGCCATACCACCACTGCGCCATGCGGTAGACTTGGTTGTCGCCAACCTTTACGTTGATTTGATTTCGCAGTTCAACACGATGTTGTTTTTTGGCGAAAAGATCCGTGTCGATCGCCTCAATGAGTTCCTCGTTTCTGGACAATTTATCAAACTCGGCGTCACGTATCCGTTCGTTCTCGCCTTGTTGCTGAGCGAATTGTTTTTCGATACGTGTCAGTTCTTGCATGTGCCGATTGACGGCTTGTTCGACGTCTTTGTCACGTGCGCCGAGACTTTTGCTCAGCTGCAAGGAGAGTGACTTTATCTCTTTGTTGTAGGCGTCAATTTGCGCTTGGTAACGAGTTTTCACCTTGTCTTGATTGGATTGGTATTGGCTAAGCAGTGAGTCTTGGCGGTTGGAGTCGGATAAGGTATTAAGGTTTGTGCGGATATCCTCTACTTTTTGACTTTGCTTAGCGATGGCCGACTGATAGCGCTCTCTCACGCTGTTTTCACTGAAAAAACCGGCGTCTTCGACTTCTTTCTCGCTTTTGGTGACAAGTTTATCAAGGTTGTCTTGTTCCTTTAGCAACTGCTGTTGAAGGCTGCGTCGTTGAGTATTGAGCTCGTTTACTGAGTTTTCACGCATCGTATTAGACTGAGACTGCAGTCCATCGATTTCTTTTTGCCTTTCTAAGCGTACGGCTTTGAGTTGAGCTCGCCGATCTTCAATTTGGTCTTGTAGGCTTTTGATATATTCGGTTTGTGTCGCTGCTCTTAATACTTGGATTCGCTCTTGAATGACGCCGCTTTGACGGTTTCTCTCCTCTGAAATAACCGCATGGCGCTGACTGTAGTCGGCCTCGATACTTGTTGATGTCAGGTCAGCTAGATTTTGGCGCTGCTCTTCGATGGGTTCTATTTCTTCTTCTAATGCGACCAACTCTTTTTTGTATTTGTCGATAGAGAAAATCAAGGCCTGAAAGTTACGTTCAAAGCCGTTGAGTGCTGACTCAAATGTGATGAAGGCTAAGAACACGAGGCCCAGTCCGAATACTATTTTCCAGCGTGTCTTGGTGGTTTTATAGGCGGCTTCGACAAAGGGAATCTTAGTGGCTTCGACCGCAGCAACCATAATAAATGGCAGCATGGCGATAACGATATTGGTGTAGTGCGCGGCACTGAGTTCGCCCCCGAAATTTGCATTCAGCTCGGTGAATGACGTCATACCTTGCATCAATGCGATTGCGAGACCGATGGTGACAGCAAGAATTTCAACGGCCCAAGCGAACCAGATTAGTTTTTTGCCAGCGGCTTCTCGTTCGGGGCTTACGGTATGAATTGTACTATCGGAGTGAACGCTACTATGGTTTGATACATCATCAGCCATCGAATAAACCTTTGTTATTTTGTCTTATGCGTCTTGAAACGAAATCTAAAATAAACCATCTGCTGCCGCGTGTCATGGTCTGTCTTTCTTTGCTGTGCATTGGTTTGATTATGACGGGCTGTTCTACCTATGGCTTGCATGAGCAGCAGCTTGTTGATGAGGAGAAAAATTCCGATCAAGAGCGCGAACACGAGCAAGAAAGCTCTGCAGAGGATCAGGCTGAAGTTCCTGTTTCACAACCTATCGAAGCGTTAGCCAAAGACCTAGAGAGTGCGCAGCTTCAGCCTGATCTGAGCGATCGCAGCACTGACGCACAAAGCGCAGAAAAAAAGACCAGTGAAACTTCCTTTCCGATAACAGCCGAACCGAAGGATGACAAGAGCGAAGCAGAGATGAGCTTGAGTGAGCCTTCGCCTGCCTCGACAGAAAAGAAAAAGGATTCTACCGGCAGTGCGGAGCAAATCGTGCCTCAAAACAATGCTGCCCAAGATTCGCAAAAAGTGAGCGAGACGGCATCAGTCGATGACTATTCCTTGCCGGTTGATGCACCGCCTGAAAGTGTTTTAGAGTCGGCTAGCTCAGGGTCGCCAAGCGACGCGTCAGAGCTTAGTGAGTCAGCGCATAAACCATCGGATGGCAGCAAGCCTCGTGACAAGTTTCAGGAAACCGAGCGTGAAGAAGCCACCGGTAAAACGGCCTACAGTGGAAAAACGAATAGTGAACCGGCTGTTTTGCCCCCTTCTGCAGAACTTAACGACCCTGCTTCTAAGGAGCGCGCAAGCGACCTTCAAACGCGACTAGAAGATTTAAAGAACGCCGGCGCAGCGCAAGTGCTTGATCAAAAAGACTTAGCTCGATTGGCAGATGAGAGACAAGAGGTAGATGAGGCACAACAGACTGCACAGAAACCTAAGCAACAAGGCTCCAGTTCCGAACAAAATGAGAAGAAAGAAAGTGGCGACATTAGTAAAGCTAGCAAAGATGTTGTGGTTAAGGGCGATGTGTTGATTGAAAAGGGTGTGTCGAATGATAAGGAAGGAGAGTTAGACCGAGAATATTTTGAGCTTAATGAGATTGGCCAAAGCGTGTCAGGCCTCAAGACAAATGACGAGAGAAATAAAGCAAAGGGTTTCGGTACCGTCGAGAGAGCAATGCCTGTTAGCGGGGGAGATGTAGTTGTTGAGGGAAATGTCGTTGTCGAGGGTGACGTCAGGGTAAAAGAAGCGGGCACGTCGACCCTGATTTATAATGGGCGCGACTCAAGCCTCACTGCGCAACAACCTAGTCGCAATATTCGCTGGAACCTTCAGAAACCGCCAAGTAGAGAGCCAAATATTGCTGAGTAGGTCTCGGCGAATTTGCGACCGCTTCGCTTAGAACAGCTCTAGCTCGCCTTCATCAGCGTCGTCGTCTTCGATTGCGTGCTGAATTTCTAGTTCATCTACGATCAGATCAACGTAGATACGGCACTCGACAATGATGCCATCGATATCGAAATAGTAGATCTTAGATTCGAAACCTTCGGGCACGATTGAATCAAAATCGACACCATAAAAGCTTTCAGGTAGTCCTATTTTTACGACAATGTCATGCTTCATAAGCTTGGTCTTTACTTTGCCTATCAACATGTTGGACAGCTCCGCCATCCAGTCTTCTAGTTTGTCTTCTTCGACGTCGATCACGTTATCGACCGGGTAGGTCAGCGCTAAGACTGAAAATGGCATGCGCAAAAATAGCCGTAACTCCATATCATTTGAGCCAGCATCAATCATTGCGATAAACGAACCTTCTAAATTGTCTTCAGGTTTTTCGGTAAAATTGACAGTGCAAGATAGGCCTTCGAACAATGAAAAGCAGGCCTCCTCAAATTGCTCATATAGAAAGCTAATAGATTCATTATGATTCATTAACGCGTTTCCTGATTAATATGTGGTAGCGAATGTCTTGCTCCGGTCTTCCATTGGCCATATTTAGCGTTATCAAGTTTGTCCTTAAAACGCACGATGCTTACGAACGGCATTAATAACAACGTAAGCAAGTGTAGATGACCAATTGCTATTTTGCGTAGTTAAGCTAGCGTTTTTTAAGGCTTTTAATCGCGGCTACTTTCTTGTTAAAAACGCCTTGTTGTACTAAATATTAGTGTATACCTAAGTTTAATTTTTTGTCTCATACCGTTGGTTTAGCGGTACTTCTTCGGGGTTTTTGTGTTGAAAAAACAAATAATGTTGGTTGATGATGATTCAGCTAATCGATTGATATTAAAAATGTTTTTGGAAGATAAGTATGACGCAGCTGAAGCTGAGTCTGGTGCAAAATGTCTTGAGTTGATCGATTCAAATGTGCCAGATATCTTCCTGCTTGATATTAATATGCCGGGCATGAATGGCTATGAATTATGCGCTGAACTGCGCCGCCGCCCTGAAACAAAAAGTATTCCGATTATCTTTGTGTCCGGACTGGAGACCGCCGAAGAGCGTTTGGCCGGATTTGAGGCGGGCGGCAATGGTTTTCTGACCAAGCCTGTTCAGCAAACGACACTGATGGAAGCTGTCGATTATCAGATTGAACACCGAAAGGAATTTGAGGACGCGCAAAAGAATTCTGAAGAAGCGATGCAGGTAGCAATGGAGGCGATGACCTCTAACAGCGAACTGGGCCAGATGATTCAGTTTGTTAAAGACTCGCATGACGAAAATACTTTGACAGGCGTAGGGAAAAAACTTTGCGAAGTGACTGCAGGTTTCGGTCTTAACTCTTGTGCGATTGTTTTTGGCAGTAAACCGGCATTTGTAAACTGCGAAGAGGGGTCAGTAGAGGCGAATCTGCTGCTACGCTCCAAAGGCTCGCAAGAGCGGATTATTAGCCGCGGTGTTCGTACTATTATCTGTAGTGATTACATCGCTATTCTGGTGAAAGATATGCCGGTTGATGATGACAGCCGCTATGGTCGGTTCAAAGATCACTTAGTGGTTTTGGCAAGTATTTGTGACGGTCGCTTACTGACGATTCAAGCGCAGTTAGACATGGCTGAACAGCGTCAAAGTGTTTTGTCTCGTGTGATTAGCATGACAGAAAAACAGGTGAAACGCCTGAGCACGAAGCTCAATGAACATGATGAAATTGTTCGCTCCGTGATGATGACGATGATTGGCGAGCTAGAAGCAAAGCTTTTTGTTTTGGGCTTGGATGAAGACCAAGAAGAACAGTTGATGAAGCTAGCCTATGATGCCAGCGAGCGCTTGGAGTCAATGAAAGAAGATGCTAAGGAGCTTGAGAAAGAACTAGGGGCTGTTCTCGAAGGCCTGTATGAAATCCTCAGCGCGAATTCTTGACGGCTATCGAGGTCCGCTAGCCTGGTTGCTGTTGAGTGTCTGGATCTTATCGTCGGCGATCGCTATTTGGTTGCAATTTCACGAGCCATATCGTGATTTTTTGCAGGATAGAGTGCCAGTTGTTAAGTTAGGATTGAGTGCGCCGGACGATAGCCGGATTACGGTGGTTCATTTTTTGGACGAAGAATGCTCCTGCACGCGCTTTAGTCGACCTCATATTGCTACGTTAGAGAATACGCATCCGGAAGCCCGCCATATTTATGTCGAGCCGAGGAAATCGAAAGGCGTGTTCGCAGGTGAATTTTCAGATTTAGTGGTAACGAGCCCTTCTGTTGCGGTGATGAATAAGACGGGATCGCTTGCCTATTATGGCCCGTATACTGACGGGTTAGTGTGCAGTCAGGGGAATGACCTAGTAAAAATGGTATTTGAAAACCTGGCGAAAGATTCGAATTATCAATGGATGAATGTTTTAGGGTATGGCTGCTTTTGCGATTGGCCAGTAGTTTAACCGGTGTTTGAGTTTATTTAAATTGGAGAGACATAGTGAGTCAGAATAGCGCTTTGGTTCAGCATTATAGAAAAGCGGACCGATTAATGTTGGCCTTGCACGCGGGGTTGTTTGTCGTCGGTCTAGCGTTGGCGTCGATGCATGATACCTGGACAGAAGCTTTTTTGATTGGTGGCGGAACACTCGCAGCGATTGCCGGAATATTCTTCTTGGCGTCAGGAGAGCTTGTTTGTCGCATTGCGATGGGTGCGGGGTTAATTGTAATGACGTCGCTGCATATCCAGCAATCGCACGGCATGATCGAGTTCCACTTTGGCATATTCGTGTTGCTCGCCCTTACGCTTTATTATCGAGATTGGTTCCCTATTTTAGCGGCCGCTTTGACTGCTGCGGTACACCATTTTTTGTTTTTCTATCTGCAAACACAAGGCAGCCAGGTGTGGGTGTTGCCGAGTGCTGACACTGGTTGGTGGGTCATTATGCTTCATGCCACCTATGTGGTGGTGGAGACTGGTGTATTGTTATGGATGGCCAACGATTTACGCAAAGAGTTTCTGGCGTCGAGTGAGCTAGCGGGCGCGACGGAACAGATTGTGGGAGGCTCGCAAATTGATTTAAGTGTGCGGACATCGGGGGATACAGAGCTGCTTTCTCGCTTTGATTCTTACACCACAGTGGTATCGAGCTTGGTGCAAGAGGTCGCTAACAACACGAACATGCTATTTGGAACCAGTAAAGAGTTAGTGTCGATCACCGATGTAGTGCAGAGCCAGTCTAATTTGCAGCACGAACAAACCGACATGATTGCGTCTGCGGTAGAACAAATGACAGCTTCCGCTTCCGAAGTGTCGCGCAATGCGGAGGAAGCCGCATCATCGGCTAATGAAGCGACACAAAATGCGCAGTCATGTAAAGACTCCAGCTCTGAAACTGAGCGAAGTATCCGTTCTTTAAATGAGCAAATTACTAGCGCAGCGGAAACCATTACATCGTTGGATCAAGAGACGGCAAAAATTGGCTCCTTGTTGGATGTCATTCGGGGGATTGCCGAGCAAACAAACTTGTTGGCCTTAAACGCGGCGATAGAAGCCGCACGAGCTGGTGAGCAAGGCCGAGGCTTCGCCGTCGTTGCTGATGAGGTAAGATCGCTTGCTCAGCGCACGCAGCAGTCAACCGAAGAAATAGACAAGATGATTGGTACCTTGCAGACGGGAAGTGGCTCGGCGGTAGAAGCCATGACGGCAAGTCAGGACCTAGTGAATAATTGTGTAGAGCATACTCATCGTAATCTAGAGCTGATGGAGCAGGTCTCACAGGCGATTGGAAGTATTAGTGGTATGAACCAACTAATCGCGTCATCGTCTCAAGAGCAAAGTTCTGTAACGGTTGAGATTAGTGAAAACTTGAGTTCGATTGTGAGTTCGGGCGAAACCATGAATGATCAAATTGGTCAGGCCAATTCGGCGGCAAGCAAGCTGGAAGAATTGGCGACGCAATTGGATATTTTACGCCAACGTTTTAAATAAGCGTTTTGAATAAGTAAGTGCAGGTCTCCTTGAAAAGAGACCTGCATGTTGAATTTAGTCTTGGTTTAGACGCGCGTCCGCGTCGTCTGCACCAAACTGCAGCTCGCAAAGGCGACGATACAGCGCGTTGCTTTTGATTAAGTCTTCGTGTTTACCAATCCCCTGAATCGCACCTTGATCCATCACGGCAATACGGTCAGCATTTTTGACCGTTGCAAGGCGGTGTGCAATCACAATGGTGGTGCGTGTTTCCATGAGTTTATCGAGTGCCTGCTGCACAAGGTATTCACTTTCTGCATCTAGCGCGCTTGTCGCCTCATCCAAGAGCAAAATGGGTGCGTCCACTAGCAACGCCCGCGCGATCGCTAAACGCTGTTTTTGTCCGCCCGACAGCCCGAGTCCCAAGTCGCCTAAATTTGTTTCATAAGCCTTCGGAAGTTTAGATACAAACTCATCTGCATGAGCCGCTTTGGCCGCGTTTATCATTTCTTCATCGCTGGCATTTGGGTTTCCGTAGCGGATGTTATCGGCGATGCTGCCAAAAAACAGAGCGGGAGATTGAGAGACTAGGGCAAAGCGTTCGCGCAATGTATTGAGGTCGAGATCCCGATAGTTCGTGTCGCCGAAATACAGCTCGCCGTTTTGTACATCATAAAAGCGCAACAGTAAGTCGAATAGCGTAGATTTTCCTGCGCCGCTGGGGCCCACTATGGCCAGCGTTTCGCCAGGTTTGACCTCAAGGCTAAGATTATCAATGGCGAGATGGTCGGGCCGAGACGGATAGTGAAAGGAGAGGCTTTTAAGCCTGAGTCCTGATTTGTTAGCGTGCGTGGAGAGCGTAAGCGGTTGGGCCGCGGGTACGATATCGCTTTTGGATTGCAATAGTTCAGTAATCCTTTCAAGTGCGCCAGCGGCTTGTTGAAGCTCACTGATTACTTCAGAAATTGAGCCCACAGCCGAGCCGATAATGATACTGTAAAATAAAAAAGCAGCGAGTTCCCCGCCACTCATCGCGCCTGAAATCACGTCATTGCCGCCCACCCAAAGCATGCTAGCAATTGCGCTTAGTACCAGCACAATCACAACCGTAATGAGCCACGCTCTTTGTTTAATACGGTGAATCGCCACGGAAAAAGCATCTTCGGTGACGCTTTTGAAACGCTGGCGATCGATCGCTTGGTGGTTGTATGCTTGAACGGTTTTTATCTGTCCTAAAATTTCGCCTACATAGCTGCCAACGTCTGCAATCTTGTCTTGATTGTGCCGAGAAAGTTTCCTTACTCGTCGGCCGAACAATAGAATCGGAACCACTACCAAAGGGATAGCGCACATGACAATAAGGGTAAGTTTTGCGTTGGTGATGAACAGCCAAATGATGCCGCCCAACAGCATTAGGATGTTGCGCAATGCGATCGAGACTGATGAGCCCACGACGGACTGCAGTAGCGTCGTGTCTGCGGTAAGTCGGGACTGAATTTCTAGGCTGCGATTGTACTCAAAGAAACCGGGATGCAGGTCAATCAGATGGTTGAAGACGCTACGTCTAATATCGGTTACGACTCGTTCGCCAATCCACGATACCCAGTAATAACGTGTGAATGTTCCGACGGCGAGCGCGAGTACCAGTCCGAAAAATAGCGTGACGGCTTGTTTTAGATTCGCAATTGATTGGGTTGCGAGACCTTCATCGATCACTATTCGAATGCCTTGACCCAGCGAGAGGGTAATCGCGGCCGTGAAGATGAGTGCCAGAATGGCATAGGCCATTTGTCTTCTATAGGGCAGGACAAAAGATAGGGCAGATCTTAGAACTTTCGTTTGCATGCGCGAGCCTGAGAGCATAATGCGTAATCTTGCTGACTAAAGAGAGGCGACATCATGCCTGTTAAATACGATCGGGAACAGGCTAGTTTGTGGCACAAAGCGTTCTAGATGAAAGCCGCCTGATAGAGATGATATTTGGCAGAATTGCTGATGAAAAAAATTGATCTGGAACAAGCCGTGCCATTGGAGCTTTCGTTACAGTTTCTATATATCGACTTGCAGTGATTTTGGACTTAGGTGCCAAGAGAGTCTTGCTTCGGTTTATCCGTTGTTCAAGTGCAATCGATACGTCTAATGAGTCAGACCAAGAGGAACGAAGATGTTGACAGAAGCGGAAATGGAAACCAGAAAACAGGACTTATCAGTCAGGCGCACTGCCTTGCGTGAGCGTTTGAGCGCGATTAAAAAAGACTACGCTCAGGGCCTTGATTCGGACTGGGAAGAACAAGCCCTTCAGCTAGAGAATGCGGAAGTGTTGCAAGAAATTTCTCGTGTCACAGCGGAAGAACTGAGCAAAGTTGAAAATGGAATAGAGCGCCTGGAAAGAGCCATCGAGCAAGTGCATGGCAAACTATAGCGCCGCCTGGGCGCTATTTAACGAGAGATAAGGGCTATCGTCTGACTTGGATGCTGATATCGTCGATTTCATCGACTGGCGGCGCCCTGCCGGTGATGTCTTCGACATAGCAATTATAGACGTCCATTATTTTGTCTAACTCCGTGCGCAGCAGCGGGGTAATATTGGGGTCGAAATGAGCGCCCGCTCGAATTTCTATATACTCGATGGCCCGTTCGACCGGCCATGCTTCTTTGTAGGGGCGTTTAGATGTTAGCGCGTCGAACACATCTGCAATAGCGACAATACGCGACACTAGGGGAATATCTTCTCCACTTAGTCCGTCCGGGTAGCCCGTACCGTCCCACTTTTCATGATGTGACATCGCAACAGTGCGCGCCATTTTTAGTAGTTCACTGTGATGAGTACCGATTATCTCAGCGCCGAAACGAGCATGCGCACGCATCATCTCCATTTCGTCGTGATCGAGTCCGCCCTTGCGTTTTAGAATGTTGTCCGGAATCCGAATTTTGCCAATGTCATGCATTGGCGCGGCCAGTTTGAGCGTTTCGGCATCTTCTGGGCTCATTCCTAATGCGATGGCTAGTATGCGTGAGTAGAGACTCATACGAATAACATGCTTGCCGGTTTCGTTATCTCGATATTCCGCAGCGCGTCCAAGGCGTTCGATAACGACGACCTGAGTCTCTTTAATTTCTTTGGTTGCCTCTTCTACCATGCGTTTCAGCTCGCGATTTTGGTCATACAGTGCGAGATGGGTTTTGACGCGAGCACGAACGAGTGATGGGTTTACGGGCTTGGTAATATAGTCGACACCGCCAACCTCAAATCCTAAGGCTTCGTCTTTCACCTCTCCTAGAGAGGTAACGAAAATCACAGGGATGGCGCGTGTTAGGTAATCTGCTTTGAGTTTTCGGCAGGTCTCGAAGCCATCCATGTCGGGCATGATGACATCGAGTAAGATAAGGTCAGGTTTTTCAAAGCGGGCGAGGCTTAGTGCTTGTTTGCCGCGCTCGGCGTATATCAGGTCGTAATGATTTTCCAGTATTGTTTTAAGGATAAGGTGATTATCCAACGCGTCATCTACGACAAGTATTTTTTGTTTTTCCATTACCGCTTCCCTGATGAATAACTACGATTGTTTAGCGTTTTATAGACTACGCTTTCGATGATCGCAAAACAATTGAAAGAATTAGGAGAAGAAAGTTGTTTTTTTGTCGCTCTAAGGTCGCGAATTACACGAAATATTAGCGGGCTTTGCTAGAGGATTGAGGGTGTTATAACTAGTCAGTGTCCAACGAGTAAATACATAAGAGAAGCCTAAATGTACGCTTGAATAGAGAGCGCCATTTAGGCTTCAATTTTCGAGTAAGATTCTACTTCTGTGACTTAATATAGGCCATCGCTTTCGATAAAAACTTCTCCCCCTGTCCATTCCCCGACTGCATTTCTTTTTGATTGTCGGTGCTGCTGATTTGTTCCCAGTTTTCGAGCACGCTTTCAGGAGACTGCTGTTCCGCTGGCAAGAAAACGCCATCGGTTTCGAATAGGCGTGTTGAGGCATAGCCACCAGCGCCCGCACACAAAATGAAGCGGTTGGGCGACTCTTCTGTACAAAGTGTTAGTGCGCCTGCGGTCACTGCTTCGGCCGTTAACATATCGAGAATTTGTTGTGGCATTAGGTCTTCTGTCATTCGTGTTGCCGCCGTTGGTGCTAATGCATTAACACGAATGTTGTTTTTAGCGCCTTCTAGTACAAGCGTGTTCATAAACCCAAGTACGGCCATTTTCGCTGCGCCATAGTTGGTTTGGCCGAAGTTCCCATACATGCCCGAAGACGAAGTGGTCATCACAATACGGCCATAGTTTTGCTCGCGCATAATGTCCCATACCGCTTTAGTGCAGTTCACCGATCCCATTACGTGAACATCCATCACTAGTTTAAAGTCAGCTAGGTCCATTTTTGCGAAACTTTTGTCTCGCAAAATCCCTGCGTTATTAATGAGAATGTCGACGCGTCCCCATTGGTCCATGGTCTGCTTTACCATGTCTTCGACTTCGCCATAATTGGCGACATTGGCGCCATGAGCGAACGCTTCGCCACCCATCTCTTTGATTAGCGCGACCACTTCTTGAGCCGCTTCAGACGAGGCGCCGCTGCCATCGCGAGCACCGCCAAGGTCATTCACCACAACCTTCGCGCCGCGACGTGCGAGTTCCAATGCATGAGAACGGCCCAAGCCGTTGCCTGCGCCGGTTACGATGGCGACGCGACCTTCAAAATTTACCTGAGCTGTCATCGGTTTTCCTTATGTGTCTATCGATTATTGAATAATGTGTGGTTTGATAAGGTAGAAATGCTTATCGGATCTACTCAACGAGTTGTAAGCCTATCCAAATGGCTTTTAATGCCGGTTTTTCCTGACCTTCTATTTCAACAGAAATTTCAGTCCGAGACATAAATTGTCCCGGTTTTTTTTCTTCTATTTCAATCAGCGTCGCATGTGCGCGAATTCGGCTGTTCACTTTAACCGGGGCGATAAAACGAATTTTATCAAAACCGTAGTTGATGCCCATGTAAGTACCGTCGATAAAATAGGCGAAACTCTCCGCGAAGTGGGACAGCATCGACAGCGTCAGAAAGCCGTGTGCAATGGTACCGCCGAACTCAGTTTCTTTCGCTTTTTCTTCGTCTACGTGAATGAACTGATGGTCCAGAGTGCAATCGGCAAACTGATTGATTTGTTCCTGCGTGACGGTAAACCATTCAGTAGGCGTGCTCGCTTTGCCAATATACTCACGAATGTTTTCCTTTTTGACTGTCTTCATTTCGCGTGCTCCCTTGTTGTATTTTTTGTTGTTCGTGCTGGTCGTGTTGGTAGCGCTAGGCACAATGCGTATCAGGTTTCGGATGCATTAATTTAACGAGCAGTAGCGACCGTGTCACTAGTCATTTCAGCAACGATTAAACTCAGCTATGGCATTGTTTATTTCGTTAATCAAACTGTGGCGCGCTTGAATACGGAGCGGGTCTGGTTAACCATAGGATGAAACTTGAAGGCAGTCTCACTTTAAGCTGCTTTTCTATTGTTAGTCCAACAAGCTAGGACAGCAAATATGCCGGCGGTGGCGAATTGCAGCGGGCAGGGCGCAGTCGTAACGAATGGCAATGCCTAACAACGAACAATAACGAATAATAAAAGCGGAGAATAGCGATGACGGGGTTTGCAGAATACGACCAATATGACGCCATAGGATTGGCCGAGTTAGTGCGCAATAAACAGGTCAGTGCGCGAGAGCTCTTAGACGAGGCCATTCAGCGTCGTGAAGCAATTAACCCTTCCATTAACGCCATTATTCACAATATGGATGAGCTCGCGTATCAGGCCATCGATGCCGGTTTACCTGAAGGGCCTTTCCAAGGCGTACCGTTTTTGCTCAAAGATCTTTTGGCCGCTTACAAAGGTGTACCGATGACCAACGCTTGTCGGGCCTTTCGTGATTTTGTCCCCGATTACGATAGCGAGATGGTGAAGCGATTCAAGCGGTCTGGCTTGGTTATTTTCGGCAAAACGAACTGCCCTGAGAACGCGTACGTTGGTGTGACTGAACCGCTATTGTATGGGCCGACGCGTAACCCCTGGAATCTCGACCGCACGCCCGGTGGCTCGAGTGGTGGCTCGGGCGCGGCGGTGGCGGCGCGTATTGTTCCAATGGCGAGTGGCGGTGACGGTGGTGGTTCGCTAAGAATTCCGGGTTCGTGCTGCGGCTTGGTCGGCTTCAAACCTTCGCGAGGGCGCAACCCTTATGGGCCACATGGTGGTGAGCCTTGGTTTGGGCAAGTGCAAGAAGGTGTGCTGAGCGTAAGCGTGCGGGATACGGCCGCCGCGCTGGATGTGACGAATGGGCCGGATGTCGGCTGCCCGTCAACCGCACCGTCGCCCGCGCGTCCGTTTTTAGAAGAGGTAAGCGCCGAACCGGGTAAGTTACGAATTGCTTGGAGTCGTGAACCGCTGGTGCGCCAAGGTGAGCTGGGCGAAGAAAGTATCGAGGCCTTATTAAAAACCGTCGAGCAATTAACAAGCTTAGGGCATGAACTGGTGGAGGTGACGCCTCCTGTGAATAAAAAAACACTCGGGCATGGGCATATCATGCGCATGATGTGTGCGGCGGCTGCCGACCTCAGACAAGCAAAACTCACCCTAGGGCGCAGCCTAAAGCCAGACGATTTCGAACCAGAGACATGGTTAATGGCGCGTTTTGGTGAATCAATTTCAGGTGCAGCGATGGAGGTGATTAGTCGCGATTTACATGAACAGCGCCATGTCTTTGAAAACTTTATGCAAGACTATGATGTGTTTCTGACGCCAACTCTGTCCAAACCGCCGGTCCAGCTTGGCGAGTTTTTAGTGGAGGGGGTTGACCGTATGGTATCGCGTATCGCACGCCACAGTGGCCTCGGCCCGATCGCGAAAATGTTACCGCTAATGCTACCAGAGCTCGCGACAAAGAATTTCGATTGGGTCGCGTCCACGCCAGCATTCAACATTACCGGTAACCCCAGCGCTTCCTTACCTTTGCAGTGGAGTCGGGAGGGATTGCCGATGGGAATGATGTTCACGACGCGCTTGTTCGACGATGCCTGTTTGTTTCGTCTAGCAGGCCAGTTGGAGCGAGAATTCCCCTGGGCAGATAAACGTCCGAATCTGGCTAGTTATTCCACGAGTAATTGAATATATTGACGTGAACATTGAGCGCGTGAAAACGGACGGAGATCAGTCAGATGAATGATATTCAATACCCCATCAAAGGTGCCTGCCAATGTGGCGGCGTCACTTATGAACTGCTCGCTGCGCCGTCCTTGGTTGTCGCCTGCCACTGTAAAGAATGCCAAAAACTCTCGACCAGTGCCTTTAGTATCACGGCGATGGCTGATGCCGATACGGTTGTTTTTCATGGCGACATGCAGGAGTGGCAGCGCATGGCCGACAGTGGCAATGTCAGCGCGGCCAAGTTTTGTCCCACCTGCGGCAACAGAATTTATCACTACAATCCGGCCGACCCGCAAAAGTTAAAACTTAAAGCCAGCAACCTAGAAGACACGCGGCTAATTCAACCCACGGCGCATATTTGGGTGAGTGAGAAACAGGATTGGTTTCAGATACCGCCCGGAGTGAAGGTTGTCGACAAACAGCCCTAAACGCTTCTTACTGAGAGACAATACTCAAGCAGCTGAATCTTGCAGGCCGGACCTCGTGTTGACCCATCTACTTTCTGACAGTTTGCGACTATGCTAGCCGCCGCATGGATGAGCGGTACTTTGCTCTCGTTCTGTTTAATGGCGATCGCCGTGCGCGAGCTGAGTGGCGCGTTGTCGGTCATTCAAACGCTCTGTGTTCGCAGTGCCATTGGCTTGCTCTGCATCTCGCTTATCCTTGGTTTTTCCGGAGGCATACGTTCCCTGCATACGCGTCGACTAAAATTGCACCTGTTCAGGAATGTCTTCCATTTAGGTGGTCAGTACGGCTGGTTTTTGGGGATAGGTTTGTTGCCGCTTGCCGAGGTGTTTGCGCTGGAGTTTTCAGTCCCCATTTGGACGCTGATGATTGCGGTGCTGTTTTTAGGCGAGCGCGTTACGCGGCACAAGTTGGCGGCTTTGCTTTTGGGTGTTAGCGGCGTGTTAGTGATTGTTCAGCCGGGGCTGGCGATTATCGACCCAGCGGCCTTAATCGTCCTCGCCTCGGCGCTTTGTTATGCTGTCGCACACTCGTCGACCAAGTCGCTAGGCGGTTCTGAGTCGCCGGTGACGATCTTGTTCTATATGAGCCTTATCCAGTTTGCGATAGCCTTGATTCCCGCACTTTCAAATTGGGCGTCTCCCAACATGGCGGAGTGGGTCTGGCTGTTAGTGATCGGTTTGACAGCGCTAAGCGCGCACTACTGCATGATAAGCGCGATGCGCCATGCTGAAATCTCGATGATCGTTACCTTGGACTTTCTGCGGTTGCCATTGATTGCGCTCGTTGGCGTGGCAATTTATGCGGAGGACCTTGAGCTGTCCCTCTTGGCAGGTGGCGCGCTGATGTTGTTGGCAAATTTGATAGGCTTAAATGGCCAGCGAGGCCGCGAGCAAGGGCTTAGCCTAACAGAGAAGCCGAGTGCCGCAGGGGAACAAATAAAATGAGTGCTCATGATTTGGCGAAGGCTTACCCAGCGCCACCTAAACGCCTAAAAGAGTTGAATGGCTTTGGCCCTCGCAGTGAAGAAATTATGGCGGACTTAGGCATTCATACGGTGGATGAGTTTATGGCGATCGACCCTTACGAACTCTACGCCAAGTTAAAGCCAATCAAAGGCATGGGCTTGAATTCCATTTATGCGATTTTTGGCGCGCGGGAAAATATCTCGTGGCTGGAGGTTGCGCAAACACGCAAGACCGAAATCCTCATGCGTCTTGATGACCTCGGCTTAGCACCTAAATAGTTAGGCCTAGCACCAAAATAGCTAGTCCTTCACGCGCCCACGCAGCGCTTTGGTTTTGCTGTGTTTGGTTTTGCTGTCCATGCGGCGTTTTTGCGAGTTACGTGTCGGTTTGGTCGGGCGTCGGGTTTTCTGAATAACGGTCGCGTCTTTGATCAATTGCAGTAAGCGAGCGAGGGCATCATCGCGGTTCTTCTCCTGCGTCCGAAATTGCTGCGCTTTAATCACCAAAATGCCGTCTTTGTTGATGCGGCTATCTTTCAAACCCAGCAGCCGCGTTTTGTAAAACTCAGGCAATGACGAATTCGCGATATCAAAACGCAAATGAATCGCCGATGACACCTTATTTACATTTTGCCCACCTGCGCCCTGTGCCCGAATCGCAGACAGGTCTAGCTCATCGTCAGGAATTTGGATGTTGTTCGTAATCGAAAGTGGCATGTCGTGGTATCGTTCTGGCGTCAGCGTGTTTGTTGGGCGTGACATTCTAAAGCCTTGAGCGGGCATTGCAAAAAAAGGCCGAATACCTGACCCTAGGAACTACTAGGAACTAATTTAAGGGAATGAATAAATGACCAATGAAGATCAGCTACCTAATAAATTGATCGATCAAAATAATGAGGAATTTAAACCATTTATTAGCGTTTATCCCAAGTTTTTGTTGACGTTTTGGGTGGGGGGCGTTTTGTATGTGATATTTGGAGTTTTGTTTGATGAACATTCAAAACTAATTCTTAGTATTTCTATGTCGGGGGTTTTTATAGCAGCCTCTCTTGCAACATTCATCAGAAAAATAATTCCTTCTCCCGAGGCTATCGAAGCTCTGCACGGGTTGAAGTTGGGTCTAGTTAGACTTGGCATCATGCTTGTTGCAATTTTGGGCTCTGGAGCAATAGCGCTTCCATTTCTTGCACTAATTAACATGTTTAGTGTGTATCGATAAGAGGGGTGGAAGACCGGGGTCAGTTCTTACATGGTGCAGTGAAAGCCTATGAAAAGTTAGGGTGCATGAAAATTCACCACGCAAGACCTGACCCTAGGAACCTCTAGGAACTCTCTGCCAGCTCACCGGGACGGGGAAATTGGAAATAATCGGGGACAGACCACGTTTTAATGAGGTTACGCAGAAGGAAACAATGCAGGGACAGGCACTCCGTATGAATTTTTTTTAGTTGATAAGAATATGTTCCAGATCTACGATCCTTCGAATAGAAGGGGATGCATCCAATTATTGATAAAAGGCTCAATCAGTGAGCCGAATAAAATAGCTA
>Ga0209184_1000182_pt1 | contig 82188 bp, 76 predicted proteins | sample EN8Hudsemesocosm_2_FD_184627 | JGI IMG/M metagenome (GOLD analysis project Ga0209184, IMG submission 184627) | Methane-oxidizing microbial communities from mesocosms in the Hudson Canyon - EN8C Hudson Canyon (SPAdes) (version 2) | ecosystem: Environmental > Aquatic > Marine > Cold seeps | place... | reverse complement strand
ATTGCTGCTGAATCATTAACTGACGCAGCACTTAAAGTTGTTGCCGCTGCGGAGGGCAAATAATGTCTGTATTAATTAACAAAGATACTAAAGTAATCTGTCAAGGTTTCACTGGTGGTCAAGGTACTTTCCACTCAGAGCAAGCTGCTGAATACGGTACACAAATGGTTGGTGGCGTAAGCCCTGGTAAAGGCGGTCAAACGCATTTAGGCCTTCCAGTATTCAACACAGTACGTGAAGCAGTAGAAGCAACTGGCGCAACAGCAACAGTTATCTATGTTCCAGCTCCGTTCTGTAAAGATGCAATTTTAGAAGCTATTGATGCTGGCATCGAGCTTATCGTTACTATTACTGAAGGTATTCCAACTTTAGATATGGTTGACGTTAAAGTGAAGCTTGAGCAAACTGGCGTTCGCATGATCGGTCCTAACTGCCCAGGTGTTATCACGCCAGGCGAAACTAAGATTGGTATCATGCCAGGTCACATCCATTTACCAGGTAAAGTTGGTATTGTTTCACGTTCTGGTACGCTTACGTACGAAGCCGTTAAACAAACTACAGATGCTGGTTTCGGCCAATCTACTTGTGTAGGTATTGGTGGTGACCCAATTCCAGGTACTAACTTCATTGACGTATTAGAAATGTTCCAAGCGGATGACCAAACTGAAGCAATCGTAATGATTGGTGAAATTGGTGGTACTGCTGAAGAAGAAGCTGCGGAATATATCAAAGCTAACGTTACTAAGCCTGTTGTATCTTACATTGCTGGTGTTACTGCACCAGAAGGTAAGCGTATGGGTCACGCTGGCGCGATTATCGCTGGTGGTAAAGGTACAGCTGATGAGAAATTTGCAGCATTAGAAGCGGCTGGTGTTAAAACAGTTCGTTCTTTAGCTGAAATTGGTTCTGCTCTTAAAGAGAAAACTGGTTGGTAGGCGAGTAGCTTACAGCTTGTGATTCTTATTAAAAACCCGCTAACTAGCGGGTTTTTTTGTTTAGTTATGATTTTCGCCACATTTTTTCTTTTGCTAGACCAGATAGGTCAGGGTAAATATCTGAGGTATTAATACCAATTACATTTAGTTGCCATCGAATACGTTTAATTGCTGTTCTACTTATATCTATTCTTGCTAAAAATGGTTTATTAGCTTTGTAGCTTAAAGCATGAATAGAGTTTTTGTTTCTACCATGTAGAGTAAAACAACCCTTTTGTGCTCTTAATCTAATATCTATATATGGAGGTGTGATAGCTATTGGGGAATTAGGTATTTTAGGTGATCCCACTTTGTAATATTCTAATGTATCTTTATCTTCTTTATCCATGGTGACACTATCTGTATAATAAACGAGAGCTTTGCCTAGGGACTCTTCATTTAAAGAATAAGGGTTTAATACCCAAACGCACGGGCTTTGATTATCCTTCTTTTCGATTGCAAAATATAATGCGATTAAAGCTCCTTCACTCCAATCAAGTAACCTAGTTTCCATTCCATGATGTTGCGCTGTGATTAACCAATCCCACATATTTTCATGTTCTCTCCCTCCATTCAAAAATGCTCGAGCTTTATGAATAAACTGTGTGAGTTCGCTGGATTCATTTTTAGAGTTATATCTATGATTATTTCTAAAAACTGATGGAATTAATTTATAAGTAGTTTTTGGCTGGCCTCTAAACCAAACATCAGCTGTTTGATCATCATCTATTAAATCTTCTGCTTGATCTACTGCTTCAACAAACTCCGAAAGATTCTTAACTTTTAATTTAGTTACAAAGTAGTTCCCTGTTTTGTTGAGTTTAAATGCCATTCTTATCAAGTCCTTTAAGATCATTTAATTATCAAGCCACAATATATCAATTATATATAAACAACAACTTACATAAACAGTTGATTTATTATCGGAGTGCTGACATAAAATTTAAGGAATCAGTGACAAATAATAATTTATCTCTTTTATAGATAAATGAGTTCATAGTGAAATTAAGTATTTTGTGGTTAATTATATATTGTCGCGGTGGCGACGACACCCAAAGGGGGCTTAACGCCGAGTCCCCTTTGGAATCCCCCGACGCTGCGATCCAAACTTAATCTTGCATTCTCTCAAGTGTTTTCGACGTAACAGCGCTGAACGGGCATCCATGCCCTACATCGCTTTGTTCATCATCCATGATGAACATACGTGAACACTTTCGTTCATTCCAGCGTTTGTACACGCAGACTTGGTGTTTGTTGATAGATTAAGAGATCAACTCATTTGTTTTTGTTTTTACTTTTTCTATAAAGAAATGCGGTTGCTATTTGATGGTTCAACTCGGCCAAATACACCCGTACCCATCTCAGCAATGAAATAACAAACGAGCAATGGTAGGCCTCGACCCGAGACATGGATGTCGAGGGCTGCCGTAGTTCAGGGAAGATAAATCGGCAGGTATCGTGGACTACGCTCGTTTGTTATTGAATGTTCTGCTGAGTTGGGGCTTCGTGGGAGTCCAGAGGGACGTCGGAGGCAGTGTCCCTTTGGGTGTTGTCGCCACCGCGACGCCAAGCAGTGAATCAAACTCCAATCGCTAAAAAATAAGCTCAAAATATAGACCCCCCACCATGACACCAAGCCAAGAATCAGATCCCAAACTCTGAACTAAAACCCCCGAAAGAATATCCTCTTCATGCTATATTTATTCAACATCTTCTCCATCAACTCAACATCCGAAACACGATCATCCAATGCCTCCAATTCCAACTCATGCCTTACAAGTTTTTTATCTTGCGCTTTATCCAACCCTCCACTAGCCACAAAGTTTCTAATACTTTGTAACTCCCCTTTATCTAGCCAAACACCACAATGAAGGCAAGAATCAATCAACACACCAGAGATAGATTTAAAGTTACGACGTGACATCATGCTTTTACAATTAGCACAGGGTAAATAATTTTCAGATGTTGGTAATCCGGGGCGTAAATACTGAGGGTTGCTTTCATCATCTCGGTACACATCAAATTCAGACGTTAACACGGAAAACTCATCAGGTTGTAACCATACGCCTTCACACTGACTACATTCATCTAATTCATAGTTTCGATAATGATGAAGTTGTAAGGGGATTGAGCAGCGAGGGCATTCTTTTTGTTTTTCTTCTTGTAAAAGCTTCATACTGCCGTTGCACATAGGGCAATGGTGAACTTTTGCTTTTACTATATGGTTACAAGTTGCACATTGCGATTGAAGCATAAATGTCCTGATTAATTTGGTTCACTAATTTCTTGTTCTATTTTATCTAGCGTCTGTTGCTCTTTTTTCAAGTTTTTTTGATACTTGTTATCAACTTCGATGATCTGTTCGTTAAGTAACTCTACATAGCTGGAACCAGCTCTGTTGACACCTGCATTTAGTGCGTTAGCCTTAATTTTTTCAACTTCAGCTATATACTTTTGCTTTAAACGTTCTATGTTGGCTAAAGAACGTTCTTTCTTTTTGGATAACATGTAAATAGTTGGGTCAGTATTACTTTGAGCAGACTTGAGTTGAGTTGATTCAGGTGACATTGTATTTTGAACTTTAGAATAATCTAGTTGTTCATTTTCTTTGTTATCAGTTTCACAAGGCATTTGTGAGAAAATAATATTATCACCATCTTGGCATTTATATACCGTATTGGCATGTGTGTTAATAGCTGTCAAAGCTATTATTAAACTTATTCTACGTAACATTCCATTGCTCCTAGTAATCACTTAATTTACATCTTGAGTTTAATAATTTATGAAGTCAATCGGTTTAAATTTATCCATCACCATTTATTGAAGAAATAAGCTCTGCCAAACATGCTTCTCTTTGTTCAGTAGGAACTTGGCAAGTTCCTGCTGCATGATGTCCACCACCATTATATTCCAACATCAACTCACCGATATTTGTTTTTGAACTGCGATCAAAAATAGACTTACCAGTGGCAAAAACAATATTCTGTTTTTTAAGTCCCCACATCACGTGAATTGAAATATTACACTGTGGAAATAATGCATAAATAACAAAACGATTGCCTGAATAAATAATTTCTTCTTCGGTTAAATCTAGAACGACTAAGTTTTTGTGAACGGTTGAGCAACGCATAATTTGTTCTTTAAATTGCTCTTCATGTTGAAAATATAGATCAGTACGTTCTTTAACATCAGGAAGCGCTAACAATTGATCAATAGAATGATCTTTACCATAGTCGATCAAATCCATCATAAGTTCGTAATTTGAAATTCGAAACTCTCTAAAACGACCTAAACCCGTTCGGGAATCCATGATGAAATTAAGCAGTTCCCATCGTTTGGCATGTAAAACTTCTTCTTTATTAAATTGTGCTGAATCACCTTTATCAACTGCCTTCATCATACTTTCCCAGCTTGCAGGGAACGTTTTTATTCCACCGTAGTAATCATAAACTACACGAGCGGCTGAAGGGGCATCAGGGTCGATAATATGGTTGTCCCGTTTTTCATTACGAAGTGTTTCACTATGATGATGATCAAAAGCAATATGAACGCCATCAACATAGGGTAAGTTCGTAGAAATATCATTATCACCAATTTCAATTATACCGTCTTGCATATCTTTGGGATGAACAAAGGTAATTTCATCAACTAAATTGATATGTTTAAGTAAAATGGCACAAACTAAACCGTCAAAATCACTACGAGTAACCAAACGAAACTTTTTATTATCAGTCATTTATATTGTCTCTATATTATTATTAATTATTTGCTGTTTGTTACTGTATTGGTTAGTGAATCAATTCGCTACTAAAACGAAGGTGTTTGCTCTTTGCCGCAATAGTTTCATAATCCTTATGACTAATACGTAAAAGTTGGCGATGATCGCCTGCCTCAATATAAACATAATCTAGTTTATCCAACATTTCGTCGCATATCATATGTATGTTAAAAGCATCACCAACAGGTGGAATAGCGCCATGCTCACAATCACTGAACATTTGGTAAACTTCTTGCTCTTTGAGTAACTTATAACTCCCCATCAATTCATCATTAATTGCGGAAAGACTAATTTTATTTTTAGCAGGTAAAACAGCCATCAGCTTTCTATCTTCATGGTCTTTTAAAATTACTGCTTTAGCTATTTGGTTTAAGGGAACACTCGCCATAACAGCACTGCCGACAGAACTAGCGCTGTGGTCATGTTCAATGACTTGATAAGGGATATTGTGTGTAGTTAAGTAAGAGTCAAGCCGAGTAGAAATAGTCATAGTAACCTCCACGTTATATTTGGTACATATAAAGTATAGTGCTTACATCGTTTTTAACCAGTCAATATTTATACCAAATCCATTAAGTTATTTCCCACTCAGCGAGAATTAAAAGGCTTAGAGGCAAGGCATTGATTGAAGATAATGGTATATTCCCTTGTCAAAATCAATAACGAAGTATGTAAGCCTTTTAAACTCGCCCTTGGGAGCTTGTCAGAAAAGCAATAACTGCACAAATTTATTAGATATAGAATGACTATACCAGCACAAATTTTATTTGTTATAACTTCTCTGACATAGCTCTGAGGTGGGAATAAATTTAATGGAATTGGTATTATAGATCAGAGCCGTTGATTTTATATCAAGAATGATATTAGTATCGTCTATTATTTTTAATAAAAACTTAGGTAGGAAAACAGGTTTTAGGCGAGTTGTCCCTCAACCTTATCAACATTACTTTCTTCTTTATTGGCTAAATTAGCCAATAACTGTTCTTTGAAATTAATAAGGCCTTGCTGTACAAAGTCGTAAGTTAAATCAATATTGGTTTCTATTTCGCCTTCAAGCACAGACAAACTGTCTAGAATATCTTTTGCTTCATCAAAACCTTTATCAATTCCTGAACTAATAACACTCAAAAATTCATTTAATGCCTCTTCTTCACCTAGTTCACTATTTTGTTCTTTAAAGGCTGCAAAAAAAGCAGTTGAACCTTGCACTATACGTTGAGCTGTTGCTTCTGGGCTTACATCTAAACCTGACTCGTAGCCTGATTGTAGTGCATCTTTACCCAATGTGGGCTCTAGCTGCTTGCTTATTTCTTCAAGGGCGGTTTTATAAAGTAACTCCATTGGGCTATTGGCGACACTATTATTTTTGCTAGCAGTTAAAATGGCTACATCTTGCATCTTTTTAGCTTGTTGATAAACACTTGTTTTGGGCTGAATTGTTTCAACAGAATTTGATTGGGCAGGAGCCATCGTTGTTTGGCTATTTGATTGAATTTGCATGACAGATCCTTTTTGGTGAAGGCTCAATTATTATTTAATTGGCTACTAACCTCATTATAGCTAAAAAAAGCACTCACAGGTTAAAAAATACACAGTCATACGATGAAACAATTTTGAGGATAGTAATATCAATGAGATAAGAGTGTTTTATTTTTATTTTAAATCAAAATACAAATCATGAATTACTGATAATCTTTACTTATGCTCATAGTTACCATTTCTTTTTAAATAGGATTGCTCAAATTAGTGAATTATAAAGATAAAAGCCAACAAACATTTTTAGTCAAGTGTAGCTGCTATGGTCTACTTGTGCTGTCGACTTTGCTGATATTTGCTATTGCACAAACAATTCAATTTTATCTGAAACATTATGATATTAGCTCTATGTATGTTTCATTTTGTGCAGGATTTATTCTTTTTACTCCGCTAGTAGTACTCGTTTTACATCCGTTAATTTTTGTTGAAAAAATAAGCGAAGAGTATTCACATTTTTCAGTGTTAATGAAAAATGCAGGATTAGTTTTATTGGTGCAATGTTTGTTTTTTATTATTTGGATGACAGATGCTATCGCTGTGTACAGTATTTATGTTGATCAAAACTCTTTTTTAGCTAAAGCATTCAATATTAATCATACGAATAGTGCTGATTTAACTACTGAATTTCTTTGGTTTAACCTGTTACTAGCTTGGTTATTTTCTTTGCTCTCATTAGTTTTGGGAATTATGCCGTGTTTAATCGCTCGGATTGATAATAATGGCGTGGTGAAAAATTTTGTAGCCGGCTTTTCATTTGCCAAAAAGTTTAAAGCTAAGTTCGGGGTGTCTGCACTTGCAATAGCTGTCGCTACCGTATTACCACTTCTTTACATGAAATATTTATTTCTATTAAGTTTTCCAGTAGCCGTGGTAAGTGTATTTTTATATTTCTCGAATTTACTTTTAGAACAAAAAAACACTAAGCAATACATCGATTGAAATAAAGCGTTAGATTGGTAAGCATTTGAGAAATCCCTCTAGCTTACCAAGCAGGTCATACGTGTACTAATCTTTATCTAAGATCTTATCCATTACCCATTTGTCATTTTCTTTAACTAATCTAATTTTTTTATAATCTTTATAAGTTTTGCCATTACGTTGACCGGTGAATTGCACCATCATGGTTACTTGGATTTGACTTTCACTAATAATTTTAGTTTTCATTGCTGATGAATGCAATGAAACAGAATCAAAGCGCATATTGAATACACGGCGGGCTATGTTGTTGGCAGTATGGTATTTTTCAAGTTCTTTTTTAAAATTCTCTGAACTTAAAGACAAGGCTTTATTAACATCTTTATCATTGTAGATGGCATTAAAAAAAGAAATAGCCACTTTTTTCTCTGATATAACTACTTTTTTTTCTTCTTCAGAGTTACACCCAAGTAGAAGGCTTGATAATAGAAGTAAAACTAGTAAAGAAGTATGCTTGAAAAAGTTTATTGTTTTGGTCAAGTTGAATAGTCCTAGACGGTTAATGTGAGACTGGAGCTGTAATAATGTAAACATACGATAAATTGCACTTTATTTCAATAAAAGCCAAATAGAAATTGAACTCACCTCGTCATCTTTTTCACAAAAACCACAACGAATAATGCAATGGTAAAACTGCCGGTAAAGGCTTCAATCGCCGCTATTGCTCTAGATATTCCAACAGGGGTAAAGTCGCCATAACCTAATGTGGTAAAGGTGACTACTGAGTAATATAAGCAGGATAGAAAAAATGAAAAATTTTCACTGAGACTATTAGAGGCATCATAAGATAAAATTTCACCTTCGAAATTTAACCCTGTAAAAGTGTATAAGCTGGCACAGACAATAATCAATAACACTGATATACCTACAATGCGAATAGGCGCTTCGCCATAACCACAAAATAAATCAACTATTTTCGATGTTATTCGCCGAAGACTATATCGTGGCATTTGCATTCTGCGCATAGTCAATTCGTGTTGAATTAAGTCACCAGATAAGGAGAATATTCCTTCCTGCTCTGCATGTTTTCGTAAGTCTCGATATATTTCTTCGGCTTGTTCAAAATTATCTAATGCTTGCTTGGGATTATTTGTTTTTGCGAAATTCTTAGCGACAATTTCTTGTTGCAGTTTTTTGCCAAAGTTTAAGTTTTCTATTTTACAACCTTTCCATTTTATCCCTAGCATATTGGCATTATTCATTTTTGCACAGTTTAAATTTGCATGGCGTAAATCAGCTTTCATTAAGCTTGCATTATTAAAGTTGATATTAAAAAGGTGGGCTCCTGATAAGTTTGCTCGATAAAAATCAGCGTATGAAAAATCAAAGCCATCTCTGTGATCACGGTTAACTAAATCAATTTGTTTTAAATCAGCTCCTTTAAGAAAAATACCACGTGTCATTCCACCAGAGCGGGTATATTCAATAAGGGCTTCTTTTACGTTCGCGCCCGACTTGTCAATGCTTTTGTCATGCCAGTAACAAAAGTTTGAATTTTTTGCTTCCTCAGTACATTTGAATCCGTCAGGATCATCATACTGACATAAGTGAATATTTTTGTTCATGTAATGAGTATAGTTGCGGCAAAAGCAATTACCCAGTTTATTTACATCGGAAGTTATCAGCTAATAAGTAAGGCGGCTGACTGGTTTGTAAATAAATAATAATTGAGGTTGATTCGGTTTTAAATATTCTCCAAGCAGATAGCTATTAATTTATCTTACTTACAAAAGGAGTTAATAAAAAAACTCACCGTAGTATCTAAAACTTCTTGTTTATCAATATTTTTAATATCAGCAAAGTAAAAAATTACTGGGTAAAATGTTTGTCCCTTTAAAATTGAATGAAACTGATTAGCGATGGTTTCACTGTCTAATTCTGATGTTATTTTTTTATCGGCCTTTGCCTCGTTAACCCAATTAACAAATAAGGCTTCGGTTTCAAACATTCTTTCAAGTTGCTCATCGGATGGTTTTCGAGATTTTAACATTTCACCTAGGATGATTTTAGACATGTTTAAAAATGATTCTGAGCTAAATAGCTCAATTTTATTACTCACCACTTCCGCTAACTGATCTTGTATTGAGATATCTTGGCAATATTCTTGTTTGCTTTCATAAACGCGATCTAATAGTTCGTCAATTAACGCACTATAAAGATCATCTTTGGTAGGAAAGTATTTATACAGGGTTCGCTTAGAAACCTGTGCTAATTCAGCAATGTTATGCATTGAAGCGGCGTCTAAGCCTTTAACTAAAAACTCTTGCGTAGCTGACTGAATTATTTGTGCGATTTTTTTATTTTTTACTACCACTTAACTACCTGTTTTAATTTGATTTGTAAAATAAAGTAAACGATAGTGTTTACTTTTGCTTGCTTTTCTTAATATGATACTGCAAAGTACACACAAGTGTTTACTTTATCAAAAATGTTTTCTCAATGAAATAAGAAAAAGTGAACAATGAAAAATATTATTTTGTTCAATATTTATTTGGTTAGGAGAAAATGTGAAGGTATTTATTGGTTGTGCCGTTTTTATTATATTGGGAGTCGTTATGTTGTTTAATTGGAATGAATTAGGAAAGTCACCACAAGGTTCTGATTTAGTTAGAATTGAAAAATCAAATAATTATAATTCTGAAAAAGGCATGTTTGTTAATCTTAGTCCTAAGTTAAGTTCTCAAGATAAAAAGAAGGGCTTTGATTGGCAGCTGGTAAAGGATTGGTTTTCTGCTGGAATTGATCGTGTACCTTCAACTAAGTTACCAGAGTTGAAGCCAGACTTAGCTGCATTTGTGCAAGACTCTAAGCAGCTTCAAACTATCTGGCTTGGTCATTCAAGCTTCTTACTGAATATGAATGGCAATATTATTTTAGTTGATCCTGTTTTTTCACAAGCAGCATCGCCAATTAAATCAATAGTAAAACGTTTTCAAAAACCAGTTTTAGCTTTAGAAGAACTTCCTGAGATTGACTATATTTTAATATCTCATGATCATTACGATCACCTAGATATGCAGTCGATTAAGTTCTTTGCTGATAAAGAGGTTAAGTTTATAACTCCCTTAGGCGTTGGTAGTCATCTTAAAAATTGGGGTGTTGATGAAAGTAAAATAACAGAAAAAGATTGGTGGCAAACGGCTGACTTTGCAGGCATTAAATTTATTGCAACACCAGCACATCATTTTTCAGGACGAAAAGGCGTTGATGCTAATTCGACCTTATGGGCATCGTGGGTAATTGAAAGTCAGTCACATAATGTATATTTCAGTGGAGACTCGGGCTATGGCAGTCATTTTAAAGATATAGGTGATAAATATGGTCCGTTTGATGTTGCTTTTATTGAGTCGGGTCAATATAACGAAAAATGGCAAGATGTACATATGTTGCCTAGTGAAGGGGTTAAAGCTTTTAAAGATTTACAGGCTGAAAAGTATTTTCCTATTCACTGGGGCATGTTCGAATTAGCCTTACACACTTGGTATGATCCAATTGAGCAATTATACAGTTTATCAAAGACAGAAAATTTTGAATTGCTTACCCCAATAATTGGTCAATTAGTTAATATTGATCAACCTGAAGTTAATGTAACCTGGTGGCAGGAAAAGGCATTAACGGAGAATAATAAATGGCAAGCCACTACAGTTGTGGCAGCAAATTGACTCTTAACGGTTACATGTCAAATTACGCTAATACTTAGCTAGGGGTAAGCTCAAGTTATTTACTGTGTATAATCGCTCAAGCTAACTTAAAACTACTTAATTGGTACACCTGAAATATAGGGGTGTGCCATTACTGCAACAATCAATATTGCCAAGCTGATGGCTAAACCTTTAACTTCTTGTGCAAAACTTGGCGCTTGAGGTTTTTGCCATTGCCCTTCGCGTTTACTAATAAAAATCATCTCAAAGATAGCCCATGCACCTAAGGTGGCAAATAATACTACCGAGCGATTATCACCATTTAATATTAAATGAGCAATTGTCCAAACAAGTACTCCCGTTAGTTGTGGGTGTCTAATAAAACGCTTTATACGTGTTGGTGACTTTGCTGCGCCAAATAATATAAAAGCAATAAGAATTAAGCCCATGGCAATATGGGTGGCAATAGCGGGTGAAGTATACAAATAAACAGGTTGAGTGCTACGCCAACCAAAAGAAATTAACACTAGGGAAATAATAATAAGTACAGCAAATGAGGCTTTATAACCGTTTTCACCTAGTAAACTTATCCATTGCTGTTTAACGGGTGGAGCAATAGCCGGAATAAAGTGAACAATACACCAAATAGCTAAACCTAAAATCAACATTTCCATTTGTTTTTCCTCTGTGTTTTATTTGTATCAATAATACTTATTAGCATTACATATAAATTGTCAGTTTTCATTTTTCAAGTCATTTTTTGTGTAATTATTGCTTTAACCTCTTGCTGTAGCTTTGGTATAACTCCATCTTCAAACCAAGCATTTTTCTTTAACCAGATATTATTTCTAGGGCTAGGGTGAGGTAGCACAATTTGTTTTGATTTTAATAATGTTTGCCATTGTTTTGCCAACTCTGTAATTGGTGCTTTTGAATGTAAGTGCCATTCAATAGCGTATTTACCTAGTAATATTGTTAGCTCTACGTTGGTAAGTTTTGCTAATAATGCTTCACGCCATGTATTTGCACATTGTGGGATAGGGGGTAAATCACCAGACTTTCCTCGTCCGGGATAGCAAAATCCCATGGGTAAAATGGCAAATAGCTCATCATCATAAAATTGGTTTTTATCTACGCCCAGCCATAGTCTTAATCTGTCACCACTTTTATCATCAAAGGGAATACCTCTTTGATGGGCTTTAGCCCCTGGCGCCTGACCAAGAATGAGAATTTTACTGTTATTATTTATTTGCAGTATAGGTTTAGGCTCAAGGGGTAAAATGTTTTCACATAACCTGCATTGATTGATTTGCTTTAATAGCGTTTTCATTCTCAAAATTACCTAATAGCCAGCTTTATGTGAAAAAGTTTACTTTTGTACATCAATTAAATCTACAGTGATATGGTCTGATGAATATTTATTTTTGAAATCTTCAGGGCTTTCATTGAATAAGTTAATGCAGGCTAAACATATACATGACTTTCGCTGCAAAAGTGTTGGAACCATGGCCGTAAGTTCAGAGGGAATAACAACATCATTACACCAACAAGGATTTTTACTTTTAACCATGCAACTATTGATACCTTTACAAAAAGGGCATGACTCTTGGTTAATTGGTTTTTGCATAAATTCATTTCTCTTGAACTAAACTAAAATTGGCTGAGTAAGTATTTTGTTACTTTCTTAATGAAATTACAGAGTATTCCTTTTTATTTGAAGCTCTATAAGATACAGGATAATTTAACACTTAAACTTTAAATTTTGAAAACTATGATAAGTTATCATGAAAGTGTTCTATGAAAGTGTTCTATGAAAGTAGATATTCATCGGAGGTTTAATTGAAAAAGATAGTAATCGTTACTGGTGGCAGTAGAGGAATAGGAGCTGCAACATCAAAGTTGTTAGCGTCAAAAGGTTATTCTGTCTGCATTAATTATCTAAAGAACTCAGATCAAGCTGCGTTAATGGTAGCTGAAATACAAGAATTAGGTGGGGAGGCTTTCTCCTTTCAAGCAGATGTATCTGTTGAATCTGAGGTAAAGTCTTTGTTCGTGGCTGTTAATAAAAAATATGGTGCTGTTACTCACTTAGTGAATAATGCGGGTATTTTATTTACCCAATCTCAGCTTTGTGACATTGACGTTGAACGCTTTCAAAAAGTCATGAACTCTAATGTCACCAGTTGCTTTTTATGTTGTAAAGCGTTTAAAAATCAAATTAAGGGCAGTGGGGCTATTGTTAATGTATCGTCAGCAGCATCAAGAACAGGTGCGCCATTCGAATATGTTGACTATGCTGCCTCAAAAGGAGCAATGGACTCATTAACTAAGGGGTTGTCATTAGAGCTCGCTTCAATAGACATTCGTGTTAATAGTGTGAGGCCCGGCTTTATTCACACTGACATGCATGCTGACGGTGGCGAACCTAATCGCATAGAGCGCTTATCTTCACAAATTCCTTTACAGCGAGGCGGTACTCCAGAAGAAGTAGCTCAGGCAATAACATGGCTATTATCTGATGAAGCATCTTATGTTACAGGTTCATTTATCGATATAGCTGGTGGAAAGTAGCTATAAATATTTATTTAAGCTTAAGTAGAAAACTTAAATTGATTAGTGTCATTTTGACCTTACAAACTGATCGCTAAAATCGCTAATAGCCTCGTTTGAGGCTTTTTTGAGGAATCTAATTAAATTGTGAGTAAAGTAAAAAACACGAGGTCACAATCATAAGCCCTCCCATTAATTGATTAAAAAACTTTAATTTAGATTCGCTATTTAAAAGTATTGCTGCTTTATTTCCTAATACAGACCAAGAAAAAAGAGAGAAATAACAGACTAAAAAATAGACGAATGAAAAAGTTAAAAACTCTTGATGACTGTTTGGTACTGAAAACAAGGAAACGCCAACCATACAGGCTATCCATGCCTTTGGATTTAACCATTGCAATAAAAAACCTTGGATGAAATTTGGTTGTTTCTGCTCTTCTATAGATAATTCTGGTTTTGATGTCGCAATTAAATACCCCATATAAATTATAAATAGTGAGCCTATAACTGCTAAATATTTTAGAAAGTACGGATATAAATTTATGACTTTAGAAAAGCCTAATCCAATGAATAACAACAGTGATGTGAAACCAATGGTTCCACCTGAAACGAATGAAAACGTTTTACGTACTCCATAATTTACTCCTGAAGATACAATTACCATATTCACTGGTCCTGGAGATATTGACATAGCTAATGAGAATGAAAACATTGCGATAACTAACGACATAACTTTTCCTATATTTTTTGTAAATTATACATCTACTTTATTGTTTGGATAAGATGCTACAATTAAGTATCACTGTTCTAAATAGTTTAATAATAAATACAAATGATAGATGAATTAAGATCAATGGCTATTTTTGCTGAAACAATAAAACAAGGTTCTTTTCGAGCTGCTGCAAAAGAACTAAAACTTTCACCTTCAGTCGTTAGTTATCAGGTTACTCAATTAGAAAAATCTGTCGGTACGGCTTTGATTTACAGGTCAACTAGAAATTTATCGTTAACATCTGAAGGGAGTTTGTTATATCAGTATGCTTTAAATATGATCCAAGCAGCACATCAAGGGTTAAGCCAAGTAACTTCAGACAAACAAAAGTTAAGAGGTACTTTAACCCTTACCCTACCTTCTGCCTTAATCAAATCAGAGATAAGTAAGAAAATATCTCAATTCAGCAAATTACACCCTTGCTTAAATTTTAAATTATTATATACCGACAATAGACAAGATCTTATTCTTAAAGGCATTGATTTAGCATTTAGGGCAGGGGGAATGGATGATAGTAGTCTCATGTCTAAACGGATAGGAGAAATTAATAGAAAATTAGTTTGTTCTTATGATTATTGTAAAGAAAATAAAAAACCTATTTCTCCTCACGATATATCAAAGTGGAATTGGATTAAATTAGATATGCTTCCAAATCATAGAAACTTAATAAATTTTGAGGGTGAAAAATGTGAAATTAATTTTAAAAGCAATATCAGTGTAAATAGTGTTGAAGCCATGACTCAGCTATGTATAAATGGCGCAGGTATAGCTACTCCCCCTGATTTTTTAATTGAAAGAGAAATTAAAAGTAATGTTTTAGTTGAATTGTTACCAAACTGGAAAGTTGAACCTATTCCCCTATACGCAGTTTGGCCAAGTAATGTTTTTCAAAATAGCAGTGCCAAACGTTTATTAGATTTTCTAATTTAAAAAATATTATTAATAAGTTATGTTGAATTTTAACACACTGATATACAAGTGGTTTCGGTAATAAAGGCGTTAATCATATCAATGTTCACTATTGGCACTCTGATGTCATGCAAATATAAATACATGAACGACCGTTATGCTCAAAGCCACCGCTCAGACTCTATTTTTTAACGTTAACGATGAGGCTAATATAGTCATTAACTTAATTCTCATTTTAGATATTTTTAAAAAACTATCCCAAAAAGGATTAAGTGTATTAAACATTAAAGTTGAATTAGATGTAGATGAAAAATTTTCTATCAGTGTGATAAGTCCCTAAAGGCTGGTAAACGTGTGATTTGGGGTGGTGAAGGACGCTTATCAGGTATAGATGGGGTATCACGATTTAAGCTTGGTAGCGCGTTATTAGCTATTCGATCGAAAAAGCCATTAATACCTATCGCATTTCATGGTGGGCAAAAACTTATGCCACTCAGGTCAATTGCGCTTAAATCTGGCACTATTCGAATTAGAGTTGGTACTCTTTTATCTACAAAAGGTTTAACTGAGGATAATTCTCGTGAATTAGCCGATAAAGTACAACTCGCAGTGCCTGTTCTTTACGAAGAATTATCACAAATAAAAAGTTAAGTTTGTTTAAAGCCTCCGACAGACATGTAGCTGACTAAAAAATTTAAGCTGACTAAAAGTGCATGGTGATTTTAGTTTGAATCAGCCTAAGCAATCATGTTTTTTATGTTTGGCTTTTACTCTTTCATTGTTTCTGAAAGTTGCTCAAGTGTTGAATGCCTAACGTCTTTGCCTTCTACTAAATAAACGATGTATTCACATAGATTGGTTGTGTGATCGCCAATACGTTCTAACGCACGTGCACACCAAGTTACTCGTAAGGCATTTTTAATTTCGCGTGGGTTTTCCATCATTTTTGTGACTAATAAGCGAGAAATATTGTCAAACTCTTCATCAATGATATTGTCATTTCTAATGATCTCTAATGCTGCTTGCACATCCATTTGAGCATAAGCGATTAATGCTTTTCTTAACGTTTCACAGACATGTTGACCTAAATGCCTTAGCTCGACTAAGGGTCTAGCCCCCTCTTCTTCGGCAAAGCTACCTCTGGCAAGTTTAATGGCATTTCTGCCAAATTTAACCGCTTCATCACCCATACGTTCAAGATCGGTAATACTTTTAATCACACTAACAATTAACCGTAAATCACTAGCAGCAGGTTGGCGTCTAGCTAAAATCTGTGTGCAATACTCATCAATTTCCAATTCCATAGTATTGACATCTTGATCGCGTTCAATCACTTTGGCAGCTAACTTCTCATCGGCATTTAATACTGCGCTAAGACCGTCATTTACTTGCTTCTCTACTAAAGAGCCCATATTCATGACTAGCGTTCTTATTTGCTCTAACTCTTCATTAAAACGACGTGAAATATGTTTGTCTAAATGTAATTTAGTGGTGAAGCCAGAAGGTGTATTTGTTTTTTTTGATGTGGTCATATTCTTCTCCATTTATCCAAAGCGGCCAGTGATATAGTTTTCAGTTAATTTATGACTTGGGCGAGTGAATATGTTTTCAGTTTTACCCATTTCAACTAATTTACCCATGTGAAAATAAGCTGTGTGTTGTGAAACTCGAGCGGCTTGTTGCATAGAGTGAGTTACAATGACGATGGTGTATTTTTCTTTCAACTCATCAATTAACTCTTCAATGATGGCGGTAGCGATGGGGTCAAGCGCTGAAGCAGGTTCATCCATCAGAATAACTTCAGGGCTAACAGCTATAGTTCTAGCAATACATAAACGTTGTTGCTGTCCGCCAGATAAGCCAGTACCGGGATCTTTTAACCTGTCCTTTACTTCGTTGAATAACCCCGCTTTTTGTAAACTCGTTTCAACAATTTCATCTAATTCGACTTTGTTATTGGTTAAACCATGTATACGAGCACCATAGGCAATATTGTCATAAATAGATTTTGGAAAGGGGTTAGGCTTTTGAAATACCATACCAACGCGTGCCCGAAGAAGAACGGGATCTAAATCTTTAGCATAAATGTCTTCACCATCGAGTGTTAATTGCCCTGTTGTTCGACAAATATCAATGGTGTCGTTCATACGATTCAAGCAGCGTAAGAAAGTAGATTTACCACAACCGGAAGGGCCGATAAGGGCAGTTACTTGGTTCTTCGCTAAATCTAAACTGACATTATGTATTGCCTGTTTTTTACCGTAAAATACATCGGCATTGCGAATTGACATTTTTGCATCATCAGCATAAATATTACCGACTGTTTCAGTTAGCTCTATTTGCTTCAATTCAACTTGTGATGAATCATTTTGTTTTAAATCTATAGTATTCATTTTATTTTTTCTCAAACTTAGAACGCAAAACCGTTGCGGTTATGTTTATCACTAATAATAAGCTTAGTAACACTAAAATGGCCGCAGAGGTTTTTGCTAAAAAGGCTCTTTCAGGACTGTCTGCCCATAAGAATATTTGCACGGGTAATACGGTTGCCGAATCAACAATGCTAGTTGGCACGTCAACAATAAAGGCCACCATACCTATCATTAACAGCGGTGCTGTTTCACCTAGCGCTTGGGCAATACCAATAATAGCGCCAGTGATGATGCCGGGCATTGCTTGTGGTAACACATGAGAAAAAGTAACTTGCATTTTTGAGGCACCCAAACCTAAGGCTGCTTCTCTTATTGATGGAGAAACGGCTTTTATAGCTGCACGACTCGCAATAATGATAGTTGGCATCGTCATTAAAGTTAGCACTATACCGCCAACGAGAGGTGCAGAACGAGGCAAACCAAATATGTTTATGATAACGGCAAGGCCAAGTAGACCAAAAACAATAGACGGCACTGCTGCCAAGTTATTGATGTTAATTTCAATCAAATCTGTCCAACGGTTTTTTGGCGCGAATTCTTCTAAATAAAGCGCACCAGCAACCCCCAATGGAAACGATAATAACAAGGTGACAAATAGGGTTAGCAATGTACCCATTAATGCGCCTTTAATACCCGCAAGCTCTGGTTCGCGAGAATCACTCGCCGTAAAAAAACTGAAATTAAAACGGCTTTCAATACGCTGTTCAGATGTTAATTGTGCTAACCATTGAGCTTGCTGTTTGCTAATGCGTAAACCAGCTTCACCAATAGGAAAATCTTCTTTAAGGTAGCTGTCTACGTCGTCATCAAGTCTCAGCCAAATGGTCACTGATTTGTTTATCTGTGTTGGCGTTACGATTAACTCGTTTTTGAGCGTAAACTCCGCATTAGTTGAGAACAGCTTAAACAGCTGGCGCTTATCTTTGCGACTAAGTTTTTTTCCATCTGATGATGGGAACATATCATAAAGTGAGTTTTTCAATACTTTACGATAGTTTGCTGTTTGCAATTGTTCAATGAACACTGTTTGAGTTGTGTCACTATCAACACTTAACCAGTCACTTTGATAATTTACATCAAGTTTTACCCAGTGCTGATGAAAAGCTGGTAAGGCTTTTGATGTTATGTCGCTAATTAAAACTACCACTAGCATAAAGCCAAAAATTACCGCAAAAAAACCAGTGCGTATAAAACGCTTCTCTTTTTGATGACGCTTTTTAAGACTTAAAGCGACCTTTTCCGTTGTAGATAGTTTGGTTGACTGCGTAGTAGTCAATGGCGTCTTAGATATCCTTGTTGCGTCTTTTATTATATTAATCATATTGCTCTCTATATTTCTGCACGACTTTCAGCGCTAATATGTTCAAGCCAAGCGTTGTAATAAATAACATTAGGCCTAAGGCGAAAGCGGCTAACGTTTTAGGGCTATCAAATTCTTGATCGCCAGTAAGTAAAGTCACTATTTGTACTGTGACCGTGGTAACTGAATCTAGTGGGTTAGCGGTTAAGTTGGCTGCCATGCCTGCAGCCATAACCACTATCATGGTTTCACCAATAGCACGTGAAATAGCGAGCAAAATAGCGCCTACAATACCGGGTAAAGCTGCAGGTAATAACACTTTGATTACCGTTTCACTATTAGTTGCGCCCATGCCTAAGGAGGCTTCTTTTAGTGACTGAGGGACTGCACTTATTGCGTCTTCTGATAATGATGATACAAATGGAATAATCATTGTCCCCATCACTAAACCTGCTGCTAAGGCACTTTCTGATGCGACACTTAAACCAAAATGTTCTCCTACATTTCTGATAACGGGCGCAACAGTTAAGGCTGCAAAAAAGCCATAAACTACTGTAGGAATTCCTGCTAATACTTCTAACATTGGTTTTGCAAAAGCACGTAATCTAGTACTGGCATATTGGGATAAATAAATAGCAATCATCAAACCTACAGGCACAGCTAATAACATAGCGATGAACGTGATTAACATGGTGCCTGCAAATAATGGTATAGCACCAAAGCTACCGGAACCGCCGACCTGATCAGATCGCATTGCTGTTTGCGGGCTCCATTGGGTGCCAAATATGAAATCAGTAACAGGGACACTTTTAAAGAAATGAATCGATTCAAATAATACTGAAACAATAATGCCAAGTGTGGTTAATATGGCAATCGCTGAAGAGGCAACAAGTAGAGTATGTATTATGGTTTCAGATTGTTGTCTTGCTTTAAACGTAAGATTGAATTTTCTAACAAGCATAATGACGTTGGCAACAGCTATAACTAACACTAAGCCAGTTTTTAACCATGTGGATTGGTGATTTAACGTTTGTAATGTTAAAGCTGCTTGATATTGCTCCCGAACGTCGATATTGATCGGCAACTCTATAACTTTAATTAATGTTTGCGCTGTTTCTGATGAGGCAATTGATCGAATATTGTTTAGGTATAAACCAAAATCGACACTTGAAAGTGTCTTGATTTTTGCTGGTAATGTGGCGGTTAGTAGCTGTTCAATTACAAATGGTTCTGCACTATTAAAAATTAAAAGTGTGATTAAGGCAGGTAAACCACAAACCATTGCTGTTAGTAAGCCAAACTGTTCGGGTAGACAGGTTAAGTCTTTTCTATGCTCTGTGCCACCGGCAACTTTTATTGAGCGCTTTAGTCCATACCAATAACTAAATAGAGTTAAGGAGAGTAGAGCAATAAAAAGTAGAGATGAATTCATATTTCAAGGCCAAGTTTTTATTTGTAGATAGTCAAAAAAACAAGAAATAATAGGCGAGCCGAATATGCTCACCTATCTTTAAAGGGAATTTTTTAACTTCTACTTATTTAATGCTAAAGGAGTCAGTGACAATACGTTGGTACGTACCTTTGTTAGTTTTTTTTCACCTAGTGGGATTAAGCCTTTGTCAGTTAAATAGCCTTCTTCACCCATTGCTGCTTCACTAGTGTATTCAGTTAAAAACTCTAAAATCCCTGGTACTTTTCCAACATGAGCATTTTTTACATAGAAGTATAATGGTCGAGATACCGGGTAAGAGCCATCAGCAATCGCTTCAAACGTTGGACCTTGACCGTCAATTATTGAGCCTTGTAGTGTGTCGCTGTTTTGGTCTAAAAAGCTAAAACCGAATATTCCAAAAGCTTTGGGGTTGGCAGACAATTTCTGTACGATTAAGTTATCGTTTTCTCCTGCTTCAATGTAAGCATGATCTTCACGAACACTATGACAAATTTCTTTATATTTTGATTTGTTTTGTTTTTTAATTGCTTTAATCCATGGGTATGTTTTACAGCCACCCTCAAGCACTAATTCAGCAAATGCGTCACGAGTACCTGACGTTGGCGGTGGACCTAATACTTCAATTTTATTCGCTGGCAGAGTAGGGTTAATGTCGCTCCATAATTTGTACGGGTTGGCGACAAGTTTTTCGCTACCGTCTTTTGCTGGTACTTCTTTGGCGAGGGCTAAAAATAATTCCTTACGAGTAATTTTCATTGATTTAGTGGTGTTTGAATTAGCAACGACAATACCGTCATAACCCACTAACACCTCAGTAATACTTGTTACGCCATTTTTAGCACACATTTCAAATTCACTTTTTTTCATACGGCGTGATGCATTTGATAAGTCTGGTGTATCAATTGCATTGCTAGCACAAAATAATTTCATGCCACCGCCAGTACCGGTAGATTCAATTTTTGGTGTTTTGAATTCAGTGCTTTTACCAAAACGCTCTGCAACTACAGTAGAAAATGGATAAACAGTTGAAGAGCCTACTGCTGATATAGTATCGCGGCTACTGGCTTGAGCACTAGTAACGCTTGCCATTAAAGCAAAAGTGCCAATTATTGTTTTTGTTAATGTGCATTTCATCATGTTGTTCATAATATTTCTCACTTCTTATATTTGTGAAGGTTATAAAAATTATTCAATGGTGTTTTATTAATCTGGAACCAGTGTAGAAATTTAATGTGACAGTTAAATGAACGAAATATTACCGTTGTGTTACAGAAGGAAAATAGATTCAATTTTTTATGAATTAGGCTGTACTCTGATAAAATTATGTGTAAAAATAACCTTACAAATCGCGTAATTAAATCTTTACGATTTTATGTTTTTATTTTTGAGTAAGCTGTAAGCCTTTAAAACTACACTTTGATCTTTTCAATATTTTCTGTAAATCTTGTTTTATTCGACGCATTTTTAACTTTGTATTATAAAAAATTAATTTTTAGGAATGAACTATGGCAACTTCAACTGCTGACAATAAAGCCCACAAAAGCACCTTAAATGATATTCATGTTAATGAAGAGCATGTATTACTAACGCCAGAGCAACTTAGAGAAGAGTTACCACTAAAAGATCCGGGCAGAGCATTTGTAAAATCAGCACGTAAAATCATTGCTGATATTATTCACAAAAAAGATCCTCGCTTACTTGTGATTAGTGGCCCATGTTCTGTACATGATGTTGATGCAGCAAAAGAATATGCTAGGGAGTTGAAAAAGCTTCATGATCAGTATAAAGATTCTTTATACATCGTAATGCGTGTGTATTTTGAAAAGCCACGTACAACAGTTGGTTGGAAAGGCTTAATTAATGATCCGCATATGGACGGCTCTTTTGATGTTGAGTCGGGGCTTAGAAAAGCACGTGAATTATTAATTTACTTAACTGAACTCGGATTGCCACTAGCTACTGAAGCACTTGACCCTATTAGTCCGCAATACTTAGCAGAATTATTTAGTTGGTCAGCTATTGGTGCGCGTACTACCGAGTCACAAACTCATAGAGAAATGGCGAGTGGTTTATCTATGCCGATAGGCTTTAAAAATGGTACCAATGGCAGTTTAGATGTTGCGATTAATGCATTGCAATCTGCTGCATCATCACACCGTTTTATGGGGATTAATCGTCAAGGGCAGGTGGCTTTGATTAAAACATCAGGAAACCCTGATGGTCATGTTATCTTACGTGGTGGTAAGCAACCTAATTATGACAGTGTTAATATTAGTGAATGTGAGCAAGTATTAGCTAAGCATAATTTAGAGCCGGGTATTGTTGTTGATTGTAGTCATGGTAACTCTAATAAAGATTACCGACGTCAGCCACTTGTTGCTACCAATGTTTTCAATCAAATTATTGAAGGTAATAAATCAATCATTGGTATAATGCTTGAAAGTAATATAAATGCAGGTAATCAAAGTAGCGAATTAGACGTTGCTGATATGAAATACGGGGTGTCGGTCACTGATGCATGTATTGACTTAGATAGTACTAAAACGTTATTAAATGAAGCCAATGCTATGATTGCTGAAACTTTAAAGCAACGTATTGCCAATTAGTCGTTTGTAATAAAAGTAATGAAAAATTTTAAGAGAAATTATGAGTGATTTTGACGACAACCTTAAAGTGTTGCGTGATGAAATTGATGATATAGATAGCCAATTGGTCACTTTACTGACCAAGCGGTTGGCTGTAACAACAAAAGTAGGCGAGTTAAAAAGTATTGAAGGTATGCCTATTTTTGCTCCAGAACGAGAGGCCGCTTTGATTAGTAAACGTCGTGAGCAGGCGGAAAAGTCTGGTCTGAATGGCGACTTAATTGAAGATATCTTACGTCGTTTAATGCGCGATTCTTATGTTAGTCAAGATGCTAGCGGTTACCAATGCATCAATCCTGATTGTAAAAAAGTGGTCATTGTTGGTGGTAAAGGGCAACTAGGGAGCGTTTTTGTTGATTTATTTAAGCGCTCAAACTATCAGGTTGCCATTATTGAACAAGAGGACTGGCCTAAAAGTGACGTTATTCTAGCCGATGCTAGTTTAGTGATTGTCGCTGTGCCTATTCGCTTAACTTCAATGGTTATTCACCACTTAAATAACTTGCCAGAAAATTGTGTTTTAGCTGATTTTACTAGTGTGAAAGAATCGCCTTTATATGAAATGATGAAAGCCCATAAAGGACCGGTAGTTGGGCTACACCCGATGTTTGGTCCTGATGTAACTGGACTGATTAAGCAAACTATTATTGTGTGTGATGGCCGTGAAAAACCACGGTACCAGTGGTTGTTAAAACAGTTTCAAGTGTGGGGTGCTAAAATTTATCAAGTAGCTGCCCATGAGCATGACCAAGCTATGTCTATGGTGCAGGTAATGCGACATTTCTCTACTATCGCTTATGGTTATCATTTAATGGCTGAAGGTGCTGACATTGAAAACTTGGTTAACATGAGTTCACCAATTTATCGACTAGAGTTGATTATGGTTGGTCGATTGTTTGCTCAAGATCCCATTTTATATTCAGATATTATTTTCGCTAATCCAGACAACATCACTATGATGAAACGTTTTGCCTATCGCTTTTTAGAGTTATTAGAAGATGTAGAGTTAGGTGATAAAGAAGCCTTTGTTACTATGTTTAAGCAGGTATCTGATTGGTTTGGTGATTATGCGAGCGACTTTTTGGCTGAAAGTAAAACTATGTTGTTAAAGGCTAATGAATTGAAAAAACACTAGCCTCTCTTTAAAGGTAAGTTAAAGATGAGTTAAGCTGAACTTGATCGAAACGTTAGTTTTTCTTTTTTGGAATAAAAGTGTTCGCCAAATCGGTAATACCTTCAACACTTTTGGCAAGTAATCGCATTTGCTGGGCAACGTGATCAGTTTCAGACCAAGTTTTATCTGTTGTTTGACTGATATCATTAATATGGTCTGTTATTTGAGTTGAGACAACACTTTGCTCTTCTGCTGCTGTGGCTATTTGTGTTGCAGCATGGCTAATATTTTGTACTCTATCAACAACAGAATCTATTTTGCCGTGTGATGCTTGTGCACTTTCAACACAAAAATTGGCTTCATCTTTATTTTTATTCATTAATTCAACCCACTCTTCTATGGTATTGAGCATAATGGTTAAGCGTTGATGAATTTCTTTTGCTGAGTCTTGAGTACGAGAAGATAGGTTTCTTACTTCATCGGCAACTACCGCAAACCCACGGCCATGTTCACCAGCACGAGCTGCTTCAATTGCTGCATTTAAGGCGAGTAAATTAGTTTGATCGGCAATGGACTGAATATCCTCCATTAATTCACCCACACCGTTAGCAGACTGAGTTAAACTGTCTGCTGAACTTGAGGCGCTTTCAACCGCTTTGGCTAAACTTTGTATTTTATTGGTTGTTTGATAAATATCCTGCTGTGCTTGCTCACATTGAGCAAAAGTGCTTTCTAAATCACTGGCAGCCACTGTGGTATTTTGTGCTATATCGGTTGTTGAAGCCTGCATTTGAGCCATAGAGGTGTTTAGCTGTTCAATACCTGTTTTTTGTTCGGCTAATGTTTCTCTGCTTTCATCAAGGCCTTGAGATACTTCGGCCATTACCGTTTTTATTGGCGTAGCAGCATCAAGTGTCCGCTCTAAAATAGCTTTGATTTTAGTTTTCATCATGGAAAAATTAAAATCAAAAACACTGGCGGTACCTTTGCCAAAATATATTTTCCGTGAAATAGAGTCGAACATATTCTGCATTTTTTGAGCTCGTTGTGCAGTAGGGATAATATCAGACCAAAACACAAGGATGGGAGTTACAGCACTAATAGCAGCAATAATTGAAGCGGTTAAACCGAGTGAAAAATAAATAAACCCTTGTGCTATAGCTGATAGTAGTACTAAAAATAAGAATTTATGATTTTTAGTGAACTCAAAGGTTGCCCATTTATTTTTATTATTGAGTGCTTTATATATTTTGTTGGCATTTATTTGTAAGGCGGAATCGGCGGCTTTACTGATAGATTGATAGCCCGTTACTTGGCCATCTTCATATTGTGGTGTAGTAAAAGTATCAAGCCAGACATCTTGATTATTTTTGTTATTTATACGCATAACGCCATGCCATGAAAAACCTTTTGACAAAGTGCTAGATAATTCATCGATAACAATGCTTGGCATGTCAGTATGCGTTAATTGTTTTATGTTTTTTGTTAGTAGCTCTGAAGAATCATAACCTGTTGCATTGCAATAGTGTTCATTCACATAAGTGAACTGACCATTACTATCAGTAACCGATATTAATTGTTGGTTTTTAGATGTCATTATTCATTCACTGCACTTAAAGTAAAAACTGAGCCCAAGATATCAGTTAATATTTTTTGTACTTTGATCTAAATAGGTTACAAACGATGTTTTTAATTTTTTATTTAGCCTGGCTGTGAATTAACAATTTAAAAACTATAGGCAAGACCAATAGAAATTTGACCATCAAACCATATAGCACTATCAAAATGTGCGAAACAGGTCTCATCTTGACAAAATAGGGTATCATCGTCGTCAGTTAGTGTGGCATAGGCACGCAACTCGGTTGTTAAAGCCAAATTATCAGAAAACTCATGACGAGTACCTACCGCAAATGTTAATGAAGGATAAATAACATCATCAAAATCACTGTTAAAATACGTGGCTCCAACACCTATACCTACCGTAGTGATATAGTTTCTTTCTTTAAAAAAGGCGACACCGTTAAAGTGAGTGTAAATAGTGTCAAAAGAATGAGTTGATTGATCAATATTATCTGTGAAATCGCGAGAAATATAATTAACTAAAATTTGGCCTTGGCCTGTAGGCGTATCTTGCCAAGAAAGCGCTAAAGCAAAGTTAGGTTCGTTAGTGGTAGATAAGGAATAAACATTATCACCAGTAGCAAGATCTGGGCTGAAAGTTTGACCAACCATAGGAGTCAATTCAAACTCAACCGCTTGAATGGGCAGCGAAAATAATGGTACGCAACAAAGTGCACCAAACACCATGTTTGAGCAAGAAAAAAACTTCAATGGGGGCATGATTGAACGTTCCTTTTTTTGTATATAAAGAGTGTATTTAATGTTTATAAATATAATTTTTGTTTATACTTTATAAGCTTACTCTGCTTTCTTTAAAATACAAGTTCTAAAATATATCTAAGTGACTAGCTATCTATTTATTTGTTAATTTGAGTAAATGCAGTAAAATTTCGCCACCTAATTGATTAATGACCATACCTTCCTTACCACCTATCCCTGCTATATTAATATTGTGTTCTTTTATTAAATTAGCTGAGTCAGCTTGAATTATATTTAGCTCCAAGTTTTTAATCTTTATAGCGGAAATAATAATCCTTTGTTGAGGTTTACCTCGCTTCTTTTTTTGTGTGGTGTGTTCAATAATTGGACCTGCTTGTGGGTTATTCTTTGCAGTTTTTCCAGTGTAAAGTTCAGCGTTAAGTTCAGGGTTACTTTCAGCATAAATTTTAGCGCTTATTTCAGGATAAAGTTCAGGGTAATCTTGAGCAAGTTTTAAATTGATTCTCTGGATGAGCTGTTCAATATTGGATATGCCACCTACTTTATATTCAAGATTCAAGGTGAGATTATTAATTGTCACTTCGTTTATTTCAGTTATCAAATTCTGACTTTGCTTTGCCGACAGCTTGACATGAACTTCATCAATGATGAGTGCGTGTTGTGCTTGATAATGCTTGAAGTTAGCTAAACTAAGTTGATTAAACGTAGCGACACAGGTATTAGAAGAAAAATTAGCTAGTGCAAGTGTTGTTCTCTGACCACTATAATAGTGTCCTTGCAGTTCTATTTGGCTTTTTAAATATTCATTTAGGGAGCCAGAAGCTAAATACCAAAGCATAGAGCTGAAAAATAACAGTAAGGCGAAGGCTAATACAGCGAGTTTATTCAAAATCAGATCTCTATTTGCGGTTAATTGTTGATATTTTAAGATAAATTGTAGTTTGGGTAAATGCCATGTTTAATGCTTTAAGCTATAATAGTGATATTTTCCTTTTCTATAATCTAAAAAAGTTGAGACTCTTGATTTATGTCTAATGACAATCCCATAACGAATCGCTTACCGTTATTCATTATTTTATTTTTACTTGTAGGTCTCGTGACATATTTACAATGGCCTAAATCTGAGCAAAAAGAAAAAGAATTTCAACCTATAGTTTCCGTTAAGGTAACAACGGCAAGGTTGGCTGAATTCAAGGACAGTATTGAGGCTATAGGTACGGCTAGAGCAAACGAACAAGTATTTATCACCAGTAAGTATTCAGATCTTGTCGACCAGACTTTTTTTAATGATGGGCAATTAGTTAAACAAGGTGATGTCTTAGTTCGTTTAAACAATCAAGAAGAGTTAGCAAAAGTAAGTGAATTAGAAGCTAATTTGTCTGAATCTATGGCTCAGTTAAAGCGTTTTCAAGAGCTGTTAAGCTCCAAAGCAACGTCAAAATCATTGGTTGATCAACAAGAGGCGAAAACCAAAGCTATTGCTGCGCAACTACAAAGTGCACACACTAAATTAAATGATTTGATGATCAAGGCTCCTTTTGATGGAGTATTAGGATTTAGGGAAGTGAGTTTAGGTGCTTATATTAATGCTGGTGATGTTATTACAAGCCTTGATGATTTATCGTTGATCAAAGTTGATTTTACTTTGCCAGAACGATTTTTGCCTACCATTAAGCTAGGGCAGTCGGTAGTTGCGCTTAGTTCAGCGTATAAAAACCAACAGTTTCGGGGAAAGATTAGCTCAATTGATAGTCGGATTAATCCCGTAACACGCACTTTGAAAGTACGTGCAGAAATACCTAATGAAAACTTAGCGTTGCGACCAGGTATGCTACTGAATATTGAAGTGGTAAGGCAAGTAGAAACACTTTTGCAATTGCCTGAAAGTGCCATTATACCTGTAGAAGATATGCATTTTGTTTTCATTATTACCGGTGATAAAACCCAAGAACAAACAGCTGTTCGTAAAAGTATTACTATTGGGCGCCGCCTACCGGGTGTTGTTGAAGTACTCGAAGGAGTTAATCAAAAAGATTTGATTGTTACTGAAGGTGCGTTGAAATTACGAGATGGAGTTAAAGTAAAAGTACTAAACCCCCTTGGTAACTTAAATCAAGAGGAAGGAGCTAAGTGATTTTATCTGATCTTTCTGTCAAAAGGCCTGTTTTTGCTACCGTAATAAATTTACTTATTATCACTTTTGGTATCGTTGCGTTTTTACTTTTACCTTTAAGGGAATACCCTGATATTGACCCGCCAGTGGTCAGTATTAACACGGCATATCCCGGCGCTTCAGCCGCGATAGTTGAAACAAAAATCACACAAGTACTTGAAGATAGAATAAGCGGTGTTGAAGGTGTAAAAACCATTACCTCTAATTCTCGGGTAGGGCGTTCAAATATTACGATTGAGTTCAATTTAGACCGCGATATTGATGCAGCCACAAATGATGTTCGAGATAGAATTTCGCGTGCTTTACGCAGTTTGCCAGAACAGGCCGATCCACCACAAGTGTTCAAAGCCAATGACGATGAAAGTGTCATTGTGTGGTTCGTATTACAAAGTGATAGTATGTCTACGTTAGAGCTGACAGACTATGCAAATCGATATATTGTTGACAGATTTGCTGTGGTTGACGGAGTCGCTCGAGTGCGGGTAGGTGGCGGTCGTACCTATGCCATGAAAATATCATTAAACCGTATCGCGATGGCTGCTCGAAACGTCACAGTTCAAGATATAGAATCAACCTTACGTAGTGAAAATGTTGAATTGCCAGCGGGTCGAGTCGAGTCGATTGATCGAGATTTTTCTATTCGAGTGCAACGTAGTTATTTAACGGCACAAGACTTTTCTAATATGGTCATTACGCGAACGGAAGATAATTCACTTGTTCGTTTAGGTGACATTGCCCAAGTAAATGTCGCTGCTCAAGATGATGAAAACATGTTTCGTGGTAATGGCAAAAACATGGTGGGTTTGGGCATAATAAAACAGTCTAAAGCCAACACTTTAGAGGTGGTTAAATCAGCGCGTAAGGAAATGATTTCGGTTCGTAATTCATTACCAATGGGTACAACGATCACTAATAGTTATGATACTTCAGTTTTTATTCAAGGCTCAATTGATGAGGTTTATAACACCCTAATTATTGCCATGTTAATGGTTGTGTTAGTTATTTTTTTATTTTTAGGGAATGTAAGAGCAACCATTATACCGGCTATTACTGTCCCTGTAGCTTTAATTGGCTCAATGATGACCTTATCTTGGTTTGGTTTTTCTATTAATTTACTGACCCTATTAGCACTAGTTTTAGCAATAGGGCTAGTGGTTGATGATGCGATTGTAGTTTTAGAAAATATTTACCGTCGCATTGAAAATGGGCAAGATCCTTTATTAGCGGCTTATGAAGGTGGTAGAGAAGTTGCTTTTGCAGTAGTTGCAACTACCTTAGTATTGGTTGCCGTATTTGTTCCCTTAGTGTTTTTATCGGGAAATGTTGGTCGTTTATTCACTGAATTTGCCATTGCGATTGCCGCTGCTGTCATTTTCTCAAGTATTACCGCTTTATCCTTGACTCCTATGATGTGCTCTAAAATGTTAAAGCATCGAGAACGTAGTTCTTCTTTTGGTCAATTCCTAGATAAAAAGTTTGCTAGTTTTGAATCCGCTTATGGTCGGGCTTTGGCAAAAAGCATTCACCAGCCACTACTTATTATCAGCATTGTTGCTATGTCACTTGTGGCAGTATATTTGTTGTTTAACCAATTACCATCGGAATACACACCAAAAGAAGATCGCGGTAATTTGTTTGTTATTATGCAGGGTGCAGAGGGAGCAAGTTACGAAAACAACGTTAAAAATATGCAGCAAATTGAAGAAAAGTTATTAGCATATAAAGAACGTGATGAACTTGACCGAGTTATTGTGCGAGTGCCGGGTTTTGGAGGCACTGGGGGCATTGCTATAGTAGGCATGCCTGATTGGGGAGATCGCAGTTTTGATACTTTTGAATTTATAGGTAAAATAAATAAAGAATTACAGGATGTTACTGACGTAAGAGCCTTTGCTATGATGCGCCGGGGTATTGGTGGTGGAGGCAGTAACTCGCCAGTGGCTTTTGTACTGCAAGGAAATACTTATAGTGAACTGGCAAAATGGCGTGATATTGTCATTAAAGAAGCACAAAAAAATCCTAATTTATCAAATGTTAATAGTGATTATAAAGAAACCTATCCACAGTTAATGGTGAAGATTGATCGTGATAGGGCTTATGATTTAGGCGTGCCTGTTGGCGACATAGCAAAAACGTTGGAAACTATGTTAGGTCAGCGCCGTGTAACTACTTTTGTCGATCGTGGTGAAGAGTATGATGTTATTGTTGAAGGAGATGAAAAGCAGTACCGTAGTCCTGCTGATATTGACAATATTTACGTGCGTTCACCTACCTCAAATGAGCTAATTCCTCTATCTAATTTAATCACCATTTCTGAAAATGCCACCTCATCGCGTTTAAATCGTTATAACCGTTTGCGTAGTGTTACGATTACTGCAAGTTTAGCAGATGGCTACGCTTTGGGAGATGCCTTAGGTTTTCTGAAGAACATAGCTGATCAACAACTACCTGAAGAAGTACAAATTGACTACAAAGGTCAATCGTTATTGTTAAAAGAGTCTGGTAGTTCTATTTTACTTATTTTTGTATTAGCGTTATTGATAACATTTTTAGTATTGTCGGCACAGTTTGAAAGCTTTATTCACCCCTTAGTTATTTTGTTAACTGTACCTTTAGCGTTAGTTGGAGCACTTACAGGATTAGAATTAATGGGCATGAGTTTGAATATATATAGCCAAATTGGCATTGTAATGTTAATTGGTTTAGCTGCGAAAAATGGCATTTTAATTGTTGAATTTGCTAATCAACTTCGAGATAAGGGGGAAGTGTTTGAACAAGCATTAATCAGTGCAGCGCAACAACGATTAAGGCCTATTGTCATGACAACTTTTACCACGGTAACGAGCGCGATACCTTTAGTTTTAGCATCAGGGCCTGGTGCTGAAAGTAGAATGGTTATTGGTGTAGTTATTTTTTCAGGCGTTGCACTAGCAAGTGTTTTTACTTTGTTTATAGTGCCCGGCGCTTATTATTGGCTTTGTAGGAATACTGGATCACCACAAGCTATTGCTAATGAAATTGCTAAGAAACAAAAAGAGTTGCTATCAAATAAAGAAAATTAAATAAGAAAACAGTAAATTAATGTGGATCGTCATATTAACTTACTGTTTATATTTTTACCTGAGTAGAGAAATTAAATTTCGCTACTCGGTACACTTGTTGGGCTTATATGCTCAATAGGGTAGCAGCCTAATACTTTTATAAAATTTGTATGTTCGGTAATTTCATGAATCGCTTCTTGTAAGGCAAAGCTTTTCAAGTTTGCTTCGACATCAATATAAAACATTTCTTCCCATGGGCGACCTTGAATTGGGCGAGACTCAAGTTTGCACATGTTTATACCTTTCTCTTTTAGTACCAACAGGCATTCAACTAACGCACCGGCTTTTTGGCCTGTTGCTAAAATAATTGCCGTTTTCGCTGGAATTTGTTCCGCAACATCAACCGCTTTTCTTGCAACAAGAATAAAGCGAGAGTGGTTTTCGTTTTGGTTGGCTATTGATTTTTCTAGCGCTTGCAATTGATATAACTGGCCACCTTCTTCACTGCCAATTACTGCGATAGTTTCATCTTGTTGCTCAGAAACTTGCACCATAGCATCTGCTGTACTGTCACAATATTCAATACGAATGTCAGTTTGTTTATCTAAAAAATTACTACATTGAGCAAAAGGTTGGCCGTGAGCATAAATCGTTTTTATTTTATCTAAATTTGTATTAACAGCAGTTAATAAGCAATGCTCAATCGGTTGGGTGATTTCGCCAACAATAGACAAATTGGTGTGTTGTAGTAAATCATAAACCTGATTAATACTACCCGAGCTAGTATTTTCAATAGGCAGCATACCGTAGTCTACTTGACCTGATTCAACTTGCTGTAAAATATCGCTAAAATTTTGGCAGCCAGACTCGATAATTTTTTCAGCTCGCCTTGAAAAATATCGATGACTTGCTAAATAACTGTATGAGCCTTTATCGCCTAAAAAAGCAACGCTAACGGTTGGTGTTTGAATATCAGGATTGGCTAGGGTTTGTAAGTAAGCTTGTTGATTTAATACAGAATCTTCAATAATAGTTTGAAAAACGCTGGTAACATAATGAGCATCTAAACCTAACTCTTTCCCCTGTTTTACTAAACGAATTAATAATTCTTGTTCACGTTGTTGATCACGAATAGGACGAATTTGCTGTACTTTACTTTTAGCAACGTTAAGAGTGAGCGCACGACGTTTAGCAAATAAGGTTAATAATTCTTTATCTAAGCTTGTTATTTCTTTACGTATTTCGTTTAAATCTAATTTTTCGCTCACTGTTATTTCCTACTTTGCTATTTGCGCTATCTGTTCAAGAAAAAACCTTCTAAATAAAGGTTTTTATTTAATCAGTTTGGTATTAATATTTCACTGGAGCGCTTACTCTAGCGAGCTTGACTAATTTCTGTCAATAGTTTCTTTAGATCATTTTTTCTTGCAATGCTACTTTATGGGATACATTGGTAAATTATTGTGAAACTACTAATGGTAGCCACAAACCAAACTAAGCTGCGAAGCTTATCAATATTCATTAAATAAAAGATATTGTATGCCAAGCGGGCGCATACATGAACAATAGCAAGCAACGCTATATTTTCTCCTGTGTGATTTGTGGCTATTGCTAACAAAACAGCAGGACCAAAAACGATAAATGATTCAAAAGCGTTTTGGTGAGCTGCCAATGCTCGAGCGCCAAATCCAGTAAGCTTACTTTGTTGTTCTCGTGGGTGATTGTTGTTGTAACCGCCCAGTTTATTCATTGCAAAAGCAACAGGCCCTTTGGCAAGTAATGGCAATAATGCTGCGATAAATAAGCACCAAATTAAAGTTGTCATTTTTTTTCCTTTTATTGTGATGAAATAGTTATTATTAAATTGTTGTTATGGTTTCAATCGATTTAGGTTTTTTAATAACTTAGCAAGGTAAGTTTATATTTAGTTTTTCCAGGCAAGAAGGGCGATGCTTTACCTTGTTCCCAATCACTATGACCTTTACCGTAATATGGGCTCCACGGATGTCCTGCTTGACTAGTTGGCATATGAAAAATACCTGACCCTTCATGACCAGGAGAAACCACCATGCGTTGTGATGCACCAAAGGCTTTGCCTTGTACTTTTGGCATGTAGCTGTCACCAGATAAGTCTTTAGCGGGCATATCCAGCCATTTACTTATGAAAGGAACTGATTTACTTAATGGGTGTTTGATTTCTGTGGTATTTTGTTGTCCCCAAGTCGCTTTGGATAGTGCTTGTTTTTCACCTGACTCTAATGTGGTCATATCATCAATAGTTTGCTGCAAAGCTTGATTGAAAACCGCTTGCCAACTAGTTAAAGGGCGCATTAAAAAGTTATCAGGTTGTTGGTTAATTAATTGCCATAATGGAGTTTCAACTTGATGGCTAATACTGCTAAATTTATAAGCATCGCTTAAGTTTGTGAACGTGTTATTTAATTCACTAAAAATTAAACTACGAACATTAACTCGAAAATTTCTTACAAGGCGGTAACTTACTGAGTCTGTGCTTGCGCTTAATTCTTCACCTGTTGATAATATGTCTTTCACTTCTTTAAATTGCTTATGTTCTGTTAATACCTTTTCGTTCAATACTTCATTTAATAAAAACTCTTGCCAACGCTTTAAGAATAGAGCGCGATGATCTAAGCCGATTGCCAATAAAGATTTCTCATCAAATGATTCAATCGCCAATAAATCATCACGAATTTGTCCGGCGCGAGCGCCTAGTGCATAACCTCCATTGCCTATTTTCTGTAGCATTTCGCCACCCACAACGCGAGAATTTGCTGTCCATAATCGATTGTTTTGAGGGTTTAGAATACTTGGGTATTGCTCTGGTGTTAAGTAACCTTCCCAGCCATTACCCCCTTGGTGCCAAAATGTTGGCGTTTCACCTACTTCACCAATTTTTTTAGGAATCGGCCCCATAATTGTCCAACCGACATTACCCGATTGATCACCTACAATGATGTTTTGAGATGGAATACCACTACGTGCAGCAATATTGAACGCTTGAGCTACATTGGTGGCAAGCTCTAACTCTTTCATTGTCAAATTAACAGCTTGTTTGTCGTGAGCTACCCAACGATAAGCAAGTAATTGACCCTGATGATTCTCACCAATAATAGGTCCCCAGATAGTTTCTTTAATAATAACCTCAACAGGTTGTTCATCTTTTACTGCAATAAGTTGTTTATGGAAAACAAAATCTTTAATGCCATTTGGGCTTAGGTATTTTTTGCCATCATTGACTGTTTCAATTTTTATCACATCACTATAGTCGCCGTAGCTATTAGTAAACCCCCAAGCTATATGGCCATTACTGCCAACAATAATTTTTGGGGTGCCGGGTAGTGTTGCTCCTGTAATTTTTACTTGTTTATCATTAGCAGGGTATTCAAAACTTGCTCTAAACCAAGTATTAGGAACCTGTATACCTAAGTGCATATCATTAGCTATTATTGCACTGCCTGTGCTGCTGATTTTTCCAGATACTGCCCAACTATTGGAGCCTGGAAACTCATCGACTTGATATTGTAAATGGCTCGGGGTTTTAGTTAGTTCAATGATATCTTTTGTCTTGTTAGGGTTGGCACTTGAAGCTGATGGCCAAGCTTCTTTTGGTATAGTTGATGGTTGATATTGGCTGTTATCAATCGCCGCATCCCAAATACTGCCTTTAGGGTTTAAAAAAGCATAAACATCAGCCGAAAGAATAGCCTTCATTAGTCCTAAAGAGCGTTCACGTTGACCATCACGGTATTGCAAATCAATGTACATACTAAAAATAGTTAAGATCGAATCTTCTTCATTCCACTGAGCTGGCTCTTGTTGAAGTAAAAGGTACTCAAAAGGCTGAGAGTCTATATATTTTAGTCCTTGGTTCACGCCTCGGGTGTAGGCTTTTAAAAGTGCTTTTTGATCATTAGGTAAATTTTTAACTATTTCTATGGCTCTTTCTCTGAAGCGATGAACTCGAATTGACTTGTCATAGTCAAGGGCTATGGAGCCAAATAAACTAGATAGCTCACCCGCAGAGTTACGTCTGAGTAAATCCATTTGAAAAAAGCGCTCTTGGGCGTGCACAAAACCGGTAGCTACAGCTATATCAAGACGATTATTTGCTTTTATTGTTACAATGCCTTGTTTATCCCGTTCTATCGTTGCGCTTTTCGTTAATCCAAAAACAGTTTTTTTACCTTCTAAAATAGGTAAGGCGCTATCTATTTGACTATAAATCCACGTTGCGCCAAAAGCGATAAGAAGAGAGCTAACAAGCACTAAAGAAATAGTTATTCTTTTTATCATATTAAAAATCGTTGAAAATAATAATGAGGTATAGTGAGTTAAAGAATAACTGATTAAGACAAACTAACGAAGCTTTTGTTGTTTTTATTGGGTTATCAATCAGATTAAGCTTAAAGCGCATCTCATATCAAACAGATCAATAAATAGTCCGATTGCTATCACAATAAATAAAGAGTTACATTTAGAGGGAGGTGTTAAATAATTTATTGGCTGATAACATTAATAAATCATAATATAACTTTTTATTTGTACTGCTACTTCTCTTATATCTCTAGTTGGTACTGATGCTATGCCCTATTATAAGTATGTTGAATATGTCTGAACCTAACAATCAAAAAATAGCTTTATTATTAATGGCTGCTGGCAGTTCATCACGCCTTGGTCAACCGAAACAGTTAGTTGAAATAACTGAAACACAACAGCAGACACGAAGTTTTTTGCATAGGCAAGTATCATTGATGAATAGTATTTGTATGTCTACCAATGCAAAAGCTTATTGTGTGTTAGGTTTTCAAAGTGAAAAACTAACAACACACTTGGCTAACTTTCCTCCCGCTCAACACTTGACTTTGATTGATAATGAAAATTGGTCTCAAGGTTTATCAAACTCTATTGCTAAAGGCGTAAGTTCGCTTGGTCATGATGTAAGTGCAGTACTTATTTTTTTAGTTGACCAATGGCAATTAACTACTGAGAATCTAATAGACTTAATTAGTAATTGGCAGCAGCAGCCAGAAAAAATTCATATTGCCAGTACAGACAACCGTATTAGTCCACCTGTTATTTTCCCTCGCTGCTATTTTAAAGATTTGATTAAATTAACAGGAGATGATGGCGCAAAAAAAGTGATTAAAGATAATATGAATCAGGTCAATTTAAGTGAAATGCCATCAGCATTTGTTGATTTAGATACACCTAAGCAACTTAAAGCTCTAAACAAAATAAATCACATCAATATTAGGGTCTGTTGACCTTTCATGTTTACATTTTGTTCGAATTAAATGCTTTTTGATCGCGGCGCTAGGGATGTAGCATAGTCGTTCTATGTAAATTCCTCGCAACAAAGAGCAAGAAGCATTTAAACGGATCCGAAGGACAGCATTTATTAGCCATTTCTACTGCGTTATCGATTATTATAGTAACGCAACATGGATGTTGCTTATTAGACAATGCAGGAGCATATTGTCCTGAATGACTACGAAACATAATCTCTGCCTTGCATAAAAGGCTAATAAACTGCTGCAAAAATAATCAACAAAGATCAACAGACCCTATGTAAGTGTTGTGGCAAAATAAAGCCGATGAGATAAACTTGTTAGGGTGTTTCTCATCATTTTTTATTGTTAGAATAAAACATCAATAACTATATAATCAAAACACTCGGTTGAAAAATTATAATGGCTTCACTTCAAGATCAATTGCTCAAAGCTGGTTTAACAACCAAACAAAAAACTCGTCAAGCAAATTCAGATAAACGAAAAAAAAATAAGCAAAAGCGCAGTGGTGTTGAACATGGTGCAACTATGCAAGAACAGATCAAACAAGACTTAGTTAAAGCTAAAGTTAAAAAGCAAAGTAAAGACAATGCTTTAAATGAGCAGAAAAAGCAGGCACTTGCCGACAAAGAACAGCTGTTACGTATTCAGCAAATTTTAACTCATCATCAAATCAAAAATGCTCAAGGGGATAATGAATACAATTACACCTTTGGCAGTAAAATTAAAAAGCTCTCTTTAGATGTTATCACTCACAAGGCTCTGGTTAACGGTCGTCTATCTTTATGCGGTTTAGATGAGGTTACTTATATTGTTACCCGTGAAACTGCTGAAAAATTAGCCGAGCTTGATGAACATGTTGTGTTAGTACAGAACGATAAAGTAATAGATGAGCAAATTGATGAAGACGATCCCTATGCTGATTATCAAATTCCTGATGATATGATGTGGTAATGGCATATTTTCTTGCCACTATTAATTATGTGAATATCAATAATAATGTAGTCATAGTATTACTTTTGTAACTCGGTATGTAATAATACATGTTCAGCAACCAATATTAAGGGGGCAACATGGCCCACGAGGATAGAAGTAATATGTCAAAAAATACTGAGTTGAATGTTGAAAGCAGCACCAATGAGCAAAAAACCACACAACAACAGTTAGCCGATGCTAACAGTGAAATTGCTGATTTGAAGCTGCAGATAGCATGGTTAGAACGCTCTTACGAGTAGGATATTTAAAAGCTAACTAAAATAGACAATATAAGAAAGGCTAGTGTATTTATTTACACTAGCCTTTTTGTTCTTTGCTAAAAGAAAATTTACATGTGTTTTTATTGAAACTATTCCTGGATGTTTACATTTTTGAATTCATTTGTTTGATCCTACACTTGCATTATTTCAATTGGTATTAAAGCTAGTTCATGGTATTTTCTTTTCTAATATCCATAATTTAAGGAATTTTCCATGCCAAAGGCTAGCGACATAAAGAAAAACGCAGCAATAGAGCACAACGGTAAAGTGTTAATCGTTCGAGATATTACTCGTTCTGTACCTCAAGGCCGAGCAGGTGGTAGTTTATACCGCATGCGCTTATACGATGTGGTAACGGGTGCTAAAGTTGATGAAACCTTCAAAGCAGAAGACATGCTGAACTTTGCTGACTTAAGCCGTCGTCCATCAATGTTTTCATATATCGATGGTGATGAGTATGTCTTTATGGATAACGAAGATTACACTCCGTATAACTTAAACAAAGAAAGCCTCAGCGAAGAGCTTTTGTTTATTAATGAAGATACTCAAGGTATGTCGATAATTATCGTAGATGATGTGCCTGTAGCTGTTGATCTTCCAGCGAGTGTAGAATTAGTGATTACTGAGACAGATCCATCTATTAAAGGTGGCAGTGCTACCGCCCGTACAAAGCCTGCAATTCTTTCTACAGGTTTAACAGTACAAGTACCTGAGCATATTTCTACTGGTGATAAAATTAAAGTGAATACTGAAGACCGTAAATTTATGGGCCGTGCAGACTCTAAATAACTCAACTCGGATTTACTGTTAGAAGTACATCTATTAAACCGAGCTAATATTCGAACTTTATATACCCGTACATCGTCAAGTGGAACGGGTATACACATTAAAATACAGGTAAAACATGGCTAATAATCTCAACTATCCTATTGGTTCTCTAGGTCAAAAATGGGGTGATGCAGAAAAACAGCAGTGGCTTGATGAACAAACGATTAAACGTTCGTATCATGACGAGGTTATCAGTAAAGTTGAAGCTTTATCTACACACTTTGACGTTATTCAATATGGTGCATTAACTATCGATGAAGCACGATATCCATTATTTGCATTAAAAAATCACAATTGGCAAAGTAATAAAAAAACCTTACTTGTTACAGGTGGCGTTCATGGTTATGAAACCAGTGGCGTGCAAGGTGCATTACGATTTTTGCAAAATGAAGCGGAAAGCCCTGATTCGAATTATAGCCAAGCATTTAACATATTAGTGGCTCCGTGTGTAAGCCCTTGGGGGTATGAAACTATCAATCGCTGGAATCATGAAGCTATTGACCCTAACCGCTCATTTTATGTTAACAGCCCCGCTGAAGAGTCATCAGCTTTAATGACCTTTGTTCAATCACTTGATATTGATATCTGTGTGCATATTGATTTACACGAAACTACAGACACAGACAATACAGTGTTTAGGCCGGAGCTTTCAGCGCGTGACGCCATAGAACAAAAAACTTGGAATATTCCTGATGGTTTTTACTTGGTTGGTAATACACCTAGTCCTCAGGCTGATTTTCAGCGAGCAATTATTGAAGAGGTAGAGAAGTTCACACATATTGCCCCAGCAGATCGAAGTGGTAAGCTCATTGGAGTTGACATAGAGCAATTCGGCGTTATTAATTATGCAGGGAGAGAGTTAGGTCTTTGTATGGGACTTAGTAATGCAACCTATGTTACTACTACGGAAGTCTACCCAGATAGCCCTAAAGTTAATGATGAAAATTGTATTATTGCACAAGTTGCAGCAATAACTGGTGCGCTTGATTTTGTTATTGAACGTATTTAACTTTTATTAACTCCTCTTAGAATATATTGAAGGTGCTTCTGGCTATTTTATAGGCATGAGTCCCATTTCTAACCGTATATTACCCAGTCAAAAAAATTCTTATTAGTTATATGCCCGTATCTTTGTAAGACATGTCTTACATGCTCGTGAGACATACGGTTTATTTTTTGTTGTTAAAATTGTGTTTTTTATATAACTTGTTGAATGTTATGGATAAATTTGCAGCTTTAAATGTTACAAATAAGTTACGAGTTAAAATTTATTTTTAACATCCTTCGAAAAGTTAATTTTAAGCGTATTATTAATCATGTCAGGAAGGCACAGAGCAGGAAGCTCTTTTAGTTAGTACGGAGTACTATAATATTTGAGGGAGGCTTAAGGATTAGGTCGAGTGAATAGGATTTCACTGAAGGATGAAATGAACATGGATGTGGTCAATTATGGATAATTGATGTTAGGAAGACGATGTCTAGGAGACAGTAAATTTGTTAAAAGGAGTTAACATAAAGAAATAATTCAAGGATGTAATTATGGAAAATGCTCGCAAGGAAGTATACGGATATTTAGCTATGGACAATGAGTAGGAGTTTACTCAAAGGATATACTAAGGAAAGTTTTCAAGGATGAAATGAGAACACTGAATAAAATGCAGGATGCATAATAAGCTAGTTATAAAAGTGCAGCTCTATGAGCTGCATTTTTTTATGGTTATTTTCTACTAATTTAGAAGGTGTTTCAGCTAGAGTATTAAAGCTCCTTGACTAATAGATGATATTTTCATTAAATGTGAAAACATTTTATCATGAAGTTTTATTAAGTGATTTCCCTACTTGTCAGAATATCTACAGCATTAAAACCTTTTCATAAGTTAACTTATTTATTGGCCTTGTTAATCATCGCTAATGTAGTTTATCAGTTTTTATTTTCAGCAATTCCAGCTCAACCTGAAGATAAAGGAACTATGTTTAGCTTGCTTGCTTTAGTTTGGCTAGCGTTAATTAATTTAATGCTAAACGTCTTTACTCAAATTCCAGAAAACAAGAATAATGAGCAACCGATTCATGTTAGATTAATAAATAAACTGCATCAATTATTCTATTATATGTTGTCACTTGTTTTTATCGGTTTATCAATAGCTTTACTAATATTATCTTTAAAAATGTTAAGGGTTTAAGTTACATTTTATAAGTAACTTGAAGAATTGATTGTTTTATTGTGAATGTTAGAATATTAGTTACGCTAAATACTTTTATAAAAAACAAAATATAATAGGAAATACTTTGCGCAATACACTTGTCAGCTTTCTCTTCATCGCTTCTTTTTCTTTATCCGCTGTCGAGCAAAAAACTGAAGAAAAACATCATGAAGATCCAACAAAAGTTATCACAAAACTAGGGGCTGGTTATTCTGATGACTTTACCCTATCGGGCTCGCTTGCTCTTGATCAAGTAAGAAAAATAAATGGTAACATCAATAAAGATGGCAGTGAGTGGCGACTAGGTGGTTCATGGCTATTTAACTTTGGTATTATTAATTTCTCGCTAGGTCGTTCTGAATATAATGATGGTGGTAAGAAAGATAACTACTCTGTTGGAACCTTCCTTCCATTGAATGCGTTAGGTATAGATACTGGCGAGTGGATGATATTCCCCATGGCAGGTATAAACCATAATAAAATAGAACGTTTTGTAGAAGAAGAGCCTGAATCTCTTGATGAATTGGTTATGCAACAAAATACTAATAATGGCGGTTATCTTGGCGTTATGGCTCTTCGACCACTAACTGAACATTGGACTATTATGGGGTTTACAGGTGGAGGCTTAGGTTCAGACGATTACAGTAATATATGGGCAGGGGCGGGCGCTAGTTATAAAGTTAATGATAATCAGTCGTTTAATTTATTTGGTTTTCTGGCTGATGATAGTTACGGTAGCACGAGTAAAGTTACTGTAAATTACACCTATGAATTTAAGTAAACTAGATATCAAGTTAATTATTCTTAACTTGTTGTTTGATAGATAATTATAATTGTATTAATGGGAACATATAGATAAACTGTAAGGCTGTAGGGGATTGTATAAATTAAGAGCTGATGGATCCATTTATAAAATTAACAACCAAACTGACTAATCCTAAAATCTCTATTGAAAATAAATTAAAGGCGATTTGCCTTACAACATCTTCGTTAATAAAAGGTGCGGATAGGGTTAGCTTATGGTGTTTTGATGGAAGTTTTGAAACCATCGAATCATTGATTTGTTATGACTCTACAAATCGTAGTTTTACCTCGAAACAAGTTTTAAAGAAATCTGACTTTAATGATTATTTTTCAGGTATTTTGAAAAATGAAATTATAAATGCCCCTCAAGCAAGAACACATGAACAAACGAAGTGTTTTAATGAGTCATATTTTATCCCCTTTGAGATACATTCATTGCTTGATTTTATTTTACACCAAGACTTTCACCCACATGGTGTCATTTGCTGTGAGAGTGTCGGTAAAGTTACACAATGGTCAGATAGTAATGTTGAAACGTTGAGACGAATTGCAAGAGCAAGCTCTATGTACTTTTTTAGACCTGAAGATTAGCTTATTTGCTTACTACGACAATACATTATTTCATTTCCAAAATAGCTATTTTCTAATTTATTCAATTTTTCCAAGACTATTGCTGCGAAAAAACCGATAATTACCTCAATTAAGATCAATCCGCCAAAAAAATCGTAATCTTTTTAAGTAAAAGGGGTTAAAGGCTTTTCAATGGCAACAATATTGTGGAAACTATTTAATGGAAATCAAAGTTAACTTTCTCGACAACCTCAGACTTGAAGCTAAGTTTGACGATTTTACCGTCATCGCTGATCAGCCTATTCGTTATAAAGGTGATGGCTCGGCACCAGGCCCTTTTGATTACTTCTTAGCTTCCTCTGCAATGTGTGCAGCCTATTTTGTAAAGGTATATTGTAATTCTCGCGATATACCTACAGAAAATATTCGTTTGTCTCAAAACAATATTGTTGATCCAGAAGATCGTCATAATCAGATTTTTCAAATTCAGGTAGAGTTACCAGAAAGCATATCAGAAAGAGACAGGAAAGGGATTTTACGATCGATTGATCGCTGTACAGTGAAAAAGGTGGTACAGACAGGGCCTGAGTTCAAAGTTGAGCTTGTTGACAGTCTTGAAGAAGATGCCCAAGCGATGCTTATGGGACAGCTAGAAGGCAATGCTAGTACTTATATTTTAGGTAAAGATTTGCCACTTGAGCAAACTATCTCTGATATGACGGGGATTTTGGCCAATCTTGGCATGAAAATCGAAATTTCTTCTTGGCGTAATATTGTGCCAAATGTGTGGTCTTTACATATCCGCGATGCAGCATCACCCATGTGCTTTACCAATGGTAAAGGTGCCACTAAAGAAAGCGCACTTTGCTCGGCAATTGGCGAGTTTATTGAGCGCCTTAATTGTAATTTCTTTTACAATGATCAGTTTTTAGGTCAAGAGATTGCCAATAGCGATTTTGTTCATTATCCCAATGAAAAATGGTTTAAGTCAGAAGCAAGTGATGAACTACCAGAAGGTATTTTAGATGATTATTGTTTGGGCATTTACGATCCTGAAAGTGAGCTACGTGGTTCAAATTTGATTGATACAAACTCAGGAAATGCTGAACGTGGTATCTGTTCTATTCCTTATGTACGCCACAGTGATGGCGAAACTGTGTACTTTCCTTCAAATTTAATTGAAAATTTATTTTTAAGTAATGGTATGAGCGCAGGTAATAACCTTCATGAAGCGCAAGTACAGTGTTTATCTGAAATTTTTGAACGGGCGGTAAAAAGACAAATCATCGAACAAGAAATTGTTTTGCCTGATGTACCGCAAGGCGTACTTGAGAAGTACCCTAGCATTTTAGCTGGTATTAAAGGCTTAGAAGCACAGGGTTTTCCTGTCGTTATTAAAGATGCATCATTAGGTGGTCAATTTCCTGTAATGTGTGTAACCCTGATGAACCCAAAAACTGGCGGTGTGTTTGCCTCGTTCGGTGCCCATCCAAGCCTTGAAGTGGCGCTTGAGCGTAGCTTAACTGAATTATTACAAGGTCGGAGTTTTGAAGGATTAAACGATGTGCCAAAACCTACCTTTAACAGCATGGCAGTATCAGAGCCAGAAAACTTTGTTGAACATTTTATTGATTCAACGGGCGTAATCTCTTGGCGTTTCTTTAGTACAAAATATGATTATCAATTCTGCGAATGGGATTTTTCTGGCACTAATGAAGAAGAATGTGAAAGCTTGTTCGCTATATTGAAAGAGCTAGGTAAAGAAGCCTATATTGCTGTATTTGATCAACTTGGTGCGACTGCTTGCCGTATTTTAGTACCAGATTATTCTGAAGTGTATCCAGTTGAAGATCTTATTTGGGATAATACTAATAAAGCGCTAGATTACCGTGAAGATATTTTAAATCTACACTCTTTAAATGATGATGCCTTAGCAGGTTTATTTGAACGTTTAGAGGACAGCCAGCAAGATAACTATATTGATATTAGAACTTTGATTGGTATTGAATTTGATGAGAACACTGTGTGGGGACAGTTGACTATTCTTGAACTGAAAATTCTTATCTGTTTAGCTCTGGGCGCACTTGAAGATGCTATTGAACTGGTAAGAGAATTCTTACAATACAACGACAATACTGTTAAGCGTGGGTTGTTCTATCAAGCCGTTAACGCAGTACTAGAGATTACTTTGGATGATGAACTGGAATTAGAAAACTTTATCGGTAACTTCAATAGAATGTTTGGTGAAGAAAATATGAACAATGTAGTTGGCTCAGTGTCAGGCGAAGTCAGGTTTTATGGGATAACTGAAACGAGTTTGAAACTCGAGGGCTTAGATAAACATTTAAGACTAATTGAAAGTTACAAAAAACTTCATCATGCCCGAGCCCAAGTAGCAAAATAAATAGATTAATTTGATTTATTAAACTTATATGAAAAGCCAATTTCTGATAGTAGATATTGGCCTTTTTGCATATGAGCTTATCGAACTCTGTGATCTTGAATCTTTTCTGAATAGTGTTAAACTCATCCGACCAGATTAAAAGTACTGCTCAGGAAGATTATGCATGACCCAAAATAAACAGACTAAAGATAAAGCTAACAAAACTAAGCTTAACAAAGTTATGGCTCTATACAAAAGAGTGACTCGTCTCCCATTTGGCAATAAAATATTTTCTGTTATGGTTGCTCGAATGGCACCTTATTTCAGTACTATTAAACCGCTGATCACTGAGCTGCGACCTAACTATTGTGAGTGTTTCATTAAAAAGGGCAACAGGGTTCATAATCATATAAAAACTGTGCATGTTATTGCCATTTGTAATGGTTTAGAGATGGCAATGGGCGTGATGGCTGAAGCATCTATTCCTAAACACTTAAGGTGGATCCCCAAAGGAATGTCTTTAGATTATACAGCCAAGGCTGGTTCAGACATACGTTGTGTTGCTCGAGTGAATCCCGAGCAATGGCAATGTGGCGATCTTTTGGTAGAAGTGACAGCCTATGACAGTGAGGATGTTGTAGTAGTAAAAGGTCACATTAAGCTTTGGATTTCAGAAAAATAAAATTTAACGCGACCTTTTAAGTCTTTTAAAATAAAATGAGCCAAACGAGTATTGAAATAATGCTCGTTGTTAAACTTACACTAAGCTGCTTAGCATTTCTTCTGTATAGGTGACCAAAGCTTCATTTTTTCGAATTTTGGCGACATAATCGGGGTTAGCGATAAAGGGTCTACCAATGGCGATAAGATCAAACTTGTTCGCCTCTATAGCGCTACTTGCTGTTTCTGCACTATAGCTGCCAACACCCACTAAAGTGTTATGATACTTTGATCTTACATAACTTGATGCTTGACCACCTAAATAATCAAACTCCATACTATCGTCAAATATGCCAACATGAAGAAAGGCTAAATTACGCTTTTCTAGTTCAGGTAATAAATAATCAAATACAGCACGATCTCGACTATCACCTTCCATATTAAAATAGGCTCCTGGCGATACTCTTAAAGCGGTTCTATCATGACCAATTTTATCTATAATCGCATCAACAACAGCTAATGGAAAACGCGCCATGTTTTCAGCGCTATCACCATATTCATCTGTACGACGATTGCTGTCATGATGTAAAAATTGATCAATTAGATAACCATTTGCGCCGTGAATTTCAACGCCGTCAAACCCTGCAGTTATTGCATTGGCAGCAGCTTGTGCATAGTCAGTTATCAAGTCACTGATATCATTATGAGTTGCTTCTTTTGGTATTTTATAAGTCAATTCGCGCATTCTTGGTACATTACCTTCAACTGCAACAGCTGATGGTGCCATCACTGCTGCATTTTCATCACCTTTGCTATAAAAATAAGGGTGAGCAACACGACCAGTGTGCCAAAGTTGAGCAAATATTTTACCGCCTTTGTTATGCACGGCACTTGTAACATTTTTCCAACCGTCAATTTGAGCCTGATTAAATAATCCAGGTGTATTGGGATAGCCTTGGCCATCAGGGCGGATGATTACGGCTTCTGAAATAATTAAACCTGCTTCAGCTCTTCGAGCATAATAGTCTGCCATTGTTTGAGTTGGAACTAAATCATCATCTGCCATGCAACGAGTTAGTGGTGCCATTAATATCCGGTTGTTTAGGTTAATAGTGTTATTAAGTGCGTAAGGTTTAAGTAAATTCTCAGTCATTTTTGTATTCCTATCTTGAATGTGCGTTCAAGATACTCTTCTTTGAACGATCATTCAAGTATTATTTTGAACAATCATTCAAAATTGAGTATAATTAAAATATTGAAGTAACAATGATGATAAATTAATGCGTAATGCAGAGTTTGATAAAGAAAAAGTACTAAGGTCGGCAATGAATGCTTTTATGCATAAAGGTTATGCTAACACGAGTATGCAAGATCTTAAAAAGGCAACTGGTTTACATCCAGGCTCTATTTATTGCGCTTTTGAAAACAAACGCGGTTTGTTATTGGCGGCGCTTGAACAGTATCGCTTAGATAGAGCCGCCGAATTTGAACAGTTTTTCTCTATTGAGCAACTGACAATAGTTAGTTTAAAAGTATATCTTGATAACGTGGTAGCTGAATGTATCAGTTGTGATAGTGCTCAAGCTTGTTTAATGACAAAAGCATTGAATGAAATAGCCGAACAAGATAAAGAAATTCAACAAGTTATTAGTAAAAATTTATCTATGCTGCAACAGGCATTAGCCGACAAATTTGAACAAGCAAAAAATGAAAAAAGTATAGAAATCAACAAAGATAGTGATCATTTAGCTCGGTATTTTTTGATGGGTATATATGGCCTGAGAACCTTTGCGCATACTCATCCTGAAGCCGAAGTATTAGAGCAGTTAGCAGAGCAGCTCTACAATGATATTTGCCGCTAATTTATCAGTAACAACAAAGAGTTATTTATTTAGGTAATCACTGGAGTTCTAACCTTTACATCAAAACTAAAATAGCACTCCTAAGGCAGTAAAAGAGCGGAGTGCTTTTATAGTAAATTTATTCTCTTATTTCAGCGTCTAATCAAACTCACTAATGACACATATTTGTTAGATAATTATTAAATATGTTCTCACTTATTAGGCTGCATTAGCAGCCTTTTTTACTTCATGCATTGTTATTTTTGTAAGCGCTTGACGTAAATCAGCAACAATATCATCAACATTTTCCAAACCTACTGATATTCTGATCAATGAATCAGTAATGCCTGCACGAGCTCGCTCTTCAGGTTCATAAGGAGAGTGTGTCATTGAAGCAGGGTGTTGAATTAATGATTCGGCATCACCTAAACTTACGGCAATAGAAAATAATTGCATGCTATTAATAAAATCAGCACCGCCTTTTAAATCAGTATTTAATTCAAATGCTATTACGCCGCCAGCGGCTTTCATTTGCTTACCGATAAATTGATGACCAGGGTGAGACTTTAAACCGGGGTAAAATACTTGGTTAACCGCTTCGTGTTGCTCTAAAAATTCGGCTACAGTTTGTGCGTTACTACAATGACGTTCCATTCTAATTGGCAATGTTTTAATACCACGCATAATTAGCCATGCATCGTGAGGGCTCATGGTAGCGCCAATATCTTTCAAGGTTGTTAATTTAATATCACTAATCATTTCTCTGCTGCCACAGACAATACCTGCAACAACATCGCCATGACCATTCAAATATTTTGTGGCACTGTGAATCACAATATCAGCGCCAAATTTTGCTGGTTGCTGTAAAACAGGAGTTAAGAAAGTATTATCAACAATAGATAGCAATTGATGTTTTTTAGCAATCACGCAAATTTTTTCTAAATCAAGCACTACTAAATTAGGGTTGATTGGGGTTTCTAAAAATATCAGTTTGGTATTTTCTTTTACGGCTGCACTAATATTATCCGGTTTTGTCATATCAACAAAAGTGACTTCTATGCCAAATTTCTTAAGCATATGATTCATTAAAGCAAAAGAGCAGCCATAAACGGCTTTAGAAGAAATGAGGTGATCGCCTGCTTGTAAGTTTGTTAACAAGGCTGCTGAAACTGCTGCCATTCCTGTAGCGGTTGCCGCAGCATCTTCCATACCTTCCATTGCTGCAACACGCATCTCTAGTTGGCGCGTGGTTGGGTTACCTAAACGTGTATAAATAAAACCTTCACTTTCTCCAGCAAAGCGATCAGCACCTTGTTGTGCATCATCAAAAATAAACGTTGATGTTTGATAAAGTGGTGTTGCTAATGAGCCAAATTGCTCATCGTTAATGCGACCAGAATGAATAGCCTGTGTTTCTATAGATTTGCTGCTGAAGTGATTTTTATTAGTTTTAGTCATTACTTCTCTCAAGTAGTGTTAGCGAATATTTGGTGAACATATACTCTTTATAAAGCAATTTAGTTGCCACAATAACTATTTACCTATATTTCAAGTGGTTACGGTCTTTTGTGTTTCTATATTTTGTTACGTTGTAATATTTTTATTACGTTAAATTGAAAGCTATTGGTTTTATTTGATTAAAGGAGCTAGAAACGCCTTGTTTTCTGGCTTTATTATTAAGTTTAATGCTATTGTACTAATATTATTACATGTACTATTTTTATTACGAGGTTAGTGTGCGCGTACAAATTCAGTCAACAGATAGGATTGGCATTAGCCAGGAGATACTGACAGTTTTTGCTCAACAAGCATGGAATTTAAAAGCTGTTGAAGTGAGTACTGAATTTACTTTTGTGCATATTGAACATTCGTCTTTGTCTCTAGAAGATATTAGTCAATGTTTGAGGAAGGTAGAGGGAATTATAAGTATTAAAGATGTTGCTTTATTACCTACAGAGCAGCGAGAGAATCACTTACAAGCGCTATTAGATAGAATTCCTGATCCCATTATTGATATTGATAATCACGGGACTATTCTTGCAGTAAATTTAGCCACCCATAAGTTAATTGGCCACAACAAAAAAACTAAAGTTATTATTGGATTATCAATTAATTCTTTTATTGAACAAAAATATCAAAGTTTACTGAACGATAAAGCAAGCACTCATTCTTTAGTTTTTAATGGAAAAACTTATTTGGCAGATACAACGCCAGTAGTGAATACACTTGTAAGTGGTCAGAATCAAATTACGGGGGCGATGATCACATTGCGCTCAATGACTGCAATCGGTAGACAGCTTTCTTTGATGCAAACACATCATGAGCAAAATTTTGAGAATATCATAGGTAAATCAGCGAGTATTTTGCTGTTAAAAGAGCAAAGTGAACGATTTTCTAAATTAGATCTTCCTGTACTTATAAGTGGAGAAACTGGTACGGGTAAGGAGCTCATTGCTCGTGTTTTACATCAAAGTAGTAGTCGTTCTAAGGCGCCATTTTTGGCGATAAATTGTGCGGCATTACCTGAGCACTTGTTAGAAAGTGAACTTTTTGGCTATAGTGCAGGTGCTTTTACTGGCGCTAAAAAGTCAGGTAAACCAGGTCTGATAGAACTAGCTGAAGGGGGCAGTATTTTTCTTGATGAAATCGCTGAAATGTCGACCTACTTACAAGCTAAGTTGTTACGCTTTTTACAAGACTTTTCTTATCGACGGGTTGGTGGTACCAAAGAACTACATGCAAACGTTAGAATTATCAGTGCTAGTCATCAAAACTTAGCCAAACTGATATCGGAAAAACTTTTTAGGGAAGACCTATATTATCGTTTAAATGTTCTTAGTTTAGAGCTACCACCACTTAGAAAACGAACAGACGATATTGTTTTACTGGCAAATCACTTTATTCACAATGCAGCAAAGCAAGTAGAACAATCAGAGCAGGGGTTGCTTATAACGCCTAAATTAAGTGAACAAGCTTTATTGTTGTTACAAGCTTATCGTTGGCCGGGAAATATAAGACAGTTACAAAATGTACTTTTTTCAGTGGTAGCACTAAATACTGAATCAGTTATTCAGGCACAGGCAGTTGAACTTGCGTTAACTAAGTTTTCTCAAGAAATTAATCAGATACAAGATAATACTTCTTCAGATATTACATCAGCATTAGCAGTTAAAGATTGGTCTAGTGCGCAAGCTGATTTTGAAGAAAAATTGTTATTGCAGCTTCACCCATTATTTCCGACAACTCGTAAATTGGCCGAACGTTTGAAAGTTTCTCATAACAAAATTGCAATGAAGCTAAGAAAGTATGGCATTAGTTAACTTAATCCATTTATTGTTTTTTTCTTTTTGACATTAACGGGGAGTCCAAATAAGCCCCTAAATATATTTTGTTACGGTTGCTTTTAACGTTAATTTAACATTTATGTTATGTTTTATTAAATTCGAATAAAAGGAAATGCAAATGAAAGCAATAAAATTAGTCCTGCTAAGTTTTTTATTTACTATCAGTGTAACTGCAACTTCGGCAGAAAATAAATATAGCTTTGAAAAAGACCAAAGAGCACAACAAGATGTCTTGCGAGATGCTCAAAGTAAAGGTCCTGAAATAGTAGACCTTGTTGGCATAAAGCCAAACATGCAAGTGTTAGATATTCTTGGTGGTGGCGGATATTACTCAGAGATTATAAGTGGAAAAGTGGGGCAGGGAGGTAATGTTTACTTGCATAATAACCAAGCTTATATGCCGTGGGTTGAAAAAGAATTAATTGCTCGTCTTGATGAAAATCGCCTGGAAAATGTCGTTCGATGGGACAAAGAAGCTGATAATTTAGCACTTAAAAAACAAAGTTTTGATGCCATTTTTTTTGTTTTAGGCTATCACGACATGTATCACACTGCGAAAGATTGGAGCATTGATAAAGATGATTTTCTTAAACAACTTGATGAGTCATTGAAAGCGGGTGGAAAATTGTTAGTTGTTGATCATAATGCTGTAGCAGGCTCAGGTACCCAACATTCACAAAAACTACATCGGATTGATGTTGAATATGTAAAAAAAGAACTTACTGGAAAAGGTTATAAGTTAATTAAAGAAAGTAGCATTTTAGCTAATTTAAAAGATGATCGAATGGGCTCTCCTTTTAGTAAAGAAATGCGCCGTAAAACAGATCGTTTTGTGTTGTTGTTTGAAAAGAAATAAGAGACACACTTTCAAAAACAACATAAAGTAAACTAAAATAAAAAGCCCCAATATCATTGATATTAGGGCTTTATTTTTTAGTTTATCGTTTTAAATTTATATCGTTCAAAAACCACATTGCTTACCTTGGTTTTTATCTTTTAACCAAGTATGAAGTGGGGAAAAGTAATCTAAAATGGCTGTAGCATCCATTTGCTCATTACCTGTTAGTACTTTGTAAGCTTGTTGCCAAGGTTGGCTAGAGCCCATTTCCAACATGGTATTAAGTGCTTTACCTGCGTCTTTATTGTTATAAATAGAACAACGGTGAATAGGATCAGTGTTACCCGATATTTCACATAAGGCACGGTGGAATTCAAATTGTTGAATGTGAGCTAGGAAATAACGACTGTAAGGTACACCTCCTGGAACGTGATACTTTGCGCCTGGATCAAAAGCATCAGCATCGCGCGCAACAGGGGCAGCAACACCTTGATATTTTTCACGCAATTCCCACCAAGCAGTGTTGTAGTTTTCAGGTGTAACTTCGCCTGAATAAACTTTCCAGCGCCATTGATCAACCAATAAACCAAACGGAATAAATGCTACCTTGTCTAATGCCATCTTCATTAGTAAGCCAATATCCTTTGACTCATCAGGAATAGTGTCAATTAAGCCTATTTCTTTTAAGTATTTTGGCGTAACTGAAAGGGCAATGGTGTCACCAATTGCTTCATGGAAACCATCATTAGCACTGTTTTGGAAGTAGACAGGTTGTTCTTTATAGGCTCGTTGGTAGAAGTTATGGCCTAATTCGTGATGAATAACTGAGAATTCTTCGCCTGTTTTTTGAATACACATTTTAATGCGTAAATCATCTTTATCATCTAAATCCCATGCCGATGCGTGACAAACCACGTCTCTATCTGCAGGTTTTGTAAATAATGAACGAGTCCAAAATGTTTCTGGTAAAGCATCAAAACCCAGAGAAGTGAAAAACTTCTCAGCGCCTTTAACCATTTTGATTTCATCATAATCATGAGCTGCCAACTGCTTAGTAACATCATAACCAGGATCTGCATTTTCAGGTGCAACTACATCATAAATATTTCCCCAAGATTGCGCCCACATGTTGCCTAATAAATGTGCCGGGATAGGTTTGTCTTGCGGTACTTTATCTTCACCATATTTTTTACCAAGTTCACTACGAACATAACAATGCAAATCATCATATAAAGGCTTTACTTGTCCCCATAAACGGTCTAATTCAGTAGCAAAGTCATCCGCAGGCATATCATAGTTTGAACGCCACATAGCACCTAAATCTTTATAACCTAAACCATTTGCGCCTTCATTGGCTAATTCAGCTTGGCGAGTGTATAAAGGTTTCATTGAAGGACTAATTTCACGCCAGCCTTGCCACATTTCTAGTAATTCATCGTAATCACGAGAAGTAGCCATGGTTGATGTCATATCACCAAGACTGAGTTTTTTACCTTCTTTAGTGGTGTAACTACCTTTACCATAAATACTGCCTAACTCAGCACCAATATTAGCAAGTTCAAGAGATTTTTCTGGATCTTGTGGAGCAGGTAATACTAAAGATTGCTTCAAAAAATTTAATTGTCGACGTTGAGTTGGGTTTACGTCTACCTTGTCAAATTTAGCTGCGTGCATTGCAAATCGAACACCCGCTTCAGTAGATTTTTGGTTGGCCTCTGCATAAAGCGAAGCGGTATCTTCGGTAATGAAGTTCTTATAAATCCACTCAGCGCGGTTTGCATCTAAGTTAAGTTGTACCTTTTCTTTAGCAACCTTATCTAAAAAAGTTTCAGCATCTTTACTTGTTAATATTTTTGAAGAGATATTTTTGGTTTGTGTTTTATCAGACTGAACAGTAGCGTCTGAACTTTTTTTGTCTTGGTTACAGGCAACCAACGAAGTTGAAACAACTAAAGCGATAGCTGTAAACTTAAATGTGTTTTTTATTTTTTGCATTAGAAGTTAAGTGTACTTTATCAATTATTGGGTGAATTTATTATATTGAAAGATCACTCCAAAACAAAGGAGGTAGCAAAGGAATGTGATAAACAAAAAAAAGCTCATTCCAAAGAGAATGAGCTAAAACACAACATGAAAACATAAATACAAGGGAGTAAAATGTCGCTTTAAAGGCTTGAGTGATAGGAGTTACTAAGCTTTGAAAGTGAAACTATAATATCTCGCTTAGGTGTTTTTTACTGTATAGAATGCGTAACAGTTTGTAATTAATTTAACTATTTTGAAGAAAATAAACTGTTAGCTTTAAATGTATTTGAAATATAGCCAAAAAAAAGCTCATTCCAAAAGGAGTGAGCTAAAACTACAACATGAAAACAATAATATAAGGGAGTAAAGTGTCACTAAAAAGGCTTGAGTGATAAGAGTTACTAAGCTTTGAAAGTGAAACTATAGTATCTCGATTAAGTGTTTTTTACTGTAGAGAATGAGTAACAGTTTGTAATTAACCTAACTTATTTAATAAACATACAGTAGGTTTGAATTTTATAAAAAAATAAGAAAAAAAAGCTCATTCCAAAAGGAGTGAGCTAAAACTACAACATGAAAACAATAATACAAGGGAGTAAAGTGTCACTAAAAAGGCTTGAGTGATAGGAGTTACTAAGCTTTGAAAGTGAAACAATAGTACCTCGAATAAATGTTTTTTACTTCGGGGATTGAGTAACAGTTTGTAATTAACATAACAATTTTGAAGTAAATAGTTGTTAAATTTGAATGTTTTGGAATATAGCCCAAAAAAAAGACTCAGAGCAGATTGACAGATCAGGCCACTGAGTCAGGAAGTAAACATGTATTGTTCACATAGTTTGAGACACGACATTGCAAATAGTTCAATTTTTATACAGAAAATTTTAAATTAATGTTTAGCTATTGATGAAGCTTGACCTGAACGTAATAAATAAGTTATTTTAAACGCTTGTTTGAATTTTATGTTTTAGCGTTATTGGTAATAAGAAATATGAGTACAAAAAATAAAATTTTAGATGCGGCTGAAGTGCTTTTTGCTGATAAAGGCTTTAATGGTACATCGTTAAGGGAAATAACTAGCCAAGCTGAAGTTAACTTAGCTGCAGTTAATTACCATTTTGGCTCTAAAAAAGAGTTGATTAAAGCGGTTATGTCTCGCTATATGAACGAGCTTTCACCTCGATTAGAGTCAGCGCTAGGTGAAATTTGTACTGGTGAAGAGCAACCTAGTTTAATTGACGTTTTCTCAGCATTTATCGAGCCTCTATTACACTTAAATACATTAAAAGAAAGCGGAACTAGCACCTTTTTACAATTATTAGGACGGGGTTATACTGATAGCCAAGGATTTTTACGTTGGTTTTTAACAACACAGTACCCCAATGCTATTGCTAGCTTCACTGAAGCTGTACATAAAGCCTATCCAGAATTGAGTCCAGAAGAAATGTTTTGGCGTTTACACTTTACTATGGGAACTATTGTTTTCACTATGTCATCAACAGAAGCTTTGATTGATATAGCTCAAAATGATTTTAATCGTGAAGTAGATATTTCAGGGGTAATTAAGCAAGTGATCCCTTATGTTGCTGCAGGGGTTGGTGCGCCTATCATTAGATAAGCGCAATAAAGCTGTTATTCGTTTTAGTATGAAACTTAAAACTTTTTAGTTTGTAGTAATCTGTTAACTAGAATGATTGCAAAAACTAACGAATAAACACCAAAAACTACAATCATCCATTGGGGCATGCTATAACCCATAAACTGCCAATTTATATCACCACAATCGCCTGTCGCTTCAAATAAAAATGGGATCCACTCGTGCAGTGGTGCCCAAGACGGGAAGTTAGGAATAAACTCACAGCTAAAAAACAAAGATCCTGAATTTTCTTGGATTTCTACATGTTCTACTGCAATTAATAATCCCCAGATAGCACCCATAGCCCACAAGGCATAAGCAATAATCCTTGCTATTAAAAAACGGCAACCAGCAAAGCCAATAAAGCCGGCCAGTATAATGGCGCAAATTGCAACTCGTTGGTATACACACATTATGCAGGGGGCTAAGTCTAATGCATATTGAAAAAATAAAGCACTCAGCTCTAATGCTAAGGCTGATAAGGCTAATAATAGCCAAGATTTTGAATTGGTAGTTAAGTCACTTAAAACTTTCATTTCTTTCCTAAGGTCTACATTTAATAAATACAAATATAAAAGCTTCTAAATAATTTAGAAGCTTTTATTATAACAAACTAATTATTTATGATATCAATTATGTTATTTGAAATTGTTACAAATTCTTTAGATGTTAATTAGTAAATGAACATAAATACTAGCACCGTAACCTAAAGCGATAACAGGGGTCCACTTTAAGTGACTAAAGAAAGTATAGTAACCGCGAGCTTGCCCCATTAAGGCAACACCAGCTGCTGAGCCAATTGATAATAAGCTACCACCAACTCCGGCCGTTAATGTTACCAATAACCATTGTGCATGCGACATTTCAGGGTTCATGGTTAATACGGCAAACATAACTGGGATGTTATCAACAATAGCAGAAAGAATACCCACTAAGATATTGGCATTCGTTGCGCCCAGCTGGCCGTACATGAATTCAGATGTCATACCTAAGTAACCAATAAAACCTAAACCACCAACGGCTAAAATAACGCCGTAGAAAAAGAATAATGTGTCCCACTCGGCCTTTGCTATTTTATCAAAAATATCAAAGCCAATATCTTCAATGGCATGGGCGTTTGGCATATCAGATTTATCAATTTCTCCTTGCCCTGATTTACGAATGTAGTAACCAAAAAATTTAAGATAAGCTAAACCTAGCATCATGCCAAAGACTGGCGGTAAGTGTAAGAAATTATGAAAAGATACCGCAGTGATAATAGTTAAAATAAACAACCCAACAATGACTAATCCACCGCGTTTAATTGGTGTCATTTCATTTGATTGTGCGGATGGCTTACCTGTAGGTAAGAAAAACTGCATGATAAAAGCTGGTATAACAAAGTTAACCACAGATGGGAGAAATAAAACAAAAAACTCTTGAAATTGAATGATACCTTTTTGCCATACCATTAAAGTGGTAATGTCGCCAAATGGGCTAAAGGCACCACCAGCATTGGCACCTACAACAATGTTGATACAACTCATTGCAATAAACTTCGGTTCATCTTTACCAACAGCAAGTATAACAGCACACATAATCAAGGCGGTTGTTAAGTTATCAGCGATAGGCGAAATAAAGAAAGCAAGAATACCCGTTAACCAGAATAGTTTTTTATAGCTGAAACCTTTGGCAACTAACCAATCACGTAATGCGTCAAATACATCACGTTCTAACATCGCGTTGATATAGGTCATTGCAACAAGTAAGAAGAAGAATAGCTCTGCATACTCTAAGAAGTTATGGCGAATAGCTACCTCTGCTGCATGTGGCATACCATTAGAGCTATAATACCAAGCAATAAGCACCCAAATTAATCCGGCTGCGAGTAGCACAGGTTTTGATTTTCTTAAATGAAGTCGTTCTTCTAAAATAACCAAAACATAGGCAATAACAAAAATAGCAATAGCGGTGTAGCCAATCCAGTGAGCTGTTAAATCTATATTTTGATGAGCTACCTCAGAGGAAAATGCAATACTAGGTACAAGCATTGCCAGTAAAATGAATAAAGATTGTTTCATATTTTTCTCAAGAGGTGATAGAAGATTAAAACTTATAGGGTTAGTTTAATTTTATCTTATCAAAGATTTTGATAAGCGTCTGTCGCACTATATTCTCACGTTGCTGACTTTACCTTATATCAACTAGGCATAAAAAAAGCGCCAGTAACGGCGCTTTATATTTTATAGCAATTAATATTGAATATTAGTGTTCAGTAGGGGCTGAACTTGGTGAACCTTCTTCGTGATGCTCTATAAGGTGCATCTCATAAAACTCTTCAGTAGTTTCTGTTAGCTCTCCACTTGCTATCATTATTAGCCCTACAATTGTTAAAACAATAGTGTATGGCAATGCCATGATAACCATACGGCCATATGACAAACGAACAAGCGGTGCAATTGCGGAGGTTAATAAAAATAGAAATGCTGCTTGGCCATTAGGTGTTGCTACACTGGGTAAATTTGTTCCTGTATTAATGGCAACAGCCAACAAGTCAAATTGATCGCGAGTTATTTGACCTGCTACTAATGCTTTTTGAATCTCAGTAATATAAACCGTACCCACAAAAACATTATCACTAACCATAGATAACAAACCATTCGCTAAATAAAACATAACGAGTTGCATATTTCCTTCATAAGTTAGTACCCAGTTAATTACTGGCGTAAAGAGTTGTTGATCGATAATAACAGCAACGATGGCGAAAAAGACGGCAAGTAAAGCCGTGAAAGGTAAAGCCTCTTCAAAAGCATGACCAATCTGATGTTCTTCAGTTACACCAGTAAAACAAGTTGCAAAGATAATTACGGTTAAACCAATAAGGCCTACAGGAGCAAGATGTAATGCTAAACCTATTATTAACCATACGGCAATAACGCCTTGCATGATTAGTTTTACATTGTCACGCTTGGTTCGGTTCTTACTTTCTTCTTCATCAAACTCTTTAAGTACTTTAAGTACGTTATCAGGCAGTTGTACACCGTATCCAAACCATTTTACTTTTTCTAATAATACACAAGTTAGCATGCCTGCAAAAAATACAGGAACAGTTACCGGAGACATACGAATGGCAAATTCAATAAATTCCCAACCGGCTTGTTGACCGATAATTAAGTTTTGTGGTTCACCCACTATTGTAGATACACCACCAAGAGCGGTACCAACGCCAGCATGCATTAAGAGGTTACGCATATAACCTCGGAATTGATTTAGGTCATTACGATTATATTCGGCTAAGTCATTATCATGGCTGTGGTCATGTTCATGGTGAACCTTTTTACCTGAAGCTACTTTGTGGTAAACGGTATAAAACCCGACGGCAACACTGATAATAACCGCAATCACGGTTAACGCGTCTAAGAATGCCGATAAAAAAGCTCCCGAAAAACAAAATAATAATGAAACCATAGTTTTAGAACGAACTTTAGTTACTATTTTGGTAAACAAAAAGAGCAACAAGTTTTTCATGAAATAAATACCTGCAACCATGAAGATTAGCAGTAAAATCACTTCAAAATTTACCACCATTTCATGCATGACTTGTTTTGGTGAAGTCATGCCAATCATTACGGCTTCAATGGCTAATAAACCGCCGGGTTGCAACGGGTAGCATTTTAATGCCATTGCCAAAGTGAATATAAACTCAATGACAAGTGCCCAACCGGCGGTATAGGGATCGACAAGAAAAAATAATATAGGGTTTAATAATAAAAAAGCAATAATCGCTAGTTTGTACCACTCAGGGGAGTTTCCTAAGAAATTTTTATAAAACGCACTCATAAATGATTGCTGCATAATTTGCCTTTTTGTTAGTGACGAATAAGTATAGTTAATTGTTCGTTATTGGTTTATAAATTTACTTAAACGGGAATGTCGATGATTTGCAATAGTTTAAAGCACAATCGACTGTCTTGTAAATAAGCATATACATTCTTGAAATAACTTTATCTCAAATAAAACATTAAATTAATGCATAAATTCATTAAGTAGGAAACATCATTTTATTTTATTATTATTTCTGATAGTCGTTATATACATTCTGTATAGCAAGTTGAGTTGATACTTAGCCCAGTTGGGTTTTTATAGGGCACTTCTTTATGTTGTGCACCAATGTTGTGCTTTTGGGTTGTGTTGCTCACTATTGTAGTGCATTTTAAGCACTATTTCTGAGCGGCATATTGTTATCATATTGTTATTAATCGGAAATTATTAATGGCGTATTTTGTGCTTAATAGTGCAATAAATAATTTTGATAAAACTTTGCACTAACTTTTATCAAACGAACAATAAAATAATTTTGGATTTAAAATGTCAATAAAGCATTCACTTATACTATTTATTACCCTTCTATCAATACCCACACTTGCTTTTGCTGATGATGGAGCACTTAATGGCGCCAATACAGCTTGGATTTTAACCTCAACAGCTTTAGTTTTGTTAATGACATTACCCGGCTTAGCACTGTTTTATGGCGGCCTGGTTCGTAAGAAAAATGTATTGTCAATTTTGATGCAATGTTTTGCTATTGGATCAATTGCTTCTATTTTATGGTTAGTTCTTGGATATAGCATTGCATTTGGCGAAGGTAATGCATTCATTGGTGATTTTTCTAAAGTAATGATGCATGGCATTAGCAAAGATGTTTTGTCTGGTGATATACCAGAAAGTTTGTTTATGCTATTTCAAATGACTTTTGCAGTGATAACACCCGCGTTAATTATTGGTGGCTTTGCAGAGCGTATGAAGTTTTCTGCGGTTTTGATATTTAGTGGTTTATGGTTACTCGCTGTTTATGCTCCCGTTACTCATTGGGTATGGGGCGGAGGTTGGTTAAGCCAAATGGGAGTTTATGATTTTGCTGGTGGTATTGTTGTGCATATTACCGCAGGAACAGCTGCACTTGTAGCTGCATTAGTAGTAGGACCTAGACGAGGTTTCCCTAAAACACCAATGTTACCTCATAATTTAACAATGACAGTTACTGGTGCAGGTATGTTGTGGGTTGGTTGGTTTGGCTTCAACGGTGGTAGTGCATTAGCAGCTAATGGTGATGCTTCTATGGCAATGTTGGTCACTCATATATCTGCTGCTGCAGGTACGTTAACTTGGGCTGCTATTGAATGGAAAAAATTTGGTAAGGCGAGTGTATTAGGTGCAGTTACAGGGATGGTAGCGGGCCTAGGTACTATCACACCAGCTTCTGGCTTTGTCGGACCAGGTGGGGCGTTAATCATTGGTATTAGTGCTGGTTTTGTTTGTTTTTATGCGACCGTTTATGTTAAGCAAAAACTAAAAATTGATGACTCCTTAGATGTATTCCCTGTTCATGGTGTCGGTGGTATTTTAGGTACTTTATTGGCGGGTGTATTCTCTGCAACTACTTTAGGTGTCTTTAGTGGCTTTGGTTTTGCAGAAGGTATTACGTCAATGGTTGAGCAGGTAGGTGTGCAACTAGTTGGTATTGTTTCAACTTTCATATATACAGCGGTAGTGACTTATATCTTGTTAAAGCTTGTTGGTTTGATGACTAGTGGATTACGTGTTGATGAAGAAAAAGAAGTGAATGGTCTTGATCAAGTTGAGCATGAAGAATCTGGTTACAATTTATAATTGCTCTACAATTTATGCATTCAACTCTCTATTAAAGCGCCTACGGGCGCTTTTTTGATCAAGCTTTATAATATTTATATATTAAGTATTCATATAATTTATGAGCACCGAAATGACAGCGTTGTCAGTCGTTGGTATCAATGCTAATCTAATCCGTTAAATAAAGCCGCTATAGCTTATAAATAATCATTACTGGTTGTTCAGTAAAAAATGATTATTATATCCCTATGGTATAGCATCTTATTTTAGTTTAAGACTAAAGGCGTATATATAAATTAACGTAAAAAAATTAGCATTAACTCAATCTTATTTTCAAAGTAAAAACTATTACATTGGGTATTAACTAACCCCCAGAAGGAATATCTCATGAACGAATTAAAACCTTGTTATCCAGTATCAGAAAAAGCAAAAGCGCATACTCATATTGACAGCGCAACCTATGATGCTATGTATAAGCAATCTATTGAGCAACCCGATGTTTTTTGGGGTGAGCAAGCGAAAGAGTTTATTGATTGGTATCAACCTTGGGATAGCGTAAGTAAAATTGATTTAAAAAATTCTGAAATAAACTGGTTTTCAGGAGCAAAACTTAATGTTAGTTACAACTGTATTGATCGCCATTTAGCTACTAAAGCGAATAGTACAGCTATTATTTTTGAAGGCGATGATCCTTCTGATGATTTGAAAGTAACTTACCAAGAGCTACACGATCATGTATGTCGTTTTGCTAATTTATTAAAAGAGCGTGGTGTTAAAAAGGGTGATCGTGTTTGTATTTACATGCCGATGATCCCTGAAGTGGGTTATGCCATGTTAGCTTGTGCCCGTATTGGTGCAATTCATTCTGTGGTATTTGGCGGCTTCTCTACTGAGTCTATTAAAGCACGTGTACTTGATGCTGATTGCCAAGTGATTATTACGGCTGATGAATCAGTTCGTGGCGGTAAGCGTATTCCACTAAAAGCTAATGTTGATGCTGCTGTTGCTGATTGTCCTAATGTACATTCAGTTATTGTTGTAACTCGTACCGGCGGTGATGTTGCTTGGAATGAAAAGGTAGATATTAATTATGCAGATGCAGTTGCTAGTTTACCTGCCGTTTGCGAGCCAGAAATTATGGATGCTGAAGATCCATTATTTATATTATATACCTCTGGCTCTACGGGAACGCCAAAGGGGGTCGTTCATAGTTGTGGCGGTTATATTTTATATGCTGCGATGACCCATAAATACGTGTTCGACTATAAAGAAGATGAAATATACTGGTGTACTGCTGATGCAGGGTGGATCACTGGTCATTCTTATATTTTCTATGGTCCATTAGCTAATGGTGCAACCACGTTAGTATTTGAAGGTGTGCCAACATACCCTGATGCAGGACGTTTTTGGCAAGTATGTGAAAAACATAAAGTTAATGTATTTTACACCGCTCCAACGGCAATACGCGCATTAATGAGTTTGGGCACTGAGCTAGTAGATAAAGCTGATTTATCGTCATTACGCTTGTTAGGCACCGTTGGTGAGCCAATAAACCCAGAAGCTTGGCATTGGTATTATGAGGTTGTTGGTAATAGTAATTGCCCAATTGTTGATACATGGTGGCAAACAGAGACGGGCGGTATTATGCTCACATCATTACCGGGTGCGGTTGATATGAAACCGGGCTGTGCAGGCAAACCATTCTTTGGTGTTCAACCCGCTTTATTTGATAAAGACGGCAATACCCTTGAAGGTGAAAACCAAGGTTTATTAGTCATGACTGCTAGCTGGCCGGGACAATTACGTACAGTATACGGTGATCATAATCGTTTCTATCAAACCTATTTAAGTCAATATCCAGGTAATTATTTTACTGGTGATGGCGCTAAACGTGACGAAGATGGTTTCTATTGGATCACCGGTCGTGTTGATGATGTACTTAACGTATCAGGTCACCGTCTTGGTACCGCTGAAATTGAAAGTGCTCTAGTACTTCACCCTGCTGTTGCAGAAGCTGCTGTGGTTGGTTATCCACATGAAATTAAAGGTCAAGGCGTATACTGTTATGTGACCTTGATGGCGAACGCAGAAGAATCTGACGAGCTTAATAAAGAATTGAAAGAGTTTGTAGCTAAAGAGTTAGGTCGCTTTGCGAAACCGGATTATTTACAGTGGGCTCCAGGCTTACCGAAAACACGTTCAGGTAAAATCATGCGTCGTATTTTACGTAAAATTGCTGAAAATGATGTTGACAGTTTAGGTGATACTTCGACACTTGCTGACCCAAGCGTAGTAGAAGACTTAATTGCAAAACGCATTGTTCATGGTGGTTAATTCCAAGCTACTAATGAGTTCAATCTGAATAAAAAGCGCCAAATGGCGCTTTTTTACTTTTATTTAATTGAAATTATGAGAAGCTTTTCTTGAAGTTTTAAATATTGATAAGGAAATAAATTGAGTTTAGTAAATAATTTTCAAATGATGGCTAAATATAATAAACGGATTAACCAGCAATTAATAACTTGTTGTCAGTCATTATCAAGTGATGATTTGCTTAAGGAAACTGATTCATTCTTCTCTAATATTATTTCTTATTGGAATCACATTTTATTTGGTGATTTAATTTTATTAAATCGATTAGCTGTAAATGGAATATCCTGTTTGTCAGAAACAAGTCTTAATGGATTGCCAACACCTAAATCACCACACGAAATCCATCATGAAAACTTTAATGATATTATGGTGTTAAGAAATAAAGTTGATGTGATCATCACTCAATACTGTGAAAGTTTAAGTGATCTTGATTGCGAAAAACGTATCACTTATCAAACAACAGAAGGGGAAATGATCACTAAAAAAGTAGCTGATATTACTCAGCATATTTTTAATCATCAAACACATCATCGTGGTCAGTTAACTTGTATTTTGAGTCAATTGGGAGTTAATTATGGTTGTATGGATTTACCCGTCATTGTTTCAGAAGGCAGTGGGTAAAATTATTTGTAGTTTGCTAATAGCATCAATTAAGCGACAAAATCCTTAGAAGTTAATTGCAGCTTGATATTAATCAAAATGAGCAGTCATATTTACCGTTAGAATATGGTTGAACTAGCAAGGGCACAACTTGTTGGTTAACTTATTTCAATGGAGCAAACTCATGAATCGCTGCGGTAAATGTCAACAATTCACTCGAACGCCTGAAAATCAAAAGGATATTTGTGGTGCATGGGATCAACCAACAATTGCAACACGACAAGCGTGTGAGTATTTTCTTTCTAAAAAGCCTCAACGAGAGCGAGAGGAATAAAGACTAAAGAAGTAATGCCTACCAAAATAACTTAGTTTAAGTTACTTTTTGAATACACTGCATGATTAATTGTTTCATTTGCGGCTATTGAGTTCTCCTGAATTCCTGTCTACTTCTTTACCTAAGTGAAAAATACTAGTGTCGGCAAACTGAAAATATTCTCATTAGCAGGCAGTTGTTGCTCTTGTTCTGACAAGGGCTGCACCCAGCAGCCCAAAAATCAACAATTATTGACAGGTGGATACATTCAATAAGAGCGGGAAGAGTCTTAATTTTCTTCTAACTCTTCATCAATAGGTTTAGGTGTTCTATAACCTGGTTTTGCTAATATCTCTATATAAAAGCTTGCGAGCTCGTGTTGAGCAGCATCATCAATACTTTTATTAAGCGAAGAAACATGTATTTCTTCTGCTGTATCTTCGGTATGACCATATTTGCAATCAAAATCCAAGAAATCTGCCCCATCAGGCAGTTGTTTATTTCGTTCTCTTTTAAGGTACTTTTTTACTTCATGTTTAATTGAATCAATAAGTCGTGGGGTTTTAATTTTTTTATGAGTTAATAAAAATGTTTTTTTCATGGGCTACCTTAAATACGATCTTTAATAGTTTTCAAAGATTGACTATCAAGTGAGTTCGCTTAATCAAATATTATGACTAGTTTACCATAGGGAAAATTTGCTTTTTACTTTATCTTGCTGCAGACGTAAAATATGTTAAACATTGTTCAATACACTAAACTTAAAAGGAAATTAACATGAAGAAAATAAATATATTTATAGCGGTGATCATAATGTTTTTTTCAGCTTACTCTCAAGCTGAACAAGCGCTAAGCAAAGAGCTGATAAGCTCTTTTCAGAAAATGTCAGAGCAATGGGAAGCATTAGAAGTTAATTACCCAGAATTATCCGCATCGTTTGATGATGTTGATCTATCTCATCCAGAAAAATTAATTTCTCAGCTTAAAAACTCTAAAGCTTATCCTCAAATTAAATCAATTTTAGCTGAGTATGACTTTGCAACAATCGAAGAATATTATGATGTAGCCATGCGAGTCATGGGCGGTATGATGGGATATCAAATGCAAAGTATGCCCGAAGGGATGAATATTGACTCAATGGTTAAAAGCTTAAAACAGAACATTCAACAAATGAAAGCGAGCAATGCGCCTAATTCAATGGTTGGCGAAATGGAAAAGCAACTAGCTGATATGGAAAAAAACATGAAGAATATGAAAGAGGCAATGGAAAACACTAGTGCTGCGGATATAAAGTTTATTAGCGAAAATGCCGAATGGATTATGTCTATACTAGGTGATGGGTAATTATACTATATATGGAATAATTACTTGTTTATATGAAAGTAATAAAATTCAAAAGAAGCAGGAATCGATATTCCTGCTTCTTAATAATGAATTATAAACAGATTAAAATTGCATTTCAGGTATGTTGTCACCTACAACTAACTCACCTTCAGTTAATTTAATGATTTCTTCAACTGCAACGCCGGGGGCACGTTCTAACAAATGAAATTTACCTTCTTTAATCTCTATAAAAGCTAAGTCAGTTAAAACTTTTTTAATGCAGCCTTTACCCGTTAATGGCAGAGTACAATTACTTAGTAGCTTAGACACGCCATGTTTTGAGGCATGAGTCATGGTAACGATAATGTTATCTGCACCAGCAACTAAATCCATAGCACCGCCCATGCCTTTGATAAGCTTTCCAGGGATCATATAAGAAGCGATATTACCATTTACATCTACTTCAAAAGCACCTAATACGGTTAAATCAACATGCCCGCCGCGGATCATGGCGAATGATTCTGCCGAGTCAAATATTGAAGCGCCTGTTGCCATGGTAACGGTTTGCTTACCAGCATTGATTAGGTCAGCATCAATCTCTTCCTCGGTAGGAAATTGCCCCATGCCTAATAGACCATTTTCAGACTGAAGCATTACTTCCATATTCTCAGGGACGTAATTAGCAACAAGTGTTGGAATGCCTATGCCTAGATTTACGTAATAACCATCTTGAAGTTCTTGGGCAACACGTTGGGCGATTTGCTCTCTTGATAAAGCCATTACTTATCTCCTTGTGTTGTTGATGGACGAACAGTACGTTGCTCTATACGTTTTTCGAAGCTACCCAAAATTAGTCGATCAACATAAATACCTGCGGTATGAATTTGATCAGGATCTAATTCACCAGGTTCTACAATTTCTTCTACTTCAACTACGGTTATTTTACCCGCCGTTGCTGCCATCGGATTAAAGTTACGAGCCGTTTTTCTAAAGACTAAGTTACCGTATCTATCAGCTTTCCAAGCTTTAACGATTGCGAAATCTCCTTTAATGGATTCTTCAAGGATATAGTCGCGACCATTAAACTCTCGCTCATCTTTACCTTCTGCTACTGGAGTGCCTACGCCTGTTGCTGTATAGAAAGCTGGAATTCCAGCGCCGCCAGCACGCATTTTTTCTGCTAAAGTACCTTGAGGTGTTAGCTCAACGTCGAGTTCGCCAGCCATCATTTGACGTTCAAATTCGGCATTTTCCCCTACATAAGAGGCAATAATTTTTTTTATTTGACGATCAGGTAATAAAATACCTAAACCAAAGTCGTCAACACCACAGTTGTTAGAGACTAAGGTTAAGCCTTTAGTACCTTTACGCTTTATCTCAGCAATTAAATTTTCGGGAATACCACATAGGCCAAAGCCGCCTGCAATGACGGTCATATTATCTGTTAGCCCAGCCATGGCTTCTTCATAGCTTGACACTACTTTGTCAAATCCTGCCATTATCTTCTCCTAAATGTTTGTTTTTACTTATTTGTTATAATCTGTTATATGCTTTAACTTGTTAATCATTCTTATTGACAAGAGTTATTTGCAAGGTAAGCATTTGATACTTTTGATATAGGTGCTTTGCCAAGCTTCTCACTGATAAACCAGCCAGCTTCAAGCAATTGTTTAAAATCAATTGCTGTTTTAATACCTAGTCCATTAAGCATATAGACAACATCTTCAGTGGCAACATTGCCTGATGCGCCTTTAGCATAAGGACAACCACCTAGGCCTGCAATAGCACTATCGACTACCTTGATGCCCATTTGCAGCGCAGCGTAAATATTCGTTAACGCTTGTCCATAAGTATCGTGAAAGTGTACCGCTAGTTTATCTGTTGGCACTCGGGCGCTAACAGCTTGTATCATTTTAGTTACGCTAGCTGGAGTTCCAACTCCAATAGTATCCCCTAAAGATATTTCATAGCAGCCCATTTTGTATAATTGCTCAGCTACATTGGCTACTTGCTCGGGAGTTATGTCCCCCTCATAGGGACAACCTAAAACACAAGAGACATAACCACGTACTTTAATGTTGGCATTTTTGGCTGCAGTCATAATTGGCGCAAAACGCTCAAGACTTTCCTCAATTGAGCAGTTAATATTTTTTTGGCTAAAGCTTTCTGATGCAGCGCCAAATATTGCTACTTCATCAGCATTTACCGCCATCGCCCCTTCAAAGCCTCGCATGTTAGGCGTTAATGCAGCATAGGTTACATTTTCTTCACGATTGAGTCTTTCAAAGACTTCCGTAGAAGTTGCCATTTGAGGCACCCATTTGGGCGAAACAAAGCTGCCACTTTCTATATAATTGATACCAGCGGCACTAAGCTTTTCTATTAGTGCAATTTTATCATTTGCGCTAATTGGTGTAGCTTCGTTTTGTAAGCCATCTCTAGGGCCCACTTCAACTATTTTTACCCTTTCAGGAATAGCTAAGGATGGATTGTTAATCATGTTTATTCCTTTTACTCGTCACTGGCAGAGAAAGCTAACAATTCAGCACCACCGTCAACCATATCACCGGCTTGGAAAAACACTTCGCTTATGGTGCCATCGCTTGGTGCTTTAATGGTGTGTTCCATTTTCATCGCTTCCATAATAACCAGGGGTTGATCTTTACTAACGGTATCGCCAGCATTAACCAATACACTGACCATGGTGCCATTCATTGGCGCAGTCAATCCACCATGACTATCATCACTTTCATGCTGACCGCAATCAGGTAATATATGAGTAAAATTAAACACGCCACTTTCTCGATATAAGCTGATGTTGTTTTCATTACTGCTGATGGTTGCTTGGCTGCGGTGGCCATTAATGTTTACAATAATTCTGTCGTCATTCATCACACCTTGACAATCAAACTGCTCGCCATTGACGTTAATTAAATAGTAGGCACCACTTCCTTGGCGTTTTTGCTCAACTTCAACGGTATATTCAGTATCATTATGAGCTAGCAATAGCGTGTGTGTATGTGCTTCATTTAAACGCCAAGCATTAGCATTGTGCCAAGGTGAATGAGGATCATTACTTTGCTCAGCATTTATTTGTGCTTTTTTCTGAATTGCTAATACTAGGTATAAAGCGGCAATAGGCAATTCGTTTTGCAATGCTTGTTTCGTGTTATGAAAAATAAGATCGTTGTTTTTTTCAATAAAACCCGTATCTATATCTTCTTCGATAAAAGGCTTTGAAGTGGCTAGGTTGTAGAGGAAATCGATATTGGTGGTAACGCCATTAATACGATATTCGCTTAATGCTTTACTTAGACGTTTTAACGCCTTATCGCGATTTTCATCCCAAACAATGAGCTTGGCAATCATTGGATCGTAATAAACACTAACCTCATCGCCTTGGCGTACACCGGTGTCAATACGTACGTGTTCACTTTCTACAGGCGTTTGTAATAAGCTGAGTTTTCCGGTGGCAGGTAAAAAGTCGTTATTTGCATCTTCAGCATAAATTCGCGCTTCAAAGGCATGACCGTTTAACACAAGCTGCTGTTGTGTTTTTGGCAAGATTTCACCTGCGGCAACACGTAATTGCCATTCCACTAAATCTTGGCCGCTGATCATTTCAGTCACAGGGTGTTCAACCTGTAAGCGCGTGTTCATTTCCATAAAATAGAAAGAGCCGTCTACATCAAGTAGAAATTCAACTGTACCCGCACCTTGGTATCCAATGGCTTGAGCTGATTTAATTGCCGACTCACCCATTTGGGCGCGCAACTCTTCACTCATTCTAAAGGCTGGTGCTTCTTCGATTACTTTTTGATGACGGCGTTGTACTGAACAATCCCGTTCAAATAAGTAGACAGCATTTTGGTGGCTATCACAAAACACTTGAATTTCTACATGGCGTGGTTGAGTTAAGTATTTTTCAACCAACATAGTGTCGTCACCAAAAGATGACATCGCTTCACGTTTAGCTGCGGCAAAGCCTTCTGCAAATTCTTGCTCGCTCCACACTTGTCGCATACCTTTACCACCACCACCTGCGGTAGCTTTTAGTAATACAGGGTAACCCATGTCATCAGCCGCTTTTTTGATCACAGCACTTGATTGGTCGTCACCGTGATAGCCTGGCACTAGGGGCACATTGGCTTTTTCCATAATATTTTTAGCGGCAGACTTAGATCCCATTGCTTCAATAGCACCAACAGGTGGGCCTATGAAAGTAATGTTTTGCGCTGCACAAGTACGACAAAAATCAGCATTTTCAGATAAAAAACCATAACCGGGATGAATTGCTTGTGCGCCAGTTTTTATGGCAGCAGCAATCACCTTATCTCCTAAAAGGTAACTTTCGCGAGATGGAGAAGGACCAATGTAAATAGCTTCATCAGCCATATGAACATGTAAGGCGTCTTTATCGGCGTCAGAGTATACGGCTACCGTTAATACGCCCATCTTTTTAGCTGTTTTAATAATGCGGCAGGCAATTTCACCACGGTTAGCAATTAATATTTTATTGAACATGTTAAATCCCAGTAATATTTTTTATTTTTGCCAATTTGGCGAACGTTTCTCAAAAAATGCACTTAAGCCTTCTTGACCTTCATCTGATACACGAATTGCTGCAATTCGTTCACTAGTATCTATTAGTAAAGCTTCATCGATAGTTTGAAAGGCGACATCTTGGCTCAGTTTCTTTGCCTGACGCCTTGCTTGGCTGCCATTGGCTAACAAAGTGGATATCATTGAATCAACTTCATTGTCTAAAGCTTCAGGCTCAACAATCTCATCCACTAAACCTAGTTGTTGTGCTTTATCACTAAAGAAGCGCTCAGCTGTTTGAAAATACCGACGGCTGGCTTTTAAACCAATAGCATCAACGACATAAGGGCTAATGGTTGCCGGGATAAGACCCAATTTAACTTCACTTAAACAAAAGCTGGCTTTAGTGCTGGCGATGACAATATCGCAGCAGCTTGCTAATCCAACAGCACCACCAAAAGCTGCACCTTGAATTTTAGCAATTGTGGTTTGTGGTAAAAAGTTCAAGGCTTTTAACATATGAGCTAAGGCACTAGCATCTTTTAAGTTATCTTCATAAGAGTAACTCGCCATACGCTTCATCCAAGCAAGATCAGCACCAGCACTGAAGCTTTTACCGTTTGAGGAAAGTACCATAATACTGACGTCATCACGTTTACTGATGTCATTAAAAATATCGGTTAATTGTTTAATGATGTCATCATCAAAAGCATTGTGTTTATCAGGATTGTTTAAAGTAACGTTAGCAATACCTTGCTTATTCACTTCAAATAAAACTTTTTCATTATGTGTATTCATATGAGTGGCTTAGTCCTGATATTACATTCTAAAGATGCCAAACTTGGTATCATTAATTGGTTTATTTAAAGAAGCTGAAATAGCCAAGCCTAATACTTGACGTGTATCGGCAGGGTCTATAATGCCATCATCCCATAATCGTGCTGATGCGTAGTAAGGGTGACCTTGGTGTTCATAATTATCAATAATAGGCTGTTTAAAGCTTTGTTCTTCGGCTTCAGTCCAACTTTCACCGAGCTTTTCTTTTTTATCACGAGTCACTTGTGCTAATACACCTGCCGCTTGTTCACCACCCATTACAGAAATTCGAGCGTTAGGCCACATGAATAGGAAGCGAGGATCGTATGAGCGACCGCACATGCCATAGTTTCCTGCACCAAAGCTGCCACCAATTAAAATAGTAAATTTCGGTACCTGTGCAGTGGCAACTGCGGTTACCATTTTGGCGCCGTGTTTGGCTATACCACCAGACTCGTACTGTTTACCTACCATAAAACCGGTTATGTTTTGTAAAAATACCAATGGAATTTTTCGCTGAGCGCACAGTTGAATGAAGTGTGCGCCTTTTTCTGCAGATTCGCCGAATAACACCCCGTTATTGGCGACAATGCCAACAGGGTAGCCGAAAATATTAGCAAAACCACAAACTAAAGTGTTGCCATATAAGGCCTTAAACTCATCAAACTCACTACCATCAACAATGCGAGCGATAACTTCTCTAACATCATATGGTTGGCGAGTATCTTTAGGGATGATGCCGTATATATCTTCACTTGAATATTCAGGCTCTATCACTTGTTGAAAATCAATATTTACCGGTTTAACTCTATTTAAATTTTTAACTGTAGAACGAGCTATTTCAAGCGCATGGTGATCGTTTTGAGCATAATGGTCTGTCACGCCAGAAGTACGACAATGTACATCTGCACCGCCTAGGTCTTCAGCACTAACCACTTCACCTGTGGCTGCTTTAACCAGAGGGGGACCGGCCAAAAAGATGGTGCCTTGCTCTTTAACAATAATAGATTCATCTGCCATCGCGGGAACATAAGCACCACCAGCAGTACATGAGCCCATTACCACGGCTATTTGTGGGATATTTTTAGCTGACATATTGGCTTGGTTAAAGAAAATTCGACCAAAGTGCTCTTTATCAGGAAAAACATCGTCTTGATTAGGTAAGTTTGCACCACCAGAGTCGACTAAATAAATACAAGGTAAGTTATTTTCTTGAGCGATAGCTTGTGCTCTAAGGTGTTTTTTAACAGTAAGTGGGTAATAAGTACCCCCTTTTACCGTCGCATCATTAGCAACAATAACGCATTCTTGGCCACCAACACGACCAATACCTGTAATAATACCAGCACTAGGTACATAGTCTTCGTATACTTTATAAGCCGCTAGTTGTGAAAACTCTAGAAATGCAGAGCCGTCATCAAGCAGGGCATTCACTCTATCTCTAGGTAATAACTTACCGCGGCTAAGATGACGATCGCGTGAACGTTCGCCGCCGCCAAGTTTTATTTCACCAAGTTTGACTCGCAAATCATCTACTTGTGTTTGCATGTGAGCAGCATTATCTAAAAAATCTTGGCTGCGCGTATTAATTTTTGATATTAGTTTTGCCACAATAAAAACCTTATGTTTTCATTAAAAATGAAATAAGTAACAGCTTAGTTTGCAGCTAGTTAGTTTTACTACTAGGCAAAAAAACGGAGTTGACGCTAGTCAATGAGTATTTTTAACAACGTAGTTAGGCTAACTAGCAATAAAATAACTGTTTACTTTGATTCGTTGAACAATTCACGCCCTATTAGCATTCTTCTTATTTCAGAAGTACCGGCACCAATTTCATATAACTTAGCATCACGTAATAAACGACCTGCTGGAAATTCATTGATATAACCATTGCCGCCAAGTAATTGAATAGTATCAAGCGCCATTTTGGTTGCTAGTTCTGCTGCATACAGAATAACTGCTGCAGAATCTTTACGGGTTGTTTCACCACGATCACATGCCGCAGCGACCATATATGCATAAGATTTTGCTGCATTCATTTGTGTGTACATATCAGCGACTTTGCCTTGTACCAATTGAAACTCACCAATTGATTGGCCAAATTGTTTTCTGTCATGAACGTAAGGAACTACAAGATCCATGCACGCATCCATAATGCCTAATGAACCACCAGATAAAACAACACGCTCATAATCTAAACCTGACATCAATACGCGAACACCTTTACCTTCTTGGCCTAAGATATTTTCTGCAGGTACTTCGCAATCTTGAAAAACGAGTTCACAGGTATTTGAGCCACGCATGCCTAATTTGTCTAGTTTTTGGTGGCGAGAAAACCCAGGGTAGTCACGTTCAACAATAAAAGCAGTAATACCTTTTGAACCCGCGCTAGTATCAGTTTTAGCATAAATTACGTAAACGTCAGCATCAGGACCATTGGTAATCCACATTTTATTGCCATTAAGAATATACTTATCGCCTTTTTTATCTGCACGTAGCTTCATGCTAACAACATCAGAGCCAGCATTTGGTTCACTCATGGCTAATGCACCAACATGTTCGCCAGTACAAAGTTTGGGGAGGTATTTTGATTTTTGCTCATGCGAGCCATTTTTTCGTAATTGGTTTAAACATAAATTTGACATAGCGCCATAACTTAAACCGACAGAAGCAGAGGCGCGAGAGATCTCTTGCATAGCAACAATATGTTCTAAATAACCTAAACCAGACCCGCCGTACTCTTCTTCAACGGTCATGCCTAATAAACCCATGTCGCCAAACTTACGCCATAAATCGCTAGGAAATTCATTGTCGATATCTATTTGCTCTGCACGAGGAGCTATTTCATCGCGAGCGAAGGCGTTAACTTGATCGCGGATCATATCGACGGTTTCGCCTAAATTAAAGTTAAGTGAGCTAAATGAAGAGATCATGCTTTTTCCTTTTGTTTAAATCTGATTAACTAAAGTTTTTCACTTACAGTTAATGTTGCTTAGTTTTTGTTTATTCGGTTCATTTTTATTTAGTTAATTGCGTTAGTATATTTTGGCAATTATCTTCTAAACCATTGAGTTCTATCAATACCGCATTGATATCATCAAGCTGTTGTTTTAATTCTTTTTTCTTTAGTGCTATTAATTCCATCATGCTAGATAACTGTTTAGCACTAGATTTATCCGCATCGTAAAGTTCGAATAAACGTCCCGTTTCAGCTAACGAAAATCCTAAACGCTTACCGCGTAATATTAATTTAAGTCTAACCTTGTCTCTTTGGTTATAAATGCGAGTTTGACCTTTTCGTGTTGGCGAAAGCAGACCTTGATCTTCATAAAATCGAATACTACGCGTAGTAATATCAAATTCTTTTGATAACTCTCCAATAGAGTAGTTAGCTTGGTTTACTTTATTTATCATGCTCATGATTGTGTTAACTTGCTTACAATGATGTAATTATTGAAATAACCTTACAGGAAGTTTACGTAAACGTAAAGTATGTTTTGTGTTATTATTTTTGAAATATTTTAAAAAGCATAGTCAAAATTTGGGCTAATAGGCATATTTCTGAAATTTTTCTATAATCCTAAATATCTTTTACTGTAACTAAGTCATTACGAAAGAGTATAGAAGACTAGGGACTAGCACTAAAGTTTACGTTGGCGTAAACGTAAAATTAAGTTAGGCTGTATAAATATTATTTTTAAATTGATTTTTTTGGAGTGAGTTATGTCAACTACTGATCCTATTGTTATTGTTTCAGCATTAAGAACCCCTATGGGCGGCTTTAGTGGCTGTTTAGCTAATGTTACAGCACCTGAACTAGGTGCAACTGCGATTAAATCTGCTGTAGCTCAAGCTGGGTTAAGTAGTGACCAAGTAGATGAAGTGATCATGGGCTGTGTTTTACCCGCAGGTTTAAAACAAGCACCCGCTAGGCAAGCAGCCATTGCTGCTGACTTAGCACTGTCAACAGTTTGTACGACTATCAATAAAGTTTGTGGCTCAGGAATGAAAGCGGCAATGCAAGCTCATGATGCATTGATTGCTGGCTCAATCGAGGTTGCTGTAGCCGGTGGTATGGAAAGCATGAGTAATGCCCCCTATATTTTACCAAAAGCGAGATCTGGCATGCGTATGGGACATGGTCAAGTGCTTGACCATATGATGCTTGATGGTTTAGAAAATGCTTATGACGGTATTTCTATGGGGTGTTTTGCCCAAGATACAGCTGATGAAGCAGGCTTTAGTCGTGAAGATATGGATGAATTTGCTATTCGCTCTTTATCTCGTGCCAATGCTGCAATTGAAGCAGGTGCTTTTAAAAGTGAAATCACGCCAGTTACTGTAATTAACCGACGCAAGGAAACGGTTATAGATACTGATGAGCAACCAGGTAATGCTCGACCAGATAAAATTCCATCATTACGCGCAGCTTTTAAAAAAGATGGCACTATAACTGCGGCTAATTCTAGTTCAATTTCTGATGGTGCAGCAGCGTTGGTAATGATGAAACTTTCTACCGCTCAAGCACGTGGCCTAACGCCGCTTTGTAAAGTTGTTGCCCATGCTACCCATGCACAAAAGCCAGCTGAATTTACTGTAGCGCCAGTTGGTGCAATGAGTAAATTATTAGATAAAGCAGGTTGGACAAGTGAAGATGTTGATTTATTTGAAATCAATGAAGCTTTTGCCATGGTAACTATGTTAGCTGTTAAAAATATGAATTTAGATATTAATAAAGTCAATATACATGGTGGCGCTTGTGCTTTAGGTCATCCACTAGGTGCTAGTGGCGCGCGTATTATGGTAACGCTGATTCATGCTTTAAAAAAGAAAGGCTTAACTAAAGGTGTTGCATCTCTTTGTATTGGTGGTGGTGAAGCAACAGCTATTGCTCTTGAGTTGTTTTAACTAAGATTACTTTAAAGGACCTTTGTTTTTGTATTTATAAAAAATCTTTTTTAATGCCCATATTGGGATTGTCGATATTGAGTGGGCGACAATCCCATTATTTTTTTAAAGAGCCGTGAAAAATAATAAGGATCATCGTAGCCAATTTGCAAAGCAACGTCTTTAACTGAAATGTTCGATTCATCAAGAAGTTTGCAAGCATGTTTTATTTTTAACTCTAAAAAATACCGTATAGGGCTAACACCAGTATGCTGTAAGAACTTTTTTGAAAAATAAAATTTTGATAATTTAAGAGAGTCAGCAATTTGCTGTAAGTTTATTTTTTGGCTAATATTTTCTTCCATGAAGCCCGTCACTTTAGACAAATTAAAGTCTTGCTTTAATTTTTCTAGTTTCACCGGGCTATTAACAGTAAATAGAGCAAACATTTTTTTAATGATATTAGAAGCAAGAATAAAGGAGCTTAATTGATAGCTTTTATTTCTTGTAGCAAGTAGTTGTTCAAATTCATCAATAAAGGCAATTTGGTTAGATATATTTAAAATCAAATTAGTGCTGTTCACACCAATAAAATCCATGAACTGTTCAAATAAGTGTCCCTCGATATGAACCCAATAAATTGACCAAGGCTCTATATTGCTGGACTTATATTGATGTTCTATCCCTTTTGGTAAAAAAAGCACATCACCTTTGTTGATCATACCTTGGCATTTAGATGTACTAAATTGCCCAACACCATCAAAACAAAAAATTATTAAATTATCGCTATGGTTATGCCTTTTAGTGAAATGATTGCTTGCAGATACATATTTTCCAAACGACGATGGGTAAAGGCCACGACTTAATATATTAAGTGCTAATTGGTTTATTAACGGCTTGGGTATTAGGTATCTAATACTGTTTGTGGGCAATGGCCAGTTAGATGCAGTACTCATTTGATAACCTCTTGAAGATATAGCAAGATAATCCATCAAAGTGGCAAGTTAATCAATGTATTTTTAATAATTTATTTGCTTTAATTAGTACATGTACTATTAATTTGCTTGAGTAAATTACAACGATATATTCAATGCAATGTATTTTATCAGTGTTAGTTATAGGTAGTTGTCTATTGACTAGCACTTCATAGTTAACTTAGATATTTAGGGATTTAATGTGAATTTTGATTTAACCGAAGATCAGCAAATGTTTGCTGACACAGCTAAACAGTTTAGTGACAGTGAATTATTACCTAATGCTGCTAAATGGGATCAAGAGCATATTTTCCCAAAAGAAGTGATTGCTCAAGCTGGTGAATTAGGCTTTTGTGCTTTATATACGCCAGAAGAAGCGGGCGGTTTAAATTTAAGCCGTTTAGATTCATCAATTATTTTTGAACAGTTAGCGATGGGCTGTACCGCAACTACCGCCATGATGACTATTCATAACATGGCAACGTGGATGATTGCTTCTTGGGGTAAAGATTCGGTAAAAGATGCATGGTGTCCGTCATTAGTCACTGGTGAAAAGTTAGCTTCATATTGCTTAACTGAACCGGGCTCAGGGTCTGATGCTGCCTCATTAAGTACATCAGCTAAAAAAGACGGTGATCATTATATTATTAATGGTTCAAAAGTCTTTATCTCTGGTGCAGGTTCGACAGATATTTTAGTGGTTATGGTGCGTACAGGTGAAGCTGGACCTAAAGGTATTTCAGCATTAGCAATACCTGCTGATTTAGACGGTATTATTTATGGTAAAGCGGAAGAAAAATTAGGTTGGAATGCACAACCAACTCGTCAAATTACTTTTGATAACGTTAAAGTGCCTGTTGAGAATTTATTAGGTAATGAAGACGAAGGTTTTGCAATGGCAATGAAAGGCCTTGATGGCGGTCGCATTAATATTGCTACTTGTTCAATTGGTACAGCGCAGCAAGCATTAAATGTTGCTATGGAATATATGCAAGAGCGAGAACAGTTTGGTAAGCCTATTGCTGCTTTTCAAGGATTACAGTTTAAATTAGCTGATATGGCCACAGAATTAGTGGCGGCTCGTCAACTGGTTCGTTTAGCTGCTTATAAATTGGATCAAAATGACCCAGAAAAAACGGCATATTGCGCTATGGCAAAACGTTTTGCAACAGATATTGGATTTCAGGTATGTGATGCAGCATTACAAATTCACGGCGGCTATGGCTATATCAAAGAGTATCCATTAGAGCGTCACTTTAGAGATGTGCGCGTTCATCAGATTCTTGAAGGCACAAATGAGATTATGCGCGTCATTATTGCTCGTCGGTTATTAACTGAAGGTGCAGGGCAGCTACTTTAACTTTGGACGCACAAAATATAATAAGCATAAAGATATACTAAATATATAAGAGAAAGAAAATGTCTGACTATTCATCACAATTTTTAATGGTAGAAGTATCAGAGCACACAGCAGTGGTTACTTTTAATAATCCACCAGCTCACACATGGACACAACAAAGTTTAACTGATTTGCGTAACTTGGTTTTAACGTTAAATGAAGACAAAAATATCTATGCACTAGTGCTTACAGGTGGTGGAGATAAGTTCTTTTCTGCAGGCGCAGATTTGAATGTGTTTGCTGATGGCGATAAGAAAGTAGCTAAAGCTATGAGTGATATTTTTGGCCAAGCCTTTGAAACCTTATCTAATTTTCGTGGTGTTTCTATTTCCGCCATTAATGGCTATGCCATGGGGGGCGGTTTAGAAGTTGCACTAGCTTGTGATATTCGTTTAGTTGAAGATCACGCTGTTATGGCATTACCTGAAGCGAGTGTTGGTTTACTGCCTTGCGCAGGAGGCACACAGAATTTAGCTCTTTTAGTCGGTGAAGGTTGGACTAAGCGCATGATTTTATGTGGTGAGCGAGTTGATGCTCAACGTGCTTTGCAAATTGGTTTAGTTGAAGACGTTGTTGCAAAAGGTGAAGGCAAAGACACAGCAGTTGCTTTAGCTGAAAAAGTGGCCAAACAAAGTCCTGTAGCGGTGGCTGCATGTAAATCACTCATTCAGAAAAACAGAGTGATGCCAATCGCACAAGCGTTACCGCATGAGCGACAAGCATTTGTTGACTTGTTTAACTCTCTCGATCAAAAAGAAGGTGTACAAGCTTTCTTAGATAAACGTAAACCCGTTTGGCAGAATAAGTAATGGTTAATCAAATAGCTGCAGAATAAATAGTAGCCCGATAAATATCAGCAGAATAAATTATAAATATTAGTAGGATTTGTATATGACTCAAGTAGTGACTTTCCAAGAGCTTGATTGTGAAAATGGTAAAAAAATTGCAGTTGCCACATTAAACTCCCCTAGATCATTAAACGCCTTGAGCGGTGAAATGATTGATTTACTCTATCCAAAATTAAAATTGTGGCAATCACAAAGTGATATTGCTGTTGTTTTTTTACAAGGTGAGGGCGAGAAGGCTTTTTGTGCTGGTGGCGATATCGTCCATATGTATAATGAAATGCAAGCACACAAAGGTGAGTTCTCACCTGGCATTGAAGAGTACTTTACCAAAGAATATCAACTTGATTACCTCATCCATACTTTCAGTAAACCCTTTGTTGTTTGGGGAAATGGCATTGTTATGGGAGGTGGACTGGGCATGATGGTTGGTGGTAGCCATCGCGTAGTGACTGAGAATTCACGTATTGCTATGCCTGAGATTAGTATTGGCCTTTATCCAGATGTTGGTGGCAGTTATTTTCTAAATCGCATGCCTAAGAACTGTGGTTTGTTTTTAGGTCTAACTGGAGCTTCTATTAATGCAGCCGATGCTAAGTATTGCCACCTAGCAGATCACTTTGTAGCAAATGATAAAAAAGACTCCTTTATTGAGCAGTTGACACAATTAAATTGGCAAGATGAAGTTGCCCTTAATCACGAAAGTCTTTCAATTTTATTACTTGATTTTGAACAAGGCTCAGTAGTGCTACAACTTGAAACTAAATTAATAGAGCATAATGCATTAATTGAGCAAGTAACTCGTTTTGATAATCTTAAAGAAATAGTCGATGGGATTTTAACCGCTGACTGTGAAGATAAATGGTTTATTAGAGCACAAAAATCCCTTAAACACGGAAGTGCGTTAAGTGCTTCATTAGCTTATCAACAATTGCAAAGTGGGGAATCATTATCTTTAGCAGACTGTTTTCGCATGGAATTAAGTTTGTCAGTTAAGTCAGGCCAATTTGGTGAATTTGTAGAAGGTGTTCGTGCACTATTAATTGACAAAGATAATGCACCTCAATGGCATTTTGATTCTATTGAAAATGTTGATAAAAAGGTTGTTGACTGGTTTTTTGAATCTCAATGGTCACAAGAACAACATCCATTAGCTTTTTTGGGTAATTAGTAGGTTTTTATAATTTGAATTCCGTAGGTTTTTTAAAATACTATTTTGAAGAACTTTTTTTAAAATTTTTAAGGATAGAATAATGGCAAATATCGCATTTATTGGTTTAGGTAATATGGGTGGCCCAATGGCCATTAACTTAGTTAAAGCTGGGCATCAAGTTTGTGTTTTTGATTTATCAGAATCTGCAGTCGCTCAAGTAGTTGAACAAGGCGCTAGTACTAAGACAAGTGCAGTAGATTGCGTTAAAGGTGCAGAGTTTATAATCTCTATGTTACCCGCTGGCAAACATGTTGATGGTGTATATTTATCACCTGAAACGGGTTTGATTAATCATATCGCGAAAGGTAGCGTAGTGATTGACTCTTCAACTATTGATGCTACTACATCACGTAAAGTGGCATCGGCATTAGCAAAAGAAGGTATTAATTTTGTTGATGCGCCGGTTTCAGGTGGCGTTGGCGGAGCTGTTGCAGGTACTTTAAGCTTTATGGTTGGTGGTAGCAATGATGAATTTCAGCAAGTTGAACCTATTTTAGATGCCATGGGGAAAAATATTTTTCATGCAGGTGACCATGGCGCTGGGCAGATAGCCAAAGTTTGCAATAACATGTTGCTGTCTGTATTAATGGTTGGTACTAGCGAAGCGCTGCAACTTGGTTTAGCTAATGGTTTAGATGCCAAAGTACTTTCTAATATAATGAGTAAAAGCTCTGGTAGTAACTGGACATTAGATGTTTATAACCCTTGTCCAGATGTGATGGAAAATGTGCCTTCATCTAATGATTATCAAGGAGGCTTCATGGTTGACTTGATGGCAAAAGATTTAGGTCTAGCAATGGATACTGCTGTTGACAGTCAATCGTCAACCCCTATGGGCGCATTAGCTCGTAGTCTATATGCTATGCATGCAGCTTCAGGAAATGGCGGGAAAGATTTTTCCAGCATATTTAATTTATTTAATCACTCAAATAAATAAGCACAGAGAAATATATGAATTTAGAAAATAAAACCATTGTGATCACAGGTGGTGGTCAAGGTCTAGGTCGCACCATGGCTGTTAGCTTTGCTCAAAGTGGTGCTAATATTGCCATAATTGATTTAAACGAAGAATTATTACAAGAAACAGCAAAACTTGTTGAACAAAGTGGTGTTAGTGTTAAGTACTATCTGGCTAACGTAAGTGATGAAACACAAGTCGAAAATACATTTAAACAGATCAATGATGATTTTAACGGCATTGATGGTTTGATTAATAATGCAGGTATTTTGCGTGATGGCATGTTTGTTAAAGCAAAAGACGGTGTTGTGGTTAAAAAAATGTCACTAGCACAATTTCAATCAGTCATTGATGTCAACTTAACAGGTGTGTTTTTGTGTGGCCGAGAGGCTGCAGTTCATATGATCGAATCTGGTAGCAAGGGAGTCATAGTTAACATGTCATCTATAGCACGTGGTGGGAATATGGGACAAACCAACTATTCGGCTGCGAAAGCGGGCGTTGTAGCCATGACAACAACTTGGGCTAGAGAACTAGGACGTCATGGTATCCGTGTTGGTGCAATAGCGCCAGGTGTAATCCGAACAGCTATGACCGATGCTATGAAACCAGAAATGCGCGATAGATTAGAGAAAATGAAACCTGTTGGTCGATTAGGTGAAGCAGATGAAATTGCCCATACTGCAAAATATATTTTTGAAAATGAATTTTTCACAGGCCGAGTAATAGAAGTCGATGGCGGTTTAGCAATGTAAGTCGAGAATCACACCTTATTTGAACGTTTTTTATTTTAATTGTGCAAGCTTTGAACACTTGAGCTAGAATTGATAAAGAAAATGAAAAAAAGGTGTTTTTACGCTTGACCTCATAAAAGAAATCTATACAATGCGCTCCAGTTCCAAGGGGTTCAGGCAAAAAGCCTAACCAACTGGATGTTTTGATAAGTTATCTGCTTTCATTTATTGATAATTAGCTAACTTAACGTT